>OUWB011209561.1_pt1 | contig 26254 bp, 22 predicted proteins | sample 1779821 | NCBI WGS metagenome assembly OUWB01 (sample SAMEA3914806, study PRJEB12502) | metagenome | biome: forest; material: soil | place: Canada | collected 2011-08-03 | depth 0.1 m
GACAGCGCGATGCAGCACCCGCTGTTGGCCGCATTGCGCGCGACAATCCCGCAGATCGCCGCGCACTTCGAGGCACGCGAATACAGCCGTGCGCTGCGCCAGGTGATGGAGCAGGCCGATGCGGTGAACGCCTACGTCGACGCCGCCAAACCGTGGGAGCAAGCCAAACAGCCGGAACAATCGGCCGCCCTGCACCAGACCTGTTCGATCAGCCTGGAGGCGTTCCGCCTGCTGACACTGGCCTTGAAGCCGGTACTGCCGCAACTGGCCGCGTCGGTCGAAACCTTCCTCGGCATCGCCCCGCTGACCTGGGCCGACGCCGCCAAGCCGCTCGCCGCCGTCCATCCGATCAACGCGTACCAGCACTTGATGACGCGCGTCGACCCGAAAAAAATCGAGGCGCTGCTGGCCGCCAATCGCGAATCGCTGCAGGCGACCGACACGGCCGCACCCGCGGCGGCTAACGCTGCCAAGCCAGCAGCGGAGAAGACCGCGGCAAAGTCCGATGCCAACACCGCCGCGGGCGCCAGCGCAGCGGCCGACGGGGTGATTTCGATCGACGATTTCGCCAAGGTCGACCTACGTATCGCCAAGATTGTCGACTGCCGCGCGGTGGAAGGCTCCGACAAGCTGCTGCAGTTGACGCTGGACGTGGGCGAAGCACAGACCCGCAACGTCTTCTCCGGCATCAAGTCCGCCTACCGTCCGGAAGATCTGGTCGGCAAGCTGACGGTGATGGTAGCCAACCTGGCCCCGCGCAAAATGAAGTTCGGCATGTCCGAGGGCATGGTGCTGGCCGCCTCGGCCAGCGACGAGAAGGCCCAGCCGGGCTTGTATATTCTCGAACCGCACAGCGGCGCGGTACCGGGCATGCGCGTCAAGTAAGCCCGTCCAGAATACCCAAGCGGCACACGTTCCATTTGAAAATCTCAGAAGGGTCTGAATTAACGAGCCCCCTTCTGAGACCGCTTCTCATGGAGCAATCCCCGCGGTAACGAAAAACAAAAACCTTCCAATATGGAACTTATGCCTTGCGGCAGGTTACTTATCGGTCATCATTCATCAAGCTTGATTGCCGATGGATGACTTAAACCGGTTATTTAATCTGTTTATTTAGGATAAGGACTATGCCCGTATATCCAGTGAGCTCCAGCAGTGGCACGCCACGTCGGCCATCGCAGCAATCATCCTATCAAGCAGCACTTACGGATCAAGCCGGGACGGCGGCACACTCGCCTCGCAACCCAGACGCAAGCGACACAAACGTATTTCCCGTTACTCAGACAGTATCGTATTCACCGGATGGCGCAGCGGCTTCGACGTCGTCCACCATACCCAAATACTTGCCCGGATCGCCCGCGCAGCAGACCCCAATGGAATCGGGATCCAGCGTCAGTGAAGTGCTAGCGGGAAGGTCCGAAGCACCTCCTCCACAACAACAACCTGGGAAATTGAGCGTTTTGCGTGGGAATGAGCAAATTGAAGTGAAGCTTTATCGGGTAAGTGCTGATGGCAACGGGACGGTTGGGATGGCGGCTACGGAGTCTGCTTTTCGCGAGTTTTTGCCACACAAGGAGCCATACGGGTTTAAGGAAGAAGATACCGTACTCGCGCTGCCAAACGACAGCGATGGAAATCATCCCATACTATCAATCCATGGCGAAGGACGTGATGACGGTGGTATCGCATACTCGCTAGATGAACGTGAAAATATGCCAGCAGGGGTTTATAGAGGAGCCACTATAACTTTTGATGTAGAACATAAGCCGACAGGCTTCATTTCCACACTCAAGCACAAGATACTGACCAGGGGCGGCAGGTCCTATACTCGCGTCATGCCGGCTGCTCGATCCATGCCCGGTTTATGGAACGACGCAGATCTATCGTTTTATGCCTTATCCCATCTAGGCAAAAAAGACACGAAAACATCGCAGCTCCATCAAATGTTTATAAACTCACTAGACCTTGATAATTTGGTTACGCCGGGGTCAATGTAACGAACAAACTGTTTCGGTGCTGGAGATGATCTCGACCGTTCTTCAGTACCGAAACACCCCACACAGACCCTCGAACCTGTCCGCATTTTTGTGGCCGCCGCTAATCGAAGCGGCGATTGAACAGCAGGGTCCCCCCGTTGACGGCGCCGGTATGCAGTGCAACCGACCAGAAACGCGATAGATTCAGCGTCACCTTGAGGACGCTCGCGGCACTCGTCAGGCCCTGCTCGTAGCCCAGCACGATGCGCTGGTTGAGCGCCTTGGAAAGCATCACCACTTGCGGATCGGTCAATCCCACTTCGCTTTGCCCGATCGATACTTCGTCCAGTCCCAGCGTCTGCGCGACCCGCTTGCCGCCCGCATTGCCGAGCAGCGCAAAGGCTTCGGTCATCGCGGTTTGCTGACCCAGATTGGTCCCTGTGTCGGTGCCATGGCCGAACAGCAGCCACGACAACTTCTCGTTGTCGGCGACGTTCGGTTCCGACACCAGCTTGGCGACAGGCGCCTGCAAGGTGCCCGACACCTGGACACCGGCAACCACCTCCTGGTTACGCCGCATCGCGACGATATTGATGCCCGGGTTGTCGATCGGGCCATTGAAGGTGAAATACCCGCTATCAATATTCAGCTTGCGGCCGAAGGTGGTGTAGGTTGACCCCTGTGTCACGTTGACGTTGCCGACCGCGCGCAGCGGTTGGTCCGGCGCGCTCGTCACGGCCAGTTGTCCGCGCAAGCTCAGATCGGCGCCGGCGCCGCGAAAGCGGAACGCGTCGCCCAGATCGATCGCAATATGGGTGCGCGGCGTCATCGGGCTCGCCGCCTTGGCGGCCGCCTGCTGTGCGGCCGCGCCGGCGCGCCTGGCCGCGGCCACCGCCGCGGGCTCGCCCGGCGCTTGCGTACTATCGCTTGCCGCGGTGGGCTCGGGCTTGCTCGCATTGACCTCGCTGCCGTTAGTCTCGACGATATGAACGTCGTCGCCCAGTTCCGGCACCGGACTGTCCGGCAGGTCGAACAGAGCATGATCGACCTTGAAGCGTCCATCTACCGTGACGTCGCCCGCGCCGCCAAGGCTAGCGGCATTGCGCACCGTGGCCTGCCCGGAAATCTGCAGTTGCCGGTCCGGCGTGGCAAAGAGTTCGAGCTTGTCGGCCAGCACATTGATGCCGAGATCGGGGCTGGCTTGGTCCAGCTTGATCTGCCCGTTCGCGCTCAGGGTGCCCGACGCACCGTGGAACAGCAATTGGCGGATCTGCACCAGATTGTCGGTCAGGCCGATATCGAGCTTGCCCTGCTTGAACTGGATGCCTTGATCGATCAAGGTTGCCGCCAGATCGTCGCCGTTCGCCTCGCCGCTCCAGCGCGGATGGCCGAGCACGCCGGCCAGCTTGAGCTGCAAGCGCAGGCTGCCGTCAAGCATATAGCCCGGGCCGAACAGGCCGCCGGTCGTACGCAGCGACGGCACCTCGCCGGCTAGCGTGCCGCTCAGCGCCGATGCATCGGTCAAGCCCAGCATGCCGTCCTGGGGATTCAGGCTGGCCTGCAGCGCGGCTGTCAGATGTCCCACACGCGCCGCATCGGCCTGCACGCTCAGCTTGGCCTGATTGCCGGCGCCGAAGTCGAGGCGGGCAGACAGTGCACTGAACTCCATCGCCGCCGCCCCGCGCCAAGTGTTCAACGTGATGTCGCCGGAGCGGCGCTGCAACTGCAGATAGCCGCTTGCCCGGTCGGCCAGGGTGAAATCCCAGTCGCCGTCGAGCACCAGATCGGTCTTGAACGCCGTGTTCGCGCCCGTCAAGGTCCGGCCCAGCCGCAGCAGCCGGTCGACCGCTATCCCGCGCACCGAGCCGGCGGCGGCCAGCGTGCCGCGCTGGTACTGTAGACGACGCAATTCGACCGCCGCACCTTCGACGTTGAGGTGCGCGGTACCCTGCGCACCACCCAATTCGAACTGGTCCGGCGCTATCGTCAAGGTCAAGGGATCGAGTAGTTGCACGGCCGGCAAGGCGCGGTTTTCCAGCTGGGTCACCACGCCGTTCCAGCCTGTCCCCACGCGGCTTTCGGTCAGCGCGCCGTGGGCTGCGAGCGTGAGATCGAGCGGCTGGTCCCGGACCGTTCCCGTCGCATGCAGATTGACCGTGTGAGACGCGCGGGTGCCGTCGACTTGCGCGCTGACCGTGCGCAACGTCGCGCCAGGCAACGCCAGATCGCTCGCATCGAGCGTCAAGGCCAACACCCCGGCGGCACCATCGCGTATCTCGACGCGTCCTTGTCCGCGTCCGAGGCGATAGGCGCCAAAGCCGAGATCAGCCGCATGATAGTCGGCGCTCAGATCGGGGTGGCTGAAATTGCCGCCCAAGCTACCGTCCGCCTGCGCCGTGCCGATCACGCCTAGCCCCAATCGGTCAAGGTGTTGCGCATCCAGATGGAAGGCGAGATGGTCACCAGGCGCACCAAACGCGCCGTGCAGCTCAAGCTGATTGCCCGCGATAACCAATGCAAGCTGGCTGGGTAAAACCCGGCTGCCCTGCAAACGCACCGTGCCCGTACCTGTCAGCGGCAAGCCGTCGTACAGACTGTCGTGCAGGGCCAGGGTGATGTTCGCGCTGTTTTGTGCCAATGCACCCTGGGCCGCGAGCGTGCCGTTGATGCTGGCGGAAAAGGGAACAAATTGCTGCGCCCGGCCCTGGGAAGACCCCGCGGAGGAGCCAGCAGACGCTGCGCGCATGCCTGCGGCAGCGGGCGCGGCCGACCCGACTTGGGGCTGCAAGACGGTAAACGGATCGAACCCGCTGAATTGGGTTTGCAGCAGATAGTCGGCTGCGGCATTGCGCTTCAGTGTGCCGCTCAGTTCAAGGTGGCCGCGTCCCGCATCGAGACCGATCCCGTCCAAGCCCAACTCGCTCGCATCGCCATGCAACTTGCCGCGCAGACGCAAGCCGGCCTTGGCGTCGGCCAGATCCAGCGTGGCCGTGCTGCGCTGCCCGAGCGACAGCGCCAAGGTCCCGCCCAGGCGCACCGGCTTCAGACGATCGCTCAGCACGCTCCAGTCGAAGTCGGCCAGGTTCAGGCCAAAATGTCCTTGTAAATGCCCTTGCTCTTGCGCAGTTGCGATACTGCCCGCCCCACTGGCACGGCCGCCGCCGAAGAACACGAGTGCCAGGTCGGCTATGCGTTGTTGCCGGGCGTCCAGCGTGACGCGCGCTTGAGCGCTTGCCAGCGGCAATCGATGTTGATACAACGGCCCCGCAATGGCATTGGTGAGCGTGACCGGCCCGGTTACGGTCAGGCCTTCGGTGGACGAGGCAGCGGCCGTGGTTGCGGCCGTAGTGGCAACGATCGTTGCGCCGTCCTTGCCCGCGGCAACGGCATGCGGCAGCGGCTGCAGGCTCGCGCGCACGGTGATATCCGTCTGTGGCGCACCGGCATCGAAGGCCTGCAGGTCTACGTGGTCCGCGCTCAGTGACACCATCTCGAGCGGCACCGCGGCAAACGGAGCGGCAGCCAGATGCGCCTTGCCGCTCAGGCCGCCGAGGCTGCGGCTGCTGGCATCGAGATCTGCCGTCAACGCGCTCAAGCTGCCGGTCAGCCTCGCCGAAATCTCGACCGGCTGGTTGGCGAGGCGGCCGGCATAGGCGACCCCGCCGCTCAGCGCGTACGGCATTCGCCCGTCCAGCGTCACGCTGCCGCTGACCGAGCCCGCCGAGGTGCTCAGACTGTCCAACGTCAGCGCATGGTGAACGCCGTCGCTGCCTCCGTGCAGTGCGATCTGATCCAGTTCCAGCGGCGCCGCGTTGCCGCCACTGCCCTCGTGCCAGCGCAGGCGATCGACGCGCACGCTGCGCAGGGCCAATTGCAGCGGCAGCGTCAGATGGCCGGGCAAGGCCGGCGGCCGGTTCGTGCCGGCCGACGGACCCATGGCCAGGTCCACGGTGCCCGCGTGCAGGTAATCGATGCTCAAGCGCCACGGCGCGCGCGTCAAGGTCCAGGCGCCTGCCACGTGATCGATGCTGATGCTGTCCTGGGCATCGTGCCAGGCCAGATGATCGATTTGCACTCCTAGTGCCAGGGTGCCGCCCGTCAAGGTGCCGCTCAAACGTCCCGCGCTCAGCTCGCATGCGGTACGCCACAGCCAGCGCGTGCCGCGCACCGTATGCGCGGCGCCGAGCACGCCTGCGGCCGTCCCGAGCACCAGCGCGAGCAGCACGGCGCTGCCGGTCAGCAGCCAACGCTGCAGGTGACGCGGGTGCCTGCTCGGCGCATCAGGAGGTGGCGGGGGCAGAGGCGGCTGCGGCGGCACGCCCGTGGGTTGCACCGCGCTGTCGGCCGCATCGGCATGGTCGTGATTCTGCGCCATCAGAATGCGATCCCCAGGGTCAGGTATGGCCGTATACTATGGTTGCGCAGGCCGTAGGCCAGGTCCAGATTGACCGGCCCGATCGGGCTGCGCCAACGCGCACCGATGCCTACGCCCTGATAGAAGGTTTTCTCGTTCCAGGTGTCGGACGCGGTACCGATGTCGTAGAACACCGCGGCGCCGTAATCCCGCGTGAACCAATGCTGATACTCGGTGCTGCCGGTGATCAGGTATTTGGTGGGCAGCACCGAGCCATCGACGTTGTTACCGATGCTCTCGAAACTATAGCCGCGCACCGAATTGGAACCGCCCGCGCGAAACAGCAGCGAAGCCGGAATGCCGCTCGAGCTGCCGTTCGTCAGCACGCCGCCGAGCTCGCCGTGCAACACGATCAAATCGGTCTTGTCGAGCTGGAAGTACTGCTTGCCGTGCAGGTAGAAGCGAGCGAAGGTTTGATCGGTGAACACACCCTTCACGGCAAAGCCGGCCTCCGCGTGGAACAAATTGCCCTCGCTCGGAAACACCGGATCGTCGACATTGCGCCGAGTCCAGGACCAAGCCGGCATCAGCGCTCGGCTATCGATGATGTCGCCGTTGTTCTGATTCAAACGGTCCTCGTAGAACATCAGCGAGTAGGTCCAGTCGTAATCATCCAGCGAGCGTGTCCGCTGCACACCGACCTGCACGCTATGGATCTCGGTGTCTTCGTAATCGGTGCGCGTGTAGGAGGCCAGCGCGCTGTTCACATAGGCCTTGCTGTCCGGCGGCATCGCGAGCGACAGCAAGCCGTTCTGCGTGCCGGGTTCGAGCAGGCCCTGCACGGTGGAGACCCAGGCCCGATCGAACACGTTGTTGTACTGGTAGCTGCCCTGCACGCTGGGCCCGGTATCGGTCGAATAACCGACGCCGCTGCGCACGTTCTGATACTGGTATTCGCTGAGCTTGACGTCGACCGGTGCAGCGGCACGCTGCGCCGGGTCATTCGCCACATTGATCGCGACGCTCGAATAATAGGGCGTGGCCTGTATCTGCTTTTGCAGTTCCTGAACTTTGGCCTCGCTGTAGATTTCACCCGGATGCACCGGGTTGACATGGTCGATGATGGCCTGCGGATAGCGCTTCACGCCGTCGATATGAATCTCGCCGAAGCGAAACGTCGGCCCACTGTCGAAATCGACCGTCAGCACCGCCGTATGCGCGCGCGGATCAATTCGCGCATCCGAATGGACGATGTGGGCGGACAGATAGCGGCGCGCCTGCAGCGCCTTGAGTGCCGCCCCCTTGGCGCCGCTCCAGCCGGCTTGCGTGAAGGGGTCGCCGATATACAGGTTCCAGGCCTGGCGAGCGGCCGTGGCCAACGCCGGTTCCTCCTGATTGACCGGTCCCTCGAAATGCAGCGTGACCGCGGCGACAATGGTGCGCACGCCGGGGTCGACCGTCAGCACCACCCGCTTGCGGCCGTGCCCGGCGTTGTGCACGTCGGTACGGATCACCGCCGAGAAATAGCCTTCGGTGCGGACCAGATCGTTGGCCTGCTCGACCGAGGCAGTCACGAGAAAGCCGAACTGCTCGTCGGAGACGTCGTCGCGCCTGGCGAAACGCATCAGGTCCAGATGGCTTTTCAGCAAGCTACGCAAGGCGCGCGGCGCGTCGATCGAGACTTCGTAGGCGGCGTGCGCGGTGCCGCAACACAGCGTCAGCACGAGCCCCACGACAAGCGCATACAGCGCGCTCGTGGCGCGCATGCGCACCGCCGGCTGGAACTGGCGGCAAGAAAAGCCTGGGCTGCGGATGCTGGCCGCCAAACACTGTCCTCCGGGAACGCCGCGACACCGGGTGGCGCGCGCCATAAGGGCATAAGGGCACGATGTACGATACGACGCGCACCCTGCTGCGCCAACCATCATTTGAACATATCGCTGCGGCGGCCAGCACATGTGTCCCAATTGCCGGACTGGGCTGGGCACCATGTAGTTTCGGCAACGATCCGACGCGCAAGTGCTATCCTGGTTTCGACGCGCATCACCTGCCGGCGTTCCCGTCCGTCAAATTCGCGCGCCGACGCGCGCATTTGGTAAAATCCTCAGTCAGCGGCACCCGGAGCCGGATCAGTCCGGCCGCCCGCCCGGCGCCGGCCCGCCATGAAGGGACGAGCCAGCGGCGATATATGCCACCCGAACGCCGCAGATTAGGGTATTTTTCGTCTTCCTACACCTGGATCATCGCCATGTACCAATCGGATTTCACGCAGTTCCTGCAGCAAATGAAGGCCCAGAAACCCGCGCTCGAAGCCGAACAGCGCGCCGGCCGCGCCTTGCTGTGGGACAAGCAGCCGATCGACCTCGATGAATTCCAGCGTACGCAGCAATCGCGCGTGAAGCAGACGCCGTACGTCTACTACCAGAAATTCTGAAGCATTTGTCCACGCTGAAGGCAGCCCGGCCGACGTCGATGCGGCGGGTCCATGCGTATCCTGGCGCAAGCTACGGTACATACCAAGTGACACGCCACGCCATCCGCCTCTCATGAGCCAGCCCGACCCGCACGCCGGCAGCGCCTACAACACCGCCGGTCATGAACTTGCCGGCGCACTAACCGCGGCCGTCGCCGACAGCACGCCGAACGTGATCGACGGCGTGGCCTTCGCGCGCCTGTACGGCGAGCCGCTCTTCAAGCTGCCGCAGGATCTGTACATTCCGCCCGACGCGCTCGAAGTGTTCCTCGAAACCTTCGAAGGGCCGCTGGACTTGCTGCTGTACCTGATCCGCAAGCAGAATTTCAACGTGCTCGACATTCCGATGGCCGACGTCACGCGCCAGTATCTGGGCTACGTCGAGCAGATCCGCGGCACCAACCTCGAACTGGCATCGGAATACCTGCTGATGGCGGCGATGCTGATCGAAATCAAGTCGCGCATGCTGTTGCCGGTAAGAAAGGCCGACAGCGGCGAGGAAGCCGAGGACCCGCGCGCCGAGCTGGTACGCCGCCTGCTCGAATACGAGCAGATGAAGCTGGCGGCCCAGCGCGTCGACCAATTGCCGCAGCTCGGGCGCGACTTCCAGCGCGCACAGATCTACGTCGAGCAAAGCCTCGCGCCGCGCTGGCCGGACGTCGACGCGGACGATCTGCGCATGGCCTGGGCCGATGTGATCAAGCGCGCGAAGCTGGTGCAGCACCACAAGATCAGCCGCGAGGAACTGTCGGTGCGGGAACATATGAGCATGATGCTGCGCCGGCTGCAGAACGCACGCTTCATGGAGTTCTCGGAGTTGTTCGATGCGGCCGTCGGCGTGCCGGTGGTAGTGGTGACCTTTATCGCAATGCTTGAGTTGTCGCGCGAATCCTTGCTGGAAATCACCCAGGCGGAGCCGTTTGCTCCAATTTACGTCCGTCTGGCATACGCTCCGGCCTGAGGGCCGGTTTTCCGAGGGCTCGGATTCGGCCTGGAGGGGGCGACTCGGGATGCCCCGCCGGACAAAATCCTCTACAATCCCGCGACCGATCCGCCAGGGTCCACAGTCCAGGAAACCCCGGAATATGAAAGTCATCTCCTCGATCCACGAATTGCGCGACCAGTTGCGCGGCCAAAACCGGGTTGCCTTCGTCCCGACCATGGGCAATCTGCATGAAGGCCACCTGTCGCTGATGCGCCTCGCGCGTCAGCACGGCGACCCAGTCGTCGCCAGCATTTTCGTGAACCGGCTGCAATTCGGCCCGAACGAAGACTTCGACAAATATCCGCGCACGCTGGAAGTGGACATCGAGAAGCTGCAAAGCGAGAACGTCTATGTGCTGTTCGCGCCCACCGAATCCGAGCTGTATCCCGAGCCGCAGCAATATCGGGTCCATCCGCCGGCCGACCTGGGCGACATCCTGGAAGGCGAATTCCGCCCGGGCTTTTTCCAGGGCGTATGCACCGTCGTGACCAAGCTGTTCTCCTGCGTCGGACCGCGTGTCGCGGTGTTCGGCAAAAAGGATTACCAGCAGTTGATGATCGTGCGTCAGATGGCGCAGCAATTCGCACTGCCGACCGATATCGTCGCCGCCGAGACCGTGCGCGATCACGATGGCCTTGCGCTGTCGTCGCGCAACCGCTACCTGCAGCCGGCCGAACGTGCCGAGGCGCCGCGCTTGCATGCGCTGCTCGCCGAACTGCGCGAAGCGGTACGCAATGGCCGGCACGATTTCGATACCCTTGAGCAGCACGCACTGCGCACGCTCGAAGCCCATGGCTGGAAACCCGATTACGTGGCGGTGCGCAAGCAGGTCAATCTGCGCGCGCCGGAACCGCATGAGCACGACGCGCCGCTGGTGGTGCTGGCCGCGGCCAAGCTTGGCGCCACGCGCCTGATCGACAACCTGGAAATCTGAGGCGGCGGGCGCGGACATGCGCCTCACCACCGAAGCCGCCCCTTCTATCGCACCCTTATCGAGAAAGCACCATGCAAAGGACGATGCTCAAATCCAAGATCCACCGCGCGACGGTCACGCACTGCGAGCTGCATTACGAAGGCTCGTGCGCGATCGACGAGGATCTGCTGGAAGCGGCGAATCTGCTTGAGAACGAACAGATCGACATCTGGAACGTGAACAACGGCGAACGCCTGACGACGTACGCGATCCGCGGCGAACGCGGCAGCGGCATGATCTCGTTGAACGGCTCGGCGGCCCGCCGTGCCCAACTGGGTGATCTGTTGATCATCGCCGCGTTCGCGCAAGTGGACGAAGCCGAACTGCGCGCGGGCTTCAAGCCCGATCTGGTGTTCGTCGACGAAAACAACCGCATCAAGGGCAGCCGCGATCACGTGCCGCTGCAGCCTTGGACCCAGGCGGCCGGCAACGGCAAGTAAGACAGAGGAAAAGCGGCCGGAAATACGGTCGGAAATGCAGTCGAACTACAACCGGGCCAGGCTTATTTGTCCAGCCATGCGATCAAAGGCTGCCACTGCTCGAGGTCCTTCTCGACCCGGCTGCGCGCGACATCCCACACGGTCAGGCCGTGCGCGGCCAGCTGCACGTAGTTCTGCGTGTCGCGCAGATAGCCCAGCACCGGCAACTGCAGCCCCTCGACGAAACGCTGCAGCTGCTCGGCCGAGCGGGTGCGAGCATCGACCCGCATGCCGACAATGCCGACCTCGATCCGTCCCTTCCTGACCGCCTTTTCCTTGGCCAGCCGCTCGAGAAATGCCTGCGTGGCGAGGATATCGAACAAGGACGGCTGCAGCGGCACCACTACCTTGTCGGCAAATTCAAGTGCAGCGTCCAGCCGCGTGCCGTGCAGGCCGGCCGGCGTATCCACCACCGCGTGCTCCAGCCCCTTGGGCGGCGGCACCGGCTGGTCGGGGTCGACTTCCCAGTATTCGATGCGCGACAGGGACTGCGGGCGCAGATCCAGCCACGCGCGCGACGATTGCTGGCGGTCCAGGTCGGCCAGCGCCACCCATTCGCCGCGCAACGCATACCAGCCGGCCAGATTGGTCGACAGCGTGCTTTTGCCGACGCCGCCCTTGGGATTCGCGACTACGATCACCGCCATGTCATCCTCCGCGCCGAAATTTAGCGTTTTATTATCATCTAAACCATGCCGGGTGTGTCTATTCCCTCAAAACGGTGGCGTGACGCGCAACATCGTCGCGCGGCGGTCGAGGACATGAATGCCGCTAAAATGACGCGATGATGCCCACTCCTCCCCACCTGCACTTTATCCTCGGGGGCGCCCGCTCCGGCAAGAGCGCCCATGCCGAACTGCTGGCCGCGCGGCACGGCGGCCCGGTCACGTATATCGCCACCGCCCGTATCGCCGACCCGGAGTTCGCCGCGCGCGTGGCGCACCACAAGGATCGCCGGCCGGCCTCCTGGACCGTGCGCGAGGCGCCGCTGGACCTGGCCGGCGCCGTGGCGCAGGCCGATGCCGCGGGCGGTGTGATCCTGATCGACTGCCTGACCCTGTGGCTGGCGAACCTGCTATGCCCACCGCCCGCGGCCGATGCCGGGGATGGCGTCCATCAAGGCACAGATAAAACCGAGGCCGGCGCAAGCACAAGCCTGGACACGTTCTCGCCATTGTCTGGCTGGGCCGATTATCTCGATGCCTTCGCCGACACCCTGCCGCGCTGCCGCGGCACCGTGCTGGTGGTCAGCAACGAAATCGGCCTGGGCGTGATCCCGCTGGGGTCGGTCACGCGCCGCTACGTCGATGAACTCGGGCGGCTGAACCAGCGCGTCGCCGCGCTCAGTTCGGCCGTGACCCTGATGGTGGCCGGCTTGCCGATGGCGGTGAAAGTCGATGCGGCTGGATGGGTCGCCCGCTAGCGCGCGTTCCAGGCCAGCAACATCCAGCCTTCACCCCCTGTCCGGCGTCGCAGATGACACCACCCGCCCGGTTCGATCTGCCAGTCCAGACAACGCGCGAGCGGTAACTGCAGCGCCCGCGCCGCCAGCACGCGTATGGTGCCGGCATGCGTCAGCACCACGCTGGGCGCGCTGGTGTCCTCACTGCTGCCCCCGCACTCACCCCCGCCGTTACCCTTGACGGCGCCCGGCAAGGCATCGAGCCATGCGCCGGCCCGCGCCGCGAATGCCTCCACGCTTTCCCCACCGTGGGGCGACGCATGCTCGACGTCGGCCGCCCAGGCGTCGATCTCGGCACGCGGTATCTGATCCCAGGGCAAGCTTTCCCAGCGCCCGAAGTCCATTTCCTGCAGGCGGGCGTCGTATTCGAGGGCTGTGCCGAAGTGCGCCGACAATCCTTGCGCGATCAAGGCACAGCGCGACAGCGGACTGCTGTACAGGCTGACCGCGCGGCCGCCGCATAGCGGGGTCAGCCGTTCGATCAGGCGCGCGCATTCAGCCTGCGGGGGCTGAGCCAGGGCGACGTCGCTACGGCCATAGCAGATGCGGTCGGCGACCACGGCCGGGTGGCGGATCAGAATCAGTTCCACGCCAGCGCGAACAGGTAGACCAGCAATTCGCTCAACTGCTGCGCGAGGCCCAGGCAGTCGCCGGTGTAGCCGCCCAGCCGTCGCCGGTACCAGCTTGCCAGCAGCGCGCGCAGCAGGGCCAGCGCCACCAGCGCGGCGAGGCCCCAGCGCCAGTTCGGCCATAGCAGCCAGCATCCGCCGAACCATAACGCCGCCACGGCAGCGGGCCAGCCCAACTGCTGCGCCACAGGTCTGGCCCGCCCTTCTTCGCGCACATAATCGAGACTGAACATCAAACTGATCGCGTTGGCACGGCTTGCCGCGTGGGCCGCGATCATCAGCCAGGCGGTATGCCAGACCGGCGGCGCGGACAACTCGGACAGCGCCGCCCACTTCAGCCCAAGTGCCAGCAGCAGCCCAATGGCACCGAAGGCGCCGATGCGCGAATCACGCATGATGCGCAGCGCGTCCTCGCGCGTGTAGGCGCCGCCGAACGCGTCGAAACAATCAGCCAGACCATCCTCGTGGAGGGCCCCGGTGAGCAGCAGCGTGGCACACATCGACAGCAGCACCGCGACCGACACCGGCAGGCGCGTCAGCGCCAGCAGATAGACCAGCGCACCCAACGCACCGATGACGACACCGACCAGCGGAAAATAGCGCGCGGCGCCATTCAGATAGCGCGGCTCATAACCCAGCCAGGCGGCAATGGGCGCGGGCAGCGGCACGCGCGTGAAATAGACCCAGGCCGACAGCGCGAAGCGCAGTTCGTCACCGATACGCGTGGCCAGGGAGACAGTCGCGTCCATGGTTGCCTGCGCCGCTTCAGTCCGAGCGCTGGCTCACGCCAGCCGCATCGAAGCTCGCCATTTCGTTCAGGAAGGCCACCGCCGCCCGTACCAGCGGCAGCGCCAGCGCGGCCCCGGTGCCCTCGCCCAGGCGCAGACCCAGCGACAACAAGGGACGGGCCTGCAGCTGTTCGAGCAGCAGGCGGTGGCCGTGCTCGTCCGACTGATGCGCAAATACGCAGTAGTCGCGCACCGCGGGTGCCAGCCTGACCGCCGCCAGCAGGGCACTGCTGGCGATAAAGCCGTCGACCAATATGGTCATGCGGGCTTGCGCCGCGGCCAGATAAGCGCCCGTCATCATCGCGATTTCGAAGCCGCCGAAGTGCGCCAGGGTATCGAGTACGTGGAGCCCCTCATCGCGTTGCGGATGACGCGCCAGCGCCGCTTCCAGCACCGCGCGCTTGTGCGTGAGTCCAGCGTTGTCGAGTCCGGTACCGCGGCCGACACACAGGGCCAGCGGCAGGCCGCACAAGCGGCTCATCAGGCAGGCGGCGGCCGAGGTATTGGCGATGCCCATCTCGCCGCAGGCGAGCACCGTACTGCCCTGCCGCGCATGCCAGCGCACCCGCTGGGCGCCCGTCAGGAGTGCCTGTTCGAGCTGGGCGCGGCTCATCGCTGGTTCCTGGGCGAAATTGCGCGTGCCGCGCGCGACCGGCACGTCGATCACACCCGGCATCGCGCTCAGATCGGCGGCGACGCCGGCATTGATCACTTCGAGCTCGAATCCGGCGACCCCGCTGAAGGCGTTGATCGCCGCGCCGCCGGCAACGAAGTTGGCCACCATCTGCTGCGTCACGGCCTGCGGAAACGGGCTCACGCCCTCGGCCGCGATGCCGTGATCGGCGGCGAACACCAGCATCGCCGGCCTGTTCACCACCGGTGCCAGCGTCTGCTGGATCAACCCGATCTGCAGCGCGAGTGCCTCCAGCACGCCGAGGCTGCCTGGCGGCTTGGTCTTGTGTGCGATGCGATCGGCCAGCGCCGACTCCAGCGTACGGTCTAGCGGGGCAATATCGGTCAGTGCGGTCAGTGTGTCCAGGTTCAAGGTCATCTCAAATATTGGTCAATAAAATCGGTCGGCGGCGTTACGCGGGCAACGTCCGGCAACGGGTGGCGCCACCTGCTACGGCATCTCGCCGGGCACCAGCGCCTCGTGGCCCGCGCTTTCGATCAACACCAGCGGATAGCCGAAGGCGCGGCTGGCATGAGCTGGACTCAGCACCTCACGCGCAGGGCCGGCCAAGGCCCCGCCGGCGCCGTCCAGCAGCAGCGCGTGGCTGGCGTAGCGGCGCGCCAGATTCAGGTCGTGGCATGAAAATACCACGGTGGCGCCCGCCGCCGCACGCGCGGCGAGCAAGCGCAGGCAATCGATCTGATGATGCAGATCGAGGTGCGCGAGCGGTTCGTCGAGCAAAAGGAGCGACGTTTCCTGGCACAAGGCGGCCGCCAGCGCCACGCGCTGGCGTTCACCGCCCGACAACGAAAGGACATCGCGCTCGGCCAATGCGCTCAGGCCCAGCGCCGCCAGCGCGGCCTGCGCGGCGCGCCGATCCCCGGCCTGCTCCCAGCCCCAGCCGACCAGATGCGGCAAACGCCCGATCAGCACGGTGTCGAACACGCTGGCGCTGAAGGCGTCGCGCAGGGTCTGGGGCATCAGTGCGCGGCGCTGGGCCAGTGCACGTGCCGGCCAGGCGCGCAGTGCGCGGCCGTCGAGTTCGATGCAGCCGCCGGCCGGCGCCTGCAGGCCGGCCAGCGCGGAGATCAAGGTGGTCTTGCCGGCCCCGTTCGGGCCTGCGATGCACCAGAATTCGCCCGGCGCAAAGCGCTGCTCCAGCGCATCGACCAGGGTGCGTTGGCCCACGCGCAACGTCAGGCCGCGAGTGGTCAGCGTCGCGCTCACCGTCGCCTCCCGAGCAGCATCCAGAGAAACACCGGTACTCCGGCCAGCGCGGTAATCACGCCGACCGGCAGTTGCGCGGGTGCGATCACGGTGCGGGCCACCAGATCGGCCAGCATCAGGAAGGCGCCGCCGGCCAGGGCCGATGCCGGCAGCAGCATGCGCTGGTCGTTGCCCAGTCCCAGGCGCAGCATATGCGGCACCACCAGGCCGACAAAGCCGATGGTGCCGCAGGTCACGACGGCCGCGGCTGTCGCCAGCGAGGCCAACAGATAGGCGGCAAGACGGATGCGCGCGACGCGCACGCCCAAGGCCTGGGCGATGGCTTCGCCGCGCGCCAGCGCATTCAGCTGCGGTGCCAGGGCAGTTGCGCAGGCCAGCACCAGGGCCAGGATGATCAGAGCGGGACCGGCGCCGGCAGCGCCGTCGAGGTCGCCGGTCAGCCAGAACACCATACCGCGCAGGTTGCCGTCGGGCGCGAGGGTCAACAACAAAGTCACGAGTGCGCCCCAACCCGCCGCCAGCACCACCCCCGTCAGCAGCAGGCGCGGCGACGACGCGCCGTGCTCGCCGCCGCGAAATTCGCGATGCGCCAACGCAAGCAGTAGCAGGGTGGCGCACATGGCGCCGCCGGCTGCCCCCGCATCGACCCACCACCACGGCAGCATCAGCAGCATCGCACCCAACGCAAAGCCGGCAGCGCCGCCGGCCACGCCCAGCACGTAGGGATCGGCCAGCGGATTGCGCAACAGCACCTGCAGCAGCGCGCCCGCCAGCGACAGCAATCCGCCGCAGGCAAAGGCGGCCAGGGCCCGCGGCAAGCGCAGGTCGCGCACGATCTCGTCGCTTAGCGCGACGTTGGCTGCAGCGGGATGCTGGAGCGTAATGAATGTAGTCAGCGCATGCAGCACCTGTGGCAACGACAGCGCAACGCTGCCGAGCGCGAGCGATGCCGCCAGCACAGCCAGCGCAAGCACCGCGAGTGCAGCCCAGATAGCCAGCGCGCGCGGCGCGTTCATGCTGCGTCGCACAGCCGGCTGCTCATCGGTCGCGGTATTCACTGCGGCGACCAGCCCAGGGTGATGCAGGCACCGCGCCCAGGCGTATTGTAGGTGTAGACCAGTTCATAGTGCTTGTTGAAGAGATTGTCCAAGCTGCCTCACCCAGCGCATCCGCTGCGACCGGCCAGTGTAGGAGCGGGGTCGGATGTCGTCAAGGCGCGGCTCGAATCCGGGCCGGTCTGACCGACAAGGTCGGCATGTCGACAAGATATGCGCAGCCTTCTTGCAGTCTTGTCGTCATTGCTGGCAGCATCGTTGCCGTTCCGGGTTAAAATAGCCTGCTAACGAAGGTCCCAGCCGATAGGACGCAGCCGATGCTCAGCGAACTCGATCAATTGTCACAAAACATCAGCCGCCTGATTTCGATCAGCAGCCGGCGTATTCTCGCGCAGCGCGAAATGGAAGCGCGGCTCGCGCAGACCGAGGGCAACCTCGAAACCGCGCGGGAGGAACTCGTTGCCGTGCGCACCGAGCGCGATACCCTGCGCGAGGAACGCGATGCGCTCGCAGCCAAGATCGATGATGCCCAGGTCCGCCTGAATGCCATTCTCGAAAAACTGCCGCACAGCAAGACCAACGCCAATCAGCTCGACTTGCTCGATGCAATGCCAGCTGAAGGCGCAGCCGATACCGCCGAACACCATGACGGAGACCATGCATGACCGCTGCCAAGCAAATTGAAGTCACCATTCTTGGCCAACAATATCGCCTCGCCTGCCTGCCTGAAGCCGAGGCGGCCCTGCTCGAGGCCGTGGCACGCGTCGACGCGGAGATGCACAAGGTCCGAGCGACCAATCCGGTGCGCGGCCAGGATCGTATCGCGGTGATGGCGGCTCTGAGCATTGCCTCCGAACTGCTCCGACTGCAGCAGAGCGTACGCTTCGGCGAGGCCTTTCCGGCGGATGAAATCAAACGCTCGATGAGCGAAATCAACACGCGCATCAATGCCGCGGTGGACAATCTGGAACGATATTGAAGCAATGCGTGCGGCGGAATTTACAATTCAACGCTGCACAATCCGCGATTGCGTTGTATAGTTGTCTACAACGGAATCCGCATTGATCAGTTCGAATCGACACCGCTGCAGCGCGTCATCGAACATGAACGGTGTATATCTTTGATATAAAAGTTTTTACGGTTTCCCTGCCTGGTTTGCGAAGGTCATATATTCCTTGAACCAATGCCTTGTGCACGGTTGCGGGAAATTGTAGCGCGGGCGTGATCGTCACTCCGTCTGATGAACCCGAAGCGCTTCTAACTGCGACCACTCTTGAACCCCCGGTTCAGGATGCCGGCCTAGCGGCCATGGTGGGGATCTTATCCAACGGCATCGGCATATCGCCGATGCCGTTTTTATTTGTTCCGTGAATCGCGCTTGGCAAGGACTTCGATGCGTTACTGGTTGATGAAATCCGAACCCGACGAGGCCAGCATCGACGATCTGGCCGCAGCCGCGCATGCAACCTTGCCATGGACCGGCGTGCGCAATTACCAGGCGCGCAACTTCATGCGCGACGGCATGCGTATCGGTGACGGCGTGCTGTTCTACCATTCGAGTTGCCCGCAGCCTGGCATCGCGGGCGTCGCGCGCGTTGCCTCGCATGCTTATCCGGATCCGACGCAATTCGATCCAGCGAGCGCCTATCACGATCCCAAATCGAAAGCGGACGAGCCGCGCTGGCTACTGGTCGATGTCAGCTTCGTCTGCAAGACATCGTTGATCGCGTTAAGCGATCTGCGCATGCATCCCGAACTGGCCCAGATGCGCCTATTGGCCAAAGGCAACCGCCTTTCGATCACATCGGTGACCGAAGCCGAGTGGCAGTTCATCACCGAGCGCTTGATGTAGGTCGCTCCGGCGCCCTGCAGCGCCACGCAAGCGCCCATCGCTTGCGACGATGCACGGAACTTGGTCCTGCTCTCCTGACACCAATTTGTGCGGCGCTCCTGTCGCGAGTACGCTATGCATACTCGTCACCCAACGCAGGATACGCCAGATGAAAAAAGCCGCTCTCGCGCTGTTGTTGTGTCTGCCCGCCTTTGTGCCGTCCCTGGCCCATGCGCAGACCGCGCCCGCTGCACCCACGACGGCCAAGGCCCCGGAAAGCCTGCTGTCACTTGATGCGCAGGCCAGCGCCGAGGTGCCGCAGGACGTGATCCATATCACTTTGTTCTACGAGCAACAGGGCGACGACCCCGCGCAGTTGTCGGATACACTGAACCAGCGTACCGCCCAGGCCCTGCGCACGGCGGACGCGGCAGGTCATGATGGCGTCACGATACGCACCGGCATTCTATCGGTCTCCCCGTCGACCGATCGCGACGGCAAGATATCCGGCTGGCGCGGCCGTTCCGAACTGGTCCTCGAGTCGCACGATTTCGCGGCTGCGGCACGCCTGGCCGGACGCCTGGGCGACGCGATGCAGATCGGCGGCGTGGTCTTTTCCTTGTCGCCCGAAGCCGAGCGCGCGGCGCAAGCCAAGTTGAGCCTCGCCGCCATCGCCAATTTCCGCCAGCAGGCCCAGGCTGCGGCCCAGGCCTTCGGCTACGGCAGCTACGAGGTGCGCAATGTCCAGCTGAATCGCAGCAATGCGAGTTATCCGCGGCCGATGATGATGGCCGCCCGCGCCATGGCGGCCAATGATGCCGGCAGCAGCATTCCCGTCGAGGCCGGCGACCAGACCGTGACGGTATCGGTATCGGGATCGGTCTCGCTGCAGCACTGAGGGCCGCCTCCGATGCGCGATCGATGCGGCGCGCTCCAAATGGAGCCCGCCATGCGCATCAGGTCTGCCTGGCCTTGGCCATGCTCGGCAGCTTGCCGCGCCGGTATGCCCAAACCAGCATCACGATCCCCGCCACTATCATCGGCAACGACAGCCACTGGCCCATCGACAGGCCGAACGTCAGCAGGCCGAGGAAGTCGTCGGGCTCGCGGGCAAACTCGACGATAAAGCGGGCACAGCCATAGCCGATCAGGAACACCGCCGACGCCGCGCCGACCGGCCGCGGCTTGCGCGTGAAAAACCACAGGATGGCCAGCAGCGCAAAACCCTCGAGCGCCATTTCATACAACTCCGACGGATGACGCGGCAAGCCATGGTATGTCAGGTAGGCTTGCAGCAGGCCGTCATGCAGTGCCGCGGCCGGATGCGCCTTGAGCCACAACGCATCGTCAGGCGCCGCCGTCGGAAACACCATGGCCCACGGTGCGTTCGGCGAGGTCACCCGCCCCCACAGTTCGCCGTTGATGAAATTGCCGAAGCGGCCGGCTGCAAGCCCGGTCGGCACCAGCGGCGCGACGAAGTCGGTGATTTCCAGCCAGGACCGTCCGCGCTGCACCGAAAACACGAAGACCGCGATGATCACGCCGAGAAAGCCGCCGTGAAACGACATGCCGCCCTGCCATACCTTGAAGATGTCGAGCGGATTCGCGAAATAGTAGGAGGCTTTGTAGAACAGCACATAGCCGAGCCGGCCGCCGAGTATCACGCCCAGCACACAGTAGAACAGCAGATCGTCGATATCGGATGCGAGCCAACCGCACGCCGCCACATGAGGTTGGCGCAGCCGGATGCGGCCCAGCACGATGGCGCTGATAAAGCCGACCAGATACATCAGCCCATACCAGCGCACCGCGAGCGGCCCCAGCTGGATGGCAACGGGATTGAAATTCGGATGGATAAGCATCGACAGGGTGGACTCGGGTAGAAATAGGTTGATTGGTACGGTAATGCAATCCGGCAGCAACGCTAAACGCCACGCGCGCTCGATGCGCCGAGTGCGCCACCGTCATGCTCGCCGCGCTCGAGCGCATACGCGCGCGCCGTGGCGATAAAGCCTTGCAGCACCGGTCCCGCCTGCGCATTGCGCCACACGAGGCCGGTCTGCACCGCAGGCAACGCGCCCGCGAGCGGCCGGTAGATGACGCCGGTGCGCCGCAGGTTACACAGCGACTGCGGCACCAGTGCGACACCCATGCCGGCCGACACCAGGCTGACAATGGTCTGCATCTGTATCGCCTCCTGGCCGATACGTGGCACGATCCTGGCGCTGGCAAAGCAATCCATAATGATGTCATAAAATGCCGGCGCCAGACGCCGGGGAAACACAATCAAGGGCGACTGCGCAATCTCGCGCAGCGCCACCGCGTCGTCGGGACCGCCGCCCAACCGTGCGGCCTGCGCCTCGGACATCGCGACCACCAGCGGCTCGCTTGCGATCGGCAGATAGGCTAGCTGTCCGGCAAACCGCGTCGGCACCGGCGGGATGATCAAACCCGCATCGATCCGGCCTGCCCATAAATCGTCGAACTGCACGTCGCTGGTGGCTTCGGTCAACTGCAACCTGACCCCCGGGTAGCGTGTGGAAAAGCGCTGCAGCAAGGGCGGCAATACACCGTAGTCGGCGGTCGAGACAAAGGCCAGCGACAACACGCCGACCTCGCCGCGCGCAAGGCTCTGCGCCATCGGCTGCAAACCGTCGGCAGCGGCCAGCAGGCGCCGCACTTCGGGCAGCAAGTCGCGCCCGACCGCGGTCAATTCCACCGAGCGCTTGGTGCGCAGGAACAACGCTGCGCCGAGCGACTCTTCCAGCGCGCGGATTTGCTGCGACAGCGGCGGCTGGGTCATCGACAAGCGCAGTGCGGCGCGGCCGAAATGACGCTCTTCGGCCACCGCCACGAAGTAGCGCAACTGACGTAGATCGAAAGACATGGATGGAGTTCCGGCAGGCGCGGAAAAAAATGGCATCAAGCAGGCCGTCGCTCGCTCGGCCCGATACCCGCTCTCAAATTTACCCCAGGATCATATCCTAGCTGCCCGACTCGGGTTCGAACGAAGGAGGCGTGCTCGCCGCATCGACCACCCGCCATCCGGCCGGCGGCCCCGAGCGTATCCGTTGCGCGCCCAACATGCTGTTGCTCAGTTAGGTCACAGGGCCCCGCCGATGCGGCTCACATAGACAAATCGGACCGATGGTAGATGCGCCCAAGGGTTCGTCCAGGATACGATTCATGGCAACATGGTTCGACTCGGCCGCAGCCCTACTCTGGCCATCCCTTCATTCCTCCAAGAGGTCTGCATGACATTTCGAGTACGATATCGCGCCCCGCTGTTCGCCACCGTGTTCGCAATCTCGATCGGGGCCGCGGCCCCGGCCCCGGCCCAGACTGCCGCTTCTGCTCCCGCCGCCAAAAAGAAAGTCACGAACCAGAACGACCTGCCTCGCTTCAACTATCCGATCCAGGGCAGTGCGAGCGCGCTGATGAACGCGGACGATGCCACGTTCGCGCCCTTTCTCGCCCAGGTCAAAGCCAATCTGGGCGTGGTACTGAGCGGCTATGAGATTCGCGACCGCGCAACCTTGCGCCAATTGACCAGCCTCAAGCTCAGCATCCAGGACTTGGAAGGCGACAACCAGGCAGCGCTTGCCACCTTGGACGAACTGCGCGCGCTGGCCGACAAGCCGGACGTCAAGCTGACCACCGGCCTGGCCGAGGAAGCGGTGCTGAAGGCCCGCATCCAGACCGGTGTCGCCAGCGGTCCGGTCTATCAGCAAGCCGCCCAAGCCATCTTCGCCCATGAGGTGAATGCGCTGCCCTGGAATGTGGTGCAGAACATCGCCAGGGAACAACAATCGCGCCTGGCGATCATTTCAAGCGATCTGATCACCGGCAGCATCCAACGCGAGGTGGATCCGATCGCAGCGAAATCGGGCACGCTCGATCAAGACAGCGCGACCCGCGTGGTGATGGCGCGCCAGACGGAACGCAGCCTGCTGCCGCTGAAGGATGGCTTTGCCGCCACCCTGAAGCAGTACATCGTCGCGCACAATGTAATGAAGCCCGACATCTGGGCCAAGCGCGAGGTCACGCTCACGCTGGACCAGCAACTGACGCCGGTGCTGATCGGCATCTGGGACTCCGGGGTCGATACCGGCCTCTATCCGAATCAGGTCTATACCGATCCGAACCCCGGCGAACACAGCACGCATGGCCTGGCCTACGATCTGCATGGCGCCATCTCGACCAGCGATCTCCAGCCGCTGCCCGCCGAGACCATAAAAGCCTATCCGAACGACCTGGCCTTGTTCCAAGGTCTCGACGATCTGCATAACCAGGTCGATTCGCCGGCGGCCGCGAAGGTCAAGGCCCTGACCGCGCAGGATTCGCCCGACCAGATCGCCGCGGTATTCAAGCAGCTGAATGTGGTCGGCAACTATATGCACGGCACCCATGTCGCCGGCATCGCGGTGCGCGGCAATCCCTACGCCAGGCTGGTCGTGGCACGCTTTAACGACAATATCCCCGAACTACCGTTCGCACCGACACAGCAATGGGCTCGGATCTTTGCCGACGACTTCGCCGCGATGGGCGATTATTTCCGCACCCATAACGTGCGCGTGGTGAATATGAGCTGGGGCGACACGGTGGCGGAATTCGAGGACGCCCTAGCCAAGACCTCCGACGAGAAAGATCCCGTCAAGCGCAAGCAGCGCGCGATGGAGATCTACCAGATCTGGCGCAAGGGCGTGGAGACGGCGATCCAGCATGCGCCGAATACCCTGTTCGTCGCCGCGGCCGGCAATTCGGACAGCAATGCAGGCTTCGACCAGGACGTCCCGGCCTCGCTGCGCGAGTCCAACCTGCTGGTGGTCGGTGCGGTCAACCAGGCCGGCGACGAAACCTCATTCACCAGTTACGGCGACACCGTGCTGGTCGATGCCGACGGCTATCGGGTCGAGAGCTTTGTACCGGGCGGCATGCGCCTGAAGGAATCTGGCACCTCGATGGCGTCGCCCAACGTCGCCAACCTGGCCGGCAAGCTGTTCGCGATCGATCCGAGGCTCACGCCCGAGCAGGTCATCGCGCTGATTCGCCAGGGCGCCGACACCAGCGCCGACGGCAGACGCCATCTGATCAACCCTAAAGCCTCGGTGGCTCTGCTGCAACAGCAGATCGGCGCGAAGGTGGCGGCCCAGTAGTTGGTACAACATGGGGTGCCGCGCCCCAAAGCGCGGCGATGCATCACGACGGACATTCGTCAGTCGGGAACGTCCGCTTGTCTTTTTGCGCTACCAGTGCGGCTGCGCACTGCCCAGGCGACTGGCCGGAAAATCCCATTGCATCCTCGTGACGCCCACCGTCAACGGCGGCTTGAGGCGCCGTGTCGGTCCCCAACCGCTTTGCTCGATCGCGTCAGCAAGATCGTCCGACGTCTCCGGCGCGCACGCGGCGGCATGATAATCGGCTTGGCCGCCCGCCGTCAGCAGATGGGCGATGCGACCAAGCGAGGTCCGTGCAACGCTGCCGCGGCCCTCGCGCAAGCGTTCGGTCAAGCCGCGCAAGGCAGCTGCGGCCAGCACGTAGCCCGCGGTATGGTCGAGCGCCTGGACCGGCAGCGGCGTCGGCACTTCGCGTCCGAGTAATCGCATGCCGGCATCGGCGATCCCGCTGCTCATCTGCAGCAGGCTGTCGAAACCGCGACGGGCGTGCCAGGGCCCGGTCCAGCCGTAAGCATCGAGCGCCACGTCGACCAGCCCCGGATTGATGCCGCGACGCCGCTCGTCCGACCAACCCAGCTGCGCCAACGCGTCCGAGCGATAGCCGTGGACCAGCACATCGGCCTCGGCCAGCAAGTATTCGAAGCGCGCATGCTGGGCCGGATCGCGCAAATCCAGATAGGCGCAGTGCTTGCCCAGCACCATGTCCGGCACCGTTCCGGGTTCATCCCAACCGGGTGGATCGATACGCAGCACGTCAGCGCCGAAGCCGGCCAGGAAGCGGGTGGCGACCGGACCGGCGATGATGCGGGTCAAGTCCAGCACGCGGATGCCGCGCAACGGTCGGGCTGTGTCGAATGCGGGGTTCAACTCAGCACTCGACTGAGCATTCAACCGAGGCCGATAAGTCCCGACGGACTCGCGCCGCAACAGCGGTTCCTGCGCGACCGCGCGGCCTTGCGGATGTTCGGCCCATGCCGCGCCGCTGCGCATCGCGGCTGCACAGCCGCGGGCGGCGACGATCGCGCTCTCCAGTTCGGTCGCATGCCAGCGCGCCACCGCCTGCGCCACGGCTGCGCGCTCGGCCGTAACACCCAACACCGATAGCGCCGCCGCCTGATGATGCGGCGCATTGGTATGCAGCCGGATCCAGCCATCGGCTGCACGATAGTCGCCCGCGACCGGATCCCACAACGGCGGCAGTTGCCAGCCTAGCGGGCGCAGCGAACTGCCGAACCAGAACGACGCGAGCCGGCGATCGACGTCGACCTGCGCCGGCTGTGCGCCGTTCGCTTCCATCCATTCGGCCAGCGCCAAGCCGGCGGCGCCGACGCACGCCGCCGCCAGATCGCTGACGGCAAACACCGAAGGCAGGCTGCCGCTGCCGCTCAAGCTCAGTTGTGGCAGGCGCACGGCCGAGCCTCCGGCCGCCCGCCAGATTTCGTGCAAAAAGAAGTGCGCCGGACCGGGCGCCTGGACGTTGCGGGATGGGATGTCATGCATGGCTGGCCTCTCGAGCGGTGTCGAATGCCGCCCAGTCTAGACATAGCACCTCAATTGTCAAATCTGCACTACCGGGGGCGCCAGGTCCAGCAGACCGGGCAGGCAGGGGTTGCGATTTTGTGCGCGCCAGGCCAGCATCAGCTGGATCCGCGGCGCGTCCGTGACCGGCTTGAAGACGATGCCGTCCAATTGCGTGCGCCGCATCGACTGCGGGACCAGCGCCACGCCGACACGCTCGGCCACCAGAGTCAGGATGGTCTGCTGTAGTTGCGCTTCCAGCCTGACCTGGGGCTCGAAGCCCGCGCGCTTGCAACTGCCGACGATCACATCGTGGAGTGCGGGCGAAACCTCGCGCGGCGACTGCACGAACCCGTCACCGGCCAGTTCGGCTAGCTCGACAGCGGCGGCGCCCGCCAAGCGATGATCGGCGGCCAGTACCGCGCATAGTGGTTCGCGATGAATCTCCCGGATTTCGATGTCGGCCGTGCGCTCAATCGGCAAGGTAATGGCGGCGTCGATCTTGCCCTCGCTCACATGGGTCAGCAGATCGGCGGGAAACAGTTCCCGGATTTGCAGCGCGACCGCCGGAAACGCCGCGCCATAGGCGCGCGCGAGCCCCGGCACCACGCTGTAGGCGGCGCACATGGTAAAGCCGACCGAGAGCGCGCCCTG
>OUWB011209539.1_pt1 | contig 26234 bp, 25 predicted proteins | sample 1779821 | NCBI WGS metagenome assembly OUWB01 (sample SAMEA3914806, study PRJEB12502) | metagenome | biome: forest; material: soil | place: Canada | collected 2011-08-03 | depth 0.1 m
GCTCGGCGCCGATGTGCTCGAACGGCTGGCATCGCGTTGCGAGAATCTGATCGGCTTCAAGGACGGGGTAGGTGAAATCGAGAGCATGATCACCATCCGCCGGCGGCTAGGCGATCGATTCGCCTATCTCGGTGGTCTGCCGACTGCCGAAGTCTATGCCGCAGCGTATAAGGCCATGGGCGTGCCCGTGTACTCGTCGGCCGTCTTCAATTTCGTCCCCAAGACAGCGATGGCGTTCTATCGCGCGCTCGCTTCCGACGACCATGTGACGATGAACCGGCTGCTCGATGAGTTCTTCGTGCCGTATATCGCGATCCGCAATCGTCGACAGGGTTACGCCGTGAGCATCGTAAAGGCTGGCGCGAAGCTGGTGGGCCGGGACGCGGGACCCGTGCGCCCGCCACTGACGGATCTCACTGAGGACGAGCTCGCGCAGCTTGACGTGCTGATCAAGCGTCTCGGACCCCAGTGAGCGCCCCCCCGACGGCGATTCTTAACCGCACGGCTCGCTTTAATTTTGAAATGGTTGACGTGAGATCATATCTCTAGCTAGGATATGTTATGACTACTGCTGCGGGGGCGAGGATATGTTGAGGGGCAATGGAGTTGGCAGTGCGGCGTTCACGCTTGGCGACGGTTTGCGCGGCGTGCCGCCGGGTCAAGTGGGCGTGCGGTCTGACGAGGTTGCCCAACTTGATTGGCATCCGTTCGATGGCAACATGAGTCTGCCGCTGCTTTCGCTCGATCTCGAGGTGTATTCGGGCAATCGGTCCGCAATGATGAAAATTTGCCAGCACTTTGGGGTATCGATCGCGCCGCATGCAAAGACCCCGATGTCCCCGGCGCTGGCAGCCGATCTAGTCGAAAACGGTGCGTGGGCGATATCGGTCGCGGACATCAGGCAGGCTGCGATCATGCTCGATAGCGGCTTGGCCAGAATAGTGATTGCGAATGAAATCGGCGGTCGCAACGCCATCAAACGCCTGGCGCATCTTCTTTCTCGATTCCCGCACGCGGAAGTCCATTTGTTTGTCGACTCGGCAGATTTCGTCCAGGCCTTGGATTCCGTGTGGCGGCAGGATACGAATCTCCCTGGACTTGGTTTGCTGCTGGAAGTCGGTTGCGGTAGAGGCGGGGTGCAAACCCAGGCGCAAGTCGATGCCATCGTCCGCGCGGTGGAGCGTTGTGATAATGAGCGGCTCAGATTTTCCGGCGTTGCAACTTATGAAGGCACCGCGAACACCTCGGATGCAGCCCAGCTGAAGATCAATCTGGACGAGCTTTTCCAGCGTGTCGAAGCCGCGCTGAAAGCCGTGCGGAAATCGGTGGCGTCAGACAAACGCCTGATTTTGACCGCAGGCGGATCCAGCTTGTTTGACCATGTGATTACACGCTCGCTGCCCATCATCGAGGCGGATTGTGACTGCATACTGGTCTTGCGGTGCGGTGCCTTATTTTTCGGCGATCACGGGCCGATTTCAGGGCGCATGCAGGCAATGGCGCAACGACGGTTGCTGGGCGATGCGGTGACGGATGTCATCGCCCACGCATTCAAACCGACCCTGCGCATCTGGGCGGAAGTGCTGTCCGTTCACGACGACGTCGCGATCTGCGGCCTGGGCTTGCGCGATGTGGCGCACGATCAGGGACTGCCGATCCCATTGCGAGTATGGACTGACGGCGAGTTTCGATTCAAATTCCCGACCTTGGCTAACGTACCGAAACTCAACGATCAACATGCATTCGTTCCTTGCGCCGGTACCGAGCTTCGCGTTGGCGACGTGATCGAGTTCGGCATTTGTCATCCCTGCACGACGCTGGACAAGCACAGCGTGGTCTACGGGCTCGACGACAAGGCCAAGGTCGCGAGCGTAATCCCGACGTTCTTCGGCTGAAGAGGGCCTTCCTTTCCGCCGCGCGCCAAATTATTTGGGAGGCTTGGATCCGATGATTTCGCTTCAATCTGTCAGTAAGTGGTACGGGCAACACAAAGTCCTCAGCGACTGTACGCTGAATGTGGAAAAAGGTGAGGTCGTCGTGGTGTGCGGACCTTCCGGATCCGGCAAGAGCACGTTGATTCGTTGTGTCAACGGACTCGAGGAAATCCAGCAAGGCGTCATTACCGTCGATGGCTGCGAGGTGACGCCAAGGCAGAAAGATTTGCTGAAGCTGCGCAGAAAGATTTCGATGGTGTTTCAAAGCTTCGAGCTGTATCCGCACAAAAAGGTGCTCGACAATCTGACGCTTGCTCCCGTCGTCGCGCTTGGAAAAGACAGAAGTGAGGCCGAGCGTTACGCGCGAGATCTGCTTGAGCGTGTCGGCATGGCCGCGTTCGCCGAACGCTGGCCCGGCAACCTGTCCGGCGGCCAGCAACAGCGCGTGGCGATCGCGCGAGCTTTGGCGGGAGACCCTATCGCGGTGCTGTTCGACGAGCCCACCTCCGCGCTTGATCCCGAAATGATTAACGAGGTCCTGGAAGTGATGGCCAACCTCGCGAAAACCAATATGACGATGATAGTCGTCACGCACGAAATGGGATTTGCGCGCCGCGTTGCCGACCGCATCGTGTTCATGGAAAGCGGCGTGATTATCGAGGATACGCCGGCGGACACTTTCTTCCGTCAGCCGAAAAGCGAGCGTGCAGCAAGGTTCATCGAAAAAATTCTCTCGCATTAATGGGTGTCAAGTCGTGCCTGCGTAGCGGTCAGCGTATCGATCGGGCTGCGACGTGGCGAAGCGTTGCTCTGGCTACATCAAACGAAGAGGTGACAATCGTGGCGAAAAGTCTGGATTTGGAAAAGCGGGTTGGCAGGCGGTCTTTCCTTGCGTCGTCGGGGGCACTCGGTCTGGGGGCATGTTTGGCAGTCAGTGCGCCCGCGCATGCCGCGGACGGCACCGAAGACACGCTCGACAAAATCAAGCGGACCGGCGTCTTTAACATCGGCGTGCGAGAAGCCGCCCCTCCCTATAGTTTCAAGAACGCGAGCGGCCAGTATGTCGGGTTTGCCACCGATATTGCCAACGTGATCTACAAGGCAATCAACGACGAGTTGGGCGGCAATATCAAGGTCAATTACGTGCCGGTGACGAGCGCGACCCGAATCGTGCTTTTGCAGAACGGCACGATAGATATCGAGGCCGGTGCAACGGTGATGACGCTTAGCCGCGCGAAAGTCGTCGATTTCAGCATCCCGCATTTCGTCACTTCGACGGGACTACTGGTGCACGCGGATAGTCCGATCAAAAGTGCCGCCGACCTCGCCGGCAAGAGAATCGGGATTCCGCAAGGCGGGCTCGAGTCCATCATGTATCAAGATGCGGTCACGCAAGGCAGCATCAAAGGCGCGGTTCGAACGTTGGCCTTCCCTGACCATGCGCAAGGGACAACCGCACTGCAGACGGGCATGATCGACGGCTATAGTACGGACGATCCTATCCTTTATCAGCTAGCCCACAGCACCACGGGCTTGCGCGTGGTCGAGCTGAACTTGAATGCCGCGAGTCAGATCATGCTGATCCGCCCGGAAAGCTCGAAATTCAAAAGTATCGTCGACCGCACGATAGCCCAGGTATGCAGCTCGGGGGCTTGGTTGAAACTCTACGATACCTATTTCGGAAAGGGCGGCGCGCAGATGCCGTTGTCGGAAGCGAGCAAGGCGCTATTGGCGATGAACTCGTGGCCCGCCTGATATACATCGCAACCCTATATCCATGCTGAATTTATCGAACTGGGCGGTGCTGTGGGCACCGGAGGCGCGGCAGAGTCTTATCGATGCGCTGCTCATGACCTGCGCGATTTCGGGCCTTTCGTGGATTTTTTCGATGATTCTGGGGGTAGGCATCGGCCTGTTGCGCGAAATGCCGGTTGCGGCATGCCGAGTGCTCGCCTCCACCTATGTCGAGGTATTTCGCAATATCCCATTGCTCGTTCAGTTGTTTTTTGTCTATTACATTTTGCCGCGCGCATTGCCGCATGCAGTCGAAAACGCACTATTCAACTTCGGATGGGAAATCGTCGCATCGGTCATTACCTTGTCGTTGTATAGCTCGGCAAAAATCGCCGAGTATGTGCGTGCCGGCTTCAATACCGTCGGCGCGCGCATGCAGCAGGCCGCCGCCGCCAGCGGGCTCAGCTGGTGGCAAGCACAACGCCATATTTTTCTGGGCCTGGTGTTGCGGACCAGCCTGCCTGGTCTGGTGTCCGAATTCGTCACCATCTTCAAGGGATCATCCCTCGCGATGACGGTCGGCGTCGCGGAAACGACCTATGTTACGCGCCAGATCGGTACCGAAACGTTTCAGTGGTTCCAGACCAATCTTTACGCCACGGCCGTCTACCTGTTGTGCGCATGGGTCATCGCCGGATTGATGTCGCTCATCGACCGCAGGCTTCGTATTCCGGGGAGGATCGGAAGTTGATCGCTCAACATTGTCTCGCGCTCATCCTCGCGCTGCTGCAATACAACGTGAGCCTGACGCTGGCGGCCATCGCCATTGCCCTGCCGGTCTCCTGCCTGTGCGCGCTGGCCCGGCTTTCGCCGCTCGCGTGGATCTCACAACCCATGCGCTGGTACGTGAACATATTGCGCAGCTTGCCGCTCGTGCTCGTCATGTTCTGGATCTACATCTTGATTCCGATGTTGACCAATAGGCCGGTGTCCAGCTATTGGTCCGCCCTGATTGCACTCGCTTGTTTCGAGGTTGCCTACTTCACCGAGTTCATTCGAGCCGGCATCCAGTCAGTGTCGGCGCATCAATGGTCGGCGGGTCTGGCCAGCGGCCTGTCCAGATTGCAGACCGCACGGCACGTCGTGCTGCCGCAGGCGCTGCGGCGTATGGCGCCGGCACTGCTCACGCAATCGTTGATTGCATTTCAGGATTCGACGATAGCCAGCGTGATCGGTGTGCCCGAAATCTTGCAGGAGACGAGTGTCGCGAATGTGGACGGGCAGGACACGGTGTTCTATTACGTGTTTCTTGCCATGACCTTCTTCGTTATCTGCTTTCTCATCAGCCGTGCTGTGAAAGCGATGGACCAACGCTATCACTTGTCGCGCAACTAGCCCAAGCGCCCCTACCGCGCAGCTTGCCGCAACGCGCGATCTCTAACGAAACAGGAGTCGTATCAATTGACCTCTTCAGACCAGCAAAATCGTGCGGCGCCGACCGGAACGCAGTCTGCAGCCCCCGCACCCGCCCATAGTTACATTCCGGTACGCCGTTCGGGGCAGCTACTGTACATTTCGGGCCAAGTGCCCAGAGAAGCGGGGACCGTGCGCTTTATCGGAAAGTTGGGCGAAACGCTTACGGTCGCGGAAGGACAGGCCGCAGCCCGTTTGTGTGCAGTCAACGTGATTGCACAGTTGCGTGCTGCGCTCGGTGAGCGGTCCGACCTGGTCGTGACCTGTTTGCGAGTACGGGGATTCGTCAATGCCGCGCCCGACTTCAAGGAACATGCAGCCGTCATGAACGGCGCATCGGATTTTCTGATCGAAGCCCTGGGTGAACGCGGTCGCCATTCGCGCACGGCTATCGGAGTGGGTTCTTTGCCGCACGGGTGCGCTGTGGAAATCGATGCGGACTTCGAGGTGCTCGACCCGTCATCGGCCGGATAAAGCGGATTGCCACACGCTGCCGGCAGGCTTAAAGCCTAACTATCTAAATCAAAGTGAAAATATGGTGCACCCTTCAAAAACAGTTGCCGTGATCGGCGGCGGCATGGTCGGCGCCTGTATCGCCCGCTACCTCCAGCGCGACGGGCACAACGTCATCATTCTGGATCCCAATGAGCCTGGGGATGGCGCATCGTTTGGCAATGCGGGCTGCTTCAATCCGTCGTCGCTGGTGCCGATCGCCGGCCCCGACACCTTCAAGCAGGTTCCGGGTTACTTGATGGACCCGCTCGGGCCGCTCTCGATTCGCTGGAGTTATTTGCTGCAAGTCGCGCCGTGGTTGATACGCTACGGCCTTGCAGGCGTGCCGGAAAAAATCAAACATCAATCCCTGGCGTTGAAGTCGATCCTGTCCAAAAGCCTCGAAGCGTTGATGCCGCTCGTCGACGACTGCGGTGCTCACGATCTGGTTCGACGCGATGGCATTCTGATCGTTTATCGCAGCGGGCAAAGCGTGGCTTCCGACGCGCGCGGCTGGAATCTGCGCCGGGAACATGGGATCCAATGGGAAGAGCTGGACCGCGACGCCGTTCACGACTTCGATCCGAATCTCACGCGCGATATCCAGTTCGGCAAATTCGTACCCGGCAACGGACATACGGTGAACCCGGGCGCACTCGTCAAGGAGATCGTACGGCATGTCGTGGAGTCCGGCGGCCAGTATCGTAAGGCCAAAGCGACAGACTTCCTCTTCAATGGCGATAAACTGCAGGCGGTGCTCACCGATCACGGTCCCGTTGCCGTCGATATGGCCGTCGTTGCCGCTGGAGCGCATTCAAAGGCGTTGGCGCGAGCCGCCGGGAATTCCGTGCCTCTCGAGACCGAACGCGGCTATCACGTCATGATCAAGGCCCCTGAGGTCAGGCCACGTGTACCCACGACCGATTCGGATCACAAATTCGTCGTCACCCCGATGCAGGAGGGCGTGCGCGTTGCGGGAACGGTGGAGCTGGCAGGGCTGGATGCCAAGCCGAACTGGAAACGAGCGCATATCCTGCTAAATCGGATCGGCGGACTGTATCCGGCGCTGGGCAAAACATATCGGCCCGACGACTTCACGGTCTGGATGGGACACCGCCCCAGTCTGCCGGATTCGCTGCCGGTGATGGGGCGCTCGAAGCGGTCGGCCGATGTGATCTATGCGTTCGGCCATCAGCACGTCGGCATGACCGCGGCGCCCTACACCGGCGTGATCATTGCCGCACTCATTGCGGGCCTACCGTCGCCGGTGGACCTGACGCCGTTCCAGCCGGATCGTTTCTAAGCGAGACTACAACGCCGGGCCGGATGGCTCGCATCCAGCCCGGCGTTTGAATACGCATGGCATCCGGCAAGCGGTGAGTGGCACCGCTTGCCGGATGCCACTTTCCGCCTGTCGTCGTGCCTCAAGCAATGCTAGACGACTCGCGTCAGCAATTGCTTGTCCTTGAACCAGCCTTCGAGATTCTGCCAAACGAGCTCGCCCATGTCGAACCGGGTTTCCTTGGTGCCGCTGCCAAGGTGAGGGGTCAGCACGACGTTTTGCATCGCGATGAGTTGCGCCGGCACTTCAGGCTCGCGCTCGAACACGTCCAATGCCGCGCCCGCGATAGTCCCCGTTTGCAGTGCTTCCACGAGGGCTTGCTCGTCGATCACCGTGCCGCGCGAAATATTGATCAAAAAGCCGTCTTTCCCAAGCAGCTTGAGGCGGCTCGCATCGATCAACTTGTCGGTAGCGTGGCCGCCGGGCACCGCAATCGTCAATACATTGCTTGCGGCTATCATATCGTCGAGCTTGGCGAAGTACTGATAGTCAACACCAGCCTTGGGCGACCGGTTGTGGTAGAGGATCTCCATGCCGAAGGCGGCAGCCCGTTTGGCGATCGACTCGCCGATATTACCCAAACCGACGATGCCTAGCTTCTTGCCGCGCAGCGCGGTCGCGAGCGGAAACCGTTCTGTGCGCCAGCGGCCGGCGCGCACGAAGCGGTCGGACTCGCTGATGCGGCGCATGAGATCCAGCATCAGCGCCAGCGCGCAATCGGCGACGCAGTCATCCAGCACCTTCGGCGTGTTCGTGACCACGACGCCGCGCTCCTTGGCTGCCACGACGTCAGTCGAATCGTAGCCGACGCCAAAGCTGAAAATACCTTCGAGGCTCGGCAACAGGCCTATCAGTTCGGCCGTTGCGCCATACGAGCCGCTTGTCACGATGCCGCGAATCTTTCTTCCGTGTTCGCGCAGCCATGCATCCGGTTCGTTCAGTTCCCAATATCGGATCGCATTGAAATGCTGTTCAACCTTGTCCTGCAGACTGGGCAACATCGGGCCCTTGATAAGAATTTGAATATCGCGACTCATGGTGAATTCGTTAGGATGGGAAATTTGCCAAGAAGGGCTCGCATAAATGCTGGCCGGATGAGAGTTTCAACAATCGATTGCCAATCAAGGATACAGACAAATTCGAACACCCGCCTCATAGGTGATAGGATGACATTGTAGGGGGAGGTATGATCTTAGTCGATGAAAGGGCGCCGTGCAAGGGCGCCGTGGTTGCGATGCGAGGCCTCATGATTCATGGATGGTAGATTGCCACTTCGCGGAGCTAGAGCGGAAGGTGGGGGTGTCATTGAAGTCCATGCGGAGCGAGCGCGATTTCCCGTGGCGCGGGCGCCGCGGTTGGATTTCCGGTAGATGTGGTATGATCACTACATCCACTTTCAATCGAATTCGGAGGGCTTGGCTTTTGAAGGCCGTAAAGCAAACGTCATTGACGCTAAGAACCGAGGAAGCACTGCGGTCGAGAATCGCGGACGACGCCGTGAAGGTCGGCGACAAACTTCCGACGGAACGCGAACTGGCTCTGGAGTTGGGCGTCAGTCGAACGGTGATACGCGAAGCTGTCGCCGCGTTGCGGGCTGACGGACTGATCGATGCCAAGCATGGCATCGGCTATTTTGTCTCGCAGAAGTCCGCCAACGGCTATGATTTCCCTGCCAACGCGAAGCACCTCGGTTTTTCCTCATCCATGCTCGATCTGCTCGAGCTGCGCATGGCCGTGGAAATCCATGCGGCGGGTCTTGCGGCTGCGCGTCGGTCGTGGGCGCAAGAAGCCAAGATCTTCGCCAACGCGGAAAACTTTGCGACGGCATTGGAACGGGGCGAGTCGCCGGATTTCGCGGATTGGGCGTTTCATCGCTCCATCTCGGAGGCGACGAACAATGCCGCATTCGTCGAATTCTTTGATCGGTTGGGGCTATCGGTCCTACCTCGGCGTGCGATCGAGGGCGAAAAACGCGACGCGCTGATCACCAGGAAATATCTGGAAAAATCCATTCCCGAGCACCGTGCCGTCTGTGAAGCCATCAGCCGAGGCGATGTCGAAGCGGCGCGCGAAGCGATGAAGGGCCACCTGGGCGGCAGTCAAGTCCGCTACCGAGGCCTGGTGGGAACTGAGTAGGGTTTCCGCTGCCGCAAACGTGATAACTCGCCATTGCCCATGTCGCGATGGGGCAAAGGTATGCCGCAGCTCGGCCGTGCACAGATAAGCGATATCGTCCGACGCCGCGCTGGCGTCATACGCCCGCACTAAGTCCGGCACGCCCACCACCATCCGGTCAGCGTTTGAAACATTGTCTGAAAGGGTCGGTCAATAACGGGGCAGATCCAAACGCTCTGGATTTCCACACCTCAAATTGTTAGTAGTGCGTACCGCGTATATTCCACGATGCCGCTGGACGAGGCAGCTACCGTTACAGCGAAGTAGAACATGGTGGCCTCGACCTATTCGCCTGCCACGAAAACGACTCACCATGCGCCCCGCATAGTCTAACCACTAATAAGCATATGTTTAATTATCGCTTTTGATTCAGTGGGTGCGGTGTTCAAATTGCGATCGAACAGAATTCATCCGGCGCTCATATCAAAGCTGCCATCAATTCTCTTGAAACGAATCGTCGACGCCTGTCTGCACGATGGCCGGCTGGTGGCAAGTGCGCTTCTTCACAACGTCAAGTGATCGTCTCTTCCTGAACTAAAGAATGAATTTAAAACCTGCTCTTACAACGTTGCTAATGGCAACGTTCACGTGGATTTCGGCAGCCAACGCGGCGGAGCCCATTGTGCTCGGCCTCTCTGCACCACTCTCGGGCCCAATGGCTTCCTCCGGTCAACGCCTGCAAGAAGGTGCACAGTTGTACGTCGATCAAGTGAACGCCCGCGGCGGGATCGGGGGACGTCCGCTGGTTCTGCTTCCAGAGGATGACCGCAGCTCACCCCTTGAAGCCGCGTCCGTCGCACAGAAATTCAGCAACACCAAGGATCTGGTCGCAGCCCTTGGTCCGTTTACCACCACAGCGTCGCTGGCAGCGGCCCCGATCTATACGCAAGCCAAGATTCCGGAAATCTCACCAACCACGTCGGGCCCGGATTTCACCAAGCAAGGTGGGTATCAGTTTCGCGAAAACAACCGCGATGATTACTGGGCCACTATCAATGCGGATATCCTGATCGAGCGCTTTCACGCGAAGAAAGTCATCCTGGTCTCGTCCCAGGATGACTGGGGTATTTTTATGGACAAGGCCACACGCGCGATTCTGGAAAAGCAGGGCGTGCAAGTGGTACTCGATGAGCAGGTGGAGCATGGATCACGCGACTTCCGGCCCTTAGTAAGCAAAATCGCATCGACCCCTGCGGATGCAATTTTTCTTGCGGCCTACTACTCGGAAGGCGCAACTTTCATGCAACAACTTAGGCAGGCTGGTGTGAAATTGCCGGTTGGCGGCGCAATACCGCTGACCGATCCCAAATTCATCGAGCTCGCGGGCCCCTCCTCGGAAGGCATGGTTCTCTATACGTTATTCTTCGCGGGAGACCCGGCCAAGAAAGCCTATGTCGACGCTTACAAGGCGAAATACGGTCGATTGCCCGATCCGTTCTCGGCACTCAGTTACGACGCAGTGGGTGTCACGGTCGCAGCAATCGATCGGGTGTTGAAAGCGGGAAAAGTATTGAACGGTCAGGCAGTGCACGACGAACTCGTGAACGGACCGGTGTATCACGGAGTTACGGGCGACGCCAAGTTCGAGAACGGGGATGTCCAAAAGCAACCCGAGTTCATCCAGGTCAAGAATGGCACATACGCGCTACTTGACTGAAGATTGTCATGGAACTATTTCTCAGCCAGATCGTAAATGGTTTGGCAATCGGGCAGGTGTACGTCCTTATTGCACTCGGCTTCAGCTTGGTATTCGGCGTCGCGAATGTGATCAACTTTGCACAGGGCGCCCTTTTCATGTTGGGGGCCTTCCTGGCATACACCGGGCTGGTTCTATGGTCCTGGCCGTTATGGCTGGCGTCCATATTCTCAGTGGGCTCGGTCACCATTCTTGGTCTCGTACTCGAGCGCGTCGCGATCAGGCCGTTGAACAACGCGTCCTACGTGGCTCCATTGCTGTCGACATTGGCTATCAGCATCATTGTCGATCAACTGGCTGAATTGATCTGGTCGCCTGACCCGCAACCGTTTCCAAACATACTCAGCGAGCGGACATTCTTCGTCGGACGAGCCTATGTCACTTTGGCCGACCTTCTGATTTTGGCTTCGGGCCTGGCGGCGGTTTCATTGCTGACATGGTTCCTGCACAGCACCTGGACCGGGAAGGCACTACGCGGGGCGGCGCAGGACGTGGACGCCGCCGCGCAGATGGGCGTGCATACCAACGACATGCGGCGTATCGCGTTTGGCATCGCCGGCGCGCTCGGTGCCGTCAGCGGCATCCTGGTGGCCTTATATTTCCGCAGTGTCTTTCCGCAGATGGGATTTCCCTTTGGTCTTAAAGGGTTCAGTGCGGCGCTGCTCGGTGGCCTGTCCAGCATTCCGGGTGCCGCGGTTGGCGGTCTGCTACTGGGTGTCGTTGAAACGCTGGCCAGCGCCTACCTTGGCGAAGGTTATCGGGATATCGCTGCGTATACCCTGCTGTTGCTCGTCTTGCTCGTTCGGCCCCAGGGTTTGCTTGGAGGTTCAAGATCCTCTGCGCTGGGGGCACTCGCGCGCGCTGGGGCCGTACCCACCACCAGCCTGCTGGCGCCGTCGACGAGTCAGCGATTGACCCATCGTGTCTTGACCTTGTCGCCCCGGTGGCTATTCGTGGTCGTGGTCATAGTTGGATGCCTGCCCCTGATCACGGGTAGCGATTACGTGATCCAGGCTTGCAGTGACGGATTGATTTTCGCCTTATTCGCGGTTAGCGCCACTTTGGTGTCAGGCGGAATCGGCGTGCTTGCGCTGGGGCAAACGATATTCTTCGGCACGGGCGCATATGCGGTCGCGATTCTCTCGCGTCCTCTTGGCCTGCCCGAAGAAGTCCTCCTGCTTATCGCGGCTGCAAGCGGGGGGCTGATCGGGGCATTGTCCTCGCTGCCGATACGCAAGCTCACGGGGCACACGGTTGCCCTTGCCACGCTGGCCATTGGACAACTCGGGTATTTGATCTTTCTCAACTGGATGTCGCTTACACGCGGCCCGATGGGCATTGTCAACATTCCAGCACCGCATTTCTGGATCCTCGGCGACTGGGCAGCCACTAGCGTGGCAAAAAAAGCTTGGGTTGTTGTTGCTGTCTGTGCAAGCGGCATTGCACTCGCCGAGGCACTTTTAAGATCCAATCTAGGGCGAGCCTGGAGAGGTATACGCGAAGACCGTATTGCCGCACACGCGGCGGGATTGCCGGTCGAACGCCATATCACGCTCGCTTTCGCGGTTTCCGGTGCGCTGGCAGGATTGGCGGGGGCATGTTTCGCGTTTGTACAGACAGTGGTCAGCCCCGAGAGCTTCACGGTCGAGACGGCCATTCTGGTACTGACCATGGCAGTTCTGGGAGGGCTAGGCAACATCACCGGCGCTGCGCTGGCGGGCTTCTTGCTCACATTGATGCCCGAATTGCTGCGTGGCTTCGCGGATTGGCGCATGGTGATCTACGGCCTAGTGTTGCTGGCAGCACTGCGCTGGCGGCCGCAAGGCCTTTTAGGTGCTCGATGATGACTCGTGTACAAGGAATAGCAGTCGAACGCGTCTCGCGCCACTATCGTGGCGTCCAGGCACTTCACGATGTCAGCTTCGTTCTGCGTCCCGGAGAAACCCTGGCCCTGGTGGGCCCCAACGGCGCGGGCAAATCGACACTGGTGCAACTGATAAGCGGACTCGACCAACCCAGTAAAGGACAGATCTGGCTGGACGGGGTACGACTCGACCGCCAATCGCCGGACCGCATCGCAAGGCTAGGCGTGTCCCGGAGCTTCCAGACATCCCGTGTATTTCCAGCCCTGTCGATATGGGACAGTATCTCGATCGGTGTCTATCCGGAGTCGATCAATCGAGCCGGCACCACACGCCCGGTTAACGCGATCAGTGAGCTGCTACTGGCGTTCATCCGGCCTCCGCGGTGGCGTCGGCGTCTGCAAGCCCTGGACCAGCGCGTCGAAAGCGTCCTGGAGCTGTTCGGGGATCGGTTGGCGCCGCGGCGTGACAAACCGACATTCTCGTTGTCGTATGCCAATCGTCGCCGTGTGGAGATTGCGCGCGCACTTGTCGCCGAGCCCCGCTACCTGTTGCTGGATGAACCCGCTGCGGGGATGAATCCCACCGAAACCGTCGAAATCGCCAATTTACTCAAAGACCTGAAGCGCTTGCGGCCGTCACTCGGGATCCTGCTTATCGAGCACAAGCTCTCGCTCGTGCGCGAGCTGGCAGATAGAGCCATCGTGCTGAACCAAGGCCAAATTCTGGTCGAGGACACGCCCGCGCAGGCACTCGACCACCCCGACGTGGTCGAGGCCTACCTTGGGCGCCGCCGAAGCAACCGTTTTAGCGGAGACGCGCATCTTGGCTGAATTATCAATCCAACCGTTACTCCAGCTCCAGTCGGTCAATGTGCACTACGGCGCCGTCCAGGCCTTATATGAGATCGATATTACGGTCGGTAAAGGTGAAGTAGTCAGTGTTCTCGGAGGCAATGCATCGGGCAAGTCGACGACCGTCAAGACCGTCCTGGGCTTGACAAAACTGACGTCCGGCACGGTGACGCTGAAGGGGGAACGTATCGATGGCAAGCGTACCGCGGACGTCGTCGCCCGCAGCGTTTCCAGTATTCCGGAGGGCCGGCGGGTATTTCCGGAGATGACGGTCTACGACAATCTGCTAATGGGCGCTTATCCGCGCCGGCATGACCGAGCGGCCGTCGAATCCGATTTGGCGATTATCTACAAACGCCTGCCCCGCCTCTATGAGCGGCGCTCGCAACTCGCCGGCACGCTGTCCGGTGGCGAGCAGCAGTTGCTCGCACTGGCGAGAGCTTCGATGCGCCGCGCCGATTTGATTTGTATCGATGAACCGTCAATGGGCCTTTCCCCGAAGCTCGTCGACGATGTGTATGAAATCTTGTTCGAGTGGAAGGATGCGGGAAATACCATCCTGCTGGTCGAACAAAACGCGCGCATGGCGCTTGAACTCGCGGATCGTGCCTATGTCTTGCAGCACGGCCGCGTTGTACTGCAGGGGCTCTCGAAAGACCTGGCCGCGGATGACATGGTGCGCCGAGCGTACTTGGGCGCCTTGTGACGACGTTCTCAGTCCTGTGCAGTAAAGATCCCGAATAGGAGTAACAATGACATACGCCAATCCCAGATGGACTGTCGATTTCGAAGACCAAGTGCTTACCAACGTGGCACGCGCGCGACTCCCTGATTTTCCCGAGAACCGCATAGGCAAACCACGCGAAGCCATATCGCCGGAAGAACACGCCGCACTGGCGGCGTACTACATCTCGGCGGCTTCGCACGATTTATACATCGTTCAAGTCGTGGCGCGTGCGCTGGCCCAGCCCTACGCCCAGGATTTCGATCTGCAAGTCATTCTTTCCCGGCAGCTGGGCGACGACGGCTTTCACGCCGGAGTGGAAAAAGAATGGGCTGCTGCTCATCAAGCTGCCTACCCGATTCCCGCGATCAATGCTCGCGTGCGCGTTGCCTTGGCGCGGCTCGGTGACCTGCCTTATCGTTCGCTGGCCGGCTTCATCGCTTTCGAATTTCATTACGAAGTGTATGAGATCGCTCGGCTGAAGCTCGCGCGACGAACCGGCAGTATCTTCGATCCGATGACCCGCTCATTTCTCGAAAATCGGCTCGTACCCGATGAAGAATGGCACAGGATTCAGATCATCGAATGGTGGTTCAATCATCTCGATGCGCAGAGTCCATCTGAACGCAAAAACCTGATTGACGAGGTTATCGATGCCGACAACGAGATACAGCTGCGGCTGCACGACTATCTACACGAAAAATATCGCTCGTCGCATGACGCATTTGGCACACAACTGGATTTCTACGTCGACATATACGACGGTTTTCGCAAGCATACGCTGAGTGCGCTGCTCGATACCGGGCCTGAAAAGCTGCCAGCCCTGCGTAGCCTCGGCGATAGATGACTGCCTGGAATTCGTGCCGCCCACCCCTCACTAAATTTTATGTCGCCTCAGAAATATTGCGTTTGTCACGCGATGACGGTGGGTGTTCGCGACACTGATGCATAACGACGGCGGCTGAACCGCGACGGTTCACCATGGCGGCAAAGGCCTGACGCAAGGCTTCGACGTACGGATTCTTGTACGCGAGCACCGAATCCTCGGGTTCGGGATGGACCAGCATGGTGGCGTTGGCCTCGAACAGCAGCATCTGTCCGTCGCGCTGAATCGAAAAATCGACGCCGGCATAATCCAGCCCCAGCCGCGCCCCGATGGCCGCCAGCGCGGTCATCGCACGACAACCCAGGACCGCAGCGGGATCTGCCAGGAAGCGGGCCTCTTCGGCCAGTTTCCAGGAATGCGTCGGCATATCCGCGGAAAAATAGTGGACCAGCCAGTGCGGCGAAATCGCAAGATGATAGGGGTAGGGCCGGCCGTCGATAAAGATCATCCGGTATTTGCGGAAATAGCCATCCTCGCTGCGAAAGTCGTGAAAACGCGTCAGGTAGAATGCGTCCGCGGCGGCGAGCTCAAGTCGTTCGATCTCGGCGGCCGCCGCAACCAGCACCAGACCTTCGCCGCCATGGCTGCCGCTCGGGCGGACAATGCAGCTTGCCTCCGGTTCGGCGTCGAAGCGACGCCGCAATTCGGGTATCACCTGCGCGCGTGCCACGCGTACCACCGGCGGCACCACCAGATCGGCAATCCCGGCCAGATTCTCGGGCAAGCGATCGCGCGCGGTGCACGCTACCGCCTCGGGCAAATTCAACACGATCCGTCCGGCGCTAGCCACGAACGCCCCCAGGCGATCCAGGATAGGCCGAGCGATATCGGCGTCGCCGATCGCATTGAAGATCACCAGATTCGAGGGCAGGGTGGCCAGGGTCGCGGCGTCATCGGCCGGCGACGCATATTCGATCATGTATTCGATGCGCCGCACGGCCTGCGGTGCAAACCAGAAATCCAGCGGCACGTTGCCGCACCCAGCCGCGCATATCAACAGCACCGCCGGTGCGTCCAGCCCGTTGTCGAAGCAATGCTGTTGTCGATACACCGTTTCCGCGTGCTGCTGCGCCTCGGCGTGGCGCCCGGCACCGCGTAGCACGACGGCCAGGTTGCGATGCGCCACCACCAATTCGGGGTCGACTCGCAACGCCAATCGAAGCCAGGGCTCGGCTTCGATCGGATGCCCTGTCATCAGGTAAGCGGTACCGATATTGTAGAGTTCGAGCGCGTTACCTCCCTGTAGCGCCCGGGCCGCCATCCGGCAGGCCAGCGCCTCGCTGGGACGTGCCTGGGCCTGGAACACCGCCGCCAGCCCCCGATATCCTTCAGGTTCAAGCGGCGCGCAAGCAACAGCATCCTGGTACGCCTCTAAGGCACCCGGCAGGTCCGCCGCCTGCAGTGCGGCTGCGCCGGCTGCAAGGTGATCGGCCAACGAGGCGTTCTCGTGTTGGGTCGGCATGCGTTCAAATGTCTACAATACGCGTGCCCTTTGCATGCTCAGTTGTCCGCGTTGTTTGATGCCGGCGCGCCCATGCCTCCACGACGGCCTTGGTGCTGGCTTTGTCCCTGCGCCGGAGCGCTGGCCGGTGCGGCGGGGGGGGTAGGGGGATGGGTGATGAATTGCCAATTGGTGTTGATCGCGCTATTGCCCGTGTCTACGACTGCGGCCGGCGCTGGAGCTTGAGCTTGAGCTGCTGGGTTCACCCCAGCTTGTGGGCTCGATTGTGCGTAGCCAAGCTGTGCGACCGACCACAACAAAGCGGCAACGGCAGTACTGAGGAAAAATCGGGTGTCGATTCGCATATTTAGCGTGACTAATGATGGAGGCATAAGTTGATATCTGTCCGTAAAAATTACGTAAGGACATGCCCCACAATCATTGGCGTGTCGATCGTGACCCAAGTCTATCGTTTCACGCCATTTGCTTTGTCACAGCCTCCTTACTGGGTGTTACGCCGCCATGCTTGTGGTTTGCTGATCGTGCCCCGAGGCAAGCGATCGGATGTTTCTTAGCAGGCGCTGGGCTTGACCGTCTTTTCGTTTGCGAGGCCGAACCAGGGGCGCAGCCGCGTACCGACGATACTGCCGAAAAATGCCGTGACGGCCCACAGCCAGCCGTGCAAACTGCCCGACACGATACCGCTGAAATAGGCGCCGATATTGCAGCCGAACGAGAGCCGGGCGCCATAGCCGAGTAGCAGGCCACCCACGACGGCTGCCGCAAGCGAGCGTAGCGGCACATGCCAACTCGGCGCGAAGCGGCCTGCGAGCGCCGAGGCTGCGAGCGCGCCGAGCACGATCCCGACGTCCATGATCGACGTCACGTCATGCGAAAGCGGCGCGGCCAGTCCATTGGCCGCCTGTTGCCAATACGGCCAACTGGCGACGTTGACGCCAAGCGCGGTTGCGCCTTTCGCGCCCCAAAGCGCGAACGCCGACGTGATGCCCCATGGCCGACCAGCAAGCGCCAGGGTGGCGAAGTTCAGGACGGCGAGTGCGAGAGCACCGACCCACATCGGCCACGGACCGGTAAGCCATGCAGGTGCGTTGGCGCGCGCGGAAGCGGTATCGGATACCAGCGTGCCATGGCGGCGCTTCTCGGCAATGACGGTCCAAGCTGCGATGGCGGCGAACAGCGCGAGGTTGATGGCAATCGCCGGGCCGACGCCGAATGACTTGATCAGCGAGAAGGGCTGGAGCGCCGGCAGCGAGGCCCACCAGGCGAGGTGCGCGGTGCCGATCAGCGAGCCTACGACGAAAAAGAACAGCGTGACGATCATGCGCGTATTACCGCCGCCGATGGCGAAGAGCGTGCCTGATGCGCAACCGCCGCCAAGCTGCATGCCGATGCCAAACAGAAACGAGCCGACGATGACCGACGTGCCCGCGGGCATGACATAGCCTGCTACCGGATGGCCGAACAGTGTGCCGGCCGATAAGGCGGGGAAAAACAGTACTACGCCAAGGGCGAGCATCGCCATTTGCGCACGCAGTCCTGCGCCGCGACGATCGACGATGAATCGGCGCCAAGCCGCGGTGAAGCCGAACGATGCGTGATAAAGCACGAGACCGAGCAGGCCGCCGACAACCCAAAGGGCGCCCTGACGACTGCCGACTGTCGTGTCGAGATAAATCAGACCCGCGACAAAGGCGAGCGTAGCAATGCCGAGCGCGCCGGCATGGATCCTGGGACGGTCCGCTCGAGCGGCGATGGAAACGGCGGACATGGTAAAACGGTACTCCGTGAAGGGGAAATCTGGGGAGGGGACTGGTGCGCCGGCGGAATTATGTCCGAGGGCGCTTTCGACGTATACGATGGATTTGTTATAAGGGTATACGCGATTTTGCACGGCGATTTCGGGGCGAGGCTGTGAACCGCTGTGCAGTAAAGCTGCAGTCGTGAGAAAAACGGGGGCGCATTACAGCGATGCGTCATGCTGAGAAAATCGTGAGTCGTCAATTACCAGCGCAGCGGCAAAGGCGGGCTCGCATTTCGTGAACACACCGTTTGCTATAGCGATGCCGCGCTGCGCGCGGGTGACGAGGAAGGCACCACGCGTGTGATGCCCATTGTGACCAGCAGTGCTGCAATGGCAAAACAGGCCATCGTGCCGGTCATTGCCAGCGTTCCCATGGACGGAAACAACATCGCGACGAGCAGACTTCCAATAGCACCAGCCAGCATCTGAATCGATGTAAGCAAGCCGCCAGCAATGCCCGCCAGTTCGGGAAGCGGATCGAGCGCGCCATGCGCCGCACACGGCGCAGCCAGGCCGAAAGCCGCTGTGGAGATGACGAGCAAGGGCATCAACGTAAAGATGGAGACGAGGCCGGTAATGGACAAGACTGTCAAGCCGGCGGTTGCTGCCACTGCGATCAGTACAGCGACGAGGAGGAGCCGGTGTGACGAAACACCGCGGTGCACCAGTCGACCGCTGAACGTTGCGCCTCCGACGATGCCCGCGCCGGTGCAGGCGAACAAGGCTGCGTATAGCGCCGGACTGGCATGAAGGCGCTCGATCAGCACCAGCGGCGATCCTGAGACGTAGGAGAACAGCCAGCCAAAGCCCAGTGCGTTGACGAGGATATGGCCCATCGCGCCGCGATGGGCCAGCACCGCCCGGTAGTCGCGAAGGAGCTTCCCGACCAACGGCGGCTTCGGCCCGGCTGGGATGGTCGCGGTTTCGTCGAGCGTAAAGCGGGCGACGGCTAGAAGTACCAGGCCAGAGGCGGCGATCACGCCGTAGATGCAGCGCCAGCCTACGAAGCCTAGCAGGGCAGCGCCAAGCGTCGGAGCCACGATAGGCGCAACGTTGGCGACCACGGTAATCACGGCGAGGCGCGACTGGGCTGTGCGTCCCTCAAAGAGGTCGCGCACCATCGCCATGGCCAGCGTCATGCCTGCGCCGGCCCCGGCGCCCTGAACCAGCCGGGCCACCAGGAGCATTCCGATCGACGGGGTCACGGTGGTCGCCAAGCCCCCCGCAGTGAATAGGGCAAGACCGATCAGTAGCAGCGGCCGCCGGCCATGGCGGTCCGCGAGGGGGCCGTAGAAGAATGGACTTGCGGCGAAGCCCGCCATGAACAGGCTCAGTGTCAAACCGGCAAGTCCCGCACGGGTGCCTAAATCAGAACCGATGTCCGCCAGCGCAGGCAGCGCCATATCGATGGATATCGGCGGAAGCGCGCCCAACGCACCGAGAAAGATCGCGAACGCCGCGCCGGTTGTCTTCATTTTCATCACGGGAACCATACGAAATATGTTTTGCCGGCCTCGACGCAGCAAATCTCCGCGCGTGACTAACAAGAATGAGGGCTATACCAAAGCAGATCGGGATTGCTCGATAATGGAGGGTGACCCGGGAAATCCCTAGCGCAATACTGCACCACTTAACGGTGCAGTATTGTACCATAATACGATACACATGGAGATTTGAGTTGGACGCGATGAAAGAAGACGCACGTGACGGCGGGATGCAGGTGATTTCCCGCGCGGTTGCCATTCTTCGGATGCTGGGAGCCAATGCCGGCTGCAGCCTCGGTGCAATCGCAAAAGCGACGGGCCTGCCGCGATCAACCGTGCAGCGCATCGTGGATGCCCTGGCTGCCGAAAATCTGGTTGAAGCCGGAGCAGCCGGCGTCCGCATGGGCTGGGGTATGCTGCAGATCGCGCGGTTAGCGGAGATCGATACCGCCGCGCGCACGCGCGCCGCGCTGGAGGCGCTCTTTGCGGAAACACATGAAACCGTCGACATCGCTGTCGGGCACGGGGCCGAGGTGTCGTTTCTCGATCGGATCATTTCCGACTACGAATTGCGGGTCGTGCCCATCAATGATCGCCCAAAGCCCATGCACGCCATGGCAAATGGAAAAGCGATTCTTTCGAGCCTAGGAAATGATGAAATCCAGAGAGTGATGGCTGGGCGCATGCCAGCTCTTACGGCCAACACATTGCAATCAATGCCGGCGCTTATCGCGGAAATCGAAGAAATTCGCGCTACGGGTTTCTCTTATGACCGGGAGGAACATGCACTTGGCGTCTGCGCGATTGCGGTGCCTATTGTGGTTCACGGCCTGCCGACGCATGCAGTTTCGGTGGTGACACCATCGAGCCGGTTTGAAGAGCGCCTGCCATTGGTGAAACAAGCACTTACCGCCTGCCGGTCGGCGGTAGAGCGTGAACTTGCGCGCTCGCTCCCGGCGTAGCAAGCGAACGATTACTGCGGATACAGCAGTGCGTCTCGCTGCGTTCTTCGGCACCGATGCGCAGAGCTGGATGAATTTGCAGACCAATCCGATTCGCGTTTCTGGGGTGGCCCCGCCGATTGTCTGCAGGGTTGCGCTAACGGTTAGCCCGGGCTTACAAAGCGTACTTTCTGTGCTCCGCTCAAGGCCTCAGCCGCCGCGGAAGTGTCGATTGCACGGCTCTCTGCGTCCGACCTCCGCTCTGCGATGTCGAGCACGCGCAAGGTCCTTGCTGCAGGGTCGATCTCAACCGTCGCGCCATGCGGAACGATCGCGGTAACGTCCTCGTCGAATCCCGCCAGCATGGTAATCCCGCCGAGCGCTGCGCCTTGCACGAGAATGGGATTGACGCTATTGAAGACAATCGCGAGCGGCACCATGTCGCGAGACTGCATTTCGTTCAACATCCACGCACTCGCCACGCCCCCCTTGGCTGTATCGAGTACGAGTATGCGGCCTACATAAGATTGACCGACAAGCTTGTGGGTCGGACGCGAAAATACCCCGCGCAAGCGGTTCAGGTCGTAGCGTGCCGAAAAACCATCGTTCGCGACGAGCGCTTCGCCCGACACTTTGCGGCCCATTGCATGACGTGCGGTGAGTACCAGTTCACTCATTTCAGTTCTCCTGTTTCAGCGGCGCTGATGCAGTCTTCCATCGACGCCAGCATCGGCACATAGCCATACCCGCCCAGAATGTTGACCAGCTTGGCGCTGTTGGTCGCAAGGCGCTTCCAGCCCTTGGCCTCCGCGATTTCACGCGCGTACGATTGGTAAAAGCACATGCCCGCCAGCACCGTGCCGCCGGTCGCTTCGATACGTTCCGTGTAGCCGAAGCGGTCCGCATCGGGCTTTACCTGCGGGCTGGTGACGGCCAGCATCGGCACTTTGAAGCGTCGGCCGTCGCACAGCTCGGCGAGGGATCGTAATTCGTACAAGCTAAGCTGCGGTGCGGAGAACACGACGACGTCAACGCTTTTGTCCACTGCATAGCTTTTCGTCAACGCATCGACGTCATCCCGGCCCACCGTATGCAGCACCGGAAGCTTGTCGCCACCGACATCCGAAAGCCGCGATGCTTCCGGCGTGATGCCCACCAGATGAAACATGGCAATCGAGCCAAAGCTCGCCATCGCGGCACCGAAGTGCTTCAACTGGTCCGACGTCGGCGCGATATCAATTCCCTCGATCACCGGCACCTGCCAATAATTGCCCGCTAGCCGGCCGATGACGCCACCCAGCGCGCCCCACTCGTTGAGGGAACGCGGGGTCCAGTTGACCCGAATGCGCAGCGTAGCTTGGCGGTGCTCGTCGAGATGAAATCCATAGCGCGGCGTCCGTCCCGTCAGTCCCGCCGAAAGCGCCGAAGGTCCGCCCTCGAAGTTCGAGCGCGCGCCATTGACGGAATTCGAATAGATCACCACGCCGGTATCCCCGAATGCGACGTGTTCGCCGCGCGTCGCTGCCAGTACGGTCTGGTAGTTGATGCAGGTGTCGGTCATGCTGACCCCCAGCTTGACGAACGCCGCAATGGCCCGGCGTTCGAGCTCGAGCATCCAGCTGCTTTGACCGAGCGTGTCGGCCTTGGCAAAATCGGTTCCGCGTGGATCGGTAATGGTCGGAACGCGTACTTGGTGTCGGCCGTCCTTGACATCGCATAGCCGCTCCAGCCACATCACGCCAGCTTGGCCCAGGCTCTCTGTGTCGGCCATGATGTGAGCTTGAGTAATGGGGACGAAATCACGCGCGCCAAAAAAATCGCCAACCGCGATCTGATGTTGCAGGGCGATCTGCACGACTTCGCCCATTTCCCCGGCGAGCATTGCTTTCTCTTCTTCGTTGAGCTGCATATTCCAGGTCCAGTATGTTGCCGGCAGCGCCAATCGCCTGCCGCGAGCTAGCCGCCGCGCTCGGTTGCAATCTCCTCAGGGAGCTGAGTATGTTCGAGCTGGCGGCGATAAATTGAAGGCTACCTCCGTCACGTTTTTCCAGCACCGCACACGGGGTGGAACTGGCGTGTAACGCACGATGTTCATGACATCATGCGCTACGCCGTGGCTGCTTCCCCGTCATGCTCGACGAGCGGCCGGTCCGGACGCATCCGGAAAGCCATCACGATGCCGACCAGCAGCAAGGCGATTGATAGCGCGAATGGCAAATGCCAGTTTCCCGTCAGGTCGATGATGTAGCCGAATGCGAGTGGCGAGGCGATGCCCGCCAGACCGAAGCCAAGGTTCATGAAGCTGCTCGCCGTGCCGGCGTAGCGCGGCGCTATGTCCATCGGTATCGCCCAGAGCGGAGCGATCACTAGTTCCATAGAAAAAAAAGCGCAACACAGGCTGACCGACACGATCGTCAAGTCTTTCGCCAACAACACCGGCGCGAGGAACGCGAGAGATCCCGCCAAACCGAACACAATCACATTGCGGCGGGCTTTTTGCAGATCGCCGGTCCGTTTGTAAATGCGATCGCTGATGACACCCCCGATCGTGTCCGCGATGATGCCCGCGACGAACACGCCGGACGTGAATAACGCCGACTTGCGCAGATCGAGGTGATAGCTGTGCATGAAGAAGGACGGTAGCCATGTCAGATAGACCCATAAGGTCCAGGCATAGCAAAAATCGACTATCGTAACCGGCAATATCCTGCGCATCAGGCGCCGGACTGGAATCGCCGTGCTGTTTCTACGCGGCTCCAATGCCGGCAGCGACGCCATTTCGTTTGGCGAAACGCCCCTATGACTGGACGGATCATCGCGAAAGTACGCACACCATGCCACCACCCAGACCAGGCTGATCACGCCGGCCACAATGAACGCACCACGCCAGGTCCACAGCGTGATCAGCATCACAACGAGAGGTGGTGTGAGCGCATTGCCGAGGCGCGAGCATGCATGTGTCAGCCCTTGCCCGAGACCCCGTCGTTCGACCGGCAGCCAGCGCGACATCGCCGAAGTCGCGGTGGCGAGCGACGGCGCCTCGCCAAGCCCCAGCAGGAAGCGACATGCGGCAAGAGAAACCAGGCCGCCCGCAAACGCCGTCAACATCGACGCACAGGCCACGACGAGACCAAAGCATGCCAGCACGCGGCGAGGACCGAGTTTGTCGCCGAGCCAGCCGCCAAATAATTGAACGACTGCGTAAGGGTAGGCGAAGGCAGAAAATGCGAAGCCGAGTTCGGTATTGGACAAATGCAGATCGTGGCTAATCGCGCCAGCCGCGGTCGCAATGTTGACGCGATCGGAATATTGGATGAGATACAGCAGACAGATCAGGAGTAGTACGCAATCAGCGGCTTTAGGCCTCCAGCGACGCGTCCTCTCCATCCGTGCCGCGCCGTCGACCTGACTCAAGATACTCGCCGCGGTCGGCGTTCGTTCGATTTCTTCCATGGTCGTCAGAACGTCTGCCAATCGGAGTCAGACGCAGCGGTGGGGGCACTGATGCCGAAACAAATCAAACCCGCTGGCAACGCGAGTGAGGCAATAACGAGCGCACCGGCCTGGATGCCGGGACGCTTCGCGCGAGCAGCGACAACAATGTCGGGCATGGAAAAACGATACTCCATGAGGGTGAAATCGGAGGGAGGGGGCTGGTGCCCGAACCGCATTATGTCCGGGGCGCGTTTTCCATGTATGCAATTGATTTGTTATAAGCATATACACGCGCCTGCACGGCGAAGACCGGGCGGGACCACCGCGGATGCCCAGGCAGACGCGCGTGACGCCGGAGAAAAATCCGTCGCGATTGTGGTGTCAAGAGCCTGTTCTCTTGCGATATACAATAACGCATCGTGGCAGCACACTGTACGCGTCTCGACACTGTAGGTCGTCGGCCCCGTGATTGGTTGAAGCAGCCGGCTGGCCCTCGTTTCGAACTGCCATCCGCCAGCGGCCGACCACATTTTTCATTGCTCCTTTGATTTCTCCATGACTGCATTCCTGTCGCCCAAGACGCAGAGCTCCCCACGGATCTTGCTGGTTGGCCTGATGGCTGGCATCGGGAATATGCATCTCCCTCGACATTTGGCGCGCGCGGGTCTTGAGGTCGTCTTCGCCGGCGTCAGGACTTGCATGGCGTCCCGTTCCGGCCATGTCCGGACCTTTTACCCATGGCAGTCCGACGGAGGGGGCCTGGCCGTGGGGCCGTTCATAGACTGCGTCAGGCAGTCTCAGCCTCAGTGGGTCATCCCCCTGGATGAACTATCCGCCCAGGTTCTACAGCAGATAGGCATCGGACAACTTCAGGGCGGCGAGTTCCCACTGCCGGCCGAAGTTGTGGAACTGGTGCGACGCTCACTCGGAAATCCGACTGGGTATCCTCTTTTCGCCGTGCGCCGTCGCGCATACGAAACCGCCCATGCGGCAACCATCCCGGTGGCGGTTCAGGCAGACGTGGACACGTTTGAAGCGTGCTTTCAATTTGCCAGAGAACATGGGTATCCGGTGGTTCTAAAGCGGGAGGGCTCGAGCGGGGGCGTCGCGGCTTTCATCCTGGACAGCGAAGCGGCCTTGGGTGACTTCAACGCCAGCGGCCAATTTGGCCGGGCTGGATGGCCGTGGGTAATTCAAGGCTTCATTCCGGGGGTACTGGGCATGCACGCCGTCTTTGCCGAGCAGGGTCGTATATTGGCGAAACTCAGCGCGGTCCAGATTGGAAGGCGCAGCAACAGGCCGACAGCGCCAAGCAGCGTGGTCAAGTTGCTTCAGCACGACGCGATGGAAGCCAGTTGCGCCGCGTTCGTGGCTGCCACCGGGGCTTCGGGATTCCATGGGTGGGATTTCCAGCTGGAGGAAACCGGGAACGCCCTGATGATCGAGCATAATCCCCGACCCATTTCCATCTCCCATCTGGGGTACCTGCTGGGTGACGATCTATGCCGAGCCCTGGCTACCGCATGTGGCGTGACCATCGGCAACCCAAGACCGAGCACTGGCAAAGAGTGCCAGGTGGCGCTTTTCCCAGACGAGTGGCAACGGGATCCGCTGAGCCCCACGCTTCACGAAACGTTTCACGATGCCCCCTGGGACGACCCGCCCCTGTTCGCAGCCTTGCTGCAAGAGAACATACGTTTTATTTAGTCAACGCGCGCGAAAGTCAGCCCGCCAACCCGAGCCGGCTGGCCCGGTCACAACGGCATTGGCGGTACGCGAACGTCGTCGCGATATTGCCGGATTTCCTGCGGCGCGAGGCCATAAGCACGCCGAAACGCCCGCGTGAAATCGGACGCGCTCCTGAAGCCATGAGCATAGGCGATGTCCAGCACCGGAACGCCCGGCCATGCGACGAGCTCGTCGGCGGCGGCGCGCAGGC
>OUWB011203760.1_pt1 | contig 26220 bp, 15 predicted proteins | sample 1779821 | NCBI WGS metagenome assembly OUWB01 (sample SAMEA3914806, study PRJEB12502) | metagenome | biome: forest; material: soil | place: Canada | collected 2011-08-03 | depth 0.1 m
CCCGAAGACCGTCACCTATAACGGCGGCAATATCACCGGCACCTACGGCACCTTGGCGACGCTCGACAATGCCCTGAGCGGTGTGCTCTCGGGCGACGACGTCACCGCGGCGCTCGGCGTCAAAAACGGTAGCAGCTCTCTGATCACCTATACCAGCCGCACCACTACCGGCGCCTACACCATCGACGCCACATCGCTCTCCGGCGCCCAGGCATCCGACTATGTCATCGATCCCTCCGTCACCGGCACCTTGACCATCGCGCCCAAGGCCATCAGCCTGAGTTCGGCGACGTTCAGCGGCACCTATGGCGACTCTGACCTGCAAAACGGCCATGCGCCGGCCAATCAGATCGGCGGCCTGTTCAGCGGCGTGCTGTCCGGCGACACCGTCAACGGCGTCTTCGCGGTCACCGGCGCGCTTAACGCCTCGGGCCGCCTGGCGGCTGGCACCTATGCCCTCACCCTGTCATCGACGCTCACCGGCGCCCAGGCCGGCGACTATGTCGTCGCCGCCGGGTCACCGACGACAGGTGTGCTCGATGTCGCCCAAAAAAGCCTGACCTACACGGTCGGCACGGCGACGCAGGTCTATGGTTCGACCGACCTGCCCGGCGTGACCTTCAACGGCCTGCTGAGCGGCGACCAGGTCGCGGGCACGCTCACCGAAGCCGACGGCACCGCGCTTACCGACCGCACCGGGGTCGGCACTTACAACCTGATCGTCGGCGGCCTCACCGGGCGCGACGAGGGCGACTACACCGTATGGCTCACGGGCTCGACCGAGGGCCTGTTGCAGGTCACCCCGAAGCCCCTGGATTTCGACAACAGCTTCCTCAACCAGACCTATGGCAGCGCGTCCGGCGCCCTGGCAACCATGCTGTCCGGCGTGCTCAGCGGCGACGTCGTCAACGGCACGGCCAGCGTGACGACCCAGGCCGGTGCGGCGATGACGCTCGACGGCCACACCAATGCCGGCACCTATCTGGCCGAGTTGACCGGCCTTTCCGGCACCAGCGCCGCCAACTACATGATCGCCGCGCCGGCCCAGGCCGGAGAAACCCTGACCGTGGGCCAAAAAGCCCTCTCCCTCACCGTTGCCGGCGGATCCTACACCTATGGCTCGCCCGGCACGGTCGGCGTCCTGTCCGGCGTCGTCAACGGCGACAGCGTGACGCCGGTGATGACGGTGCAATCCGTTTCCGGCCTGCCGCCCTACAATGGCACCCACGCTTTCCTGCTGACCTCGACGGACGGCGTGAACTACACGCTGCCCACCACGGTCAATGCCGACCTCTATTATATCAGCGCCGACGGGCTGAGCGGGGCGTCGAACGCCAACTACTCTCTGAACGGGTCCGGCACCCAGCTTCTGACGATCAATCGCCGCACCGTCACCGTGACCATGCCGGGGTCCTTGTCCTATGTCTACGGCTCGCCCGCACCCCTGGCGACGATCAGCGGTTTCGTGCCCGGCGATACCAGCCTCGGCGCGAACTATGGCGGCCGGGGCACGACGATCGACGCCAACGGCAATGTCTACCTGCCGGCCAACAGCCCCGTGCAGAGCGAGGAACAAACCCTGCTGTTCACGGGCGCGGGCCTCTATAACTACAATCTCAACGGCTACAGCGATCCCTATATCAGCCTGTCGATCACACCTCGGCCGCTGACCTACGTGATCGGCAGCTACACCTCGACCTATGGCGACGCGCTTTCGCCCTCGGTGCAGCTTTCGGGCATCCTGTTCAACGACGCCGTCACCGCGTCGGTGAACGTCTCGGCCAATGGTGGCACGAGCGCGCTCAGCAATACGACCAATGCCGGCAGCTACAGCCTGGTTGCCGGCGGGCTGGGCGGCGCCGCGGCGAAAAACTACAGCATCGCCGGCTCGGGCGATACGCCGGGCCAGTTGGTCATCTCGCCGAGATCCATCACCTATGCAATCGACGCGCTGACTTACGATTATGGCGACAGCGCTAACTTCACCTATTCGCTGGGCAACGGCTTTACCGGCATGGGCGCGCCGATCTTCGCCCTGACCATGGACCCGGCGACAGCGGCCACGCTGCCGGCCGCCACGGCCGATGTCGGTACCTATTATGCCCGCGTCGTCGGCATCCAGGGATCGGCGGCCGGCAATTATCTGTTCCAGCCGTTAAGCCTGTCGACGGGCCTGACGACGATCATCCCCCGTCCGGTGACGTTCAACGGCGGGCTAAGCCTGGTCTATGGCAATGCATTGACCAGCCTGTCACCGCTGACCGTGGCGGCAGGCTCGGACGGCGTGGTCACCGGCGACATACTGACGCCGGCCTTCGACTTCGGTTCGATCAATCCGTCGTCGGCGGACGTCGGCAGCTATGCCTACACGGTGCAGTTCGGCGGCGCCAAGGTCAACGACTACGCCATATCCTTTGCCGGACCGGAGCAGGTGACGATCACGCCGCGGCCGCTCACCGTCGGCAGTTTCGGCAACCCCTCCTACCAATACGGTACGTCCGGCGGCCATTTGATCGCCGACATCACCAGCGGTCTCATCCCCGGTGACGACGTCGCCCCGAAGGCGACCATCACCGACACCAGCCAATCGACCCCGGTCGACGTCTCGGGCGATGCCTTCGCCGCCGGCAATGGCGTGCTCGCCCTCACCAATGCCGACGTCTGCAACTGTTCGTGGACGATCACCGGCCTGAGCGGCGCCAAGGCCAAGGACTACGTCCTGAGCAAAGCGTTGAGCGGTTCGTTCTCGATTACGCCGGCGCCGGTGATCCTGACCGCCGGTTCGGCGACGGTCACCTACGGCGCCTCGACGGTTCAGGCCGTGAGCGCGCCCAGCACCCTCTTTACCAGCAGCAACACCTTCATTTTCGGCGACGAGACCCAGGTCGGCCTCGTGGTCAGCGGCGGCTCGGCGGCGTTCACCCAATGGGCTGCCGGCGGCACGTTCAGCAACGCCGAATACGGCTCGGCGCAGCAGTTGAATGCCTTCGACAATTTCGGCGCCACCAGCAAGACCCTGCTCGATGCCGGCACCTACGCCTACACGGTCACCGGCTTCAGCGGCGCCAAGGGACGCGACTACTATATCGCGCCGGGAAGCACCGTGTCGGGCACGATCACCGTCAATCAGGCGCCGCTGAGCTTCACCCTGCCGTCCAACCTGCAATATGGCGATCAGACGTCGGCCCACGATTCGGCCGGGGACTGCTGCATCAGCGTGCCCTACACGGGTCCGTTCCTGACCGAGACCTCGAACACCTTCGGCGCCGACGTCACGCTCAACGTCGCCCTGGTCGATTCCTCGGGTCTCGGCCACTTCTATACGCCCGGCCTGGAAGGCGGCACCTATGCCGTCGCCACCAAGCTGACCGGCGCGCAGGCCAACGATTTCTACGCCACCGGCCCGTCCAGCTTCACCATCTCGCCGGCCTATATTTCCTACACCATCAATGCCGGCGATACGGCGGAATACCTGCCCGGCGTCGGCGTGATCGGCCAGGCGCCGGTGACGACCATCACCTCGGGCGTCTACGGCAACGACGTCGTCGGCCTCGGCATCGGCCTGTTCACCGGCCAGGATCTGGGCAGCCGCTCGGGCCTCGTCGCCGATCCCTCCCTGGCGACGCCGGGCTGGTACCACTACCAGGCCGACGCCCTGATCGCCGACCCCAACAACTATACCCTGGCGCCCGAGCTGTACGGAAGCGGCGCCCTGGTCCAGGTCATGGCGCCCGTCGACCTGCTCTTCAGCCCGTTCACCCAGGCGCCGGCCAGCGCGACCTCGGCGTCGCAATCCAGCAGCTACGTCGCCCCGGCGACCACGCCCTCCAGTTCAAGCAGCTCGAGCAGTTCGACCGCGTCGAACGTCCTCAGCGTCATCGTCGGCATCGCCGAGGGCCAGTCCGTCAGCGCCACGGGCGATGCCGATACCGGCTTCAGCCTGGGCGGCCAGGACGTCGATGCCGACGCCACCGGCACGGCCAAGGCCGGCTACAACATCTTGAAGGGCGATTATGCCAAGGCGACGGGGACGCTCAGCGTCTCGACCTCGACGACCCAGTCGATCGACGGTCAGGACGTCACCATTGTCGGCGACACCTCCGCCACCGGCACGGCCAGCGCCCAATCGGGGCCCTTGGGCACCAAGGCGTCGATCAGCGGCACGGTGCAGGTCGGCGTGACCGCCTCGACCCAGGGCACCCTGACCGGCGACCTGTCCGGCGAGGGATCGGCCAACGCCCAGGTCCTGGCCACCGGCAACGCCACCGCCTCGCTCGGCTCGGACGGCGTCACCATAAAGGCCAAGGGCGGTATCGGCTATAATGTCTCGGTCTCGGGCAACCTGACCTACGGCAACAGCGACGCCTCGGGCACGGTCGGCGCGACCGTCTACGCGCCGGGCTCGCTGGGCGCCGATGTCTCCCCGACGGAGAGCTTCGACAACGGCACGATCACGCTCGGCACCTCGTTCGGCGGCGGGCTGGGTGTGGGCGGCGTCGTGATCAATGTCAGTGTCAGCGTGAATACCACGACCGTTGTGAACGCGGCCGCACAAGCGCTGTCGGGCTACGAAAGCGGCATCAACTTCATTTCCCAGCCGAAGGACCTCGGTCAGGGCGCGCCGAATTTCACGGCGATCGGCTCGGCCCTGAAGACCGAGGCGCTGACGATCAACCCGTTGAGCAATCCGACGGGCTTCGTCAACAACCTCAACACCCTGATGGCGGGCAACGGCACGATGAGCGCCTACGAAACCCTGCAGAGCGCCGAACAAACCACCAATCTCGCCTCCATGTCCAAGGCCGCGACGGACTACAACACCTTGCAGACCGCGACCATTCCCGCCCTGACCAAGCAGGGGCAGGCCCTGCTGACCAAGCTGGCCACCACCCCGGCCCAGTTCACGCAACAGGACCTGCAGACCCTCTACCTGGTCCAGGCCGAGCAGAAGCAGACCCTGGCCCAGTTGCAGAGCGATGTCTCGACCCTTGGCGGCCAGGCGCAATTGACGAACACCGGCGCCATATCCATTACCCAGAAGGCGCAATGACATGCGTAAGGACCGCCTCCTTATAAGTTTGGCAACCCTTTGCCTCGGACTGTCGGCCGCGCCGCTTCACGCCCAGGCTAAGGATGATACACCTCCGATCGGCACGCGCGACCAGTTGCTGTCCGGCGTCAGCCTGACCGGCCAGCCGGCCACCTACCCCCTGGCCACGGCGCCGGAGCTGGTCACCGGCTATGGCGCCGCCCGCTTCGGCATGACGCCCGACCAGGTCCGTGCGGCGGCGCGCACGGATTTCGGCGCCGCGGCCGGCCGCCTGCAACCGGAAAAGGTCGAGCAAGGGTTCACCGCGCTCGCCATGGATATCAGCAACACGCCGATCGGGCCGGCGCGCATCTCGTACGTGTTCAATGCCTCGGGGCGGCTCGGCGTCGTCAATCTCGTGCGCACGGTTCCCGGCAATGCCGTGCCGGCGCAGCGCCAGGCGCTGATCGACGCGGCCGCGGCCACCGCCGCGGACTTTCGCGGCCATAGCTGGAAACTGTTCTCGACCACGGTCGGAAAGCCGTTCGACAGCAACAATCTGCTGGTCTTCGGCGCTGCCGACGATCTCGGCAACGGCCCGGAAATCTGGCTGTTGGGCGTCGATTACAACGTCACCCTACCCGACGGCAGCCAAAGGCGCTCGCCGCCGGCCCACGGCCCTGCCAGCCTGCGCATCGCCTATGTCGCCGATATCGACAGCCTCAACGTCACTCATCCGGGTGATTTCGCACCGGCCGCCGATACCGCCGGCTACGAGATCCCCGGCTTCCGCTCGGCGCAATTCGGCATGAGCGAAGATGCCCTGCGCGCGGCGATCATCCACGATCTCGGCGTGAAGGACGCCGATATCCAGGCATCGACCTCGCCCAGCGAAGGCACCCGCGTGCTGCAGGTCCTGATGCAGCGCCTCAATCCCGGCCCTTGCCCCGCAACCGTGACCTACATACTGGGCGCGACCAGCCATCGCCTGATCCAGGTCAATGTCAGCTGGCATATTTTCGGCGAGGCCAATGACGCCCAGCGCCAGTCGATCGTCCTGGCCGGCGAGCGCCTGAAGGCCTATTTCCTGACCCGCCCCGCGCAACCGGCGAGCTTCAGCCAGGATCAAGGCCTCGGGCCCAATGCGGCCCAGCTCTATGCCGCCGGCGACAGCCAGGGCCATACGGTTCAGATCACGGTCGAGGGGGTTCCGGTCAAGCCGGCGGGCGACTCCGCCGCGACGGCCGCCGTCAGCGGGCCCGCGGCCTTGCGCATCTCGTATGTCGCCGACCCGGCGCATCCCGATACCAAGCCTTGACGCTCACCTACGCCTTGTAGCGGTCCGCCGCGGTCAGGTATTGCACCATTGGTTCGGCGTCGGCGCGGCCGTAGACCTCGGTCCGCAGCCAGGTCCGTTCGGCCTCGACCAGATCGGCGGCGACCTCGCCCCACCAGGACTTGGCCCGGCCGTCGCTGCCGTCGGACCAGCGATAGCCGCGGGCCTTCAGCTTGTCCTTCATGTCGAAAGGCGCGTGTTCCGCCCAGATGCGCGCCAGCGCCTTCCGGCTCGAGCGATGGAGCTCGGCGAACGGGGTCGCGTCGTCCTCCCCCGCGACGAGGATCTCCAAAAGCGCGAAACAGTCGTCGACCGCGCGGTGACCCTCGTGGAAATAGCCGGACTGGCCGATAAGATAGCCGAGCTTGGTGCCCTCGAAGCCCCTGCCCTTCCAGTCGATTTCCGCGACCGAACACGCCCAGGCCTTGCCGGCGAAACCGGGATCGAGCGCCTCGCAGAACGGACGATCGAACCCCGCATTGTGCGCGATGACGAGGTCGGCCGGCTGAATGAGGCGCCGCAGGGCCAGCGCGTCGATCTCCTGCCCCGCGACCATATCGTCGGTGATGCCGGTCAGGGCGGTGATCTCCGGCGGAATGGGCGCGCCGGGCTGGCGCAGCCCGCCATAGACGCCGATGACGTCGCCGAAACGTCCGGCGTCGTCGAAGGTGAAGGCGACGGCGCCGACCTCGATGACCTCCGCGGCCGGCCGCTTGAGCCCGGTGGTCTCGGTGTCGACCACGACGCCGATGCGCGGAAAGCCGGGCCGGGGCTCGGCGACCAGCGGCCGGGGATCAAGCCGGCGCAAGATACGATATTGCCCCGTCGCCTCGAGATGGCGCGCCAGGTCCTCGTCCAAAATGGAGCGCGAAACACCCGGCTTCGCCCGCGGCCGAAGCCTCGTATTGGCGGGTGGCGAAGACGCCGCGGCGTCGAACAGATCGAGTTGGGACTTCATGCGGGCACTTCGAAAGACTCTGCACCCATAAGGTAAGGTGCGTCGCGAGGCTTGTCCACGCGAGCCCGGCGTCTCGGGCCTCTCACCGGTCCAGAAGTTCGCGAACCCGCGCCGCCAGCTCATCGATCGTGAACGGCTTGCCGATCAGTTCGACGCCCGCGTCCAGGACGCCGTTGTGAACGACGGCATTGCGGGTATAACCCGTCGTGTAAAGGACCTTCAGCCCCGGCCGGATGATATGAGCCGCATCGACAAGTTGACGCCCATTGATGTCGGGCATGACGATGTCGGTGAACAAAAGCGCGATTTCCGGATGCGAGCCGATCAATTGCAAGGCCGCGGCGGCGCTTTCGGCCTCGATCACCGCATAGCCGAGCTCGGTAAACGCGTCGGCGCTGAACTGGCGAACGGCCGGCTCGTCGTCAACGATCAGAATGATCTCGCGGTCGTCGCCCGGCGTCACCTCGAACATGTCCTCCGCCAGCGGCGCCGAGACCGTGGCGTCGTTGTCCCGCGGCAGATAGATCTTGACGGTGGTACCCTGGCCGATCTCGGAATAGATGCGGACATGACCCCCGGATTGCCTCACGAAGCCATAGACCTGACTGAGGCCGAGCCCCGTGCCCTTGCCCACCGCCTTCGTCGTAAAGAAGGGATCGAAAGCCTTGGCGATGATTTCGGGCGCCATGCCTTCGCCGGTATCGCTGACGGCCACCATGACGTAGTGACCGGGCGTGACTTCGGGCGCCTTGAGCACATATCTGGCGTCGAGGTGCACGTTCTGGGTTTCGATGGTCAGGCGGCCGCCGCCCGGCATGGCGTCGCGCGCATTGACCGCCAGATTGAGGATGACGTTTTCCAGCTGGTTGGGGTCGACATGGATGGGCCAGACTCCGCCGGCCAAAACGGTTTCCAGCCGGATGTTCCCGCCGATGGAATGATGAAGCAGGTCCGACATGTTCGACACCAGCTTGTTGGGCTCGACGGTCTCGGGCTGTAGCGGCTGTTGACGCGAAAAGGCCAGAAGACGCTGGGTCAGGTTGGCCGCGCGCTTGGCCGCTTCGGAGGCGGCGTCGATCTGACGTCTGGCCCTCGGATTTTCGGCGCCGAAGCGCCGACCGAGCAGGTCCAGCGATCCAAGAACGACGGCCAGCATGTTGTTGAAATCGTGCGCGATACCGCCAGTCAACTGACCCACGGCTTCCATTTTTTGCGCCTGCCTGAGTTGATCCTCGGCCTCGGCCAGCCTGGCGGCCTGGGCGACGCGCGCGTTGATATTCGTGACGACCTGATACGCGCCTATGCGATTGCCGTCCTTGTCGTGCAGCCGGTTGAATTTCATCTCGTAGGTGTTTCGCTCGCGACCCGGGGCGCCGAATTCGCTGACCACGGTGAACTCCTCGCCGGCCAGGGCGCGCGACCAGATGGCTTCGACCGCGGCGCGCTCGCCGGGCAAATCATCCAGGAGGTCCAGCATGCGATCGCCGACCCTTGGGTAGGGCCCGAACGCGCTGGCGAATTCATCAGCCCCCGCGGGATTGATCGCCAGCCAGCGATAGTCGAGATCGACGACGTGGATAAAGGCGTCCGTGGACTCGAACACCGTGGCCAACAGGTTGCGTTCCGCCGTCCGCGCCTGCACCTGTTCTTCGAGCGAGGTCGCCAGCGCCTGGAGATCGTGTTCGGCGCGGGCGCGTTCAACGGAAATGCGCGCCCGCTGCGCCACGTCGTGGATCAGCGCGATCTCCTCACGCGACCAGCCCCTGGGTTGGTCATGATTGATGTAAAGGACGGCGACCGTCTGGTCCTTTTCGACGACGGGAACGTTGACGAAGGACCGCGCATGCCGGGCTTCGAGCGCCGCCGATGCGGATGCCGTGCGCGGATCCTTGCGCGTATCGTTGATCTCGATGAAGTGGCCCTCCTTGAGATCGTCGACGAAAGACCCGAAATCGCGCAAATTGAGTTTGCCGGCGATGCTCTGCACACCTTCGGCGTTCCAGTCGCGTTCGACGACGAAACTGTCGTCCCTGGGATCGACCGTGCCGTAGCCGACGCGGCACACCCCCAGAGCCTCGCCCAGAATTCGGCCGACCTGATAGGACGTCGTCGCGATGTCGGAGGCCTGGCGCAAGGCATCGTGAAGTTTCACCAGCGTGTCGCGACGCAGATCGGCCTGCTTGCGATGGCTGATATCCAGCGTCGTTCCGGTGGCGCGCACGCATGTGCCGGACGCATCGAAAACACCTCGCCCCTTGGCCGCGACCCAGCGAACGAGGCCGTCTTCCTTGCCGACGGTGCGGTATTCGACGTCGTAGATGGCGCGTACGCCCGGAGCGATGGCGGCGGCGAAAGCCTGTCCCGTGGCCTCGCGATCCTCAGGATGGAGGCCGGCATAGAAGTCGTCCATCGACACCGGCACGTCCGGTGAAATACCGAACATGGCCTTGCAGCGGCGGTCCCAATAGAGGGTGTCCTCCACCAGGTCGACGTCCCACAGACCGACCTCGGCGAGATCCGTCGCCAGGCGAAGCTGTTCCTCGTTTTGCCGCAAGGCGTCGGCGCCGCGCAGGGTTTCCGTGACATCGTAGCCGCCGACAAAGATGCCGTTGATCTCGCCATCATCACCGCGCACCGGCTGGTAGATGAAGTCGAGAAATTCGTCCTGGTCTCGACCCTCGAAACGCACCGACATGCCCCGGGCGACGTGGGAGACGCCGGTTTTGTAAACCTCGTCGAGCAATTCGAAATAGCCTTGGCCCTCGACATCGGGGAGGGCCTGGCGAACGGACTTGCCGATCAGATCCCCGCGGCGGACCAGCGAAAGATAGGCGTCGTTGACATAGCTGAAGACGTGCCGCGGGCCGCTGAGGATGGCGACGAAGCCCGGCATTTGCTGCAGCATGTCGCGCTGCCGCTGCACCTCCGCCGCCGCGCGCCGTTCGCCCAGAACACGCTGGGTGGTCTCGATGACGATGGCGATGATGCCGGCGGGACGGCCGTCGTCGCCATGGATGGGGGAGTAGTCCAGGCTGAGCCACACCTGCTCGGCATGGCCATGCCTGTGGAGGGTCAATTCCTGGTCGGTATAGCTCAATGTCCCGCCGCCAAGGACCGTCCGCATGACATGGTCGTTGAAGTCCCGGTTTTCCGCCCATCCCTCGCGCACTTTGGCGCCGATCAGGGCCTGATGGCGCGCCCCGGCGATCGCCGCATAGCCGTCATTGTAAAGCATGACGCCGTCCTCTCCCCACAATACGATCATGGGCAAGGGCGAGCGGACAATCATCGCCAGGACCGTGCGTAACGGCGACGGCCACGTCCCGATCGGGCCGAGGGACGATGCGGCCCAATCGAAATCGGCGATCAAACGCCCCGTGTCGCCGCCGTCCCGGCGGAGACCGTCGACGAAGGACTTGATTGGCGGCGCGTCGGCATCAAGGTGCGGCGTGTGATCGGACATTTCGTATTGTAGACAGTTGGTCCCCGGGGGGCGACGTGGAACACCCACCTGCCCCGCCCTCAAGTATCTGTATCGAATTTAAATAGGCCGGTGAAATGTAAAGGATCAATGGGTTGACGGATAGTCGCCGGGGTAACGAAAACGCATCGCAACCTCGCGCGACGGACGCATGCATCCCGGCGAGCGGCCTCAGGCGCTCAGGTGTGGAGCGGATCGGTGATCAGGTCGAGCACGGCCTTGCCGCGGCCCGCCAGGAGCCCCTTGGCCGAATAGAGCGCCGTACCGAAGACCATGTCGGGCGCGATCTTCGCCGGCATGACCAGTTCATAGCGATCGGTCACGACATCGAGCAAGGCCGGTCCGGGCGTCGCCAGCCAGGCTTCTACCGCCGCCTCCAGCTCGGCCGGATCATCGACATGCCGGCCCCACAACCCGATGCTTTCGGCGACCTTGCCGAAATCGGGATTCTTCAGATCCGTATAGCTGTCGAGCAGGCCCTCGACCTTCTGCTCCAGCTCGACAAATCCCAGGGAACTGTTGTTGAAGACGACGATCTTCACCGCCAGGTTTTCCTGGACGGTCGTCAGCAGATCGCCGAGCAGCATGGAAAGGCCGCCGTCCCCCGACATCGAGATCACCTGGCGATCGGGAAACGCCGCCTTGGCGCCCAGGGCCTGCGGCATGGCGTTGGCCATGGTGCCGTGGCTCAGGCTGATGATCGTCCGGTTTTGCCCGGTCGACGGCACGTGGCGCAGACACCAGACCATGGGCGAGCCGCCGTCGGCCGTATAGATCGCATCGGGCGCGGCGTGCCTGGCGATGACCTCGGTGAGATATTGCGGGTGGATCGTGCCGCGCGTGCCCGGAACCGCGCGCGACTCGATCGCGGCTTCCGCTTTCTCCATGCGCTTGAGCGCGTCGTCGAGAAACGATCTGTCCTCGCGCGCCTCGAGCCGCGGCAACAGGGCGTCGATCGTCGGGCCTATATCTCCGACAACACCGATGTCCACCGGATGGCGCCGGCCCAGATGCGCGCCGTCGATATCGATCTGAATGATTTTGGCCTTGGACGGATAGAACTGGCGCCAGGCGAAGTCGCACCCCAACAGGACCAGCGTGTCGCATTCCGTCAAGGCGTGGAAGCCCGAGGGGGTGCCAAACACACCGGTCATGCCGACATCGAATGGATTGTCGTGCTCGAGGAAGTCCTTGGCGCGCGACGTGCGGGCGATCGGCGCCTTGAGCAGGGCCGCCATCCTGATGACCGCGTCATGCACCCCCTGGCAGCCCGATCCGCCGTAGATCGTGACCTTGCGGCCGGCATTGATCATCGCCGCCATCCGGTCGAGCTCGTCGTCATTGGGCCGAACGATCGGCCGGGCGCGATGGACGGCGAAGGCCGGTTCCTCGGGTGCTTTCGCCTTGGAGACATCGACCGGCACGATCAGCACGGCTACGCCGCGGCGCGACAAGGCGGCCTGCGCGGCCATGGCCGTCATCCGGCGCGCTTGTTCGGGCGTTCTGATTTCCTCGCAGAAAACGGTGCCCGAGGCGTAAACCGATTTGAAATCGACTTCCTGCGGGAAGTCGAAGCCCAACTCGTCGCGGACGATCTGGCTGGCGATCAGCACGACGGGCGCGCGGTTGCGATTGCTTTCGTGGACCCCGTTGATGAAATGGAGGCTGCCGGGCCCGCACGACCCGGCGCACAGGGTCAGTTGATCGGTCAGAAGAGCGTCCGCACCGGCCGCCATCGCGCCGGCTTCCTCATGACGCACGTGTATCCACCGGCCGCCGGAGCGCCGCCAGGCGTCCGTGAAGTAGTTGAGCGTATCGCCGGGAACCCCGTAACATCGCTCGGCGCCCGCCGCCTTGAGCGTTTCGACAATAATGTCCGCGACCGTGCGTGCCATGGCTCGACCTCAACCTTATGGGCGTTGAAAACCTATACGTGCGACCGACGATAAATAATCGATACGATAGTACCGCGTCGATACCTTGCGCGTTTCATCACGCGGATATGAGCTATTTGGGGATCGCCGGCCTTTCGCCGCGATGCGAGACCAGGCGCTCGACTTCATCCAGGTCGACGGGCTTGACGATGTGGAAATTGAAGCCGGCCGCCTTGGTCTCCGCCTTGGATTTATCGTCGCCCCACGCGGTCTGGGCGATAATCAGCGCCTCGTCCGTGCCGGGCTCCGCACGCATGGCGCGGCATGCCTCGAGGCCGTTCATCACCGGCATACCGATGTCGAGCAACACCACGTCCGGGTGAAAGGTCCGCGCCGCTTCGACGGCGTCGCGGCCGTTATAACAGGTATGAACCTCGTGCCCATTGGCCTCCATCGCCCAGGATAAGGTCATGGCCGAGGGATAGTTGTCGTCGACCACCAGTATCCTGGCGGGCGGGGCGTCTGGGGTATCCGCGTTCGGGAGAGGCTTTGGATGAAAGGGCACTATAAACTCCAGGCTCGAGGTCCACCCCTGCCAAGCAAGGGCCGTGTGAGCTCGATAAGTCTCATCTCGCAGGATAAAGCTTTTATCGTTCCCTCGTTGTGTGCTTGGCGGCCGGGTTTGTAATAAAATCATGCCGGAAGCTTGGTTATGACGGTTTCGACGTCGAAACGCGCCCCCGTCAAGCATGGAAGTCATATAATGTTGGCCGCGGACCACGGCGCTTACTTACGGCGGACCCTATAGGTTGGGCCTGTTCGCAAAAGGTAGGTCCATGTATCCCGCACTCGTCACACTTTTGATCGCCGCCGTCGCCGTCGTTGTCGGCCTGCTGGCCATTCAGGAATTCAAAAGCGCGAATCCCGAGCTTTAGGCCCGAGCTTTAAGGGCGCCACATCTTCCTGATCGTTTCCCTACTTTTTATGCCGTAGGGCTGGGGCAAACGACCTGACTGAGGATGACGACCATGGACGCGCCCAAACCCACCGAAACCCCTTTTCTAAGCGACGTCAAAACCCTGCGGGCCCGCGCCCAAAAGGCGTTGGATGACGGCGCGATCATGCCGTCCTATGCCGGCGACGTGCAAAAGACGATCGAGCTGTTGCAGGCCGTGGTCGCCACCGAGCTTGTCTGCGTCCTGCGCTATCGCATGCACGCCATCTCGGCCGAAGGCATCAACAGCAAGAGCGTCGCCGCGGAATTCGTCGAACACGCCGAAAGCGAATATGAGCACATGCTCATGGCCGCCAACCGCATCGATCAATTGGGCGGCGTGCCCAACCTCGATCCCAAGGACCTCGCCTCGCGATCCGCCACCGAATACGGCAAGGGCGGCGACCTGGTGCAGATGCTGAAGGAAAACCTGATCGCCGAACGCATCGTCATCGAGCACTACCAGGAACTTATCCGTTATTTCGGCCATACCGACCCGACGACACGCAAGATGCTGGAAAAGATTCTCGCCGACGAAGAAGAGCACGCGTCCGACATGCACGACCTGCTGGTGGCGCACCAAGGCACGCCCTTTCTGAAATAGGCGCTCAGGCGATCTGTTTTTGCGCCAGGAAAAAGCGCAGCATTTCCCGGCTGGCGTCGGGGCCGTTCGGATCGGTATACGAGCCCGAGCGGCTGCCGCCCGACCAGGCGTGGCCGGCGCCGTGGATCGTCCATTGCTCGAGAACCGGGCGGCCGTTGTCTTCGGCCTGGACGGTGCGCGTGTAGACGGCGCCGCCCGTCGATTGACCGCGCTCCACGGTCGTTTTCAGCCGGGCCTTTCCCTTGGATTGGGTAATGACGTGGTCGCCGTTCAGCGGATGAACCGTCGTGTCCCGGTCGCCGTGAAAAACGATCGTCGGCACAAGCCGGGCGCGTGCCCGCGTCGCGTGCGGCGCATGTCCCGTCCCCATCGCCGCAAAGGCCGACGGCATGTCGCGCGCCGCGCCGCACGCCAGGCCCGAATGCACGCCGATCGCCGCGTAAAGGTCGGGATAGGCGTCTCCCATGATCGCCGCCTGGGCGCCGCCGGCCGACAAGCCGGCGATGAACACGCGATCGGGGTCGACGGCGAAGTCCTGCATGACCTGACGGGTGATCCCGGCGATCAGGGCCGGCTCGCCCTGGTCGCGATGCTGATCGGCGCTGTTGTACCAGTTCCAGCATTTCTGGGCATTGGCCGCCTGGGTCTGGCCGGGATAGGCGACCAGACAGGTCTCATCCTCCGCCACCTCGTTCATGCGCGTACCGGCGGCGAAGTCGTCCGGCGACTGGGTACAGCCGTGCAGCATGACGATCAGCGGCACGGGCTGGCCGCGATAACCGCTGGGCACGAAGAGCTTGTAAGGTCGCGTGCCCGCCGCGGCGGTAAAGGTGCGGCTTTCGAACCGGCCCTTTTGTCCCGAAGGCGCCGTCCAGGCCGTGCCTGTGCGCGGCGATGGCGGAACCATCTCGATCGTGCCGTCCTCGGCAGGCTGCGTCTGCGCCTGCGGCGCGAAGGCGCCGGTCAGCAATGCCATGGCCTCCTTGAGCTTGCCTTGTCCGGTCAGCTGGGTGACGGCTTTCATGTCGATATTTGGCATGCCGATATTTGGCATATCGATGTTCAGGCGAAAAGGCATGTGGGTACTCCATCAGGTATGACTTGAAAAAGAAAGAAATCAGCGGATGCGGTCGCCAAGCGCCGCCCTGACCTCGGGGCTGGCCTGGAGGGCGCCCAGGACATAGACCGAGGCGATGGTCGCCCGCGCCAGATCCGCCGGCACATCGGCGGCGATGATCAGCAGCCCCAGGACCTGCAGCTCGAGCTGCTCGCCCTTCGCCGCCAGCCCCTCCAGCTCGGCGCGGCTGTACACGCTGACACCGAGGGTCAGCCGATGCCGCGCCAGGGACGACCTGACCGCCTCGTTTTGCCGGTCGAGCTGGTTGCGGATGGCGGTGCGTATGAAGTCCGTGCGGTTGGAATAGAAGCCTTCCTGCACCAGCAGGTCGATATGACCCAGGTCGACATAGCCGAGATTGATGGTGATCTTCTCGCTGTCGGAAATGCGCGCGCGCGATCCTGTTTTTGCCGGTTCGGTCATATTAGACATCCATATACCATCCACATGGATGGTATATGGATGTCCCACTTCCCTTTTTAAAGGGCCCGCTCGCAAAATGCCGCGGATCATACGGATCGTTTCCCTACTTTTAATGCGGTAAGGCCCTACGCGATGACAGGAACAAGGATGACCATGGACGCGCTGACAGCCAAACTGTTCTCTTCCGCAACCGCTCGCGGTGCGAAGACCGGCACACACCCGCAACACCCGCGTATCTCGTGGCGCAAGCTGTGGCTCCGTTCAGGACCCAGCACCGTGCGCCTTTTGCGCGGCTCGGCGCTTGCCGCCATCATGGCGATGACCGCCGTAACCGTCATGGCCCCGGCCGGCGCTCAGGCGCAGATATCCATCGGCATCAGCGTGAATTTCGCGCCACCACCCCTGCCCGTCTATGAGCAGCCGCCGATCGTCGAAGCGGATGACATGTGGATTCCCGGCTATTGGGCCTGGGACGACGATGATTACGACTATTACTGGGTGCCGGGCACCTGGGCGGAAGCGCCCCAGCCCGGCCTGTTATGGACGCCCGCCTGGTGGGAATGGAGCAATGGCAACTACGCCTTCCACGAAGGCTACTGGGCCGAACATATCGGCTATTACGGCGGCGTCGTTTATGGCCACGGCTATGACGGCTCAGGCTACGAGGGCGGCTACTGGCAGAGCAATCACTTCTACTACAACCGCTCCGTCAACAACATCACCAACGTCAATATTACCAATGTCTACACCAAGACGGTGATCGTCAACGGCAGTCCGACCGCCAGTTTCAACGGCCCGGGTGGCGCGACCGTGCGGCCGACGCCGCAACAAACGGCCTATGCCCAGGAATCGCATACCCCGCCGACGTCGCTGCAGACCCAACACGTGCGGGCCGCGGCGGCGATGCCGGCCCTGCGCGCCTCCGCCAATCACGGCGCGCCACCGATCGCGGCGACCGACAAACCGGCGGCGTTCGAGGGCGCGGGCGTGGTGAAGGCGGCTCGAGCCGGCGGCGACTACCATCCGCCGGCGGCCGCGGTGCAACGACAGGCTCAGGTCCATGCCGCACATGGCGAAGGTGCGACGCCCGCGGCCCCCGCGGAGCCGCATGCGCCTGATGCCAAGCCGGCCCCCGCCGCGGCTCCGGAAGCCCCGAAGCGGGATATGGACGCGCATACGGCGGACGTGCCCCCCGCCCACACCGGGACGGACCGTACCGGGGCCGATATGGGCGCCCCGCCGGCCAAGCCCGAGGTCAAGCCTGAGGTCAAGCCTGAGGTCAGGCCCACGCCGGCGCCGAAGCCGGTGACGCATGCCGCCCCAGCCAGACCCAAGGCCAGGCCCGCACCGCCGAGGCCCGCCGGCCATCCCCGCCCGCAGGCAGCCCATGCGCCCCAACCGCAAAAGGCCCCGCCGCCGCACGACGACACGCGCAAGGACCAGCCGAACTAGCGGCCGGCCGCATTGAACTAAAAAAATGCCTGGAGATGCTCGGACATTGCGTCCTCGCCTCTCCAGGCATTTAGTCGTGAGTCACTGAGAGATAAGCTACGCTCTAGTACTTGTAGGTCAGGTCGACCTGGTAGCGACGGCCGTAATAGTCGTTGCGGTCGGTCAGTGACGGGTTGTTGTAGTCGTAGGTGCGCAGCGGCGTGTTCAGGAGGTTGCCCGCCTGGAAGCGGACGGTCACCGCCTTGGTCACGTTATACGAGGCGCTGTAGTCGAGGATGCTCTCGGACTTGATCGCCGACAGGCCGGACCCGCTGGCGTCCCAGCCGTAAAGCTGTGTGTAGGGCGAGTGATACTTCAGTCCCAGCCGGGTTTCGAACTTGCCGTCGGCATAGTAGAGTTCGACGTTGCCCGAGCTCTTCGCCACGCCGTTCATCAGGAAGGGATGACCGAGGGGCGAAGTTTCGTGGATGTCGGTGCTGACGAACGAGGCATTGGCGTCGACACCGAACTTGTCCATGTGCGGAATGAAGAAGAAGGGCGTCCGGAAGATGAATTCGATACCTTCCAGATTGCCGGCCTTGGTCGCGTTGAACGGCGAGGTGAAGGTGATCGGAACGGCGATGCCCGGCAGGGTGACTACGCGGGTATCATAGCCGATATAGTTATGGATATCCTTGTAGTAGGCATTGACCGAGAACAGCCCGTCCTTGTGGAAGTAGTTTTCATAGGTCAGGTTGAACTGTTCGGCATTGTACGGCTTCAGCAAGGGATTGCCGCCGCCGCCCGACCCTTGAGGCCCGGTGCCGCTGGTGGTGGTGGTGATCGAATAGGTCCGGTCGTCGCGCAGGTCGTTGAGCGCCGGGCGCGACATGACCTCGGCCAGGCCCGACTTGATATAGACGCCGTCGTCGATTTCCCACTTGGCGTTCACGCTGGGAAGCAGCTTGGTATAGGTCTCGCCAATGGCGACTTCCGTGCCGTTGCTGGGCGCATGGCTGGACGTTTCGACATGGGTCAGATGCAGCCCAAAGTCGCCGTTCAGCGGCTTGCCGCCGAGGGTGGTGTCGTAAAGCCCCTGGGCATAGGCGTCATAGACGTTTTCATAGACGTGCGAGGTGAACGGCGTGTCCTTGTAGTCCGGCGACAGTTCGGCGGCGCCCGCCGCGCCGTAGATCGCCGCGACCATGGCGTTGTAGTTGCCGGCGATCATCGTCGGCGCCGTCAGGCTCTTGTAGTTGAACGGCGTGAACCACGACGCGGCGACGGCGCAGGTCGAACAGAGCGGCGAAGGTGACGGCGTCGAGTTGGTTGCCTGGGCCGAGCCGGTCGTGGTCGCGCCGCCGCCGGCGTCGTCCTTTTCGCGGTGGCTGGCGCTGACGCCCAGCTTGATGGCGGTCAGCCAGCCGGCGCTCAGATTGTGAATGGCATCGAACTTGGCCGTCGACAGCGCATCGCGCAGATGGCTGACGGCGCCGTTGGCGCTTTGCGCGAACAGCTGGCCGTTCTGCGCGGCCTGCCAGGGATTGACCGCGACCGAGACCTGCGGAATGCCGGTATAGTCGAAGCTGGACGCGCCGACATTGTTGTAAAAGGCGAGCGAGTGCCACAGGCCGTAGCGTTCGGCCTGCGAATAGGCGACGTCACCGACCGCTTGCCAGTCACCGAGGTTCCATTGACCATTCGCCCCGGTGGCGAACAGCTTCATGTCCTGGAAGTATTGGGCCACTTCCGGATTGATGGTCGCCCCCGCAGCCGCGGAAACGTTGGCCTTGACCAGGGCGCCGTTCTCGACGGTGGTATTGGTGAAGTCGCCGGTTTCGTAACCGCCCCAGTTGCCCCAGCCGCTGATCCAGGCACCGTTGTCCTCTTCGGAAATGCGCTCCGAGCTATAGAGGGCGTCGATACGGCCGGTGAAGATGTCCGAGGGCTTCCATTGCAGGGTCGAGGACACCGCCGAGCGGACCGTGTCGATGTTCTTGCCTTCATAGGAAGTGCCCCAAGGCGTGGCGACGTTCGGGCCGCCGGCGACGACAGGGCCCGGATCGTTGCCGGGACCGTAGTTCCAGCCGCCGCCCTGAGCATCCTCATAGCCGTTCTTCTGGTCCTGGTAGGTGCCGGCGATGACGAAGCCGAGTTGCGGCGTCAGCTTGGTGACAAAGGCGCCGGAGAAGCGGTCGCCCAGGCCCTTGAAGCCCGGATAGGCGCTACCGCCGTCATACAGCACAGGTCCCGCGCGCACGGTCAGCGCCGGCCCGGAATAGTCGAGCGGACGAATGGTCGTGACGTCGATCGTGCCGGAAATCCCGCCCGTGGCCAGATTGGCCTCCGAGGACTTGTATACCATGACGCCCGAGACGATTTCCGACGGGAAGATTTCCCAGCGGACGTTCCGGTCGGGTTCCGAAGACGCCATTTCGCGGCCGTTCAACAGGCCCAGCACCATGCGCGGCCCCTGGCCGCCGATGCTGGCCTGCGAGTCGTTGCCGCGGTCGCGCGACGTATTGACGCCGGGAACGGTGTTGAGCGTTTCGGCGATGGAGACGTCCGGCAGGGCGCCGATGTCCTTCGATGAAATGACTTCGACGACGCCCGTCGCCGCGCGCTTGCTCTGAATGGCGTCGCGCAGGCTCTTACGGATGCCGACGACGACGACCTCGGTGGAGTCCGCGGGGGCCGCGGCCGCGCCTTGGGCAGCCGCCGGCTGGGCGGTCTGCGCCTCGGACGAAGCGGCGAAGCCGAGCAGGGCCACTACAGCCGACGCCGCCGTGGTAATGAGTAATGCCTTTTTCACGTAGTTCTCCCTGATTGCGGCTGACGATGATTCGAACTTTTTTCAGCCTTGTATGTTTTATAATACAATTCGAACGCGCTGCAATTGGCGCCGGTGTCAAAATTCCAATTGTGCTACAATTACAACGCTGCGGCTGAAGGACCGATCCGGCATCGCGGCGCAATTTCGAATTAATTGCATGATTTTTATATATTTTTCCTTGGTAATGCCGGATTGGGCCCATTTTCCCGATGCGCGCCCGGGCGCAAATGTCCGACCGAAACAAGGCTACTTATAATATAATTTATTGCGCCCGTGTCATGCCTCGGGCAATCTCACGCGCAACCGAAGGCCCGTCAGAGGCTCTGCGATGACACCCATGAATGAAACGGCACCGCCTTTGGACTTCCCCGAGATCGAGGTCGTCGACGCCGTCAGCGAGCGCCGATTCTTCGACGAAATCGTCGCGCGCTCCCAACCCGTCGTCCTGCGCGGCCTCGTCGCCCATTGGCCCATCGTGCACGTGGCGCGGCGGTCACCGGCCGACCTTGTCGGCTATCTGAAGGGGTTAGACTCGGGTCTTTCCGCCGACATCATGGAAGGACCGCCGGACCTGAAGGGCAAGTTCTTCTACCGCGAAGACATGCAGGGCTTCAATTTCGCCAAGTACCGCGCGCCCGTCGCCGAAACCCTCGATCGCATCCTGGCCAATGCCGGCCCCGGCGACGGCCGCGCCATCTATATGGGCTCGCTTCCCATCCGCAAGCACCTGCCGGTCTTCGAGGCCCGCAACCCCTGCCCGTTCGATCTGCCGGGCGCCGCGCCGCGATTGTGGATCGGCGGCGCCGCGCTGGTCCAGACCCACTTCGATCCGGTGCACAATCTGGCGTGCTGCATTGCCGGGCGGCGGCGCTTTACCCTCTTTCCACCGGAGCAGGTGCGCAATTTGTATCTCGGTCCATTCGAGATGACGCCCGCCGGCGCGGCGATCTCGCTCGCCCGCCTGGAAGCCCCCGATTTCGCGCGCTTCCCGCGCTTTAAGGCAGCGCTCGCCACGGCGCGGACGGCCGTGCTCGAACCCGGAGACGCGCTCTATCTGCCGCATTACTGGTTCCATCACGTCGTCGCCACCGAACCGCTTAACGGGCTGGTCAATTATTGGTGGGGCGAACAGCGCACGGGCCTCGACAATCCGCGCAACGCCTTCCTGGCGGCGGTGCTGGCGATCCGCGACCTTGAAGGCGACGAAGGCGTCTTCTGGAAGGCCATGTTCGAGCACTATGTCTTTCGCGCGGACGGCGATCCCGTCGTCGGCATACCGCCCACGCTGCAAGGCGCCTTCGGTGAGATGTCGGCCGAGACCCGCGAGCGCGTGCGCGCCTTCACCCTATCTCTTCTCAACGAAAAGACCTGACCCGCATGGCGCCGATCCGGAAAATGCTTATTGTTGGCGGCGGCACGGCCGGCTGGATGACCGCCGCCTGGTTTTCGCGGACGCGCAACCTGCCGCTCGACATCACCCTGGTGGAATCCGACGACATCGGCACGGTCGGCGTCGGCGAAGCCACCGTCCCGTCCTTTCGCCGCTTCAACGATATCTTAGGCATCAACGAGGACGAACTGATCCGCGACACCCGCGCCACCTTCAAGCTGGCCGTCGAATTCGTCAATTGGGGCGCGATCGGCGAGCGCTACTACCACCCCTTCGGCACCAACGGCCGCAAGCTCAACGGCCTGCCGTTTCATCTCGCCTGGCTGGACAGCGTGTTGCGCGGCTCCGACGTGCCGCTCGGTGCCTATAATCTGCAGGCGCTGGCTTGCGACCACGCCAAGTTCATGCGGCCGGAGGGTGAGAACTCGCCGCTGGCCGATATCACCTATGCGCTGCAGTTCGATGCCTCGCTCTACGCCAAATTCCTGCGCCGGCTGTCCGAAGGCCGTGGCGTCACGCGCGTCCAGGGCAAGATCACCCAGGTGGCGCAACGCGACGACGGCTTTATCGACGCCGTGGTCCTGGATACCGGCGAACGGCTGGAGGCCGACCTGTTTATCGACTGCAGCGGCTTTCGCGGCCTGCTGATCGGCGACACGTTCAAGACCCCGTTCATCGACTGGTCGCACTGGCTGCCGTGCGACCGGGCGGTCTTCACCCCCAGCGAAAACCACGGACCGCTCCTGCCCTATACCCGCGCCACGGCGCATACGGCCGGCTGGCAATGGCGCATCCCCTTGCAGCATCGCATCGGCAACGGCCACGTCTATGCCAGCGCCTTCGAAAGCGACCAATCCGCCACCGACACCTTGCTTGAGCACATCGACGGCGCGCCCCTGGTCGAGCCGCGCTTTCTCAAGTTCCGCGCCGGCCGCCGCCGCGAATTCTGGACCAAGAACTGCGTGGCGATCGGCCTGTCGAGCGGCTTCCTCGAACCGCTCGAATCGACCTCGATCTATCTGATCCAGGGCGCGATCGGCCGGCTTCAGGTCCTGTTCCCCGACAGCGGCTTCCCGCAGGCCGAGATCGACACCTTCAATCGCGAGACGATCCGCGAAATCGAGGACATCCGCGATTTTCTGATCCTGCACTACAAACTGACCCGCCGCGACGACTCGCCGTTCTGGACCCATTGCCGGACCATGGATGTGCCCGACCGGCTGGTCGAGCGCATGGATCTGTTCTCGAGTTGCGGGCGCATCTTCGAGGAGACGCGCGAACAGTTCGGCCAGGCGAGCTGGTTGGCGGTGATGGCCGGGCAAGGCCTGCGGCCCGCCGCCTCGGAGCCGAACATCGTCGGGATCAATCAGGCCGCGGGCGGCGACGGCACGACGCAATGGCTGAGCGATATCCGCCAGACGATCCAGGCCTGCTGCGACCACATGCCGTCGCACGAAGCCTTTCTGCGCGCGCAAAAGCTTTATGCGTCCTGACCGGTCGCGGTTTTGCAGAAGGCGCCGATAAAGGCCTCGTGACGCGGCATGGCCGCGGCGGCGCGCTCCAGGATCTGACGGGTCCTGTTCATGCGTTCCGCCAATTGCGCCTCGGGCAAGCCTTCCAACAGAGGATCGGCGCCGCGCGGCATCAAGCCCTGCCCGATCAGGACCGCCAGCCAGCTATGCGGCGAGAACAGGTGCTCTGGCCGCGCCATGAGCCGTCCCCTGGCGGCGAACAGGTCTAGATTCTCCGCCACCCGGTCCGGCACCGCCATGTCGCGGCAATAACGCCAGAACGCCGTGTCGCCGCGCGCCGTCAGCTTATAGTGGGTGATGAGGAAGTCGCGAATATCGTCGTACTCGTCGCGGGTCTGGCGGTTGAACTCGTTTATCTCCGCCGGCTCGAAACCCTTGTCGGGAAACAGGCTGATCAGGCGCAGGATCGAGGTCTGGATGAGATGGATGCTGGTCGATTCCAGGGGCTCGAGAAAGCCGGCGGCCAGCCCAAGCGCCAGGCAGTTGCGGTTCCACGCCTGATGCCGGCGCCCGGTGACGAAGCGCAGACGGCGCGGCGTCGACAGGGCCGCGCCTTCGAGCCGATCCAAAAGCCGGGCCTCGGCCGCGTCATCGTCCATATAGGCCGAGGCATAGACATAACCGTTGCCGGTGCGATGCTGCAGGGGAATACGCCAGCGCCAGCCGGCCTGGTCGGCGATAGCCTTGGTATAGGGCGGCGGCGGCCCGGTGTTCGCGCTGGCCACGGCAATGGCGCGGTCGCACGGCAGCCAGTGCGACCAGTCGTCATAGCCGGTCTTCAGGGTTTCGCCGGTCAGCAGGCCGCGAAAACCGCTGCAATCGATGAAAAAGTCGCCGGCCACAACCTCGCCGGAGTCGAGGGTGAGACCGCGAATAAAGCCTGTATCGGCGTCCTGATCGACGGCGGCGACCTTGCCCTCGCGGCGCACGACGCCTCTTCGTTCGGCGTGACCGCGCAGATAGCGCGCGTAGAGCGCCGCGTCGAAATGGAAGGCGTAGGTCATCGCCCCCGCCTCGCCTGGCGCGAGGTCGAAACGCCCGGCATAGGCCGCGACACTATTGAGATTATAAAGGTCGAGACGCTCGTCGGCGCCCCGCCGCGACAACAGGCCGGCATATTTGAGCCAAAGCGGCGGGAACAAACGGTCCTGCGGATTGGCGCCGAAGCCGCTGAACGGGTGCATATAGCGCCGGCCGACGCCGCCCCAGCCGTCGAATTCGATGCCCAGCTTGAATGTCGCGCCGGTGGCCCGCATGACATCGGCCGTATCGATGCCGACCAGGCTGTTGAACAGGTGGATCGACGGCACGGTGGCCTCGCCGACGCCGACAATACCGATCTCGTCCGACTCGATCAGGACGATCTGGCGGCCGGGCTGCTGCCAGGCCTTGGCGATGGCGGCCGCGGCCATCCACCCCGCCGTACCGCCGCCAAGGATGACTATTTTTTCGATCGGTCCCTGTGGCATGACCGCCCCTGCCCCGCTACGTCTTCCCAAATCCGCTCTGCGGCGGCCGAGCCATCGATATCATTTATAATACTTTTCGAGAAGACCGAAATCATGGGGGCGTAAAGACGCCATACCGCCAAAATATCAAGGCATTCCGCCGCCGCATGTGTTTACATATTATATAGCTCATGACATCGAACAGTTTGTGACTTTGCTGACGTGTAAGCTTCGCCTGCCAAGCTTTTAGATGAGAACCTGATGCGGTCCCCCACCCGGTCCCAGAATATAACCCAGTCGATCGTTCAGGACCTTGGCGTCGCCATAGTGACGGGAAAATATACCGAGGCCAACTTCCCGACCGAGAGCGCTCTTTGCGAGGAATATCGCGCCGCCCGGACCGTCCTGCGCGAAGCGGTCAAGATGCTCAGCTCCAAGGGGCTGCTGATTTCCCGCCAGCGCAAGGGCACGGTGGTCGCGCCCGAGGACCACTGGAATCTGTTCGATCCCGACGTCATGCGCTGGCTTTTGCAGAGACGCCTGTCGCTCGACCTGCTGATCGACGTTACCCAGATTCGCCTGGGCGTCGAGCCCGTCGCCGCCGGCCTGGCGGCGCGGACCGCCACGGAGGAAGGGCGACAAGACATCTCCAGGGCCGTCCTGCGCATGATCGCGGCCGAGGCCGGCGACGACGACCCGCTGACGTCGGACATGTCGTTTCACGTCGCCGTCCTGCAGGCCAGCGGCAATCGCTTCTGCCGGCAACTGCACGAAATGATCGAGACCGCCCTGCGCTTTTCCATTCGCCTGACCAACAGCTTGAAGGGCGTCCAGTTGGCCAGTATCGCCGACCACAAGGCGGTGGCCGACGCCATACTGGCGCGCGACAGCGCCGGCGCCGAAACCGCCATGCGCGAGATGATCCAGGGCACGCTCGATCTGCTGCTGATGCTGCGCGACCAAAAGGCGCTGGAAGGCGTTTTGGATACGGTACCGCCCGCTAGATCGGAATGATTTTAAGTGGAAGCATCATTCCGATCTAAGTCTTTGCTTGGTCGCGCAATTTAACCGAAAAGTGGTATGCACTTTATCGGATTGCGCTTTAGGTCGAGCGCACACTCAACGAGGTCTGCAGCATTTCCGAGCGCACGTCCTCGCCATTGATGAGTTGCAGGATCTTCTGCGCCAGCAATTGCCCGCCATTGCGCCAGTTCTGGTGCACGCTGGTCAATGACGGCGAAAAGGTCGCGGCCATCGGCGTGTCGTCGTAGCCGATCACCGCCACCTGTTCCGGCACACGGATATTGGCCTCGATCAGCGACCGCACGAAGCCCATGGTCATCAAATCGTTGGAACCCAGCACGCCGTCGAACTTCTGGCCTTGCGCCAGCAGGGTCTCGGCCGCCTCCAGCCCGCCGGTGAAGGTAAACGGGCACGGCACGCTGTCGACGATGCGCGCGCCATTGGCTTCGGCCGTGTCGCGGAAGCCCAGAAAGCGTGCCTCGACTTCGGCGTGACGCGTATCGCCGAGAAAGACCAGGCGGCGGCGGCCCAGCGTCGTCAGCCGGTCGGCGGCGATCGATCCGCCGTGATAATTGTCCGAACCGACGATGCGATAATCGGCGCCCTCGTGCGGCGCGCCCCAGACGACCAGCGGGCAAAAGATCGGCTGCAGCGCCTTGACCGCGGCGTCGTGCACGCCCTGGCCCAGCAGGATGATGCCCTCGGCCGACTGAAACGCCACGGAGTCCTTGCCGGCCATGGTGGTCA
>OUWB010000011.1_pt2 | contig 26181 bp, 22 predicted proteins | sample 1779821 | NCBI WGS metagenome assembly OUWB01 (sample SAMEA3914806, study PRJEB12502) | metagenome | biome: forest; material: soil | place: Canada | collected 2011-08-03 | depth 0.1 m
GCGCACCTCTTCAATCGAATCAGGTGCTCGAAACAGAATCACAAACGATTCAATCGATTCAACAATTTAATTCCGAAAGCGCGATCCCGCCCTGGCATTTGTGGGTAATTGAAAGCCTGGGCGGATGCTTACAGTTTTTTCTACTTATGACGCGATCATATTCGACAGCGCGGTCAATGATGAAAGCTTGATCGAATGCTTGGGGACCTTAGACTAGGCCGTAAACTCATAAATCGGGTTCTCAAATCGGCTTTTGCGTGATTCAAGGCTTCCATTGATTTGGGAGCCTTTTTCATGACCCGTCGCCGTTACGAACTGACCGATGTCGAGTGGGGGATTATATCGCCGCTTCTACCAAACAAGCCTCGTGGCGTTCCCCGGGTTGACGACCGGCGCGTCATCAATGGCATACTCTGGCGGTTCCGCACGGGATCTCCCTGGGCAGACGTTCCGGACCGATATGGTCCTTCGACAACCTGCTACAATCGCTTTGTCCGGTGGCGCAAAGTCGGCGTGTGGGATAGAATTTTGGCTGATATATCAAAGGCCTTCGACGGCGATATCATCATGATCGACTCCTCTTGTGTTCGCGTGCATCAGCATGGTGCCACCGCAAAAAAGGGGGTCTCGACGATGGCCGCATGGGACGTTCCCGTGGCGGGCTGACCACCAAAATCCATGCTGTCGTTGACGCTGAAGGCCGGCCCATCGCTCTCGATCTGACTGCTGGCCAGGCTCACGATAGCCAAATGGCGCTGCCCATGCTGAGCGCTATGAGGGAAGGAACTGTTGTTCTCGCCGACAAGGCATACGACACCAACGCTTTACGCGCCGCCGCGGACGAAAAGAAGGCCTGGGCCAATATCCCAACCAAAAGTAATCGCAAAGACAGCTTTGCCTTCAGCGGATGGCTTTACAGGCAGAGAAACCTGGTCGAACGCTTCTTCGCCAAACTCAAGCAATTCCGAGGAATTGCCACCAGGTACGACAAAAATCCCCTCAATTTCCTGGCTGCCGTCAAGCTCGTTGCTACACGCATCTGGATCAGGGCGTTATGAGTCTACGCCCTGATACAGAGCCCTTATGAGACCTCTGCGCGGGAGCGTGATTTCGTAAATTTATCAGCGTGTTATCGCCCTCTGCCGCCCAATAGTCGGATCGAGGAGGGGGTTTTGCGAGCCCTGGGCGAGGATGTTGTAGGCCCTCTTGATATTGTAGGCGATGAAGATCAGGTGGATTTGCATGGCGGCTTTGGCGATGCCCCGCCATCGGATCTTTCTCAACCCGTAACTGCGCTTGCAGGTACCGAAGATCTTTTCAATTCTGGCTCTCACCCCGTGGATAGGTCGATTGTAGGCGTCGAGTTTCGCCAAGGTTTCCACCTCATCCTTGCCCCACACGCTCGTGGCGGCGATCCTCGCAATACCGCCTTTAGCTCTGACCGCATCGTTGAAATGGGAGCCTCTATAGGCGCTGTCGGCGAACACCTCGCCAGGATTATCAGGTAGTGCTGCGGGGCCGGCGCGGCCGTCGTTGATATTGGCCGGTGTAACGCAGACCTCTTCGACCAAAGCCGTATCCGCGTCGGCGCCAACGTGCGCCTTGAAGCCATGCTCGGCTTTGCGGCCCTTGTGCATAACCCATTTGGCATCCGCGTCATGTTCGGTGGCAGCTGCATTTATCGTCGCATCGACCAACGTCCCTGTCTTCACGGTGATCGACTTCGCCTTCAATTACGATGTAATCGATTCGAACAACACGCGGCCCAGCCCGCGATCGACAAACGCGCGTCGAAAGCGAACAAAGGCCGTGCGTTCAGGTGTCGGTTCGTATCGCGAGAAGCCGCAGAAACGACGAAATGAGGATCTGTCGTCGAGCATTTCGGCCAGCCGCACGTCCGACAGATCGTACCAGATCGAAATGAGAAGGGCTTTGAACAACGCAAGCGGCGGCCAGGGGGGTTCACCTTTCCGCCCGGCATAGATGTCATTCAATTGAGCTTAAATCGCTTCCCAGTCTAGCGTGCTCGCGAATCCGTCCAAGTCGCCGCCTCGGCGGCCGACCTGTTCAACCGGCGGGAGCAAATTTTCTTGGCCATGTGCTCGATGTGGCATCTCGAAAATCCGAAAATCCCTTATAAAATAAGGAATCATGCTTCGATTGAGCCGTCAAATCACGCTCCCGCGCATCAGTCTCATTATACTTGGCGCAAAGCGCAGATAACGTCGGCTGCGCCGTCAGGCTTGCCCATTCAAGCCGAGGGACGTGTTGACTGCCGCCGATTTTGGGGATTGAATTTGGTGTCAAATGGCTACCAGGAAGGCCTACGGAATAAGTGGGGTTGCTAGTCTGGCAACTTTTATTTGAATCGGCGCTACGATCTGCCTACAACCTACGCGGAGAATCGACTGGAGGGCCTTAGTGAGCACCAAAAGCTTGGATGTGTATAAGGCAGCTGAAGGCGGAATCCTGGGTGCCAGCCTCTCCCGCCCCGTATTTGTTCATTCTAGCTTTCGTGCTTCGAGCACCTGGCTTTGGGCTAAGCTGCGGGCTCTTCCTAATGTGACAGCCTATTGTGAGATCTTCCATGAGCTTTTCGCTGGCGTGACCGTCGCGAATATGAGGGACGTTCGATATACGGCTTGGAATTCGGGGCACCCTGCATGTGCGCCATATTTCTTGGAATTCATGCCTTTGCTTGAGCCAAGCGGAGGGATCAAAGGCTTTGAGCCGAGTATGAGCTTCGAGAGCTTCGTGCCCGCTAGCGGCATAGACGGAGAGCTATCCGCAGGTGAAAAAAGTTATTTGGGGGGACTGATTTTAAATGCGCAGTCTAACGGAACGATCCCAGTTTTAACGGATACCAGGTCATTAGGGAGGGCGCCGGCGATAAAGAGATCTTTTGATTGCACAAATATTTTATTATATAGGAATTTATTTCATCAATGGGGATCGTATACGGCTCAATCTCTTGCTGGAAATAACTACTTCGTAGATGCTATGAATACTGCTTTGATGCATTCGCATCATGACCCTGTATTCAAACTTTTGGATGAGTGGTTTTCAGATCGTCGTTCGGATGTTCAAGACATTCGACTTTTTCAGACATTTTTGCTATTTCATATATATTTGCTAGCCGCAAATATTGATGTTTCCGATATTTTGATAGATGTGAATCGGATTGCAGAAAGGGTTGATGATAGGCATCTGGCGGAGGAAGCACTCGCTAAGGTTACTTTCGCGCAAATTGATCTTTCTGACGTAAGGTCGACATTTGAAGCTTCATTTGTGCCGATTGATGATCCTCGGGCGTTTCGCGACGAGCTTGAGCAGTTTGTCAAAATTATCTCAGCGTCTTTAAGATCGCCCCGTGCGATCGCGTTTGCAGATCGTGTTTTAACTGACTCACTTCGAGAGATCGAATCCCATCGGTTTTATGCTTTGAAAGCGGCGCAACTTTACATAGAGCGTGGGCGCACTATTGATGAGAAGACGCGCAATTGGGAGGGGGTCGAGGCCGGGCTTCGAGCAGAGTTGGATGAACTTCGCGCGGATGTTGAAAACTCGGCCTCTGAACTGGAAAGGCTCGAGGATCTTGTATCTCAGTCGAGGTCGAAATGCGAGCAACTTGATTTACAAGCTGCTGAGGCAAACTCTAACAACAGTGCATTGCGTGATAGGCTTGAACACCTCGCACGCGAACGCGATCAATCTGCAGCTGAAGCTGTGGCGCTGGCTGAGGAAAAGCTCGGATTGACTGAGATTATAGATCGGCGGACCGGTGAGTTAGAGAGCGTGGTTGGTCAATTGCTCAGTGCGAACGACGCCCAGTTAGAACTGCAGAGGGACGTCGATCGGATTACTGCAGAGCGCAATCAACTGACAGAACAATTCTCGTCGGTGAGCAAGGAAGAAGCTAAACAGCGATCGGAGATCAATCGCATCGCCGCAGAATGCAATGCGATGACGCTTCAACTTGCAGAAACTGACGACGCTCGGTCAGAACTCAAGAAGGCAAACGACGCTCTTGTTGTCGAGCGTATTGATATATCGACCGCCCTTGAAGGAATTAGCGCCGAACGCAGGCATTTACAGGCTGCGGTCGACGACTTGGCCCTCGAACGTGACCGTTTATTGGCAGAAATGGTAGAGAAGCACGTAGAACGGCAAAGTCTCGAAAGCCTTGTACGTGCGCAATCGATTGAAAGTGATGAACTTCAGACTAAATTTGTCGCAGCAAATGAAGAAAATGATCGTCTTAGGATAACTTTAGCTCAGGTTTCAGCTGAGCTTCAGAACGCGAAGGATGAGCTCAAGGTGGCGAAGCGGCCGTGGTTTGCAAAACGTTAGTTAAGCGCGACCCAACAGGGTAGAATTTCCACGCCAATTATTTGATTATTTCTGCTCTCCTAGGGGCATTGGATCGAAAAGAGCCGAAGATATTCGAAGCAGGGTCACATTCGAGCGTAACGTCTCGCAGAGCAAGCGCAGCAAATTTCTCCCGGGGAAATTGCAAGATGAAATGCTCGGGGGTGCGATCTCCGCTTGACGAGCTAAAACGCGAAAGGCTATCACAACGCCGGATTTAGGAGCCAAATGGAATACCTATGCAAGATAAATTGAGCGTATCTCCCCGCTCGTGGAATGGTTTCCTCGACACCGTGGATGGATTGAAGGATTGGCGTCTTTGGCTCTTTTTAGGTGCTCAAGATATTCGGCAAAGGTACGCGCGTAGCTATTTAGGCCCGTTTTGGCTGGTGATGGGGTTGGGGGTCACCATCCTCGGGATTGGCTTCCTTTATAGCGAGATTATGAAAAGCAAGCCGGGGACTTATCTCCCGTTTATCGCTATTAGTTTGGCGTCTTGGAATTTTATATCCAGTGCTATCAACGATGCGACAGTGGTTTTTCAGTCAAATGCGAGCTTGTTGAAATCAATCGCTATCCCGTATTCAACGACTATTTTGAGGAGCGTGACGAGAAATTGTATCCTCCTCGCGCACTATATGGTTGCTGTAGTCGTAACATATGTTCTTGTCGGGTACCCCGTTGACTTTAAAATAATATTTGTAATCCCGGGCTTGCTTTTAGTTTGCGCGAATCTTTGCTGGATTTCATTGGCTTTAGGTATGGTTTGTGCGCGATACCGGGATATGGCGCAAATGGCTCAATATATCCTTCAGCTTGCGCAATTTGCGACTCCCATTATCTGGCAACCTTCGCAGGTCGCTCAGAACAGTCCTTACTTATTGCTGAATCCAATTTACCACTTGGTGGAGTTAATTCGTGCGCCAATTTTTGAACATAAGGTGCCGGTAGGTAGCATGACCTTTTCTTTGGTTATGTGCTTAGTTGGGGGCGGTTTGACGCTTGTCCTTTTCAATAAGTTTAAACGCAGCATTAATTTTTGGCTTTAAATCATGACAATCGAACTTCGGTCAGTTAGCTGCTTCCTGCCTGTCTATTCCGTCTCATCGAAATCGCTTCGGCGAACAGCCTCATCGCTCGTTGGCGGGTCTCTTTTTAAGTCCGGCGGTGATGTAGTAAATGTACGCGCTCTTGATAATATCGATTTTCGCGCGGACGACGGAGATCGTATCGGCCTCATCGGACACAATGGTGCTGGCAAATCGACACTCTTGAAAGTGCTCGCAGGCGTGACTCCGCAATCATCGGGTTTCGTGAGTGTGAGAGGGGAAATATCGGCGGCGCTCAACACGACACTGGGCCTTGACCTAGAGTTGTCCGGCCGACAAAATATATTTCAACTTAGCTACTATCGTGGCATTCGGAAGCAGACCATCCTAGATAATTTGGACGATATCATTGCGGCCGCTGATCTCGGTACCTTCATCGACCTTCCCGTATATACCTATTCCTCCGGTATGCTGGGGCGATTGACCTTTGCCGTTGCGACGTCCTATGAACCAGATGTTGTTATCATGGATGAGTGGCTGTTGGCGGGTGACATAAACTTTTTATCGCGAGCTGTTGAACGTACGACCAAGTATGTGAAAAGGGCTCGGATTCTTGTACTGGCGACTCACTCTATGGAAATCATAAGAGGAGTGTGCAATAAAGCCGTATATATGAAAAAGGGAAATATAATCGCTACGGGTAATCCCAAGGAGATTATTGAAATGTACGAGAACGATCCGGATGTGGTGGCGGGTAACTTGCTCAATGAACCTGTGATCGGTTCACCAGTTTAAACTCGCAAAAAGAATCTTTACATGTCAGAAATTACGGCAGTCGTTATTGCTTATAATGAGGCCGATTTACTCGGACACACTCTTCCTTCGATTAGGGCAATTAGCGACTATATAATCGTCGTTGACATGGGTTCTACGGACGAGAGCCCCGCGTTTTATGCGAAGTTTCTGAACGCGCAAGATCTCGTCTTACTGTATCCGCGTGATAATTTGAGTATGTTTGGTTTTGCTCATCCTCGGAACTATGGAGCGAAGCACGCAAAAACTGAATGGATTCTCGCTGTTGATTGCGATGAATATATTGATGTGTCAGAATTCAATGCAGCGAAGCGAATCCTGAGTAGCACCAAGGCGGATGTGTTTAATTTTACGCGCTTTAATTATTCGGTCACACCGGCAACGAGTTTGGCGGATATAGACGCCCTGACAAAACTTGCTCCGCATACAGATGAATTTCATAGGCGTTTATATAGAAATCGGCCCCGCATTAGATGGGAAGGTGTTATCCATGAAGAATTATGGATAGACAACATAAATGCCTATTATAATTGCGAGCTGTTCCCAGTTCCTCTGCACCACTTGAACCAGTATCGCAGGACGGGGTCTCCGCATCTAAAATTCGGCCTTTACTCGTATTTGACGCTTAAAGCTATTGAATACCCAGGGCTCCGATATGGAACCAACGCGTTTTGGTTTGAGGAGTTTCCAAAGAAAAACCTTCCCGCAATGATTGCGGCGGCGAAGGACTTCGCGACGGAAAATGGCCTTGAACTCATTGCAGAGCAGAATGTTCTAAGCCAACTTGCTTTAGAAGGCATCGTCGTTGAACAATGAATTGGTTCCGATGCGATCAGCCGCGAACGTTGCTCTAGATTTCATATTCCGGCGCTCCTTTGAGGTAACCATACTCGAACAGAAAGCGGACGATCTGCTCGGCTAGGTGCTCAGGTGTGGTGTCGGTCGTATCTACACGTATATGTGGATTTTCCGGCGTCTCATAGGGCGCGTCGATGCCGGTGAAGTTGCGAATCTCACCAGCCCGCGCTCGGGCATAGAGGCCCTTGACATCGCGCGCTTCAGCAACGGCCAGGGGTGTGGCGACATGGATTTCAACGAATTCCCCGTCTTGCAGTAGGTCGCGAGCCAATTGCCGCTCTGAGCGGTACGGCGAGATAAACGACACTAGTGTGATTAGCCCAGCATCGACCATCAGCTTAGCGACTTCGGCGACGCGTCGGATGTTTTCGACGCGGTCGGCGGCCGTGAAACCCAAATCCTTGTTCAGGCCATGGCGTACATTATCGCCATCAAGCAGGTAGGTGTGATGGCCGAGGCTGAGGAGGCGCTTTTCAACCAGGTTGGCGATGGTCGATTTGCCGGCGCCGGAAAGGCCGGTGAACCACAGGACGGCCGGTTTCTGGCCCTTGGCGGTGGCGCGCGAGCTTTTCGAGACGTCGAGCGCTTGCCAATGGACATTGGTCGCTTGACGCAGGCCTTGGCTGATCATGCCGGCGCCCAGTGTCAGGTTGCTGACCCGATCGATGACTATAAAAGCGCCGGTTTGGTGATTGCCGGCGTAGGGGTCAAAAGCGATCGGCTCCTGGGTGTCGATGCTAACGACAGCAACCTCGTTGAGCGCGAGTGTCTTCGCTGCCAGCTCCTGGAAGCTGTTGACATCGATCTTGTGATGGATGGTGGTGATCGAGGCAGCAAGCGTACGCGTGCCCGTCTTTATGAGATAGGATCGACCCGGCAGCAGTTCGATCTCGCTCATCCAGATTAAATGGGCTTGAAACTGGTCGGCGACGATGGGGCGAGCCTGCGGATCGGCCAAGACGTCGCCGCGAGAAATGTCGATTTCGTCGTCGAGCGTCAGGGTCACAGCTTGGCCGGCGATCGCTTCGCCTAAATCGCCGTCTTGGGTGACGATCGCTTTGATGCGGGACGTCTGGCCCGACTGGGCGACGATGACCTCGTCGCCCGGCCTCACCGAGCCTGAGGCGATGGTGCCGGAGAAGCCACGGAAATTTAGATCTGGGCGATTGACCCACTGCACAGGCAGTCGAAATGGCTTGCTCGTCAGATCGGCTGTGACATCGACGTTTTCTAGGTGTTCGACAAGGGTGGGGCCCTCGTACCACGCCATGTGTGAGCTCTTGCTCAGCACATTGTCGCCGTAGCGCGCTGACAGCGGAATGGCTTGCAGGGTCTCGAACCCGAAGCCTTGGGCGAAGGCTTGGTATTCGGTAACGATGCGCTCGAAGACCGCCTGGCTATAATCCATCAGGTCGATTTTGTTGACGGCCAGAACGACGTGCTTGATGCCGAGAAGCGAGACGATGAACGAGTGACGCCGTGTCTGGGTCAAAATGCCCTTGCGCGCGTCGATCAGGATGACGGCGAGGTCAGAATTGGAAGCGCCGGTTGCCATGTTGCGCGTATACTGCTCGTGGCCAGGCGTGTCGGCGACGATGAATTTGCGTTTGTCTGTCGTGAAGAAGCGGTAAGCGACGTCGATGGTAATGCCTTGCTCACGCTCGGCCTGCAGGCCGTCAACCAGCAGGGCCAGGTCAATATCGTCGCCGACAGTACCGAATTTTTTTGAGTCTTTTTCGATGCCAGCCAGCTGGTCCTCGAAGATCAGCTTGGTATCATAGAGCAGGCGGCCGATTAGGGTCGACTTGCCGTCATCAACGCTTCCGCAAGTTAAAAACCGCAGCAGAGACTTCTTTTCGTGGCTGGCCAGGTAGTCAACCAGGGCCTGGGTATCGAGGCGCGTATCGGTAATCGCATTCATCAGAAATAGCCTTCGCGCTTCTTCTTTTCCATCGACCCTTGCTCGTCATGGTCGATCAGCCGGCCGGACCGTTCGGAGGTTCGCGCGGTCAGCATCTCGGCAACGATGTCCTCCAGCGTGTCAGCTTCGGACTCCACGGCCGCTGTCAGCGGGTAGCAGCCGAGCGTACGGAAACGCACCGACCTCATCTGCGGCACTTCACCCGGCTCCAGCGGCAGTCTCTCGTCGTCGACCATGATCAGCTGCCCGCCGCGTTCAACCACAGGCCGCTTTGCAGCGAAATAGAGCGGTACGATGGGGATGTTCTCCATCAGGATATATTGCCAGATGTCGAGTTCGGTCCAGTTGGAAATCGGGAAAACGCGGATGCTCTCGCCGGGCTTAACGCGCGTATTGTAGAGATTCCAAAGCTCGGGTCGTTGGGTCTTAGGATCCCAGCCGTGATTGGCCGTACGAAAGGAGAAGATGCGTTCCTTGGCGCGCGACTTTTCCTCGTCGCGTCGCGCTCCACCAAATGCCGCGTCGAAACCGCCGGCGGTCAACGCCTGCTTCAAGGCATCGGTCTTCATGATGTTGGTATAGACGTTCGAACCGTGGTCGAACGGGTTGATATTGTCGCGCACGCCCTCTTGATTGGTGTGGCGGATCAAGTCCAGACCCAGCTCCTTCACCGTGCGATCGCGAAAAGCAATCATTTCCCGGAACTTCCAGGTGGTGTCCACGTGCAGCAGGGGGAACGGCGGTTTGGAAGGATAAAATGCCTTCATCGCCAGGTGCAACATGACCGACGAATCTTTGCCGATTGAATAAAGCATGACCGGGTTTTTGAATTCGGCAGCGACCTCACGCATGATGAAGATCGCTTCGGCTTCGAGCCGTTTCAGGTGAGTCAGGGTATCGAAAGCCACGTATAATAGCCTTTGTTGCGTTGCCCGGTATGTAACTACGGCACTCCAACGCCGCAAACGACAAAGTCTAAACTCTGGCATAAGAGATGGTGCATCCGCTGTCTCAATGCGGTATCAGGGGGGCGGGGGATTTGGCTTCAAAATGCATATAACGACTTTCGCCCTGGATGGGCCGGTTCTTATCAAGCCGCAGCGACACGGCGATAGCCGCGGCTATTTCATGGAAACGTTTAAGGACGCGTGGTTTAGAGATGCCATAGCGGATGTGGCTTTCGTCCAGGATAACCAAGCCATGTCGGCGGAGGCCGGTACCGTCCGCGGCCTACATTTTCAACGCGCACCAACGGCGCAGGGCAAGCTGATCCGTTGCCTGCGTGGAGCGATTTTCGACGTCGCGGTGGACATCCGCCCAGGGTCTCCGACGCGCGGCGAATGGTTAGGCGTCACGCTCACGCCAGAGCTTGGTGAACAGCTTTGGGTGCCGGAGGGGTTTGCTCATGGCTATAGCACTCTGCAACCCGACACGGAGGTGTTCTACAAGGTTACCGCGCCTTACAGTCCCGCTGACGAAGGGGGATTGGCTTTCGACGACCCCGATGTTGGGATCGCGTGGCCAGTAAATCTTGAGGCGGCCGTTCTATCCCAACGAGACAGAACTTGGCCAAGTCTGATGACGCTTCTGTCAAGCCGGGAGGCCTGACGATGCGGGTACTTGTGACTGGCGGCGCCGGTTTTATCGGCTCCGCCCTGGTGAGGTATCTCGTCGTCGAAAAAGGATGCGAGGTGCTAAACCTCGACAAATTGACCTACGCCGGCAATTTGCAGAGCTTGGCGCCGATTAATGGGCGCAAAAACTACCGCTTCATCAAGGCCGATATCTGCAGCCGCGAGGTGGTTGTCGAGGCAATAACCGGTTTCCGGCCTGATCGTATCATGCATCTTGCGGCTGAGAGCCATGTCGATCGCTCAATTACCGGCGCGGGTGATTTCGTCCAGACCAATGTCGTCGGCACCTTCACTCTGCTGGAAGCGGCACGGCAATATTGGAGCGAATTGAGTGATGAAGCGCGGGCAAACTTCCGCTTCTTGCACGTCTCCACCGATGAGGTTTACGGGTCGTTGGGTGAATCCGGTTTGTTTGTCGAAACGACGCCGTATGATCCATCTTCGCCCTATTCCGCCTCGAAGGCGGCGTCGGATCACCTAGCCAAGGCGTGGCAGCGGACCTACGGTCTGCCGGTCCTGGTATCGAACTGTTCAAACAATTACGGTCCCTATCATTTTCCGGAAAAGCTGATCCCGCTTAACATCCTCAACGCTCTGGAAGGCAAGCCCTTGCCGCTATATGGCGACGGATCAAATGTTCGGGACTGGCTCTATGTTGAAGATCACGCGCGTGCCCTTGACCTGATCTGTTCGCGGGGGAAGGTGGGCGAGACCTACAATGTCGGCGGTGGCAATGAGCGCACCAATATCGACGTCGTGCGCGGCATCTGCGCGATCATGGATGCCTTACGGCCGCAGGCGGCCCCGCACGAACGGCTGATCAGCTTCGTCGCCGATAGGCCGGGCCACGACCAGCGTTACGCCATCGATGCCTCAAAGCTCGAATGTGAACTAGGTTGGTCCGCGCGTGAAACTTTTGACAGCGGCCTGCGAAAGACGGTCGAATGGTACCTCGCCAACGAAGCGTGGTGGCTGCCGCTGCGCGACGGGGTCTATACCGGACAAAGATTGGGTTTGTGATGCGTATACTGGTCACCGGCAAAAGCGGACAGGTGGCTCAGGCTTTGAACCGGGTCTACGACCCAGCGCGAGATGAGCTTATTTTTCTTGGCCGCCCGGAGATCGACCTGGCCGATCCGGCCAGCTTACGCGAACCCGTGTTGCGCACTGAGCCCGACCTCATCCTTTCAGTGGCCGCCCATACCCAGGTCGACCGTTGTGAGACGGAGGAGGCCGAGGCTTTCGCGATCAACGCCGAGTCGCCGGGCGTCCTGGCAAAGGTGGCCGCCGAGCGCGACATTCCGATTATCCACCTCTCGACCGACTACGTTTTCGACGGTGAAAAACGTGTGCCATACCTTGAAAGCGACGCGGCCCAGCCGGTCAATGTATACGGCCGTTCAAAGCTGGCAGGCGAGCACGCGGTGGCGTCGCTTTCGCCGCGCCATGCAATTCTCCGCGTCACTTGGATCTATTCTGTGTTCGGCGCCAATTTCGTTAAGGCCATGCTCGATTTAGCTGCCGCTCGCCCGCAGATAAGCGTGGTCGATGACCAGACAGCATGTCCGACTCCAGCGCTCGACTTGGCAAAGGGCCTATTGCGTATGGGCGATCGGTTGAGCCAAGCACCCGATCCCCAGCTTTACGGTGTCTTTCATGGTGCAGGCGCTATGCCCGTTGATCGCTTCACCTTTGCCGAAAGCGCACTGACCGCTGCGGCCGGCCTGGGCCACCCGATGCCGGAGCTGAAGCGTGTAAAAAGTGCGGACTTCCCGGGGGCGGCGCCACGCCCATCCTACTCGGCACTGAACAGCAGCAAGCTCGAGACCGTTTACGGCCTTGCAATGCCGGCCTGGCAGGATGCACTCAACGACGTGGTTGCCGCGATCATGAGAATACGAGGGGAAAGTCAATGAAGGGCATCATATTGGCCGGCGGTAGCGGTACGCGCCTGCACCCCATGACGATTAGCGTGTCGAAACAACTGATGCCGGTCTACGACAAGCCGATGATCTACTATCCGCTGACCACGCTGATGATGGCCGGTATTCGCGATATATTGATTATTTCGACGCCACACGATCTGCCGCTGTTTGAAAGGCTGCTAGGTGATGGATCGCAGTGGGGGATCTCTATACAATACCAGGCTCAGCCCAAGCCTGACGGGCTGGCTCAAGCTTATGTGATCGGTGCCGACTTCGTCTCCGGCCAATCGTCGTGCCTGATACTCGGTGACAACATCTACTATGGCCCGTCCCTGACGTCGTTCTTGGAGGGGGCGGCGACGATCCGCGACGGCGCCTGCGTGTTCGCCTACCAGGTCTCTGATCCCCAACGCTATGGCGTGGTCGAATTCGACGCCGATATGAAGGCGGTCTCAATCGAAGAGAAGCCTGAAAGTCCCCGATCCAATTGGGCGGTCACAGGTCTTTATTTTTACGATAGCCAGGTTGTTGACATCGCCGCCAACCTTAAGCCGTCGCTTCGCGGTGAGTTCGAGATCACAGATGTTAATCGAGCCTATCTCGAACGCGGAGAATTGACCGTGCAGCCGATCGGCCGCGGCTATGCGTGGCTCGACACCGGGACGCCAGATAGTCTCCTCGACGCCGCTGAATTCGTGCGGGTCCTGGAGAAGCGTCAGGGCTTTAAGATTGCCTGCCCCGAAGAGGTTGCCTGGCGTCGCGGCTTTATTGGCGATGGCGATATTGAGCGTCTGGCAAACCGGCTCGGCAGCAGTCAATATGGCAGCTACCTGCGCCAATTGCTGGCTTGAACCATTACAGCCTGATCCCGAAAGGCATTCACTCGGCTCTAGATTGGGTAACCGAACGCGACGAAATGTGGGTTGGCGAAGTCGCTTCCCGATTTGCCGTAGGGGAGGGCATCGCCGTCGAGCGTCTCAACTCGCCCGCCAGCGGCTCGTAGGACTGCATCACCCGCCGCGGTGTCCCACTGCATGGTACGCCCCATGCGGGGATAAATGTCGGCGGCACCTTCCGCTACCAGGCAGAACTTCAAAGACGAGCCGGCTGCGCGAAATGTGCTAACGTGAAAGGCTTTTAGGTACTCCCACGTTTCGTCGCCACCGTGTGAGCGGCTTCCGATCGCGGTCAGGCCTTCGGCCGGGTACGGCCGGGTGCAAATTGGAGTGGATGGCCCCATGACGCCATTCGTCACGTCTGCCACATACGCGCCTTCACCGCGCCCCCCCCAATATATCCGGCCAATTGCCGGCGCATATACGGCGCCGCGGATCGGCTCTCCGTCTTCGATGAGCGCGATGTTGACCGTGAATTCGCCGTTTCTGGAAATGAACTCTTTCGTGCCATCCAAGGGATCTACCAGAAAGAAACGGCTGGCAACCTCCGGGATGCGGCCGGCGGCGGCTTCCTCTTCCGCAACGACGGGGATGCCTGGGGCGATGCGCGCAAGGCCCTCGAGGATGATGCGTTCGGCTGCGCCATCGGCCTCAGTGACCGGCGACTGGTCAGCCTTGCCCTTAACCGTGAAGTCGGTGGCGTAGATGCGCATAATTTCGGCACCCGCCGCGATCATGATCGGATTGAAGTCCATGGCCTTTGTCCTCGTCCTCGCGTTTGCCCGCTCTAAGGCGTGGCGGATTAGGAGGCAAGAGGTCTTTGGCGTTTTATGACCATGCTTGCCAAGGGATGGTTTTCCGCGCAACTATTGGGGATTGGTGGGAGAGGGGTGTTTTATGCGTACGGGATTGTTGGTTCTGCTGTTCGCCGCAGTTGCGGTGTCGTCGCCCGCCTTGTCGGCTGCGAAGGTGCATCCACCGGTCGCAAAGACCGATCCTTCATCCGAGCTGGCTATGAAGGCGCTTACCGGTGAGATGAGCATCGGCGATCTTCAGGCCGCGATGAAGAAGGGTACACTGACCTCCGAGGCGCTGACCCGCGCGGCACTGACCCGTATCAAGGCCCTGGACGGCCGGCTGCATGCCGTTATCGCCCTTAATCCCGATGCTTTGGCCGAAGCAAAGGCCGCAGACGCTGCGCGCAAGGCTGGTAGAGACCTCGGCCCAATGATGGGCATTCCGATCCTCGTGAAGGACAATATTGAAACGCTTGATCCGCTTGCGACGACCGCAGGATCGCTCGCGCTGAAGGACAATATCACCCATCGTGACGCGCCCCTGATCGCCCACCTGCGAGCCGGTGGTGCTGTAGTTCTCGCCAAAACCAACCTCTCTGAATGGGCCAATATCCGTTCAACCCACGCCATGAGCGGATGGTCGGCCATGGGCGGCTTGGTTGCCAACCCGTATGAGCTCGACCGTACCGCCTGTGGGTCGTCGAGCGGGACGGGGGCGGGTATCGCGGCCGACTATGCCGTGATCGGCATCGGGAGCGAGACTGATGGCTCTGTGACCTGTCCGTCGTCGATGCAGGGACTGGTCGGATTGAAACCGACGGTCGGCCTGGTATCGCGCACCCACATCGTGCCGATTAGCCATTCGCAGGATACGGCCGGGCCGATGGGCCATTCGGTCGCTGACATCGCGGCCATGCTGACTGTTATGGCTGGCTCCGACCCAGCCGACGCAGCCACTGCCGAAGCCGACGCCCACAAGAGCGACTACACCCGGGGCCTGAGCAAGGATGCTCTTAAAGGCGTACGCGTTGGTGTGTTGCGTGACCAGATTGGTAATGAGCCGAAGACCGCGGCAGTGTTCGAGGCGACGCTTCAGAAGCTCAAGGACGCCGGCGCTATACTTGTCGACATCAAGGATTCGAGCCTGGCCAAGGTCTCCGACAATGAAGGCGTCGTGTTGAACTACGAGCTGAAGGCCGATCTCAACGCTTATTTGGCGACCACGCCGGCGACTGTGAAGACGCGGACGCTGGCTGACTTGATCGCCTTCGACAACGCCAATGCGGCCAAGGAGATGCCCTTCTTCAAGCAGGAACTTTTCGACGCTGCGGAAAAGACAGCGGGCCTGAGCGATCCGGCCTATGTGACGGCGTCGGCCAACAAGGCGGCAGCAGCAGCGCGGATCGACGGGCTGTTGAAGGACAACAATGTTGCTTTTCTTGTGGCGCCGACCTACGCGCCGGCATGGCTCAGCGATCCGATCTACGGCGACGTCTACAATGGTCCGTCTGCGACGCAACTTCCAGCCGTTGCTGGGTATCCTCACCTAACGGTGCCGATGGCCATGATTCAGGGCCTGCCGGTCGGGATCAGTTTCATTGGCCCTAAATGGAGTGAGGCATCGCTCCTCAGAGCGGGTTACGCATTTGAGCAGGTGACCCGCGCGCGCAAGCGACCGGCTCTATGATAGCTGGCCTTTCCCGTCTATTTGCAAAATCTCTCCTATAGGACCTCTTGCGCATATAAAGACATCTTTATATGGTTATGTGAAACCTATTTGAGAGGCCCCATGCGCCCGTCCTATATCTTCACCAGCGAAAGTGTCTCAGAAGGCCATCCCGACAAGGTGGCCGATCGTATCTCGGACGTCGTTGTCGATGCCTTTTTGGCTAACGATCCCGAGGCCCGCGTCGCTTGCGAAACCTTGGTTACGACGAACCGGATTATTTTGGCTGGCGAGTGCCGCGCTGGCGACGACCAGATCAGCGATATTATCGACGGCTTGGAAGACAAGGTCCGTGCCGCGGTTAAAGATATCGGCTACGCGCAGAAGGGCTTTCACTGGAAGACAGCCGACTATGCCTGCTTTCTGCATGCCCAATCGGCCGACATCGCCATGGGGGTCGATGCCGGAAGCAACAAGGACGAAGGCGCCGGCGACCAGGGCATCATGTTTGGCTATGCCACCAGCGAAACAACGGAGCTCACGCCGGCCCCACTGCAATGGTCGCATAACATCCTGCACCGCTTGGCGCAGGCGCGTCACGCTGGCGAGCATCGGTTGGAGCCGGATGCCAAGTCGCAGGTCACCGTGCAGTACGAAAATGGCCTGCCGTCGCGCATTCTGAAAATCTTGGTGTCGCACCAGCATCAGGATGGCTTGACGCCATCAGACGTCGAGGCAATCATTAAGCCCTATGCGCTGGAGGTTCTTCCAGAGGGTATGGTCACAGACGAGACCGAATGGCTGGTCAACCCAACGGGCAATTTCGTCATCGGCGGCCCAGACGGTGATGCTGGCCTGACGGGACGTAAGATCATCGTCGACACTTACGGTGGGGCCGCGCCCCACGGCGGGGGTGCCTTTTCCGGCAAGGATCCGACCAAGGTCGATCGGTCGGCGGCCTATGCCCTGCGCTATCTCGCTAAGAACGTTGTGGCGGCGGGCCTGGCCAAGAAGTGCACGCTACAGGTCTCGTACGCCATCGGCGTGGCGCGTCCCCTAAGCTTCTACGTTGATACCCACGGCACTAGTGAAGTCGATGTCGAAAAGCTGGAGCGTGTGCTGCCAGACCTGATTGAAGGGTTGACGCCGCGCGCTATCCGTCTACATCTCGGTCTGAACCGCCCGATCTACGAGCGGACCACGGCCTATGGCCATTTCGGCCGTACGCCGGACGCGGAGGGCGGGTTCTCCTGGGAAAAGACAGATCTCGTTGCCGCCCTGCGCTCTGAATTCGCGTAGCAGTGTCTAAGCAGCCTAGTCGGGGCGACGTGGTGTTCCGGACTTAATTACGCTCTGCGCCGGGTCTCATGGGCTACAGCCTTTGCTAAGTTGCCCAATTTCTGTTGTCGCGCCATCTTCGAGCAGCGACGTGCCTGCCTTGACTTTTGGGTGACTGGCGCGCCTTGTCGCGGCATTTCCGACATATTTTATAGAGCTTGACCGCGCATGACGCCGACCTTTATCAATATTGGCGAACGCACCAACGTCACGGGTTCGGCGAAATTTAAAAAGCTGATCGTTGAGGGCAATTTCACCGAAGCTTTGGCTGTGGCCCGCCAGCAGGTTGAGGCCGGAGCGCAGGTTATCGATGTCAACATGGACGAGGGCCTGCTCGACAGCGTCGTCGCTATGAGAACCTTCCTAAACCTTTTGGCCGCCGAACCTGACATTGCCCGCGTGCCGGTGATGATCGACTCGTCGAAATGGGAGGTGATCGAGGCGGGACTAAAGTGCGTTCAAGGGAAGGCCATCGTCAATTCGATCTCGATGAAGGAAGGCCTCGACATCTTTCGTCATCACGCTCGCGAATGCTTGAAATACGGCGCCGCGGTGGTGGTCATGGCCTTCGACGAAATCGGCCAGGCTGATACGGCAGCGCGTAAAATCGAGATCTGCACGCGCGCCTATCGTATCCTAGTCAACGAAGTTGGCTTTCCGCCGGAAGATATTATCTTCGACCCTAACATTTTCGCCGTTGCGACGGGCATCGATGAGCACAACAACTATGCCGTCGACTTCATCGAAGGCACGCGAGCGATCAAAAAGACACTCCCCTATGCGCGGGTATCAGGCGGCGTGTCGAACGTCTCATTCAGCTTCCGCGGCAATGAGCCGGTGCGTCGGGCGATCCACAGCGTCTTTCTCTACTATGCCATTCAGGCGGGCATGGACATGGGCATCGTCAATGCCGGGGACCTTCCGGTCTATGATGACATTGACCCGGAGCTTCGTCAGGCGGTTGAGGATGTCATTCTCAACCGACCGCAGCGGCATAATGTCTCTAATACCGAATACTTGGTCGATATCGCGCCGAAGTATAAGGGCGAGAAGGGGCACGTCCAGGTTGCCAGCCTCGCCTGGCGGGAAGGCACGGTCGCTGAGCGGCTGAAGCACGCCCTAGTCCATGGCATTACCGAATTCATCGACGCCGACACCGAAGAAGCCCGCCTGCAAGCCGAGCGCCCTCTGCACGTCATCGAAGGGCCGCTAATGGCCGGGATGAACGTGGTCGGCGACCTATTCGGCTCGGGGAAGATGTTCCTTCCGCAAGTCGTCAAGTCCGCCCGTGTCATGAAGCAGTCCGTTGCCTACCTGATGCCTTTTATGGAGGCGGAAAAGGAAGCGCACGTCGCCGCCGGTGGCTCGTATCAGGCGGCCGGGAAAATCCTGATGGCCACGGTCAAGGGTGACGTCCACGATATCGGCAAGAACATCGTCGGCGTGGTCCTTCAGTGCAATAACTACGAGGTAATCGATCTAGGCGTCATGGTGCCGGCCGACCGCATTCTCGCCGAAGCCCGTGCGCATAAGGTTGATATGATCGGCCTTAGTGGCCTCATTACGCCTTCGCTGGATGAAATGGTGTTCGTTGCGCGCGAGATGCAGCGTCAGGCCTTTGACATCCCACTACTGATCGGCGGTGCGACGACGTCGAAAACGCACACGGCAGTCAAGATCGAGCCCGGCTATACGAACAATCAGGTCGTCTATGTTCTCGATGCCTCGCGCGCGGTCGGCGTAGTATCCAACCTACTGAGCGAGACCGAGCGCGCCGGCTTCGTCGAGCAGACCAAAGCCGACTATGTCAAGGTCCGAGAGAGCTACGGCAAGGGCAATAGCCAACCACGATCAAACCTGGCCGAGGCGCGGGCCAATCGTTTCAAGATCGATTTTTCGGCTGAGCCGCCAGTGGCCCCGTCCTTCCTGGGGCTAAAGACGTTCAGCCCTTACGATTTGGAAGACCTGGCCGAACATATCGACTGGACGCCGTTTTTCGCCACCTGGGAACTGGCCGGCAAGTTCCCGGCGATTCTCGAGGACGAGGTGGTGGGTGAGGCGGCGCGTAGCCTATATGCTGACGCCCAGGTCATGCTGAAGCAAATTCTCAACGAAAAGTGGTTCGAGGCCCGTGGCGTCGTTGGCTTCTGGCCCGCCAATGCCAATAAAGATGACGACATCGATATTTATGCCGACGAGACACGGGCCCAACCGATCGCCACCTTCCATACCTTGCGTCAGCAGATGAAGAAGACGCGTGAGGGCCAGTCGAATACGGCGCTTAGCGACTTTATCGCGCCGAAGGGTACGTCGGACTGGATCGGCGGATTTGCCGTCACCGCCGGCCATGGCGAGCTGCAAATCGCCCGTGACTTCAAAGCGAAGGGCGATGATTACAACGCCATTCTGGCCACTGCGCTCGCTGACCGCCTGGCCGAAGCCTTTGCCGAATCTCTTCATAAGCGGGTGCGCCGTGAGCTATGGGCCTATGCGCCCGACGAAGATCTCGACATCCACGGCCTGATTGCCGAACAGTACAGGGGTATCCGCCCGGCCCCGGGTTATCCGGCCCAGCCTGACCATACCGAGAAATGGACGCTGTTCGACCTTCTGGACGCAAGGGCGCGGACGGGGATGGAGTTGACAGAGAGCCTTGCCATGACACCGCCGGCTTCGGTGTCGGGCATGTATTTTGCCCACCCAAAGGCGCACTATTTCGGTGTCGGCAAGATTGAGAAGGACCAAGTTGAAGACTACGCTCGCCGCAAGGGCTGGGCCGTCGACGAGGCCGAGCGCTGGCTGTCGCCGATCCTAAACTATGTTCCCTGATATCAGATGTCGATTTGACCGATCTTCGATCTACGCATCTACATATCAAGGCGAACAGGGGCGCCGAATTCGTATCGGGGCGATCCCATATTTTCGTCTGGTGTCTGGGACGGATTGAGGGAAAATATTGGCGCGGCGAAAGTTCGTTCTTTGATCGCAGCCGTTATCTCATCCCCGTTAACGTCGGCGGCTTTCTGATAAAAAGCGCGGTCATCGCCACAATGCAGCTGGTGATATAGGCGACCGCAATTGCGACGAAAACCCCAGCAAGTGCACAGAGAGGCCAACCGACTAGGGTTGCGAACATCCAGCCCCAAGCATGCGCGAGAAAAATCCAGCAATCAACAAATGTTAAGACGCCAGTTGCGCCGCTTATGAGAAAGGCGAGCCGAACAAGACCTTTAATCAACAGCCCGCTCATTTGGGAAATCCTCACAATCGCACGGTTCCCAATTTAGAAATTGTGGAGGAAATGAAAAGGAGATTTTTGAGGCGCTGTTGCAAAGTACCCGCCCGTAGCGTTGGGAACACATCTTTTTGAGCTGTACCTCTGCCCACCGCCGCATTTCGACCTCTGGCCGACGGCGCTTTCAAACCATCGGGCGCTGCCATCCGGTCACTATAATAGAGCGTTTTCCAATCATGTTGGATCATATCCGCAGCTCCACGACAACAGGGTCGAAGGCCTCGAGATATCGGAAGCAACGTCGGTCGGTTCGACTTGCCCAATCTATGCCGACGAACAGGGTCGGCTCGTTTTCCACTTGCGCCTCTTTCTGCTTGAGAATCGGGTCACTGCGTCGCTTCGACGTTCCTTGTACTGGCGCTCCCGGAATGACTCTTGGCGCAACTCCCCACTGGACGTGCGCCGCAGTCAACCCATCGAGGCGCATGTCCCCCCCCCCAGGCGTTCAAGACGCAAGGGGCAAAAGGCAGCTCTCTACAGGCCGACCCGTGCGGTTAGACTACTCCGAACCGCCGATGAGGGGTACGGGGGTGATCATTGGTTGTCGCCGATCCTCAACTACATCCAATAAGGGCGGTGAACATTGCCGCCGAGTAATTCATTACCGTTAAGTAATTAATGAACTGAATTTAACAATATAAAGTATAATTAAGTTACATCGCTTCGGCCGTGGGAGTATTTACGGATCATCGAGTTGATGCGTACCAACCCCAGCAAAGAAGGCCCACGCCATGTATAAGACCCTGATCCTCTCCGCCCTGACCGCCGCTATCGTCGTTGCGGCTCCCGCCGTCCATGCCGGTGAACTTGCCGACCGCACGGCTACCCATGTTGCCGTGTCGATGAGCGACGTCGATTTCCAAAACCCGGCCCAGGCTAAGGCAGCCTATAAGCGCGTGGTCGCCGCGGCGCACAGTGCTTGCGACAGCGACAGCGATGATATGATGACGCAGGCGGCTGACCGCACCTGTGAGCATCAGGCGGTCAAGGGTGCGCTGAACGACCTCAACCAGCCGGCCTTGTACCGCGCCGCCGGCCACGACTACGTCAAGGCGTCGCAACAATACGCCGTCAACGATCGTCGTTAAGGCCTGCACTCCGAATAGAAATAACGCCAAGCTGACGACGTCAGATTGGCGTTATTTCTATTTTTTTATATAAAAGATCCGATCAATACTTTAACATTCGACAACATTCACCGCCAGGCCGCCAAGGCTTGTTTCCTTGTACTTGACGCGCATGTCTTCGCCGGTCTGGCGCATAGTTTCTATGACAGCGTCAAGGCTTACGATGTGCTCGCCATTGCCGTTGAGGGCCAGATAGGTGGCGTTGATAGCCTTGATGGCGCCCATGGTATTGCGCTCGATGCAAGGCACTTGGACCAAGCCCCCTATCGGGTCACAAGTCAGACCGAGATTGTGCTCCATGCCGATCTCGGCCGCATTCTCGATCTGACCGGGCGTGCCGCCCAAGGCTGCGCATAGGCCGGCAGCGGCCATTGAGCAGGCAACGCCAACTTCGCCTTGGCAGCCCATTTCGGCAGCCGAGATTGAGGCATTTGTCTTGTAGAGAAAGCCGATAGCGGTTGCAGTCATCAGGAGGTTACGAGTGCCATCGCGCGTCGCTCCGGGCACGAAGGTCTCGTAATATTTAATAACAGCAGGGAGGACGCCAGCGGCGCCATTGGTCGGAGCGGTAACCACCCGGCCACCGGCGGCGTTTTCCTCATTCACCGCGAGGGCGTAGAGGCTGACCCACTCGAAGATCTGTGACGGATCGATGCGGGGGCCGCGCTTAAGCAGGGTTTCGTGCATGGCCTTGGCGCGACGGCGCACGTTCAGGCCGCCGGGAAGGATGCCATCTTGGGTCAGGCCGCGCTCGATGCTGGCCATCATCGCGTTGCGCACTGCGTCGATGAAGTCACGCGTTTCGTCATGCGGCCGGAAAGCGTCTTCGTTGGTCCATACCACCTCCGAGATGCTTAGCCCATGTTCGCGGCAACGGCGCAAGAGGTCGCCGCCTGACGAAAATGGCAACGGCAGCGTGATATTGCCGGACTTAGCGATCACGCCGTCACCGATAATCGCGCCCCCTCCGATTGAGAAATAGGTCGCCCGCTCGGGTTCGCCCTCCGCGTAAAAGGCCTCGAACTGCATGCCGTTGGAATGCTCTGGCAAGAATTCGCCCATCATGAACAGAAGGTCGTCGGCCGGTGTAAAGGCCAGGCCATGCGTGCCACCAAGCACGATCCAATGGTTGGCCAGTATGGCCTCAGCCAGTGGTGCGATTTGCTCCGGATCGACGGTTTCCGGCAGCTGACCTGACAGGCCAAGCAGGATTGCGCGATCGGTAGCGTGGCCCTTGCCGGTGAGGGCGAGCGAACCATAGAGACGGCAGACCACCCGCGTCGGCCGGCCTCGGCCCAAAGCACGCGCCGCGAAATCGGCGGCGGCACGCATTGGCCCGACCGTGTGCGAGCTGGACGGGCCAACTCCGATGGTGAACAGGTCGGTGATGCTTAGGGCGGTGGTAATGGGCATGGCGCGACCCTTTCATACTCGTCATATCGGGTCAAGATCGTTGCGAATGATACTGTGTTCGTGGGGCCGATCACTGTTGGGTGGCGCGCGTATGTAGGCCGCGTCTGCGAAATTGGAAACGAAAATCGCAGCCAAGCCGGCCGCTTCCCGAAAGATATGAAAAAAAGCGCAACCATCAGACTGGAAATGATAAATTGGGAGGGACTTAAATCTGAACGTTCAGTGCGAATCGATTGTTTGTGCACTAGGATTCAGAAGAAAATAGGGGCTCCAATGAATCGGCTTCTCGTGACCGGTGGCAGTGGCTTTCTCGGATCGCATCTATGTGATCGTTTGCTCAAGGAGGACCATGAAGTCCTCTGTGTGGACAACTACTTCACAGGGCGTCGGGAAAATATTGAGCATCTGATCGGACACAAGCGTTTTGATTTAATGCGCCACGATGTGACGTTTCCACTCTATGTCGAGGTGGATCAGATCTATAATCTCGCCTGTCCGGCATCGCCGGTGCATTATCAGTTTGATCCAGTTCAAACGACGAAGACCAGCGTCATCGGCGCCATCAACATGCTCGGGCTGGCCAAGCGCGTAAAGGCACGTATCCTTCAGGCTTCCACATCCGAAGTCTATGGCGACCCGTCGGTGCACCCGCAAACTGAAGACTATTGGGGTAACGTCAACACCATAGGCATTCGGTCTTGTTATGATGAAGGCAAGCGATGCGCTGAAACTCTCTTCTTCGACTATCACCGCCAACACAAATTGGACATCAAGGTGATGCGCATCTTCAACACGTATGGCCCACGGATGCACCCCAACGACGGCCGCGTGGTGTCGAACTTCATTGTTCAAGCACTAAAAGGTCAGGATATCACCATCTATGGGGACGGAAGCCAGACGCGATCATTCTGTTATGTTGACGATCTGATCGATGGGATGGTTCGGCTGATGAACAGTCGCGACGGCTTTACTGGCCCAGTCAACATTGGCAATCCCGGAGAGTTTACAATGCTGGAGCTGGCCGAAAAGGTGCTGGGGCAAGTTGGAGGGTCTTCCAAAATTGTTTTCCTGCCACTTCCTCAGGACGATCCTAAGCAGCGTCAACCCAATATCGCGCTGGCCAAGTCGGAGCTCGATTGGGAGCCGCGTGTAAAACTCGACGACGGCCTTAAAGAGACCATCGCGTATTTCCGCAAGCACCTTGGCCTCTGACATCCGCCTGAACCAGGCGTCTTGAAATCAGATAGGGCCGGTTCGAATGAACCGGCCCTATCATTTTCGGACTTATTGTTTGGCGGCGCCCCATGTGCCGCCGTGCAGGGTGATATCGGTCTTTTGGGGCAGGTCGTCGGAGGACAGGCCCAACATGACCTTGTATTGGCCTTCGGTCACCACCCAGCTGGCGGGGCCAGGATTGTAGGTCGCGGTCAGGCGGCTATCGACGTGCTGGCTAAACGGCATAGAGGCACCGGGTGCCAAGTCGACCTTCTGGAAGGCGATGAGGCGTTTGGGGGCTTCCCATCCGTCGGCCTTCCAGTCGTGCGGTGCCAGATAGACCTGGGCGACGGCCTTGCCCTCGACGGTGCCGGTATTGGTAATGACGCCGCTGACGACCAGGTCACCACCCTGCATCTCGGCCTTCAGCTTGGAGACCTGGAAGGTGGTGTAGCTCAAGCCATGGCCGAAGGCGAACAGGGGCTTGTAGTTCTTGACGTCGTACCACTTGTAGCCGATGGCCGCGCCGTCGATATTGTAATCTGCCTTGACCATGGCGCTGTCATCCTTCTGGCCGAAGCCCTGGATTTCGGCGCGAGCCAGTTGAGAGTCTGACGCCGGGAAAGTGATCGGCAGGTGGCCTGACGGATTGACCTTGCCGGTCAGGATGCGCGCGATGGCCGGACCGCCGCGTTCGCCGGGATAAAAGGCTTCCAGGATGGACGGCACCTTGTCGGCCCACGGCATCAGCACAGCACCGCCCGATTCGACGACAACGATGGTCTTCGGGTTGGCGGCGACCACGGCGGCGACCAGGGCGTCTTGGTTGCCGTCGAGCTCGAGGCGGGCATCGAAACCTTCACCGTTCCACTTGTTGACGAAGACAACGGCGACGTCGCTGGCCTTGGCAGCGGCAACGGCGGCGGCGATGTCGTCGCCGCTGTTGTAGTCGACCTTGGCGTCGGGCAGTTCGGCCTTGAGTGCGTCAACAGGCGAGGAGGGCAGGAAGCGCACCGGGCCGGGCCAGGAGTTCGGGCCATCGGTCACCGGGTTGCCGCCGATCGGCGTCACCGACGACGAACCGCCACCCGACAGCACGCCCTTATCGGCGTGGCTGCCGATTACGGCGACCGACTTGACGCCGCGCAGGGGCAACAAGTTGCCGGTGTTCTTCAGCAGGACCAGCGAATTTTCGGCCGCCGTCTGGGCGATATCGCCGTCGCTCTTAAAGTCAATCTTGGTGTCGTCGGCCTTAACCGGCTCATCATAAGAGCCCGAGGCGAACATAACGTAGAGGATGCGCTCAACCATGTCGTCGAGTTGCGCCTGGCTGACTTGGCCTGCGGCAATGGCGTCCTTAAGGGCCGGGCCGAAGTGCGAGATCTTGTCGCCGCAGCAGGGGAAGCCGGTCAGCTGATCGAGGCCAGCATTGGCCGCCTTGACGGTCGAGTGCACCGCACCCCAGTCGGACATGACGAAGCCCTTGAAGGCCCATTGCTGCTTCAGGGTCGACTTTAAAAGGTAGTCGTTTTCGCAAGCCCAGGCGCCGTTGACCAGATTATAGGAGCACATAACCGACAGTGGGTTGCCCTGTTCGATGGCCATTTCGAAGGCCAAGAGGTCGGACTGGCGCATCGCCTTTTCCGAAATTTGGCTATCGACCGTGGTACGCAGGCTTTCTTGGTCGTTGACCGCGAAGTGCTTAATCGTCGAAGCGATATGGTTCGATTGTATGCCGCGGATCAGGCCACCGGCCATTTGGCCAGCGAGCAAGGGGTCCTCGCCGACATATTCGAAATTGCGGCCGTTGCGCGGTTCGCGTGCCAGGTTGGCGCCCCCAGCCAGCATCATGTTGAAGCCGGAATT
>OUWB010003908.1_pt1 | contig 26153 bp, 29 predicted proteins | sample 1779821 | NCBI WGS metagenome assembly OUWB01 (sample SAMEA3914806, study PRJEB12502) | metagenome | biome: forest; material: soil | place: Canada | collected 2011-08-03 | depth 0.1 m
ATATCGGCGCGGCGACGCAAGGCGGGGGCGAGCAGCAAACCTATTCTGCCCTGGCCGGGACAGCCGGCCCGGACTGGAATCTGATGGCGAATGCCGAATATTCCAAGGACGACGGCATTACGGCCGGCGAACGCCAGTTCACGTCGCAGGTGACCCCGGATTCAACGCTCATTGACCCTCAGGAGAGGCGCTCCCTGTTCGTATCCGGCGGCCGGGAATTGTCGGATGCCATCTCGGTATCGTTTGACGGCCTGCTGAACGATCGCAGCAGTACCCAGATCGATGACTATTCCTACGGGACCTATCTCACCAAGACCTATACTCCGGCCTATAGTGGCTCGGCCTCACTCGACGCCAGTTTGGCCGGGGATTGGCGCCTGCACGCAACCGGCGTGGTATCAGGCAGCCACAACAGTCTTGAGACGCTCTATGTGGGCTCATTGTCGCACACCAGCTTCAAGAATTTCGTGTCGTATGGAGAAGCGACTGCGGACGGCACGGTCTTGTCCTTGCCGTCTGGACCTCTGAAGCTAGCGCTCGGCGGCGGCTATCGGGTGGAACGGTTTCAGAACGGCTATCCCGACGACGGAAGCACGCTGGGCTATGTTGAGGCCAAACGCAATGTCAGCTATGTCTTTGCGGAGGTTTCAGTTCCGCTAGTTTCACCTTCGTTGTCGCGCACAGGCCTGCACCGCCTCGAACTCAACGTCTCAGGACGGGCGGAGGATTATAGCGACTTTGGCAAGACCGCGAACCCCAAGGTCGGTATCCGCTATCTTCCCCTCAATGACCTGACGCTTCGGGCAAGTGCAGGGACGTCGTTTCGCGCGCCGTCGTTTCAGCAAATGTACGAGAGCTACCAACTATATCTCTTTCCGGCCGCGCCGGCGGGCTATGTCGGCGGCAACGCCGATTCGACGGCTTTAATCGCAAACGGGGGCAATCCCGACCTGAAGCCGGAAAGGTCGAAGTCATGGACCGTCGGTGCCGACTATACCCCGTCGGCGGTGCCGTCGCTGTCCTTATCGGCGACGTATTTCAACATCGATTTCACGGGGAAGGTTTTCCAGCCGATCAATCCGTTAACCCAGGCGCTAAGCGGCAATCCTGAATTCGCGCCATTCGTCGATTTTGACCCCAGCGCCTCGGAGCTGGCCGATTTGGTCAGTAAGGCCAATGTGTTTATCAACTATACGGGTGCTGCCTATAACCCAGCGAATGTTGTGGGCGTTGCCTTCAACAACTACCAGAATGCGGCGTCACAGTTCGTCCGAGGTGTCGACGCGTCCGCCCGCGACACTCTTGTCCTCGACGTTGGGCGGATTGACCTATTCGCCAATGCTACCTGGCTACAAATCCTGCAACGCGTGACGGTAACGTCTCCGGACATCGAACTGACCGGTACAATCTTTAATGCGCCCAAGTTCAAGGCGCGTGGCGGTCTGAGCTTTGAGCGGGGTGGCTGGACGGTGACGGGCATCGTCAACTACATCAGCGCTGAAACGGACACGGGCGTAACGCCGAACGTTCAGATTGCCTCGTGGACGACGGCGGACGCCACTGCGGCCTACAAATTCAAGGCGACAAGCGGCGGTTTGAAGGGCGTGAAAGCCGTGCTGGCGATCAACAATGTCTTCGATAAAAATCCGCCCCGGGCCGTGAGCCCAAGCCTGGCCTTCCCGGGCACCTATTTTGACAGCACGAACACCTCGGTCATCGGCCGGTTTGTCAGTTTGGCGATTACAAAGGCTTGGTAGGCCATGCGTTTCAAACTGATCGTTCTCGGCGCTATCGCCCTTGGCTCGCTGGCATTTCAAGCGCCAGCGAGCGCGGGTGAATGTTCTGACTTGTTGCCGGGCCTCGGCGCCGGGGCCGCCGGTCGGCCGATCTCCGCTCGGGACCTGGTCGCGTTACGCGATATTGGCCCGAAATCGGCGTCCGATCCTATCGCACCTATTCTATCGATATCTCCCGACGGAACCCGGGTCGCCTTCCAGCTGCATAGGGCCGACATCGAGACCAATGCCTATTGTCTTGGCCTGATCGTTGTCGATCTTAACCGGCCTCGCGTTCCGCAACTTGTCGATCAGGGCGGTGAGCTGGTTCGCGAGACCCAGGACTTGCTCGCTGTCACGGGCTATCCGACCGGGTACACCAAGGTCATAACGCCCAAATGGTCGCCGGACGGACGGGCCCTTGCATTTCTCCGACGCGACAAAGGTTTGACCCAGGTTTGGCTGGCGCAAAGTGACGGCTCGGGCTCGCGGGCTCTTACCCAATTGCCGTCCGATGCCGAAGATTTCGCATGGACACCGGACGGGCGAGGGATTGTCATTTCGTGGCGCCCAGCGCTTGCCGCGGCGTTCGCCGCGATCGACGCCGAGGGAAGGTCGGGTTTTCTCTATGATGACCGCTTCATGCCGTTCACCGGGGCACACCGACCTTTTACACCGGCACCGATCAAATCGGCATTCCTCTACCTGGATATCGAAAGCGGCCTAGAGCGGGCGGCCAACCCGGATGAAGTGGCGATCCTCGGCGGGGGGGATGCCGGCCGGCCGGCCGGCGCGGAACGCGTCGCCTATGGACCTGCAGGTCAGGTTGCCTGGTTGGCGCGCCGCGTGCCAGGCAATGTGAGTTCAGAGCAAGTGCTCCATGTGACACATAAGGGTGGCCGGGACATTGAATGCCTTTGTCGTGACGAGGTCGCTATCGCGGATATGTGGTGGTCCTATGACGGTCAGGACCTGATCTTCCTGCGTGAGGATTGGCACCACAGTCGCGCAGCCATTTACGTCTGGAGACCCGGAAAAGGCAGCCCCAGGCAATTGCTGCAGACGGACGACGCTTTGATCGGCTGTCGGCGCGCTCTGGCTCGTCTTGTGTGCGCTCAGGAGGGATCGGTGCAACCGCGCCGCTTGGTTTCGATCGATCTCGTCGCCGGTCGATCCGATGTCCTGTTCGATCCCAATCCGCGATTTCAGACTCTCGCGCTGGGCAAGGTCCAGCGGTTCAGTTGGCATAACAAGGCGGGCTCAGAGCAATTCTTCGACCTGATCTTGCCGCTCGGCCACCATGCGGGACAAAAGCATCCGCTGGTCATCGTGCAGTACGAAACGCGCGGCTTCCTGCGCGGGGGAACCGACGACGAATATCCGATCCAACTTCTGGCGGCGAATGGCTTCGCGGTCTTAAGCTTTCAGTTTCCGAGGAATGTCGGGTTGGAGCAGGGCGGCAAGACCTGGGATGAGATCAATCGCATCGATCACACCGACTGGGCGCTGCGTCGCAATGTTCAGGCTGTGCTTGAGCACGATATCGACATTGCTGTGGCGACGGGCACAATCGACCGTACACGGATCGGCATTACCGGCCTGAGCGAAGGCGCGAACATGGTTCAGTTCGCGATCGTCAACAGCCACCTGTTTGCCGCGGCCGCCATGAGCGGATGTTGCGAGGAGGCGACGAGTCTGATGTCATTGTCAGGGTCGGCAGGCGCGGCTTTCATGCATCGCATCGGCTATCCGCGTCTCGACGATGATGGGACATCGTTCTGGGCGCCCTATTCCATTCGTGCGAATGCCGATCGGCTTACAACGCCGATCCTGATCCAGGCTGCGGACAGCGAGTACTTGATGGCGGCTGAGACCGTCGAGGCGCTTCGCGAAAAGAATAAGCCGGTGGAAATGTACGTCTTCCCCAATGAGTTTCACGAGAAATGGCAGCCGCAACACCGGCTCGCCGTCTATGAGCGTAATGTCGATTGGTTCAACTTCTGGCTCAGACAGGTCGAAGACCCGGCGCCCGCCAAGCGGGATCAATATCGTCGCTGGGAGGCGCTCAAGGCCAACGCCCTATCGGTTTCCGCCATGGCTAAATAGGGTCGGCGTCTTGGCGTAGGGCCCATGAGCACCGGAGCCTTTCTTGGCGAAACTTCGCGCCCAGGTCTCGACCTCGAGCAGTTCGAAGAGGCGTACGTGATCATCGTTGGAAAATGGCTTCGCCGGATCGAGGGCCACCTCGAGCGAGTCGCGGTCGAAGAGATGGTTGGCTGTGCCCTGGCCGTCCAGGAGAAGGGTGCGGATTTCGTCGCGAAAGGTTGCCGCCACCTCATAGGCAAAGCTGCTCGGCCCACCCTTTGAGCGGCGCTCAAGGATAGCTTCCGGCAATGCCGATCTAAAAGCTTGTCGCGCCAACGACCGGTTGCATCCGCCTGCACACCAGAACCAGGTTGGAATGCCTAAGCAGAATTCCACAATGGGCTGCGATAGAAGAGGGTGAATTTGCGGACCGCATTGGATCCTTGAATAGCTGTCAAGCGTACCCTGAATGCGGACTATTCCTGACACATGGACGGCTTTGCCCGGAAGTGCACCTTTGGGAACGGCAAGCCACGGATGATTGTATTGCTCAGCGGTTGGAAGGTGGCGTGACAGAAAGCGGTCAGTCTGGCCGAGCCAACTGCGTGAGGGCGCGAGTGACATGGCCTTCTTCAGCGCCATGGAGAGCGCCTCCCAGACGCTGCAGTCGGTTAGTCGACATATGTCGTCGAGGGTTGTCGCGAGTCCGGGGCTCAATCCCTCGAACTGAAAACGGTCGACCAGGGCTGTGGCGGATTGGCTGAAGCAAAAGACATTGTCGCCGCCGATGCCGCTGAAGAACGCGTCGACGCCCTTTTCCTGGGCGATATTCATCTTGGTCTTGATTGCGCTCTGTCCAAAAGCGCGTCCGAGCGGCCGGGGGAGGTGGGACGAGGTCGGGCGGGAAATATCGATATCGCTGAGGTCATAGAATGCTTCGCGCACATCCATGCCCAGGCTTTCCGCCACGCATCCGGCCCATGCCCGTTCGTCGCCGTGAGGCTCTCGGGTGGCGAGCGTGAGCAGAGTGACATCAGTGCTTGTCTGGGCAAGGCTTGCGGCGACAATCGAGGAGTCGAGCCCGCCCGACACGCCCAGAAGAATGTGGTCAAAGTTGCCGGCCCACGCGCCGACGCAATTTGTGACGACATGGTGTAGTTCCTCGGCGAGATCTTTTGCGGGGCCTCGATTGGGTTCCGTGTGGTCCCAGGGTGACCATATCGCTGTCGGTTTGGCCGGTGGTGACAGTAGGTCGGCTTGGTGCCCGGCCAACAGTTCGCTCACGCCGGCCAGTGCAGTAGCCGACGATGGGCGGTCATAGGCTCGAAGATATAGCGCCAAATAATCCCAGTCGACGTTTGTGACGAGTAGGCTGGCCTGGATCGCTGTCTCGATGTCCGAGACCAAGACGGTGTAGTCGCCGCCGCGAATGATCCAGCACGGCATCAGACCTGATGGGTCGCGAACCGCGCGAATCCTGCCGTCATCTCCTTCGATGACCGCAACATAACCGCCCCAGAATTGACGGGCGAGGAAGTGCCCCTCTTGCCTACGAATGCGGGCTGCCGTTGCTTCGTCGAACAGGTTGACTCGGCGAGGCGTGTCCTCCTTCGTGAACAGATGACCGACGATGCCGCCCTGGTCTTCACCAATCGGCAGAAAGTCATCGGGTTGCTCACCGACAAAGATTGCCAGTGAGTGGGAGCGAGAGACGAGCCGGGTGCCCCTGGCGTGCCCAATTTGAGCAAGGGTTGGGCCGGAGCGACCGAGGTCCGATGACGCAAGCGCAAGATAGCGTGTGGCCATGTCAGATCACCATAATCGGAGTATAGATCTGAACGTGATCGACATGGTCGCTTAAGACCTTGTCGCCCGCCTGGACCCAGGCATGCGCTGCGAACGGCGCCATGCGAACGCCGAGAACGAGGTCTATGCCGGCACCGTGCCCGTGCTTCGCCAGATAGCTCGCCATCGCCAACGACCAGCGCAGGCATCTGTCCTGAGCGACGATCAGGCGGCGGGTTACGAGGAAGGCGTGTGTTAGGTCCCGAAGACTATACGCGTTGGATTTGCCCGCCAGCTTTTGTTTGCGAAATCCGTCGATGCTCTCCACCAGAGTCTGCCGCTTGAGCGCGCGGATCGTGAAAATTTGAGCCGCCACGGCGGAGACCACCAGCGATAGGCGCGGGTGAGCTTTCGGATCGTTAAGCGCGCTCGATTTTGCTGCAGCGACGGTTTTCAGCGCGGAAAATGGCCGGCCGTGCGGCTGGAGGAGTTCGCTTCTCAGCAGTGGCCCGAGGTCTACCATGTCCTGCTCCGACGCGACCCCCGTCTCGACGAGCTTTTTGAAGGCACTGGTCGCCCTTGGCGGAAGGCAAAAATAACGGTCTTGCTTGAGGTCGAGCAGCGCGACCTGCTGACCGGCGACGCAGTAATAGACTTGGTTGCGCAGTCCCCAATCCATATTCGCCTCACAGTTCAAAAGGGGCGCACGTGAATTCACATACGCCCCGGGAGGTCAGTCGGCGATGAGGCCCATCGTGTTCGGCAACTGCTGGAATTCGTTGTCGATGCCGCTGACATGGTTGCCTTTGGTTTCGACGCTGGCGGCACCCAGGTCGATCAGGTCTTCGATGGGGGTTTCGCATTCGTTGTTCTTGGTCATTGTAGCCTCGCTTGTAGATTTGAATCGCCACGGATTTGTGGCGCCAATTTCATACATCGATGGGTACCGTTTTGCTTTGACTACTTGGGTGATCATTTAAGTAGTCAAAGCTGTGATCAGGCGCTGATTGGCTGATGACTATTGACATGCTCACGGTCGGATTCATCCTCGCGCCGCCGCGTCACTCATTGACCCTCGGCAGATAGACCAGTTTCACAATCTCTCGGGCGTTGCGGATACGGTTCTTGTGAAACGTCGCTAGGCGCTTCTGAAGGGCCGGGAGATCGCCCAGCCGCCAAAGCTCACAAGTAGATTGAACTTCCTGGCTAAAACCGTTCGCGGCTTTGGTCTCCAAATCTCGAAATAGATGCGACCGGTCATTCAAACCCAATATGATGCGCCGGAGCTCAGAATTCTCCGTGGCGGTAGCGATTGCGGCGAAAAGCGCCTCAAGTGCCGTCACCGGAGCGGCGAGAACTTGCACGTCATCTAAGGCACTTCGATTCCAATCTGGCCGGACCAACTGCAGGCAAATTTCCAGTTGAAGTTTGGTGGCGAGGTAGAGGTCGTGGACAGACTTTTCCGTCACCATCGGCACATGGAATCCGTCGTTGGCATGGACCTCGACAATGCGTTCACCTGCCAGGTGGCTAAGCGCCATTCTGACTGGTGTGCTGCTGCTAGCGTGCCGTTCCGATAGAATGCGACTTTCGAGGCGCTGCCCTGGCAAATAGCGCCCTTCAAGCAATTCGGCCTTAATGGCACGATAGACCTGTTCGTTCTGAGAAATGCCTGTTGTCATTTGGGCCCCCTGCGGCCACCAGTTGGATCAGCCGGCGACGGATTGTCCCAGGATCTGACTCCTAGCAACCTTAAACTAAAAGTGGAAAAGAGTCGAATGTCTCGCCTATTTGTGGGCGAGGGAGGACTCTTCGCCGGGAAGGATAGATCGCGGGGGTGGTTAGGCCGTGGCCTAAAGGCCGATGTCCATTCCGCGGGCGCGACCCAGATCCCAACCAATCGTTCCGTTGCTGCGCATGACGCCGGAAATGTGCTGGCCGAGCTTGTTTTCGATCGAGGAGGACCAGGGAACCATCCGAAACCCCATGCCGTCGTCGAGCACGGCGAAGCGCCCGGAGGCGAGGTTTACGCGCTGCCGGTAGGTGCCCATGGCGTATTCGCCCGGCGCCGTTTCCAAGTACGCCCGTCCGGTCGTGTCCGAGAGCCGCTTTATCTCCGAATTCAACTCGCGCTGCCGTAGGGTCTGAAGGAGGTTCCTGGAGAAGCTGAAGCCGTCGCCGGCCTCCTTGGCCAAGCCCTCACCGACCAGGTGCTCGCCGCGGCGGCGCAGGGCGTCGTGGACATCGGCGCCGAAGCCAGCTGATCCAACCGACGCGCGTCCAGAAATTGCGGTTCGATCGAGCCATGTGGCGCCGTTTGCGGAGACCTGCTGTTCGATCGACATGTCCGACCAGATGACGAGGCGGGATCGGTCGTAACCATCGTCACTGATACCCCGTCGCAGCTCCACAATTGATCCCGGTATGCTGTCGCCGGCGGCGTCCAGGCTTGGCAGTTTGACGTGGTGGATGCGGCCATCGACACCGTCGATGACGGCGTAGGCGGAGCCTCGCAGTTCGTCGTCGAGGCCGCGATCCATGAGCCGGCCGACGACCGGCCGGTCCAGCTGTTCGCCGCCCAGGACGTAGCTTGACGTGGCCCTTTCCAATCCGGCTTCGGTCAGGCCGCGATGGATGCGTTTGATGATGTCGTCGCGTTCGCCAAGCTCCTTCAAAACGGTCGGAGCCGAGTCTGACACGACCCATTGGCCAGGCGCGAATTGATTTGCCAGGCCGAGCGTTTCGAGCTTGCGCATCCGCCCGGCCTTGAGCACCTGGAAATCGTCCGCTGCAGCCTGAACCGGTGGCGCCAAATCGACAAAGCCGACCCGCCGCTGATCGCTCAGTAGCTGCCGATCCAGTTGTGTAAAACGCTCGGCCTCGATCTGGCGGTGGAGGCTTTGCCGGATGTCGAAATCAGTCCGCTCTCCCAGCTCGTTGGTGATCAGGTGTTGGGCGCGGGCGCGCATGCCCTCCTTGATGTAGTCGCGGGAGATAACCAGATCCTCTCCGAGGTCCGTCTTGCCGCGGACAACCACATGAACATGCGGGTGCTCGGTGTTCCAGTGGGCGACGCCGACCCAGTCGAGTTTCGTGCCGAGATCATGCTCCGCCTGCTTCATGAGGTCGCGGGTGAAGGCCTTCAGATCGTCCATTTGAAGCGCATCGTCCGGCGAGACGATGAAGCGAAACTGGTGGCGATCATCCGCCGCATTTTCCGCGAAGGCCGGACCATCGACACTGTCACTGCCAGGACCAAATAGGCGCGCCTTGTCGCCGTCCCGGGTGACGCCCTCGCGTTGGAGATAGCGCAGATGGGCCTTCAACGGAGCGGCGCCTCCGCGATGGCGGACGACGCGCGCCTTGATGACGGCTTGTCGGCTGCGATTGGTCAGCAGACGATTGGCGGAGATGGTCGCTGCGCGGCCGCGCCCGAAGCCATGGCGCGATGACCGGATCTGACCGCGCGTGACAGTGGCGCCGGCCTTCTGAGCCGATGCCAGGGCCTGGTGGACGAACGGCCGGATGCGCTGCGCGCTCTTCGAGCGGATTGGGCCCGGTCTGATCCGAAATTCGTTGTCCTTGGTCATGATCCCATGGCGCACATCGCGCTATCCCTCTGTATTAATGAAGAAAATGGCTGGCCCGCACTTCACGCTCTTGAAAGGCGCACCTCGCGCAGGGCCCGGACAAGTTCTTGACTCCGTTGATTTCCTTGTCTTCCTGTAACCCCCCACACATCGCCCCCTTTTTATCCTGCCTCCAATTGCTTACTGAAATCGAGGGCATGGGGTCATTGGGGCATATAATGGGGGGCGTATGCGGACACCTGCGACGTACCAAAGATCGTCATGGGTCGATCTTTGTCTGCGCGACAAAGGGTGAGTTTGACGATCCTGCGGCAGTTGGCCCGACGCTGCCGGCGTCAACCGATGTGCCGGCAAAGATCGCTGACTGAGTCCAGGGAATGGGGCGACGGATTGCCGGAATGTCTTTCTTAGAGCTGCCATCCAAGGCCAGTAATTTGCTAAGACTGGCCACGTAACTGAGCGTTTCCGCGGGCAGGGGCTTTGCCGAATTCAGCCAGCCTTCGTAGCGACCTGGTCCGGCATTATAGGCGGCCAGGAAGCCGGCCCCGCCATAGTTGTCGTAGAGTTCCCTGAGATAAGCAGTGCCGGCGAGGATGTTATCGCGAGGATCGAGCGGGTCGTTTCCGAGGTTGTAAGTCGTGCGCATTTTCTGCCAGGTCGGAGGCATCAGTTGCATCAAACCGAGCGCGCCCTTCGGAGACCTGGCGTCCGTCTTGTAGCGGCTTTCTATGTTGATCACGGCGCGAATCCAAGCTTCCGGGATGCCGAACTTCTGCGAGGCTTCAGCAATGAACCCGCCGTAAGCATTCACGACTTCCGCCGAAACCGAGTCCGAAACATAGGCGGGTGGAATAGCCGGTTGAGGCGGTGGGATGATCATGGTTCACCCCTGATCTTCGCGCTTGGTCTGCCGGTTCCACACCATGACCCAGACCTTCTTGTCATGCTCCTGCTGGAACAGATTGGCACGAAATGCGGCGGGGAAGGCGGGATCGTCGAGCATGACGGCGACATATTCGCCGGCGCGCTCGCTGGTCCGTTTCCAGCCGGCGCCGACCTCCGGGCCGTCGGCGTCGTTCAGGTGGATGCTGTAGTTGGGAGCGTTGGCGGCGTCGCTTGCATTTGTCGGGCACAGAACGATGTGTGCATCGAGGGCGAGCGTACGGATGCGCCCTGAAAACAGGCCGCGAAGACGCGTGAAATGTCCGATCTGTGTCATTGATGGCTCCGCGAACTGGCTGGGTAGGACTCTTCGGGTCGGCGCGGCAAGCCGAGCTTGGCACCCCTGATCGTGTAGAGGGGAACGGCTCGCCCAATGACAAGACGAACATCGGTCGGCCCAAAATAGCGGCCGTCAAAGCTGTCGCGCACGTCTGAGTTCATGAGAAACAGTTGATGCAGCCGAAGTGTCATGCAGCCTTGCCAGACGGGCAGGGGACGGCCACGACTGTCCTGCGTCAGGGCGACCGCCCTGGGCACGCCGTCGACTGTGATCTGCGTGCTCATGCGGCAGACCGTCTGTCCGGTGCCGGCGGCCACAGGTTTGATCAGAGGAACATTCGACGGCAGGTATCGGCGCGTCGCGGCGAGCCGGCGCGCGCCATCGGGAAGCCACGAGATGGCCAGACTGCCGACGTACGGTGCCCTCTGTCGGTCAATATAGTAGAGACCCTCGGGAACGCTTGCTGAAGCATTCCAAAGGAAAAACCTGGGCCAGGGTACGATGGCAATCGGCAGAGCGATAGCCAGGGCAATGCCCACGGCCGCGATCCGCGGCGAGCGCAAGATTGCCCGAAGATGCACGGCAGGTTTGCTCATTTGCCACCGCTCCCTGGGGCCTCAGGCTGGCGCTTGGCGGCCGGTGTGCGGGTGGCATTTGGGTCGTGGGTTGACGTGCGCAGGCCCCTTTCGACCCAGGCGCGCAGGTCTTCAAGCTTGTAAATGACTCGGCCGCCGAGCTTCGAAAAAGTCGGGCCGGTGCCGTAGGTTCTATGCTTCTCCAACGTCCTGTCCGAGAGGCCGAGAAAGCGCGCGGCTTCGGGTGTACGAAGATGTCTTTGGGGAAGGTCTGGCGTGGTCTCGGCCATCGTGGCGTCTCCAGGAAAGCCGCCGGACGGCGGCGGATACCGGAGCGCAGATTGGCGCAGATTGGCGAGGATGAGGGAGTGCGAAGGCTGACCCCCTCAGTTTCGCACACCCAAGGGACGCGCGACTATTCGCCGATTTCGGCCTGAGGGTGATGAAGCAATTCGCGATAGCCGCCACCGATGATGTCCTGGCCGTCGCGAAGGAGGCGCTGCGTCATGTAGCGGAGGGATGACGTCTTCCACGCATCGTCGCTCACGCGCCCGTGGCCGAAAAGGCAACGCGCGATCTCCTTCTGACTTGCCCCGGCGGCTCGGCCATCCAGGGCGCGTGCCATCAGGCGCAGACGTCGGCGTTTCTGTTCGCTAAGGTGTGGGTCGGGTGCTGCATGGTTATGCAGAAGACGCCACAATCGCTCCAGCGCGTTGAGGCGGTCTGGAAGATCGGTGTCGAGCGGGATGATGACGCAGAGTGGCCCGTTGGTGGGCGTCGTGCTGAGGAAGGACAGATGAAGTTCCGAAAGCCCGTCGCCGATTTTGCCGAACGACCCGGCGGGATCTCGATCGGCGAACGGTTCGACGAAGATGGGTGTCGCGCGCGTCGGAACAGGGACGGCGGACAGCAGAATATCATTGGGGCTCAAAGCCGGAGCCCAAAAGACGGATTGTTCACCAGCGGAGATGGCCGGGTCAATGGGAAGCCGCAAACCCCAACTGGCAGCATCAAGCTGGCCGCTTTGAAAGTCGCACTGATATTCGCCATTGCGCCTTAGGAACTCCCAGGCGAGGCCGTCAAGTGTCAGATCGTCCCAATAGGCGTAGGCGTCGTCATCGGCCCAGCGCGAGGTGTCGGGCGTCACAAGGCATCTCCTACCAGCCGTTGTTGCCAATCCGCCCTTTCGCTACTCGTGATTGAGGTGCGCGCAAATGCGCTGCAACCGCGCAGAGAGAAGCGGCGTTAATTTACAACAGATTAGTGACGTGGGCCGGACAGGAGGTCGGTAAAGCCTGTGCTCGTTATCCACTCGGCACGCTTCAGATGGGCGTCGTGAATACGTTTCGCGCGTTCGGGAGGGATTGGACCCGCCGAGGCGAAGAGAACTTTGAAGGCCTCTTCCCAAGTCGCGCCATCGGCCTGAGCGTCGAGAAGGCGGGCATAAAGCTTCAGGTGCCGGCGATCATAGTCGGTCAGACTGGTGCTCTCGGGCGGCGCGTCGAGGAAATCGGGCTGTCCCATGAAATCTCCGAAGTCGGTTTGCCGCTTTGGCTGTGGGCCGTTTGCCGCGAGTGCATAGATGCCGAGCTGCACTCTAAGGTTTAACGTAGGGCCGTGCTGGTCCGCAAGCCCGATCATGCCGTTGTGAGGGAGGGTGGCATGGGGGCTACGCATAAAAAAAGCCCCGCCCGGTGGGACCGGACGGGGCGATCGGGGGTCAGTTGCTGTCGCGGCCGCGCGACCAGATCAGCTTGAATTCGCCGGGTTCGTCTTCCCAGAGATTGGCGAAAATCGGTTGGGTGAAGCTCGGATCGTCGAGCTTGAGCGAGAGGTAGTCGCCGCCGCCATCGCGCTTGGCCTTGGTCCAGCCGGCGCCGATTTCGGCCCGGCCCAGGAAGACGCGATGGGACGGGGCGTCTTCGCTGGTGCGGTTGTCCTCGCGGACGATGCGGACATTGGCTTCCTGAACTTCGCGGGTGAGAATTTCGCCGACATAGTCCGGGCCGACCTTCTTGAAGTTACCGATGACAGACATGTTTATCTCCTTGGAGCTGGTTTTCGAGGCCGCCCCTTGCGGTCTCGATGGCGACGATCTGGCCTGAGGAGAGTGGCGCTTCACCGCGCTCTTGGCGCGGCCGGAACCTCGTGGAGGATGCCGTCGAGGCGGCTTTCTTGATTTCGCGAGGAATGTCGGACAAGGAGCATGTCACGCGCAGCGTGGCGAAAACTCCGACAGGGGAAGAAAGTTGATGAGCGGCATTGAGGCAGCCAAGCGTCTCATGCGAGATTGTGCCCATCGATGAGACCTGCCAGGGCGGCTCAAGATCCGGGTCTAAGGAGATAACTCGGCTTGTGCACAGAAGCTAACGTCAAGAAGGTCGGCCCGGACGGGGCCGGTGAGTTCGCCGTTAGGACTGGCGCAAAGCCAGGTGCGAATTGGACGCGAGGACATCCAGCCGCGAGCCCGCCTGGCGCATTGCGCTTCCTGGGCCGGGCTGAAATTAACTGAAGCCGGCCCTGGCAATAGTGGGATGGCGGCAATTCCACGCCGCTTTAGCTCGACGACCCTAACTTTCCAGAATCGCCTTTGCGGGCATCGGAAGGATTGGACTTGGCGAATTCAAGCTGATGTGGTCGCGCGGCCGTGACAGCAATTGACCCCGATCGCCCCGTCCGCTCCCACCGGGCGGGGCTATTTTTATGCGCTGGCGGCCCTGCCGTCCGTTGGAAACGCCGTCGTCACAAGGCTCAACAGGCGCGTGAAGGCGGTCGCGGCGACGGAAATGGCGGCGATCGTGGCGATGAGCGTGACGCTGATAATCTCGTGGGTTATCAGATGGGCTAGGCCGACCCCCATGAAATAACCGGCGTAGCCGGCGGGCGCCACGAAGACGGCGGCGATTACCAGCTTCAGCCATATTGGTCGCACGAACGCCAGGGCGAGTGCCCCGGCGCCAAGGGTTGAGATACCGCAGAGAATTCCGATAATGATTGCGCCGGGCCAGTCTATGCCGCACGCGTGGGCATAGCGGCCCGCCCAAACGGCCGCAAAAAGGGGTAGGATATAGACTGCGCAATTGAACATGATCCAGCACAGGGCGATGAGCCCGGCGATGGCCACGATGACCCCGATTATGATCATGAGCGTTACTCCATTGCGGTAGAACTGGGCTACGTGAGATTCCTGCCGTTCCAGTTGAATGTCGATTCAATGATCTACCATTTGTAGGCAAATGGTAAGGTTGATAATGTTGAGTGGGGGCGCAGCGGCTATGTGCCGCTGCCGTAGACCCAGACCGGAACGCCGAGTTTTTTCGCCTTGTCGCGCAGATTGTCCTGGATGCCGGAACCTGGGAAGATCATGACGCCGATCGGCAGGGTCTCAAGCATGGCGTCGTTTCGCTTGAACGGAGCCCCCTTGGCGTATTTTGTCCAGTCCGGCTCGAAGGGGATGTGTGTGACCTTGCGGGCCTCCGCCCACAAGCGAGCGATCCATTCGGCGCCACGCTTCGACCCGCCATGGAGCAGAACCATGTCCGGGTGCTTGGTGTGAACCTTGTCGAGCGCATCCCAGATTGCGGTGTAGTCATCGAAGTCGAGGCCGCCACTGAAGGCGACCTTCGGGCCGGTCGGCACGAGAACTGCGGCCTTTGCGTGACGCCGCGCGTTGACGAAGTCTCGGGAGGCGACCATCGCCGAGGTCAGGTGCTTGTGATTTACCATCGAACCCGAGCGCGGCCGCCAGATGTCGCCAGCCGCGGCGCCGAATTGGGCGGCGGCCTCATCGCGGAGGAGTTCGAAAGCGTCGCGTCGCTCGACAAGCGTGCGGCCTTCCTGCTCCAATCGTTCGAGTTCGACGGCTGAGATCTCTGAGCCGTCATGCCCGCGCTGTGCCCGCTGCTGCGCCACGACATTGTCGTCGAGTTCGCGGTCGGCCCGCTCGGCGGCGCGGTGGAAGATATTGACGGTTGACCACAGCAGTGGTTCGAGATCGGCTTCGAGGCGAGTGTCGCTCAGGGCGCCTGTGAGCGCATCGAACAGAGCGAAGACGGCGCCGGTGAGCGCGCGGGCTTCCGGCAATGGCCGCGGATCCGGTTCGTCGGCGAAGGGCCGATAGCCATAGAGTTGCAATTCCTCGAGCACGCGGGAGGTCTGAGACGCGGCGTGCGCGGGTTCGAAATCGGCATCGTCTGAAGGTGTCATGGTCGTCGCTTTCGCTGTGACCGCGTCCATCGCGGTCTTCATGGCGACGAATGGTGGCGGACGGCCGGGACACGCACCCGCAGCCGAAGGCCAGGGCCGGAGCGAAGCGGAGGACGGCGGGCGGGGTTATTTTGCTTCGCGATGGAAAGCGCCCTCTGGGCGCGCCGGAAAATAACCCTCTTAGCCCGGCGTTGCGGGAACCGGCCGGTTGCCGCTTCGATCGCCCTCTTGAAGACCGTGGACCCGGTCTCTCGGCGGAAGCGTCGCCGTGTCGCATCGGAATCGATGGCGATTTCGAACCCGCGCACGCGGAGCCTCAGCCAACTTTTGCGGTGAATTGCAGATATTGGCATGCATCCTCGGCCACGAACTGATCGCGGACATGGGCGAGAAGGGCTGTGGGCCCCATCCGGCGCAGGTCTTCGTTCAGGTCCTTGGCGAGCGGCGTGATCACGATCGCCTCGATCCCGGCCTCAGATGCGCGCTGGGTCAACCGCGATGTCGCCCATCGGCCACCAGCGTCGTTGTCGCGAATGATGTACAGTCGTCGCAGAGTGGCCGGCAAGCTCAGGGCGGCGAGGTGTCGTGCCGAGAGGGCGGCGGCGTGGGGCAGGGTGGGCGCGAGCGTGCGCAGCGACAAGACGGTTTCGAGACCTTCGCCTGCTGCCAATACCGGGCCCGGCCGGCCAAATCGTACCGCGTGTCCGAGGAGACTACCCAGCGCCTTCTTCGGTGTGTCGACCAGGGCTTTACCAAGCGTGGCATCTGCGAAGCCGTTTGGGTCGAGGTAGGTCCGTAGGACGCCTGTCAGGCGGCCGTCGTCATCGGTGGCTGCGGCGATCAGCGCCGGCAAGGTGAGTGAGCGACCATCATCGGACCGCTGGTAGCATTGCGGGTGGAACCGCAGCGCCGGTAGGACGCCGCAATGGGCGAGGCCGCGGCCGCGCAGGTAGTGTTCGGCGAGAGTGGACCGGATCGGCCGGGCGGCCGCGAAGAGCCGTGCGCCCCGCTGAGATGTAGACGAATATGTATGCTCGTCTGGACTGCGATATCCGGACGCATCGCCGCGCGGCAGGGCCAGAAAATCGGCGGCCTCGTCCAAGACATGTCGAAACCGCGTCAGGTGACGGGCTTCGCGGATGACGTCCAGAAGATCGCCATATTCACCTGTTGCGCCGTCCTGCCAATTGCCGGCTGGGCGGCCTGAGGTGTCCGGCGCCAGGCGTACCCACATAGAGCGGCCGGCGGCATTTCTGACGTCGCCGACCGTCCAGTACCGGCCTTGACGCCGCCCGGCCGGCAGGTATTTACGGCATACCGCCTCTGCGTGATCCGCCAGTCCGGTCACAATACGTGAAAGATCATCAGCCATTGGCCTGATCCTGATATGAATTAAAGGAAGGAAGATTGCGCCTGACGCGGCCGGGGGCGACGTCAAACGGTCGGTGGAATGTAAGCGTCATAGGGATTGCCATCCGAAACCATATGGCCGAACGGCGTCATGAGGTATTCGCCACTATCCTGGCTGATGGCGCAGATAACGTAGCGGGCCTCGCCGGTTCGGGCGTCGGTGCATTCGAGGAGGGCGAGGTGACCCGCGTCCGCGGCGCGAAGGAGGGTTTGGAAGTTGGCGCGGATGGAATGGGGAATGCTCATGGCCTATCTCCCAAAGAGGCCATCGGGGTCGACTTCGTCGAGGAAGTCGTTGATGACGTCATCGGTGCTTTGGCCGAGGATACGCTCGGCCGTAATGAGCACCGCCATGCCGCCAAACCCGTCGGGCTTCATTTTCGAGCAGGTCCAGGCCGATATGGCCTTGACGTAGTCGAGGCTGGGCTCGCGGGCGATGATATCCTGGAAGAAGAATTCCCAGGACGTACCGGTCATATCGAGTGTGATCGTGACGTCGTCACACTTTGCCGCGGCCAGGGCTTTTGCGGTGAAGGTGACAGCCTGGCCCCCTAAATCCACCGACTCGGCATAGGCCCGGCGAAGTTCAATGAGATCGAGCTCAATCGTCTCCTCGATCCATTGCTCGGCGAAGAAGTAGACCTTGTCGCCGTCGAGCTCCGACTGGAACATATTGTATAGAAGAAGGCGTTCCAGCGGCGTAATTGCCGCTTGAGGGATCGAGGGCTGGATGATGGTAGGCGATTCATAATCGGCCATGGCGGCCTCCATAAATGACGAAGCCCGGCGCGAAGGCCGGGCTGGAATCCAGGTCTGACGGGATGTCATGCCGGGATGGCGAATGGGTCTACGAGCTTGTGCAGCGGTTGCGCTCGGCCCATCCATGGTTCGGGTTTGATCAGGCGAGCCCAGTCGGCAAAGGTCGGAATACGACCAAGGTCTTCGAGCACATGTTGCTCCCCGATGAGGCGGACGGGAACGACGCGACCGGAGGCAATGGTGATGGTCGACCCGAAGAAGCGTTCGAGCATGAAGATGCCTTCGGTGTGATGACGCAGGGCTCGATGCCTGAAGTCGGCGATCAGCATCTTCGATTCGTCGAACCACTGGTGCAGCGGCAGATAGTCTTCCGGCTCGCCGCCCCATTTGCGAACCGACGAGAGGGCATGGTGGTAACAATGTCCCATGGCGCGCCTCAGAAGCTATATTGGTGATTTACGGATGCGACGAAGCGCGCATTGACGCTAAGCGCCACCGTGCGCGGCCCGACTTCGAAGCGGAAGTCGCCATAACCGCCGTCGCTGTCGCGCCAGCCGTCGTGGACGCACTCCAAGAGGTCGTAGGCAACGTGCTCAACCGCTTCCGGAACGGTAAGCTGAAAGGGCGCCGTTTCTTCGGGGGAAACGGCAGGTTTTCGGAATTCGACGTTGGCACAGGGTTCGGGCAATTCGTCTTCATCGCGGTAAAAGGCGATGTGCTCGATCTGGCCTTCGTCGCTTCCACCATCGAAATTGACGACGACGGCTGTGACCCCTTCGGCGAAGAGGGCGTCGAACAGAGCGTCGCGGTTGATTGATCGCAGGGCGTCTTCGGCTGCGCGCACCTTTGCGATTTCGGCCATCCAGGTCGTGTTGTCAGTCATGGTCAGACTCCAAAAATGGCAAAGCCCGGCGCGCGGCCGGGCTTTGCTGTCGGTTGAGTGTGTTGAAGTTTACTCGGCAGCCTCAAGGCCGGTGGGCTGCTGATCCTGAGCGGAACCATCGAGCACGGCTTCGTTCTCCTGGGCAGTAGGGTCGGTTTCGCGGTCGTTCACCGGCCCGGGCGTGCGCAGGGCTTCTGGAAGCCACCCGGTATCGGCAAGCAGGATTTCGGCCTCGGCGGCCATGTCCGCCTTCTTCATGCCGCTGATGCGGCGAACTGCGTCATCGCCCTTGGTCTCCTGAATCGCCCGGAGGATATGCACCTTGGAAACGTTGGCGAAGTAGTTGGCGGCGGTCGGATGCCAGCCAGAGGTGTTGACATCGAGGCTCATGGCTGCCGCCAGATGGTCCGCGTTGCGCATCCTGGCATCAATCGTATATTGCGACGGCCCCGTCGAGCCGTAGCGGTCAGGCTTCTGGTAAAGGGCATTGATGCCGTAGGAGAGGCAGTGTGCGAGGAGTTCGAGGCATGCGTCCTGGTCGAGCGCGCCCAGCCAATCCCAGAGCTCCGCGACATCGTCTGGCAATCTCTCGAGCCACGCTTTGTTGCGAGCGGTAATCGCCTCAGCGGGGAGCGAATCCGATAATCCCTGATAGCCTAGGAGACCGATGCTGCTGACGCGGACGTCGAGGCTGTGTCCGTCGGCGCGGCGGTAGAACTGATCGCAGCAGAGCTTGTGCAGCAGAAGGGTCATGGCGATCCTCGGCTGTTCCGCCAGTGTGTTGCGCAGAGCCACGGTGCGGAATGCCGTCAGTTCCGAAAGCAGACGGTCTGACAGGGGCTTCAGCTCGTCTTCGTCTTCTTCGGGAGGCGTTTGTTCTGCGGGATTTCCGCCAGCCATGACCGCCGTCGGGCGCTCGGCGGCGACCGCCGTTTCGGCACCATTATTGTTGATCGGAGCGGGTTCGATGACCGGTTCATCCTCGGGACGGACGAAGCCGCGCTCGATGCGCATGCCGCCATAGGGGTTCAGGCTGATGAAAACGCCGGCGCGCGCCACCTCCGCGGGGTCGTATTGAATCGGGCGGTTCCGGTAGGCTTCGATCTTTTCCTCGAGCTCGCCGAATTGCTGGTCGATATCGTCGGGCAGTTCTTCGGCACCCTCATATTCCGCGATGAGCGTGTCGAAGCGATCGGTCAATGCGGCAAGATCGGCGATTTCCTCGTCAGTGTAATCCGGCGGATCGCCGATGAATTGGCGCAGCCCGAGGGTATGACCATAGCCATGGTCGACCGCGGCTTCGACCCAGAGCCAGCCTTCGGCCTTGACGCTCTCCACCTCGGCGTCGAGTTTCTCCTGGACCAGACGTTCGAGAAGAAGCGTATCCTGGAACCAGCCGCCCTCGTCGGCCTCGAAGAGGTCGCGCGCGATCGTACCGCCGGCTTCGACATAAGCTGCGGCGCCGACGAACAGGGCCCGCTTGTCGTTGGCCTTGACCGTATTCTCGCTGAGGAGACGGCGGATGTGGTAAGGTTCGCGACCGTACGGGGTTTTCGATATCGCTTCCCAGACTTGCTCCTGACGCATGTGGTCCGGATTGACGGTGAAAGCCATCAATAGCTCCAGGGGCATTTCGTCGCGGCCGAAGGCATCGAGCAGGGCCGGGGAAACGCTGGCAAGCTTGAGGCGCTGCCGGACAACCGTGACGGGGACGAAGAAGCGGGCGGCCACTTCGTCTTCGCTCAGGCCCGTCTCGATAAGGGCGACGAATCCTCGGTACTGATCAAGAGGGTGAAGCGGGGCCCTCTGAACATTTTCGGCGAGGCTGTCCTCCTCGGCGATGCCGGTGCTGCGGATTTTGCAGGGCAGGGGCGTGTCGGCTGGCAGGGTGCCAGCATCGATCAGGCGCCCGACAGCCTCGTAACGGCGACCGCCGGCGGTGACTTGGAACCGGCCTGTGGGGGCGCCGGCATCGTCGATCTGCGGGCGAACGAGCAGACTTTGCAGGACGCCCCTGCGAGCGATATCGGCTGTGAAATCCTTGTCGTCGGCGTCCGTTGGGACGTGACGCACGTTCTTCTCCGAACGAACCAAAAGGTTCCAGGGAAGGGCGCGGATATCGTCCGCCTGAGTGACTTTCGAGGTTTTGGCCATTTTGAGGCTCCGGACGGCTGCCGGGAGACTCTCTCTCGACTTCAAGCCGTCACGAAGCGAAGCGCCGCCCTCTGACTTTAGAGGACGGCTTCCCAAATCTGAGCGTTCAGGGTCAAACGCCGCACATTCCCTCGCACTCGTTGGGCCACAGATCCAATTGACCGTGGTCGGCGGCATTCGAGATGTCGGCTTGGTCCAGCGGCACGGCGGAGCGATGGAGATAAACCTCGCCCCTGATGCCACGCAGCCCGGTACGGATGGCCTTGTCGACGGCAACGGCGTCGTCCCATCCCTGAGGATCCTGATCGCGGATCTCACGCCAGCAGCTGTCGGAATGGAAGGGGCAGCCGATGCACGCGCTCTTCGGAGGCAGTGGATACTGATGCTTTTCAAGCCAACGCAGACAGTCCTGTCGCGTCATGCCCATTTCTACGAGGGGCCAGCGATTTCGTAGCCAGGGTTCGCGCGAAGGCTTCATGCGAATGGCTTCGTCGAGCGAGATGCCGATCCATTGCTCCACGACGGGGACGGCCGGCGAGCGTTTGCGAGTGATACCTAGGAATGCCCGAACCTTTCGTTGGATGGGTTTAACCTTGTATTCCGTCGTGCACTGGCGGCGGATCATGCCAATCTGAACGCGGGCGGCCGTTGTCCGACGCGAGCCTATGATTTCAAGGTCACCGTCGTTGTCCTCGTCGTAAACCGGCAGGTCGACGCCTGCGGGTGTCACCGTACGCGTAAAGGCTGGATCGACGCCCAGCGTCGGCCATCCGCCGCCTCGGCAAGGTCCGCGCGCAAATTGCCGGCGGAGACAATATGCACGGGGAATGGCAATACATTTCTGGATGTCAGCCAGCGCAGATGGGCATAAACGGCGCGGGGCTCCCAGCCCGTATCGGCGAAGATGGCGTGGTCGGGCATGGGGCCGACAAGGCCATGGGCGGCCATCAGGGCCAGCGTGGTGGACTGCACGCCGGCACCGAGGCTGAGCACGTGCAGGGATACGCTCGTAGGGACTGGAGTCATGTTCATGTTCCGCGACAGTCCCAGGAAGCCAGTCTTCCTGAAATGAAACCGCCACGGAGCGATGCGCCGTCCTCAAACTCAGAGGACGGCGCAACCACGCTATCGGGTGCGTCAGCTTACCCGATCGAGCAGTTTCTTGGCCTTGCCTTCGTAGTCGAGGCGGGTATCCTGATAGGGCTTGTCCCTGGCGACGGCCGTAATCCCCTGGACGAAGTCGAAAATTGTTTATGCCGAGCTCCAGATTATGCAGAGCACACCAAGCAAGCGCTGTACGGGTAAGGCGTAGCCGCTCATTTCACTCTGCATAATTATCGGTCCTCTCGTTATCCAACTGAGAGGACAGAATGACTTTCTCAAGCCGTAAATTGCAGGAGCGACCAGCCGCTACAGGCGCTAGCCGGGGCCTTAAAGGTGCCGTTGCGCAGTTCCTTGAGCCGATGCGCGGAACGTCTTCGTGCGTGCCATATGCCGCAACGGTCAGGCATTTCACCCACTGGCTGCGGATGCGACACATCCCTTTGTCGGAGGTCGATCTGTCGACCGTGGATCGCTTCGCCAGGCACAAGTGCTCCTGCCCGCGCTATCGCCCGGAGCCGCTGCGCAACAGGGAGTATATTGGTCGTGTTCGCCGGTTTGTCCGGTTCCTTGAGGACCATGGCTACGTCTCTGTTCCGGCGGAGATCGACGGACTATCAGCCCACCTTTCGTCCTATAAGGAACACCTCGCGACCCTCGGCTACGAGGCCACTGTTCGCCGCGTTCTCTATTCCGGCGCTGAGCACTTCGCGGTTTGGCTGCGGGTGTCGCGCCTTTCGTGGGACGACATCAACGAGGATGCCGTTGGCCGGTTCGTCGCCCATGATTGTCGCTGCGGGCACTGGCGCAAGGCCGGAGACCTAGCGGTAGCCGGCAGGCAGAAGCGACGTCGTGGCGCGAAGCGGTTCGTATCGTACCTTCAAGCCCGGGCGGCCTTGCCTTCGCGGATATTGAGCCCAAGAGCCGCCGAGAGCGACCTTGTAAAAGCCTACCGAGCCTGGATGACGCGCCACTGCGGCATAACCGAGGTAACGGTGGAACGATATCTGCAGGAGATGGCGAGATGGTTGCCAGGGCTTGGCCTGGAACCCTCGACCTACACGGCTCGGGCTGTTCGAGATATCGTCCTGCAGCAACCGGCCAACCGGAAGCCCAGATCCATTCGAGCGACCGCGACTGTACTGCGAAGCTATCTCCGCTTCCTCGGTGCGGCGAAGCTGTGCAGTCCAACGCTCATGCTGGCGGTCCCGGTCACGCGCCTTCCAAGGCTTGCGGTCCTTCCGCGCTATGCTCCAGCCGCGACGATCGAGAAGATCATCAACGCGTGTGGAACCGGCTCGCCCTTCGAGCTTCGTGACCGGGCGATCGTCCTTCTGCTGGCTCGCCTGGGCCTCAGGAGCGGAGACATCCGCGCCATGCGGCTAGGCGATATCGACTGGCCAAGCGGCCTTTTGACGGTCCGTGGCAAGGGGCGCAAAGCGGTTGCCTTGCCGTTGCCCCAAGACGCCGGTGACGCCATCCTCGACTACCTCGAACGTGGCCGGCCGATCGTTGCCGATGATCACCTGTTCCTCCACGCGAACGCGCCGTATGGGCGCCTGGAAACGCACTCCGCCATTGGGGGGATAGTAGAGCGCATTCTGGAGCGGGCGGGCATAACCGGCGTACCGGGTGGCGCGCATATGTTCCGCCACTCCCTGGCCACGGCCCTGCTACGGCGCGGCGGCAACCTGGAGACGGTCGGTACGGTGCTACGGCACAAGTCGCCAGAGACAACCGCGATCTACGCTAAGGTCGACGTCGATATGCTGATGCGCGTCGCCCAGCCCTGGCCGGAGGCGTCGTCATGCTGAAGGCAGAGATCGACCGATACGTCGCCATCCATCGTAAGTTTGGCTTGAACTACAACGAGGTGAGCCGGACGCTGCACCTTTTTGCGCGTTATGCCGAGGACTTCGGCGATGAGCATCTGCAGGTCAGCAGGCTACGGGATTGGTGCTCTCTCGCTTCTACGTCCCTACGGGCTCGATACGCTTATGACACCGTGCGCCGGTTTTGCGTCTTCATGAACGCCGAGGACGATAGGCATGAGGTTCCGCCCGCTGGGGCCTTCGGCCGAGGTAGGCTGCGAAGGCCTACTCCCTATATTTTCGATCCGACCGAGATTGCCGCGATCCTTGAAGCGGCCCGTCACCTCCCGCCGGCGGGGGCAATCGTCGCCCAGACCTACGCCTGCCTGTTCGCGCTCCTTATCACGACGGGGATGCGGGTTTCCGAAGCTCTGGCGCTGCAACTCGACGACATCACCCCTGACGGCCTCGTCGTCCGCAAGGGCAAGGGCGGCAAGAGCCGATTACTCCCGATCCAACCATCAACCCGGCAGGCTCTGGCGCAGTACATAGAGGTCCGCCATGGCGCCGTGTGCAAGACCAATGACCTCTTCATAAGCCGGCGTGGACGGGCTCCAACCAAGCTCAGGACGCATGTCGTCTTCGTGGAGATCGTTCGCAAGCTGGGCCTGCGACCGCAGCAGGTCGGTACGCCAGGTCCCCGGTTACACGACCTGAGGCATACTTTCGCGGTGCGATCCCTCGAGCAATGCCCGCATGACCGGTCGGCCGTCGCCAATCATATCGTGGCCCTCGGCACCTACCTGGGACACACGAGCATCGCCCATACCTATTGGTATCTCGAAGCGACGCCCGTCCTGATGCATGCCATTGCCGCCGCTAGCGAGTCTGCGTTCGGGGAGAGGATTCAATGACTTCCCTGGCTCCATACCTCACACGCTACCTGCGCGACCACTTGCCTCGTGAACGCAACGCCAGCTCACATACGGTTTCGGCATACGCCCATGCTTTCGCACTTCTGGTCCGGTTCGCAGCCGACCAACTCAAGCGCAGGCCCAGCGACCTGACCATCGAAGACCTCGACACCGATCTGATCCTGGCTTTTCTCGACCACATTGAAGCCGCGCGAGGCAACGTCGCCCGCTCGCGCAATGCCCGCTTCGCCGCGATCCGGTCGTTCTTCCGATACCTGGAGTACACCGCGCCCGCCTGCCTGGACCAAGCCCTGCGTGTCAGGAGCTTGCCGATCAAACGCACCGACAAGGCCTTGATCGACTACCTCACTGTGGAGGAGATACAAGCGTTGCTCGACGCGCCGAACCCGAGGACACCCGGCGGGACAAGGGATCGAGCCATGCTGCATCTGACCTATGCGGCAGGACTACGGGCCTCGGAGCTACTATGCCTGCGACTGACGGATTTTCCAGACCGCTCGCTCGCAACCGTCCACATCATCGGCAAGGGGCGGCGTGAGCGGGTTCTGCCTCTATGGCGGGAGACGCAATCAGTTCTACGAGCCTGGCTAGCGATAAGACCCGACGTGTCGGCGGCCGAAGTGTTCCTCAACCGCGACGGCGAGCCAATGACGCGCGACGGCTTCGCTCACCGACTGGGCCTGCATGTGGCGACGGCGACCGTGAAGCGGCCATCGATCGCCAGCAAGCACGTGACGCCCCACGTTCTGAGGCATAGCTGCGCGATGCACACGCTGGCCGCCACTGGCGATATCCGGAAGGTCTCGCTTTGGCTTGGGCACGCCAGCCTGGAGAGCACCGAGGCCTACATGCACGCAGATCCCGCTGAGAAGCTGGCCGTGCTGGCGGCGCACGGCGCGCCTACGGTCCAGAGGGGCAGGTTTCGGTCACCGTCAGATCGTTTGCTCACCATGCTCACGGAAGCGGCCTCGCTGACCTGATGCCAGCGGCCGTCGACGTCAAAGCGACGGCCAGTTGGCGGCTCCTGCACACTCGCAGACGTTCTCCGGTACCTTAGCTTTACCGGGTTCCTTAAACAAAAAGCGAACCGTTTCTTTTCGCATTATTCGCGCTCGGCTAGTTTCGGCATATTTTGGCGCATCTTCAAATTGAATTTCATATCAAATCACTGCACCCTTCCGGCTTCGGCTTTTGGAGGTTTTCAATGAGAAGAGTAAGATTTGCGCTGTTGTGCCTCGGCGGGTGCCTCCTGGCCTTTCCCGCGTTGGCAGGGACGCCGGCCACGACTGCCGCGCCAAACCCGGCCCCCGTCGCCGCCGATAAGCCCGCCTCGGCTGCCGTCATCAAGATTGGCGACCGGTATTGCCCGGCAATTTCAGAAGGCACGGCCCCGGATAAGACGCAGAAGATTATGGCGCTTATGTCGACCACCTGCGTTATGGAGGCGTCCGGACTCATTACGCATGAAGAAGCCCAAGGCGTCTACGAGCAGGCTCTTGGCGACATTCAAGTGGCTCTTTCCCAGATTGAGACCGACGATACCGCGCCGGTGCTTGCGTCCAAATAGCGTTCTCGATAGCGTCGGCAGCCAATTGGACACGCATGGCAGTGAACTGGACATTTGTCCCGTGCTGACGAGTCCGCCTGATTTGGATGCGGCTGTTGCCTTTGACGACCTGTTGCACATCGACGAAATTCGCGTGGCCTTTTCTCCCGCAAAACTAGCTGTTGCACCACTTCTTGAAGCGCGCGCGACCGCAGCCTTCTGCCGATTATCTAGAGTGAAATGAGCGGCTACGCCTTACCCGTACAGCGCTTGCTTGGTGTGCTCTGCATAATCTGGAGCTCGACATAAAGCATCT
>OUWB011209473.1_pt1 | contig 25964 bp, 22 predicted proteins | sample 1779821 | NCBI WGS metagenome assembly OUWB01 (sample SAMEA3914806, study PRJEB12502) | metagenome | biome: forest; material: soil | place: Canada | collected 2011-08-03 | depth 0.1 m
CAGCTAAAAAATACCGTACTCTGCAAGGTGCCGAATTTTAACTTGCGCCGCCCTGCATTGTCCGAAATGCGCGTGGACGTTTGAAGGTCCATTTGGCTCGTAATTTTAAGACATCAAGTATGGAGAGGGTTCCTTTGGTCAAGACCTGCGCTTTAAACGGTGTTTTTGATAGATATTTAAAGTATAGCCAAGCACATGGGTGCCACTCACCCTTCACCCATGGCTTAAAGCTTTCTGTAAAATGAACGATAGATGGAAAGCCTAGCCACCCTTGTTCACGCCAAATCTTTTCGTCCTCGTAGAGAAACTGTCGCTGGTAATTCCAATTTCCGCTTAAGGGGAGACATTTTCCCCATAAGGCAATGTTAAGAGCATCCTGATCCGCCCAATCACAATGCCTGTCAGGGTCAGAGAGGGCAGACCAAGCCCTATCGATTATATGCTCGCGCCTCAAGCTCTTCAAATCGAACAGAATTACGCCCGCATTAAAATATTGCCCAGAGCCCTCTAAAGTCCACTTTTGGACGAACGCGTTTTGATCAACACCAAAATCTCGAACAGCTGCGCAGATACAGGAGCCTAATTCCAAGTCCCACAAGGCCTTAACCGGGCCGGTGATCACAATATCGACGTCCAAATATAGGACACGATCCAGATCAACCGGAAGAAGGTCGGCCAGCCATAGACGCAGATAAGTTGCCCTGCTTATGTGCAGTTGGCCTTCCAGACTCTCAAGCTTCTCAGATTGAACAGGAATCCAGACTAACTTAATCGCAGCAGAGGCCTCATTGACTTTCGCCTGGAGCTTAGGGGCCACCCCATCGTGAAGCACAAAAACATCAAAGCGCTCCGACGGATTGTGCGCGGCCAAACTGGCAAGCATAACAGCCAGATGCGGAACATAATTGCTATCGGTAGCACAAACGATTGAAATAGCTTTATTATTTGACATTTTGTGGGCTTTATATGCAGTCGGCGCTAAGGGATGAAAGCTAACGCACAAATTTTACAGGCATGTAATCCCCCCCAATGTACGGCTAGTACGAGGCTGGTCAACGAGTTTGAGCGGCCTTCAAGTGCCCCCCAATGGCCATAAAATATAGCCGCGCTCACCTATCAATAGGGCCTAGGATTTGTCGATCCGCAATTAGCAATATCTCATCCGAGCTTCATATCGATATACTCCTTTATCCGATTTCCGCCTTGCTTTGACGCTTGGCCCCGAGCCGAACCTGACTTAACCCCTCCCCAATCAGCTCTCTTCCACGGGGAAAGACGGACAAGAAGGCGCCAAACACCGCGTAAGACACAACCAAGTTGGCGCATAGGCTGACTACGACAGGGCCGCCGATATGCGGAGCCGCCAAAAATTCGACCGCTAATGAGAGAATTACAGCTGCGGAAACGGGAAGTGTATTCCCAAGCATTGACTTACCCGTCACCGGCCCTCGCCGGGTGACAAACCACCACAGCAGAGGCGTGCGAACAAACTCGCTTATACCATATGCGACCGCCACGCCTATTGGCCCATAGGGAAGCCCGACCAGAAAAGCCGTAGCGCTCGTTACAGCCGTGACAACTCCCCAAATCGCATAAAACTTTGTTCGAGCCTGGCTTATAATAAGCCAACCGCTGGGATTATTTACGACTTGAAGAAGCCCGATTAAACCCAAAACCTCAAAGATCGGCACGCAGGGAGCCCATCTCGCCCCCATAATAAATGGTATGAGTTTCGAAGCGTTTGCCGACATAAACACGATGCCCGGCGACGTTACGCACAGCATAATTCCAAAGGATTTGAAAAATGCCCTTTGATAGCGCTCTGGAGAATCGTTCAATCGTGACAAGGCCGGAACCATAACTCTTGAGAGCGGGTTCGTGACCTGTTGCAGGGGTAGCAGAAGAAGCTTGTACGACCGGTCGTAGTATCCGAGTTGGTCGCTCCCCCATCGACGACCAATTAGCGCGTTGTCCAAATTACGCGCAATAAAGTTCGTCAAATTGAAGCCAGTGATTCCCGCACCAAAGTGAAGCATCGACCGCGCACCGCTCGTGATCCGCGGCAATCCCGGCCACCAACCCGCAAATAGGAAAGATGCCGCTGCAGACACGACCGTAGCGACCACCATACTCGCGTAGAGCGCCCAGAAATTGTGGAAGATAAGAGCAAATATTAATGCCGCTGCAAATCCGGTGGCCACGCCGCCCGCGTCGATAAGTGCCAAAGCGCCGAAGGCCATTCGACGCGCCAAAAGCGAATTGGGCAATGCTCCGATTGCAGCGACAAGCGGTAAAATTGCCATGCTCAACATTAGCGTCGAGACTTCGGGGTTTTTATAAAATAGCCCAGACAGCGGAGCGGAAATATACAAAACTACACATAGAATAATACCAACTGCAATATTAATCCAGAACAACGAATTTACGTCGTCATGGGAAATGTCTTTCTTCTGTATAATTGCCTGGCTGAGCCCGAGGTCTTGAAATAAAGTGACCAGCCCATAAAATGGCGTCGCCATACCAACCAAGCCAAAATCGGCTGGCGTTAAAAGGCGCGAAAGGACCATCACTGAGAGCATTTGGGTGATCAGTTTCACGAATTGGGATATACCGGTCGCAACCACCCCCCCTCGCACGAGCGACTGCATATCATCCGAGTGCGGCTCAAAAGTTTTGTTCACCACGGTTTTCATAATCTCTTCGAAAACTCCCTCTTTCGCGCACTGCCTACAAGCTAGATGTGAAGCATTTTTTTGCGCTGCACAACGAGAAAACTCTCACGAGCGCATCATTCGACCGCTCAGAGATGTAGCCTTCCTCAAAATGACCGCGTCGCGCTCTGCCTGCTATGTTTGGTTGTGCTGGCCTGTAAAGCGTGCTGGTACCGACGCCATGCCATTCGTCGGGGGTTACCATAAGGCAACCGCCCGCGCCCGGCAGCACACAACACGCCACCAGCCCACTTTTCTAGGCGGATCACCGTAGGTGATTGTGTCGATACGGCCAGGGGGCCCCAAGCAATTTGAAATCGTCGCCGATGAAATCCGCGTGTACGACCGTCGCCTATTCCTAGACCACACGGCCCTCAGCAAGCACCCCGAAAGACATCAGTCCGCACGATTTTTAGCAGATCCACTGGTCTAGCTTTTCTGATAAACCCTAACGTAATCGATAACTAACGACTCCGGAAGTGTTTTGTCATCTACCGCACCGGCCCAGTGTCCGCCTAGGGCAAGGTTCAGAAGCAAATACTGCGGGGCTGTGTATGGCCATTGATTTGAACCGGTATTTTCATTGGCGTAGGTGAAATAGTACACGCCATCCACACCTATTTTGATCGAGTCTTCCGTCCAGAGCATTTCGTATCGGTGGAAGGCACCGCAGGCAGTGGGAACTGTCGTCGTCCCGCCGTCACCGGACACGTAGGCGGTGTCGTGGATAGTGCCGAAGATCGTGTTTGGCGTACCCTCGACATGCTCCATAATATCGATTTCCCCGCCTGCGGGCCATGCGACAGACTTGCTTACCATCCAGATCGCGGGCCATGAACCGGCGCCGCACGGCAACATTGCCCGGACTTCAAAGTAGCCGTAGAGCCACGATGCCTTGCCGAGGGTTGTAATGCGAGCGGAGGTATATTGCTGCCCATCGTAGTTCGGCTGGCCAGTTGCTTGCTGCTGTATGGCGGTAAGGTATAGGTAGCCGCCTTCCATATGCTCGTTAGCTATATTGCGACTCGTGTAGTATTCAAGTTCGCCGTTTGCGGGATCATAAGTGTTAGAGGCACTATCGTCGACCCATTTGGTCTCATCGGGCAAACCTGTTCCATTAAATTCGTCGGACCAAGCGAGATTATACCCAGCCGGGACATCCGCTGATGGGGCTTCTGTCGAACTGGAGGATGACACACTTGCGTTCGAACTGCTGGCAGAGGATGACGACGACGAGCTGCTAGAAGACGATGAAACAGCGACAGAAGCCGTTTGAGTGGCATGTGCGTTCGGCGAAATCGAGCTTCCCGTGCCATCTCCACCCCCACATGCGACCAGTGCGGGCGTGACCGCCGCGACGACTGACGCGACCAGTACTTTCTTCAATTTTGCACGCATAAGCCACTCTACTTTCAATTTGCGATCTATTACCCAGATGCCGCCCAGCCTAAGGTCATATCTCGGAGAGCATTTTCATCATTTACGGTTGAGGCATTCTTAAAATAGGGGAACTTAGATCGACAAAATGGATAAACTTCTCGTCATTGGGGAATTGACGCGGGCCCAATTTTGAGTACAGGGTCTATGGCCTGAGCCTTGTTTTGCTTGCGCACACTTGGCCGCCCGCAAATTTCGCCCGGGACGGCGTGATTCGCGAGTTTGATTTGGCCGCCGCCAGATTCAGGGGCTAGCTAAAATGGAGGGCATCCATAGGATCGCGAACGAAAATTAAACAGTCCGCAGTTCAACTTATTTAACGCTTTCTGAAGTACTTCCCCGCGATTTTCCCTATCCAGCTCTCGCTATGTTTTGCTCAGGCCGAGGTTGCGGGCGCGTCCTGTTGAATATATGTTTTATGAGTGTGCTGGGTGCGAAATTTCATATACGACTTCGAGCTGACCGCCGCGGCGGGCTCGAAATGGGGCTGAAATGTATATAGAAGGCGAAGAAGCCTTTAAGACCGAGTTTATCCAGAGGATGGGGGCCATTCTCGGGCTAAATGTTCCGTCGCGGCCGAAGACAAATGACGGAAAGCTCGTCGAGACCCTGGCGGGCGTCGTTCAGGAAATTGATCGATTGCGCAAATTGGTGGAATCTTACAGTCGGCTTGTCGATGCCCCCCCACTACCGCATCCTGAAGACCTTGCGAAAACGGATGGATCGGCCAAGAGTGTTGAGCTCGCTGCCAGGCCTCAAGCTCTATCGATGACTGAACACAGGGCGACCGGCTCGTGAGCAATATATTGGAACGGGACGCCACGCTGCGCCATAAACGCAGCGCCTATTTTTTTTGGTACACACGCACGTAGTCAACGACAAATGTCTGTGGAAGAGCCGTGTCATCCACAGGGCCCGCCCATCCCCCGCCCATAGCGACATTAAGAAGAAAGTATTGCGGCTCGGCAAACGGCCACTGATCGTGACCATTGCGGCCGTTGAGATATGTGTCGTACCGCACTCCATCGACGGCTATGTCGATTTCTTCTGGCGTCCAGGTCATCTGATACAAATGGAAGTTCTGGCAGGCGTCCGGAATCTGAGTGTGACTCCCCATCCCGCTAGGGAAACGACCGTCGTGGATTGTCCCGTAAATGGTCCCAGGCGTCTTGCCTAGGTGCTCCATAATATCGATCTCACCGAAAGCGGGCCAGCGCCCGTTGGCACCCACCATCCAAATCGCCGGCCAGGTTCCCGCCCCGCACGGAACTTTTGCTCGAATCTCAAAATATCCGTATGTCCATTTGGCAATATTCTTCGTCTCTATCTCCGCCGATGAATAGTGCTGCCCTTTATAATCTGGAGAACCCGACATATCTTCCTTGCGGACGACAATATTCAGATGCCCATCTTTGACAAAAATGTTTTCTTTTCGCCCTTTGGCATAATACTGGAGCTCACCGTTCGACACATTGTATGTATTTGAAAACGTATTGAAGCCCCACTTCTGAGGATCCGGCAACCCATCCTTATCAAATTCGTCGTCCCAAACAAGAGAATATCCGGAAGGGACGAAGGCGCTGTCAACCGGCTTCGTGCTAGCGCAGGCAGCAATTGGCGCAAGACAACAAGTCGTGACCACCACGGCAATAGCTGCTTTGTTCATATCGGTCTCCGCCGGTGATGGGTGGGTTTTCAATTCATTATAGCAGTCCGCTCCTGCGCGACCCTACACGTATGCATAATCGCCGTTTTCCCTTGTCGAGTAAAGCGCGCTCATATAGCTTCGCCGCGATTTTGGAGCATTGCGAAGCATGGCGGCGGGGCGAATTTCTCTGATAAACAACGTTCAGGCTTTGCGGGCGCTTGCCGCCCTGCTCGTCGTCAGCGTCCACCTAAAGCCGATTCTCGAGCGCTTTGGCGTGCCAGAGTTCGGTGGGATCGGGGTCGACATATTCTTTGTCATCTCGGGATTCATCATGGTGTATATGACCCAAGCTCGCCGGCAGTCGCCAAGCGAATTTGCAGTTGATAGAATAACTAGGATAGTCCCTCTATACTGGCTAGTGACGATTGTTGTATACATTCTTGCGGTCATCGCGCCACATCTTTTAGGAAATACTTCCGCACACCCATTAGATTTGGTGAAATCGCTTCTATTTATCCCCTATGTAAAAGGTGTTGGCATCATCCAACCCGTATTCTTTCTAGGCTGGACTCTCAATTTAGAAATGTTTTTCTACGTAATTTTTTCAATGGGACTATTTTTCCCCAATTCACGTAATGGAATAGCATTCACTCTAATTTCAATCGCATGCATCGTCGCCGCGGGCCAGATCTTGCACCCTCCATTTGGTCCAATTTTGTTTTACACGCAGCCGCTACTGCTCGAGTTCGGCGCAGGAATGATCCTCGCCTGTTGCTTTCCGCACCTTCCGGCCGCAGTCCCCATCGGCGTCAGAATTCTTGTCGCGGCACTTTTAATTGCAGTTTTAATTTTAGTTCCGCTTGCAGGGTATCACACGCCCGCGCGCGCGCTCTTCAGCAATTCGTTAATTTCCATTGGAGGATTTCTCGCTATTTTACTTGTGGCATCGGCTCTTTGCCTTGAAAAATGGGGCATGAAGCTAGATAAGAAGTTTATTTTATTTCTTGGGAGCGCGAGCTATTCAATTTATCTAACTCATCCCTTTGTAACCGCCCTGGCTCTAAAATTATTCCAATTCAAGAGTCTCTTCCAATCAGCGGCGGGCGCCGCCGCCTTGGTCGGGATCACTTACGCCTTGGTTGTCCTCATCGGCAGCACCTGCTACCTTCTCATAGAAAAGCGGCTCACGAAGTGGGCGCGCTCCGCCGGAGCACGGTTTAAAGCTCGCGCTGGCTGAACCCGCGGATCGGCTTTGGCTTTGCCGGAGGCAAGAGTTTGGACTTCAGTTTCAGCACCGAATGCCCTGTACGACCGTGCCTTGGAGCCCATTGCGGCTCCCGATAACTGGCGTGGAACTCGCCGTGACTTTTGGGGGCTCAATCCCGGGCGTCGATTTATAGGGACCCAACTCGATGCGCGGAACTGATCTCCCCGCGAGCTGCCTTAGCCATGGCGTATCGGCGCCTTAAATTCTAGGCGTTTCGCTATTTACCGCACCGCACAATAATTGGATAATGTCACCGACCGCTGCCGCTCCACGCCCCAAAGGCAAAGCACCCTGCAGTCACGCGAGCGTACAATTTTTAACGGATAGCCCTTAGCTGCGCAGAGCAAATGATCACGTGCCAAAGGAAATATTCTCGCCAAATTACCATTTTCGGCAAATATCCGATATCAAATTAAACATTTCCGTCATCCGTATACTATACAGAACCACCCGAGAGAAAGTTATCTAGAATGGCAGCTTGTGCTCATAAAGAAACGCCGCTTATCTCAGTCATAATGGCCAATTTCAACGGCCAGGCATATATTGAAGCGGCTATCAAATCTATACTTGATCAAAGCTGGAAATCATTAGAAGTATTATTTGTCGATGATGGCTCGCAAGACAATAGCGTAGAGATCGCACAAGAAATTGCCAAAACCGACGAACGATTGAGAATTTTCAGTGGCCGCCGGCTCGGTGGCCCGGCCCCCGTGCGCAATTTTGCCTTGGGTCATGCTATCGGAGAATGGGTCGCGGTTGTCGATAGTGATGACATTATTCATCCGGAGCGCCTCAAGCGCATGCTAAACGCAGCTTTGTCCGAAAATGCGGACATCCTGATCGATGACTTGCTAATTTTTCAAGACAAACATCCCAACGAAGTCCACACAATGCTTCAGGGTTCCTTAGCCAAAGCCGCATGCATTATTACCGAAGAAAATTATATTCGGGCCAATTATCTCTACGGCAGGGGCAGCGCCCTGGGCTATGCTAAACCTTTGATACGGCGATCTAAACTCGGAAATTTGCGCTACAATGAAAAACTTAAAATCGGCGAAGACTACGATCTAATTTTGCGGCTTTTAAATTCGGGTGCCAAAATGCACACTCTTCCCGAATTGCTTTACTTTTATCGTAAGCACAAAAGCTCGATCTCCCATCGCCTCGATGATGAAGCGCTCCAGTCTTTACAGCAAGCGGCAAAAGCAGAATTGGAATTGCCGAAGGCTTCCCCCGGACTCATTCAGGCACGCGAAGCACGCCTCAAATCTATAGAACGGGCCATATCTTTCGATCGCACCGTCCAGGCGTTAAAGCAAAAGAGAATCGCTACGGCGATTATCGAAATAGCTAAATATCCCTCGGCCATGGGTCTTCTGTCCCTGCCATTGAAGTCAGCTTTTATACGCCTGTTGCCGCAGCGCAAGCCTACTACGCCTGATGTAGCGGTGATTGTACGCCAGCGTGTTGTTGGCCCAACTAACGGAAGCTCGACCTACCTTCTCGCTATTTGTGCCTATCTATCAAAGCGTGGCCGCAAGGTTTCACTCCTTTGGCCAACCTCGGCGACGTTCGGACGCTGGCCGGTGCTGAAATTGATGCCGGAAATGAAGCAATACGATTGTCATTGGCACGGCGCCCTGAAAGTCGGGAGTTTTGTGTTCGTCACCAATCCAAAGGTCTACGTAAAAGCATTTCTGACAATTTTAGAATTTGCGCTCTTGAAAGCTAAAATTATTCGCGCTCGGTTTGTTGCGCCGGCTCAAAGTGCTTTGATGGCCCCATATAGTCGTGAAGACACGATTTTCATTGCCAAGCGTCTTGGAGGCGCGAGGAATGTAATAGCCGACTATGTTTTCTGCACACCCTACTTGCCTTATGCAATCGACACAAAAGGGCACACCTTGGTCATTATGCACGACCTGTTTTCCAGTCGCCCCGCGCAATCGGGAGATAAAGCCCTTACGGACTATGGCAGAATTACCTTCGACAATGAGATCGAGCAACTGCGTGCGGCGGACCGCGTGGTTGCGATACAAAAGGAAGAAGGGGCAATTATTGAATCTGCTATGCCCGGACGCGTCATCATCGCACCAATGGCTGTAGAACCGGTTGCCGCCCCCTCCCCGGGAAATGACGATAGCATTCTATTTGTTGGCAGCAACGCCGCACCCAATGTGCTCGCCCTCCAGTGGTTTTTCCAGGATATTTGGCCTAAAATAGTTCAGCAACGCCCCCAAGCGATTATGAGGGTTGCCGGGAACGTGTCTCGGAATCTGACTTTTATTCCTGCTGGCGTGGAAGCTTTGGGCGTAGTTCCGGATCTAGCTCCTCTTTACCATTCGGCGGGAGTGATCGTCTCACCGCTTACACAGGGGTCTGGACTCAAAATTAAATTTATCGAAGCCTTGTCCTATGGAAAGGCTTCGGTTGTCACATCCGTAACGCTGCAAGGAGTGGTGGATATAGCAAGTAATACCGTTCGCTTGGCGGACAACCCGGACGCTTTTGCCAGTGCCGTGGTTGGTCTTCTTAACGATCGAGAAGCTCGTTCGCAACTGGGTCAAGCGGCGTTAGACTGTGTCCGGAGTCATTTTTCGGCGGACGCAAGCTTCCAGCGCATAAATGATGAACTATCGTGACCAAGGACTTCCGCTAAAAGTTCGTCGTCAAAATGGGTCACTATTGCCTGCAGGAGTCGTGGCCGGGTCTATTTTCCCTAGAGGTCGAGGATCTTCCCAGGATTTGCGGGACCTCGGCAGCAGTCGACCAACGCCTTTATATTGCCAATAAACCGCCCCCGCCGATCCACCCATGACTCAGGCTTGAATTGGCGCACTGTGTTCGCGAATACATTTCTTGCGATCCGGATGGCGCCCACATTCCAGGGAACGCTTCCCTTTTGGACCATGTAGGCGACATTGGCGACTTGAGAATAACCTAAACGCTGGCCAGGCGTGCGCCCCGATTTACTTCCCATGTGCACCCCGCGGAGTCGATTGGATTCCAGGATTTGACCATAGGGCGCCATGCGGCGTGAAAAGTCGACGTCTTCCCACCATCCATATAAAGGCAGAGCTTCATCAAATTTGACACGATATTGCGTAGCGACGGCCGTACGCACAGCCATATTGCATCCATAGGCGTTGAACACGCTTCTCGTGCTGGCGGGGGGCAACGGCGGAAGCGATTCAATAATTGATCTCGCTTCATCAAACCTAATACCGGGTCCATTTGCTCCGTCAGCAACCACATCCCCAGTCGCCATGACGAGTTCGGGATTGTTGAGGAACAGAGCTTCGAGTTCTTCCAAGAATGCTTTTTCAGCCAGAAAGTCGTCATCGAAAAAGACAATCAAATCGGCTTGCGTTGCCGCTGCTAGGATTGCGTTCCGCTGAGCGGGGAGTCCGACGGGCCCTCGTACGACATGGATTGGACACGGAAAGTCACCGTTGGCGGTCTGGTCATAGTCAGCGTCCTTGGCAGGGCACACGTATATTGCATCGGGAAGCCTGGTTTGGCAGGCAAAATACTCGACTACCAAAGGCAAGAGATCACGGCGTCCCGAAGTTGCAATGCCAACAATAAGGTGCATGGTTTTTCTCAAGCCCGCGTTCTTGGTTCCCGAAGTTGGTGAACTTCGGCCGCACATTGTCCCACGGGCGGCATCTCTAAAAATTTCGCCTTTGGGCATACCAAGGCGCTAGCGCCCTTTCAATTTATAAGCTCTCACATAGTCAATATACATATAAGACGGATTTAACGTCTTATCGATTGGCCAGCCACTACCTAGAGCCAGATCCAATAAAATCATCAGTTCGTGCTTGTGCTCGGCCGGCGTCGGCGTTCGCCATGTCTCCGATCCGTCCAGGAAAACGACGATCCAATCCGGTTCAACACTCACGCCAAAAACGTGAAATTCGTTCGAAAGTGTTCCTGCCTCAACTTTCGTCATCGTCGATACCGAATGGTTTTTGCCGCCACCCGCCGGCCAAACGATCACGGTGCTATGATAATATTCCGGGAACTGCCCGTAATATTCGAAAACATCAACTTCAACGCTTGGGTCATTGATTCCCTTAGGGACCATACTATCCAGCCAAAACGCAGGCCAAACGCCCGGTCCTGGCGGCAGTTTTACCCGCACTTCGAAATACCCATATCGCTGCGAAAAGCCTTGGCCATCGGGTTGGACGCTGGCTATGAGGCCTGAATGCCACTTCCCAGCCGGATCTTTTGACGCCTCGATGCGCAGGTTACCGTTGGAGACGGTGAACGGAGCTTCCGGTTGAGGGTCGGCGAAAGCGGCGTCGCCGAAATCCCCATGCCACGGGGTATGTGGATACCAGCGCTTAAAAAACTCGTCCAATGAGAAGTCCGGCGCATTGAACTCTTCACTAAACGTCAGCTCATATTGACTAAGGTCCAGTTTAGCGGGTTTGGGCTGGAAACTTTTTGCCAAATAGGCGACCCCGGCGCCTCCGGCAAGAACCCCGGCCCCAAGCAGAAGTCGGCGCTTATTCAGCGAAAATCCGGCCCTTGCCCCTCGCCTATTACGCTTTGTCCGATCTAGTCCCAAAGTGCTCCCCCGCTTGCGGCAAAACAAAAGTGCTACACGCTCTGCAAAACCCGTTCACGCTCAACTTTGTTCCAGCGACCGACCAGACTGGCTATAAAAAGTAGCCCTGCTCTAAGACTCACCGTCTTCAAAATATCTAGGCCAGCGCCAGCAAAGGGCGGCGTTCGTTCGTAGGCATATTTTCAGGCGTAGCCACGTCGGGGCCACTATAGTCGATTTCTAAAGCCGACAGCAACTACCGCCGACGAGCACGTACTAGTGGACGTCTTTCGGGTCGCCCACAAAGACCGGCCGGAGGCCAATCATCTCCCGGGCCCAAAACGCAGCGATCGGTTACGTTCTTACGATAAGCTCTTGACCTAAGCGCTACGTATATCCTTGTCCGACCAATATTCTTTGAAATCGTTGAAATAGTGGATGGCGTCGCCATACCCTTGAGCGACCGCCGATCTCATATCGATTTGGTTGAGGCACACGCCCATGACCTTTGCCTCCGATTCCGCCAGTATCCGGGTTGCCAATTGCACGGCATCTTTCGGCGTCTTGTTCCAGCGGACGACCAAGAGCATGGCATCCGTCACAGCCGAAATTACACGGATGTCGGAAAGCGCGAGCACGGGTGGGGTGTCAAGAATGATATAGTCATATGATTGTTTAAGGCGCTCGATCATCTTTTCAAACAAAGCGTTGGTAAAGATCTCTGTTGCGACCGCACGAGATCTCGGTACCAGCATCATATCTGCGCCACTCACCTCATCGACAAGAATGCTCTGAGACATGAGCGAAGGTGTCTCGAAAACATCCTGGATCCCGTATGCCGGGCTGGCATTCAGGTATTTGGTGAGCGAAAGACGTCGAAGGTCAGCGTCGATCAGCAGAACGCGCGACCCATTTGCCGCCATCGCACGCGCCAGGGACAAACAGGTCAGGGTCTTGCCTTCACCTGGCAAGGCCGAGGTTATGGAAATGACCTTTACCTGATGCTTGCGAGATGCGAGGCCGATTTGCGTCCGCAAGCTTCGTATCGATTCTGAAAAAAGCGAGTACGGCTTATCCAGAACGTAGGTCAACTTCGCGTTCTTGTTCTTGACGCCACGCATATTAATATACGGAATCGAAGCCAGGTTTTTCAGACCAAGGCCATCTGCCAATTCGCGGCCCGACTTGTAGGTCTGGTCGAGGAACTCTGAAATCACAACCCATCCGCCGGCGACAAGCAGGCCCAAAACCATTCCAAGGGACAGGTTTATGCGAAGCTTAGGCCCGGAGGGAGATGTTGGCACCTTTGCCTCGGCAATTATCGAAGCGCCCGGTTGCTGAAGGCCTGCTTGCGCCGTAAGTTCGCGCGCACGCGCCAAGAACGTGTCGTAGATCGCGTGACTTGCGTCTGCGCGACGCTGCAATTCCATAAGCCCAACTTCGGCTACGTTATCGGAACGCAGAGCCGCAGTAGAGTTCTGGTGGCTGCCGGTTAAGGAGTTATAACGGTCTTGCGCGATTTGAACTTCAGACTTCAAGCTTGCCAGAGCCCGTTGATTTTCGGCCACAATCTGGGCGTCAATCTGTGACAACTGGCTTTGGTCTTTCACGACTTCAGGGAATTTCGGGCCGTAATTTGCCTGGAGCTTTGCTAAGTCAGATGCGACATCAGTGCGTTGTTTACGCAGCTGGCGAACCAGATCCGTACTTAGACTCTCGGCGACATCCCCATTACCTGAATTCGCAGAGGCCAATTTAGCTCGCTTCTCGTCCAAATCGGCCTTAGCATTCGCCATCTCTTGATTTAACGACGATATTTCCTGCTCCGCCATCGTGGCGCCTTCAGCACTCATCAAATTGTGCGCAACCTTGTAGTTCTGCAGATTCTGGTCATCAGTCTCGGTCTGGGTCCGGATTGCCGCCAGACGCTGATTCAACCAATTCAACGACGTGTCGTTGGCAGCCGCCTTATCCTCAACCAGCTTATCAATGTAGGTCTGGGCGTAGCCATTGGCGAGTTCCGCTGCGATTTCCGGGCTGCGGTCTTTCGCGGTCAGGTTTATGACATAAGTCGCTCCTGAACGGAGGACGTCGATCTTGTCGGGCAAGACCTCTTCGATCGGTTGATCGAGAGTCTTGAATTCCGGCAATGCCTTCAGATTCAATTTATCGGCAACGGCTCGAGCCATGCTGCTCGATTCCAGCACCGCGACTTCGGTATCGAGATCCATGGATGCGAGCGGCGCGCTATCCGGATCACTCGCTGTCGTCACAACTTCGCGATGGCGCGGATCAATACGAATCGACACCTGCGCCGAATAAACAGGCTTCTGAAGCGTTGTCAGGCCGAACGCAATTAGTATGAACACGATAACGATCGCCGCAAAAACAGGCAGCCGACGACGAACAGAATTTATAATCGGCCAGGGGTCGAATTCACTCCGGCGCGGATATTCTCCACCTTCTGCTGAGACCATTCGCTTTACGCCTCTCGAAATTGCATGCGTGAACCCCCAGCGCATTCCTCACTATAGCTCGCTCGTTGACAGCTGCCCATCAATTTATTGCGCCGCACCCAAAAAAAGCGACCATTATGAAATGTATATAACCGAATTCGTGGACCCCCTTACCGCTTCAGACGTGCGCACGACCTAGGACAGAGAGAGGCTAGCCGTAATTTCCGCTATTTTCTTAGGAATTTCAGTCGGATTTATGTCAATGAGTAAATTTTTCGGCTTTTTGATGTCCGACCAGATCGGCTGCCCTCCGCCTTAAGAATGTCGACGGCTTTTTCCGCGGGAATAGCTTGATCAATTGCAGCAAAAGTCACACAACCCAAAGTGTCTAAATAGGCAAAACTTCGACAGAAATTGTCACTCTGTAGCGCGCGAATTGCCGCGACGCACCACCCCAGGCGATAGCCAATCTAAGCCAAACGTAAGCCTGCTCCACGACCCAGGCCGCGTACACTCGATATCAGCAACCTCTCGGACGAGTAGCCAAATTCGATCGTTTTTGCTGCATCGCAAAAGAGATAGTCGCGAGCGAAAATCCACCTCAGGATGAATTCGCGAGCTGCTCAACGCGCCCCCTCTTCGCTTAATTGCGGTCCAACACGGGCATTTTGCCGGTCGATTGCCGCAGGTCACCCCCCTCGTGAGCGAGCGTACATCTCGGTTGATACAGGCCCCGCGTCAACCCAAAGCAAGAAGACTCCAATTGCAATTCTGCCAAGTTTGTGAAATATCCCTATAGCAGGTTATTTCGCGGCATTAGCTGCCGCAACCTGTTGTTAATCATAAACTATATCGAAAAATTGACGTAAACAGGGTAATTTTGCATCTCCAGAATGGAGTAAGAACATGTCTCGAGCGGCGATAATCACACTTCGTGTAATAGCGATGGCAATCGCGGTCGTTCTTTGCACGATATACGTCGGCTTGGTTTTGCCGCTAAACGAGAATATCGTTAATTTTAAGCTCTGTGTTCTTGAGTGTCTCGGCACATACCTCCTCATGACTTTGGCGCTCGTCGTCTTTCCACGAATCCGCAAGTCCGACTTGGCGATTTTATGCTGGGCCATTGTGGCAAGCCAACTGTGTGCGCAGCTTGGACTCGCCCATTTTCACCTCGTGGCGGTTCCGCGTCTGTCTCAAGGCCTCTCGGGCATGATGGGCATCTTCAGCTCTATATTGCCCATGTGTCTGGTGAATATTCGCGGAGATGCTCGCGAACGTCGTAGAAACACGGGCCTCATCATCGCGCGAAAGACCGTGACATCTGTGGACATTCCCCGGCTGATCCAGCACTGAGATGACGCCCAAGCCAGGCGTTTCCCGGGCGGGCTAGGCGTCGAGACGACGTCCAATGCCAAGAGCGCTCAGCGTTTTAGATACAATCGCTTCCACGATTTGGCCCGCGACATACAGTGGTACCGGCCAAGGCCTGCATAAGGTTGCCCCGATCGCCACCACATCTTTGCGCTTAAATGCGAGAAGGGCCAGCCGCCACTGAAGGCGGCCATCGATGCTCAGATAGTGATCGCGCAACGCCCGAAGGTCCTTGCGATCCAACCCGGAAATGCGCATCAGAGCATCATCACTTTCCCGTAAGTGAAATAGGTCGTCTGGCGTGTGGCGACCACTGAGTGAGTTGGACCGCCAAATCGACACATACCCCTTGGGTGGAACCAGTAGAAAACGCGCGCCCATTGCAAGCGCGCGCGCGTAAAGCTCGTAGTCTTCCCCAAGACGCATTTCCGAACGGTATCGGATCGCATGCGCCTCAAGGAAGCGCCTCCTGATAAGGGGCTTCACGAAACCAAGCTCGCCACGCTGGCGTTTGCCGCGGGAAATGTTCGCGTCAACAAATTGTGCAAAGGTAATGGGACGTGGCGATTGAACGGCATTGTTCATAAGGGTTGTTGCCGTTTCGAAGGGTAGCCCCTCGCGGACTTGCCAGAGGTCATCCGCGATTATATCCGCCTCGCTTTCGAATTCGAGCATCGCGGCTATTCGGCCAGGGAGAAAATAATCGTCGGAATCCAAAATGGTTATCCAGTCCGACGCACTCTCTTCAATACCTCGATTACGAGCGGCTGCAGGCCCTGCATTCAGCGCCGTCCGTAATATCTTAACACGGCCCGTTCCATCATCAGCCCGTTTTGCCGCCGCCACCGTTTCATCTGGAGACGCGTCGTCGACCACGACCACTTCGCTCACGTCAGGCTCCGCCAGAGCCGATTGAATTGCTCGCTCAATCGTGTCTGCAGCATTAAACGCCGCTATGATCACCGCCACTCTCGGCCGAGCGCCGGGCTCCGCAGGCATTACCATTGAACTCTCCTCTATTTGACTGGTACGCACCACACCCACTAGCATCCGCACAAGTCAGTCCTCGTACGTTGATCCACCCCATTCGCACAGTGAGCTGCCGTCGCTGAACCAGACCACCAAAGACCCATCGCGTCCTACGCCCCGGCTCGGCCCCATTTGGCGGCGCTGCTATTTTCGCTCCGCCAGCACCCGTGCACCTTCGGACACAACCCATCTCGCGGCTTCAATCGGAAAATCAAGCCAAATGTTGTCGCAAAGCCAAGCCAACATAGTACGCCGCTTTAGGAACGGGCCGGTCACAGACGACGGATCGATGAGGTAGGCCCGCATATCGTGCGTTGCGATCGGCAAGTTCAATGCCCCCCTAAAGAAGCGATCCTCTGCGAAGAAAGTGACAGCTGCGATTCTAGACGCGAAGCGAACCGTATTCTGCATGCCCTGAATCCTTGCCTCCTGCCGAGTGAGTTCGATTTCTTCCTCAGACATTGACTTGAGGGCTGTTACAATATCCAGGCCATGCCCCCCAGCAGGTTCACGATGGTAGATGGCTTTCACGATATTAATGGCTGATACGATGACGACCATCGGCAAGCCAAGGGTGGGAATGTCTGTAGGCCCAAGCTTTATCGAATGACCGCCCCGAAAGAACCTTTCCAACGCTCTCGGCGCCGGGGCTCCCGGCTGTTGCATTCGGTTGTGGATGTCGATGGGCGGAGACGCAAAACTGCTGAAAAAGAATGGACGCTCACCCAGGAACTCACACCACCACAAGCGGCTGAATTGCTCCGGACTAACGAACCCTGCCCTCGTTAATGATTCACACGCCCGCTTAAAATCTTCCCGCGAGACCAAGAGGTCCGCGTCATGCGCCGGCCTAGCAAAAAAATCGCCATAGAGCAGCTTTTGCTGAATTGGCCCTTTAAAAAAGACATGTGGAATATTCTGACTGCTCAGTAATGCAGATGATTTCGCCGTTATGTGCAATATGTCAGCATTCTTTTTTACGATTTTGCTGACATCAGCCGCCCCATCTAGAGGCACGTAATTTGATTGCAATCCTAATGCTTTCAGGAATAATTTATCAAGCTTGCTTTGACGAGCTATATTCAAGTTCTGCGAAAGTTGTTCGAAATCTGTGATTGGCTCGTCGTCTTGTGTTGCCCCTTCCGCGAATCTCCCCAATACGCGGCACATCAGATCCATTTCCCTCACCCCTCACATTCAGCCATATAAAAAATCCATGCCAAAACTTATGCTTGCTAAACAAAACCCAAAACTTGACGCGCACTCTCGCATATGCAAATATTAACTCCTTATTGACGATCCTAGCATCACACGCAAGCTTTGAGGGCTTAGACAATGGCGAATGAAATTCAAAACAATCCCGTCGCGGCCAAGGCCGGCTATGAAGCGCCGACGGTTTCGGTGATCGGCGAATTTGGCGTTGTGACGCAACACACCAGCAAGGGCTCCAAGAGCGATATGTTTTTCGCCAGTGGCACGCCTATCACGGAAATCCTGTCCAACCTTTCCTAAGATTGCCAGCCTTGGGAGCGGCGGGATTTGGCCGCCGCTCTCCCTCATTTAAAGTGAATTAGAATTGGATAAAACGGTCGTCCTCAGGGCATCGCAAAGTGCTGCCACGTGCGATTTGGATGGCGGTAAAGCCGTGATGGATCTCACTTCAGGCGTATATTTCAAGTTAAATTCGACTGCGTCTTTTTTCTTCTCAATTCTTGAGCAGCCTACGAGTTATTTGTCGGCACTTGCGCAAATGCAAGATCATTTTGACGTGGATTCCGAAGTGCTCAAAATGGATTGTGATGTTTTGGCCAACGAACTGCTCGAAAAGGGCCTGATCGTCATCGAAAGCTAGTGGCGATGCAGTACAAAATCGGCATCCGCCTTAAGTCCGCCTTTAGATTTTGGATCTACTTTGCAGCTAATCTTTATTTCAGGCTGCTTATCGTTTTTTTTCCTTTTTCAAAACTCAAACGATCCTTGGCGATCGCTGCAGGGCCGGACGCAGATCCGTCGACTGCTCGCTGGGTGGGTCGGTATGTGTTCCATACGGCCCAATACGTTCCCTACTCAACCTGCGTATCACGCGCCCTCACCGCTCACTTTTTCCTCCGGCGAAAAGGGCTGTCATCTCTCATTCGCGTTGGTGTCGCTTCAAAAGGCAATTCCGTCGTCGCACATGCGTGGGTTCTTAGCGGCAGTGAAGTCGTCGTAGGGAACGAAGCGGGCGAACTCGACGAGTATGCACCAATTGCCGACATGGGAACCCATCACTCTTGAGTGCAATAGCCGCCGCAGTCCTAACCACGTCCACGCGCGCCCCGGCGATCACACAATCAATTATTGATGAAATGCCACACCGCGCGCCGGACGGTCGCGACTTTTGGTCGGACAACGCCTGCGTTCTCGGCTTTGGCTTCATGCGCACAGCTCCCGAAAGCCGCGTATCAGGAAGCATTTTCCACTCTAATGAACTCGCTGTTGCTGGAGACGTGCGCCTCGACAATAGAGACGAGCTCATATCTAGCCTCGGATTGACTCTGGGCGAAACCCCTTCTGATTTGCGGCTCGTTGGGGAGTGCTACGCGCGGTGGGGAGAGAGCTTTGCTAGCCGACTTTTGGGTGACTTCGCTTTTTTTCTATGGGATCGCTCAAAGCAGCAATTGCTTGCCGTGCGGGATCATATGGGGGTTAGACCCCTCTTCTATAGGTACGGACCAGAGGGTCTCCTCGCTTGCTCGGAAATTAAGCCCCTTCTTGACCCGGGTGAACCTTTCTCGGACTTACGGGCGAAGGGGCCGCGAGCCAAGTTTCTCGCCGATTTTATTGGGAACAAACAGCCGGACGATCACAGCCTCATATATGAAGGCGTAAGCCGACTTCCAGGCGGCCATATTCTCATTTACGTCCAAGGACAGCCACCGAGCCTGCGCGCTTATTGGCAGGCGTCACCTTTGCCAGGCGTGCTCCCTACACGGTCTGCTCCTTTGCCAGCTGTTTTCAGGAAGTTGTTCACTGAGGCGGTAGAATGCCGCCTGACACGCGATTTACCCCAGGCCGCCCTGCTTAGTGGCGGCCTGGACTCAACCGCGATCGCCTACACTGCCGCGGACATATTGCAAGCTGCAGGTCAACCGGCACTCCCAACACTATCGGGTGTTTTCAATAAAGTCCGTCGATGGAACGAAAACAAATATATTCTAACGGCGGCTCGAAATCCCAACATCGAGGCCACCCTGTTGCCGATGGACGACCACGCCCCGCTGGGAAGTCTTGATAAGTTTCTGGATCATTTTGGCGGCCTAAACTTCGCCCCAGGCATGAAAATGAGCATCATGCTAATGCAGCAACTTAAGAGGATGGGCATCCGGACATACCTTGACGGTCATGGTGGGGACGAAGTCGTGTCACACGGCTTTGGTCGGCTTTTTGAACTGGCCACGCAGCGTCGGTGGATAAAGGTATGGCTGGAACTACGTTCATATTCAAAGCTTTATGGGAGCAGCCGAATATTTGCCTTCCTACTTCTGTTGTCCAAATATGGAAGGATGAAAGGGATCTACCAATTGCGACGTGCTTTGAAGTTTTGGGCAGATCGTTCGCATCAAGGCGAACCCGATGTATTGGGCCCCAAACTCAAGCAGGAGATTGCGGATGCTGTCCCGGCACTTCGGCCAGAACCGTTGGCTTCCACGGAGGTTGCTCAGCACCAGGCGGTGTTACGCTCTGTAAATCTCGTGGCAAGTCTGGAAACCCTCGAGTTGACTGCCGCCCTTCTAGGCCTAGAAGTGCGCTTTCCATTCTTCGATAAGCGACTAATCGAATTCTGTCTAAGCCTGCCAAGCGAAGAGAAGCTCGACCACGGGCACATAAGGCTGATCCTGCGTCGGGCAATGGAGGGAGTTCTTCCACCGTCGATCCAATGGCGGGCCTCCAAGTTCGATTTTACTCCACACATCGCGGACGGAATCATAAGACAGCATGCTGATTTGATTGAGTCTTTGATCAACCAGGATGCAAACATACTAGGCCAATATATGAACCTGTGGCAAATACGGAAAGACTTCGAGTATATTCGGCGAGCCCACTTCAGAGCCAAGGGCGGCGCGGTCCAACGCGTATGGAAAGCCGCAGTCCTTGCAAGCTGGCTCGGCCAAACTTCACTAGCCACAACGGGCAAAAATGCATAACCACCTTTACCGTGCCTATGGCCTAAACATCACCTCGGACATTGCCTTCCCGGAACTTCTTCCCGGGTCACCCAACGATGCTGTCGACTTGACGATTCGACGATTAGCGATTGAGCGGCCACTGCCAGCTAAGGCGCAAGTCTTCGAGTTTGGTGAGACGCTTCAAAAGCTTGATTGGCCTTCGATTGGCAAGTTCGACATTCGCGGCACCGACGAGATTGTTGTCGATCCAAACCCCGATGTGCCTGAAGCTCTTGTGAGGATTCCGTTGCTTGGGTCGGTTATGGCCGCACTCCTGCATATGCGAGGCCTCTTCGTGCTCCATGCGAGCTCGGTACTGATAAAAGGACAAGCCGTCGGATTTCTGGGTGACAAGGGAGCGGGAAAGTCGACAATCGGAGGCGCATTGATCTCGCATGGGCACTCCCTACTCACAGACGACGTCTTGGCTTGCGACTGCGATGGTCCACTTACGGTGAGACCAGGCTTTCCACAAATGAAGCTGACGCCTGAATCCGCCGGCGTCGTGTCTCTTCCAAATTCCACCACAGCACCGAGAATTGACTTCCCTGGATTTCATAAGCAACAGTTCGAAGTCTCAAGCTATCACGCACCTTATTCTGCTCCGTTAAAGCGTTTATATATCCTGGAGAGATCTTGCGAAGCTGGCGTAATAGATATCTCGGTTACCGAAGCATTTCAAATGCTTATGAGATTTTCCTATCTTATAAGATTTGGAAAGACAGCCTTGTCGACGCCTGCGGCGACCGCCCTATTGCAGCAGTGCTCAACGATAGCATCGCAGAATGTTGTGCGACGTCTTATTATCCCTGATGATTTAAGTGCACTGCCTGAGGCCATCAGATTAATTGAGGCCGACATTGGCGTCTGACCCACCGATAGCAAATAGATCCGACTGGCGCCTCGCCCGACGGATTGGCGCGCTAGCACGCAGCCTGCTCGCCGTCTCCTATCGCAGATCGGTGCTGGCATTGACCTTTCTCCTTTTGAGCAGCCTCACGGAAGGCATCTCGATCGTAGTCCTGATCCCGGTGCTGGAGCTTATCAGTCACCATGCCGCGCCCTCTTCTCCCAAATTTCTCGCGCAATTTGGGATAAACAGCATTGATTTTAATCATTTAGGATTGCCAGCGGTCCTGCTGATTTTTGCAGGCCTAGTATGTTTAAGCGCGCAATTTTCGCGATTTAAGACCATTTATATGGCCGATTTCCTGCTTGATGCTCTTAATCGACTTCGAACTGACCTCTTTGAGAGTATTGCAGCCGCACGTTGGTCCGCGGTTGCCAAATTGCGTACATCTGATCTTGACCACGTGTTGACCGGGGATATCGACCGAGTGCAAGCGGCGGCCACCTCAACATTTCTGCTCCTTCAAGCCGGCGTGTTTCTCGTACTGTACGCGGCCATCTCAGCGGCAATCTCATTTAAGATGACTGCATTTGCCGCTATTGCCGGCGCTTTGATGTTCGTGGCTCTTCGCTCATTGCGGAAACGGGGCGTTATCTTCGGGGATCAGTTGACGCGCGAACGGCAACATCAATACAGGACGATAAACGATTTCCTCTCCAGCCTAAAGGTAACAAAGAGCTACAATTCTGAAGAAAGATACTCTGTAGAGTTTCAAAAAATTCTGCTTCGGTTAAAGAAAGGCACATTAGAATTCGTAAAAATAAGTACGTTGAGCGGATTTCTGCTTCAGTGCATAGGTGTTGTAGCTGGATGCATTTTTATATATACATCATTTGCTATTTTTGGGGTGAGCTTTTCACGAATTATAGTCCTAATTTTGGTATTCACACGGGTAATGCCCAGATTCAATGATATTCAGGATCAAGGGCAAACCATAATCACCAACCTTCCTGCTTATGAAAATATGAAAGCGATACAGGATTATTGCGACCAGGAGCGCGAGATTTCTACATCGCTCGAAGATGCCGCAATGCCTGCTTTCACGCAGGAGCTGCGGTTTGAAGACGTGAGCTTTGGTTATGGAGAACAGCTGGCCGTTCGAAACCTAAATTTTGTCATACCTTACGGGCAGATCACCGCCCTCGTCGGCGTGTCGGGAAGTGGCAAGAGCACGATCGCCGATTTAGCTATGGGCCTTCAGTTTCCGACTGAAGGGAAGATATTGGTCGATGGTGTGGAATTGAGCGAGCAGAATAGTCGGCCTTGGCGGGCTCAGGTGTCGTACGTGCCCCAAGACACCTTTCTAATCGCAGCCTCTATCGAAACCAACATTAATATAGCCGGCAAAGACGTAACCACGTCCCAGATCGTCGATGCTTTAGCGGCGGCTCACGCCCTAGATTTCGTCGAAACCCTGCCCGGTGGCGCCTCGACTCCAGTTGGAGATGGCGGGCTGAGATTGTCAGGTGGCGAACGTCAACGTATCGCGATTGCCAGAGCGCTGCTCCGAAATCCAAGATTGATAATCATGGATGAGGCTACGAGCGCGTTGGACAGCGAAAATACCCTGAGAGTGGTCGAAACGGTTCGTGCGTTGCGTGGCGGCACAACGGTTCTTATCATTACCCACAACATCACTGTCCAAGAGTGCGCGGACAATGTGATTACAATAGCCAACGGGACGACCGCCTAGCGCGTCGTATGATGCGAGCCGGATAGATCGCGTTATGAAAATGGCTCCGGACCAATGCGATAGCCAGTCAAGCGGTGCGCTCTCTCCGATTTAAGTGCTCGCATTTGCGCGCTCACACTTCAGACAATTCGCTTTCTTCCATGACCGCGATCGATCCGTTGACACGGTCCCAACTCGTGTTCATAGCGGGCCGCTCTCTTACGGGGCGGCCAATCAACTTGCTCAGGTTCGCATACCCACTCGTATCAATAGCAGATTGACTGGCTTTACGCCCCCGACGCAGAGAAACCTGGCGCCAGTAGCCTAGGGACCAGGAGACGTGCATCGCCATCGCGGCGGGCCCAGAGAGAAGCGCTTCTGGCGCCTTATATTTTACCGCCAAGTAGACGCCAAATCCGATGGCCGCCGAAGCCCAGGCAATTGTCGGCAAGGCCAGCGGGAAGGCCAGCCACCAGAACACCATGCCGACTATAGCCACCAGGCACATTGGACCAATAGAGATTGGGATCATCTGCCTGATCTTGAGCGGCGTCTTGTGCATGCTCACGGTGCGCGCACGGCCACCGCCATAGGTGAAATATTGCTTGCAGAGTTTGAAAAGACTCGCCCGCGGGTAATAGATAACGGGGACATTTCCCGCGAGCCAAACCTTGCCGCCAGCACTCACCAACCGAACGTCGTATTCGGCATCTTCATTGTGGCTGAGTGTTGGGTTGTAGCCGCCGACCTTCTTGAACCACGCAAGATCAAACATGGCATGGTGACCGTGATCGATCCAGCATGACTTGCCTTCGTGGCGGTGTGCTGAGCCACCGCTTCCAAGGACCGAATTCTGTGCGAAGGCCACGGCCTTTTGGAAGAAGCCCGTCCCACGGGACGTCAGGGGAACGACGACCGACTGCGCCTGGCGCGTCGCGATCTGTTCAGCCAACATCTTCACATAGTCCGCCGGATAGGTCGCATGCGCATCGACGCGAAGAAGGTAGTCAAAATCGTCGCCATAGGTCTCGACAGCCAGATTAACCCCCGCCGATTGAAGGCGCAGAGGGTTGCTCATGACACGTAGATTCTCGAATTCCTTAGCGAGACGCTCAAGGGTGACGCCGGTGCCGTCTGTACTGCCCCCTTCAGCCACGACAATTAGGTGTCGAAGAGGCAGCTCGTTTTCGAAGAGCTGACGCAGGATCCCCTCAATGTGAAGGACCTCGTTCAGGCAGGGAACAACAATCAATAGGTTATCGATTTTCATAAGCTCTCTCCTACGCCACCGCACCAACCAATTGCTTCACTGACAAATCCGAGTGGAAGACATCGCCCCGTTCCACTCCCTCCGTATATCCCTTCAACTCGCGATAAGTGGACTCGCTCATTGCGGATAAGGTCGGGATAAGCTCATCTAAGGGTGACATTACAACGACACCCGCCGATCGCGCCTTCAACCAACGCCCCGTTTCGACGTCGCCAAGTGCGATCGGAACGCAGCCGAATGCCAAGCTATCGTAGAGTCGATTCGGCAGAAGCCACGTCGAATTGTCACCTTCTTCATAATAGTCAATTGCCCAGACGAAATGAGCCTGGCCATAAATCCTGGCTAACTCACTAGGCTCATACGAACCTATAAAACTGATGCTGGGACTTGCCTCAACGAGTTCAAGGAAGTCACTAATTTCTTGCGCCGCAACACGACCTGCGATCACCACGCGAACCATTGGAAGAGCCGCCGTCAATTTCTGAAGAATAACGAGGCTTTTCCGACACCTGATTATTCCAAACCATCCGATGACCCAAGGGGGCTCGGAGAGTTTGGCGGGCACTGTGTTGGGGGCACTTTGCGGCAAAACTTTGTTCTCGATCAGGCAAACCCGCCCATCGAAATGCTGCACTGCGACAAAATAATTTCGGACAAATCCCGGCGAGCTGGTGATCACGGAATTACACCTCGCCATGAGGTAGCGCTCGACTGAGCGGAGCATCTTCGCTGCACGCCCAGAGCCCAGCAATTTCTTATGGATATCAAGGCATTCGTAATTAAGAGGGATTTTTTTCCCTGAAAGGCGCAGCGTTGCATACCCCAACGCAAGCATCTCCAAATTCCGACAAAGAATACTGTCTGCGCCCTTCACGGCGGAAACGATTTTTATCGGGAATACGAGGGAACGGATCACGGATAAGATGCGCAGCGCGAACTTTCCATCATAAGTCCGCCCAAGTACGATTGTGTCGTCGTTGGCGGGAGCCGCACGCGTTTGGGAGAAGCGCTTAAACCCGATTAGGCGAATATCCACTTGGCCCAAGCGCAGCAATTCCATGCGCTTCAAAACTGCGGCATCGTCAATATTGTGAACGAAATAAGCAACTTTCATCACAAACAAATTCCAACGAATTGCGAGCCAGCAGGCGACTGCGACGCCCCGCTTAACCGAGCGCCAGATTCCGATCTGTAAATTTCCACTGTACGGGCACTGGATCCGCTCACCCAACGCAGGCAAGCGATGATCTTCTGAAAGAACCAAGCCTTAAGTGTTACCAGCTTAGAAAAGAAAATGATGCGATGCAAAAAAAAATTTCGTTACCGACGTTTTTTTGTGCAACTGCAATGCCGTCTTAAATCTTTGCCGCACCAAGCCTTTCCCCAAAGAGGCGAAGAACTTGGATGGGTATTCGTGTGAAAGC
>OUWB010003775.1_pt2 | contig 25924 bp, 21 predicted proteins | sample 1779821 | NCBI WGS metagenome assembly OUWB01 (sample SAMEA3914806, study PRJEB12502) | metagenome | biome: forest; material: soil | place: Canada | collected 2011-08-03 | depth 0.1 m
TACAAGTACGTCATCCACAACGTTGCCCACGCCTACGGCAAGACGGCCACCTTCATGGCCAAGCCGATGTTCGGCGACAACGGCTCCGGCATGCACGTCCACCAGTCGATCTGGAAGGCCGGCAAGCCGCTCTTCGCCGGCGACAAGTATGCCGGCCTGTCGGACTACTGCCTGTGGTACATCGGCGGCATCATCAAGCACGCCAAGGCCATCAATGCCTTCTCCAACTCGACGACCAACAGCTACAAGCGCCTGGTCCCGGGCTACGAAGCCCCGGTGAAGCTGGCCTATTCGTCGCGTAACCGTTCGGCCTCGATCCGCATTCCGTGGGTGTCGTCGCCGAAGGCCAAGCGCATCGAAGCCCGCTTCCCGGACCCGATGGGCAACCCGTACCTGACCTTCACGGCTCTGCTGATGGCCGGCCTCGACGGCATCGAAAACCGTATCGATCCGGGCCCCGCCGCCGACAAGAACCTGTACGACCTGCCGCCTCAGGAACAAAAGAACATCCCGGAAGTCTGCGGTAGCTTGCGTGAAGCCCTGGACAACCTCGACAAGGACCGCGCCTTCCTCAAGAAGGGCGGCGTCATGGATGACGACTTCATCGACGCCTATATCGAGCTGAAGATGGAAGAAGTCATGAACATGGAACTGCGTCCGCACCCGGTCGAGTTCGACATGTACTACAAGTGCTAAAATAGGACGTGGGTCAGGCGATCTTCAGGATTGCCAGCCGCCTATCCGATCTGCTATCAGGCCGCCCGTCCCCGTGACGGGCGGCCTTTTTCGCGCCCCCCAATTCCGCGCCTCGCACGTCGTTCCGGCGCCTGGATGAGTCGCCTGGAACACGGGCGTTTTCGCCGCTTTTCCCTTAAAAAACTTACGATTAAGAGCGCTGAAGTTTCCGCTGAAACGAAAATAGTTTCATTGGAAACCCCGGGTGAATCCGGTCATTTGGGTCGTTCAGGTGGCATATTGACACATAAATGACGCAAACTCACCCCGTCCCCCCCTCCCCGCCATTAAGGTCTTTGCGGTCACCCTAAGTCACGGCAGTGTGAGCACGTGCAATATCCGCTAACCAAGGGGGATAACTTGAAAACGTGGATCAAACTAACGAGAGTCGTGGCCGCGGCCGCCGCTCTCATGCTGACGGCACCCGCCGCCGGCACTGCTCTGGCCCAGTCGGCCGCCGCACCCGCGGCGGTATCGGCTACGGCCTCCGACTCCGCCATGGCGTCGGACTCGGCCTCCGACTCGGCTTCGGCCGCCGCCTCTTCGGCGGCGCCCGTCCTGTTGAAGTCGCAGGTTCCGCTGAAACTTGACGGCGCCGGCACTGCCTGGCTGATCGTCGCTACCGCGCTCGTGCTCATGATGACTGTTCCGGGCTTGGCGCTGTTCTACGGCGGCATGGTCCGCCGCAAGAACCTCATCGCCACGGTGACCCAATCGGTCGCCGTCACCTCGATCGTCATGGTCGTTTGGTATCTGATCGAATACTCGATCTCGTTCGGTGTTGGCACCGGCAAGCTCGGACCGATCAACATCAATGACTATATCGGCGGCTTCGACCTGGCCTTCCTTAAGCACGTGACCAACACGACCGCTTACACGGCCACGCCGGGCATTCCCGAAATGTGCTGGATCGCTTACCAAGCGACCTTCGCCATCATCACCCCGGCCCTGATCACCGGCGCCTTTGCTGAACGCGTCAAGTTCTCGGGCTTGATCCTGTTCATGGTTCTGTGGTCGATCTTCGTCTACGGCCCGATCTGCCACATGGTTTGGGGCGGCGGCATCCTGGCGCAAAAGGGTGTCATCGACTTCGCCGGCGGCTCGGTCGTTCACTGCAACTCCGGCGTCGCTGGTCTTGTCTCGGCTCTGTTCCTCGGCCGCCGCAAGGGTTACGGCACCGAATCGATGCCGGCTAACAACCCGGTCTTCGTGATGATCGGCGCCTCCTTGCTGTTCGTCGGCTGGATCGGCTTCAACGCCGGTTCGGAATGGGGTGCGGACTCGATCGCTTCGGCGGCCCTGCTCAACACCATGATCGCCACCTGCGCGGCCGGCCTTAGCTGGAAGGTCGTCGAGTGGATCTTCCGCGGCAAGCCTTCCCTGATCGGCATCCTGTCGGGCTGGGTTGCGGGCCTGGTCGTCATCACCCCGGCCTGCGGCTTCGTCAATCCGTTCGGTGCGATCGTCATCGGCCTGATCGGCGGCGCCTTCTGCTACTTCTCGGCCACCTGGGTCAAGAAGCTGCTGGGCTACGACGACTCGCTCGACGCTTTCGGCGTGCACGGTGCGGGCGGCTTCATCGGCGCCTTGCTCACCGGCTGGTTCGCCGATCCGAACATCAACCCGGCCGGTCACGGTTCCATGGCGCAAGTCATGACCCAACTGTTCGGCCTTGGTGTGGTTATCGCCTGGTCCGCGATCGGTACGCTGATCATCCTGGTCATCTGCAAGTTCACGACCGGTCTGCGGGTCAGTGAAGCCGACGAAGAAGCCGGCCTCGACTCCTCGCAACACGACGAAGTCATGGATCACTAAGATCCGGGACCCCTAAATATCGCCTCAGGCGAAAACAAAGCGGGGCGTCTTGGCGACAGGGCGCCCCGTTTTTACGACCGAAGCCCCGACACCGATTCGGCCTCGGGATGGGTTTCGGACCTATATTTCGCAACCGCAACATGCCCCACAATGTGAGACGGAGCGACTTAAACCCTTAATATATCGTGGTAAATTTGCATCAAATAGTGGGTAAATGACACTTCAACGACAATCTCCTGCTTCGCGCCGCGCGAAAACTTGCTAAATTGGCGCAGGTCCTCCACCGTCCGGCCACACATTCGCCTTCACCGGGAATCCGGCCGTCCGGACACCATAATTTGGCACACCAACCTGGGATTAAAGTAATCATGAAAAAGACCCTCCTCGTCGCCGCCGTCGCCCTGTCCGCCCTGTTCGCGGGCTCCGCCGCGATGGCCGGCGACTTCGCTTACAACATCGGCGTCCAAAGCGACTATGTCTGGCGCGGCGTCTCGCAAAACAACGACCAAGCGGCGCTGCAAGGCGGCATCGACTACAAGCACGGCCTGTTCTACGCCGGCACTTGGCTGTCGAACGTCGACTTCGCCGGCGCCAACGGCACGCACGCCAACACCGAATGGGACCTCTATGCCGGCATCGACCCGACCGTCGGTGACTGGAGCTTCAACTTCGGCGCCTATTACTACACCTATCCGAACACCTCTGACGTGACCTTCGGCGAACTGCAAGCCGACGTCTCGCACAGCTGGGGCAAGGGCACGATCGGCATCAACACCTTCACGCCGATCAACACCCTGGAACGTCCGTATGTCGAAATCGCCGCCTCCTACCCGCTGACCGACAAGCTGTCGATCTCGGGCGCCCTGGGTGACTGCGGTGGTGATGCCTCCAACAGCAACTCCAGCAACGCCTCGCACTGTAACGGCGTCACCGCCGGTTACACCACCTGGAACGCCGGCCTGACCTACGCCCTGACGTCGGTCATCAGCCTGGACGTCCGTTACTCGGAAAACAGCATGAGCGCGCGCGAAGTCAACGGCTCGCTCGCGGCTCCGAAGGTCTATGCCACGCTGAAGGCTTCCTTCTAAGCTTAAAGGCTGCAAGCTCTACAATCGGGCCGCAAACCTCCACAGGTTTGCGGCCTTTCTCATGGGCAATCGCCCGCTTTTCCCTTGCATTTTGGCCGCCCTTGGCGTCTTGACTGATTGGGAACAAATCGCGAATCAAGCCACAGTCCACCCATGAGTAGCAATCCTCTATCCCTGTTCGATGACGGCGAAGAGCCGAAGCCCAAGCCCGAGGCGAAGGCTGCCAAACCCGCGCCCAAACCGTTGCCGGAGCCGCTAAACGACGGCGCGCCCCCGCGTCCGGCCGGCGATTACGCCGCGCACAGCATCGAAGTGCTCGAGGGGCTGGAACCGGTGCGCAAGCGGCCCGGCATGTATATTGGCGGCACCGACGAAAAGGCGCTCCACCACCTGTTCGCCGAAGTGCTCGACAACGCCATGGACGAGGCCGTGGCCGGCCACGCCAAGGCGATCTGGGTCGAGGTCGATGCGGACGGCTATCTGTCGGTGCGCGACGACGGCCGCGGCATTCCGGTCGACCCGCACCCGAAATATCCCGGCAAGTCGGCGCTGGAAGTCATCATGACCGTGCTGCATTCGGGCGGCAAATTCTCGGGCAATGCCTACGAGACCTCGGGCGGCCTGCACGGCGTCGGCGTGTCGGTCGTCAACGCCCTGTCCGAGCACCTGGAAGTCACGGTGTGGAAAGACGGCTTCGAATGGCAGCAGAACTTCTCGCGCGGCCACCCGCAAGGCAGCATCACGCAAGGCCAGCCTTCGAAGAAGAAGGGTTCGAAACTGCGCTTCTTCCCCGACGTCGAAATCTTCGGCCCGAACATCAGCTTCAAGCCCGCCCGCCTCTACCGCATGGCCAAGGCCAAGGCCTATCTGTTCCGCGGCGTACAGATCTTCTGGAAGTGCGCGGCGTCGCTGATCCACGACACCACCCCGGCCGAGGACAAGTTCTACTTCCCCAACGGGCTGGCCGACTATCTGGCCGAGCGCGTCAAGGACACCGAGACCCTGACCGAGATCTTTTCCGGCCGGGTCGATCGCAAGGGTGAGGCCGGCGCCGTCGAATGGGCGGTGGTGTGGTCGGCGGCCGGTTTCGGCGAGCATGACGGCTTCGTCCAATCCTACTGCAATACCATCCCGACCCCTGACGGCGGCACGCACGAGGCCGGCCTGCGCGCGGCGCTGACGCGGTCGCTGAAAGCCTATGCCGAAATGACCGGCGACAAGCGCGGCGGGCTGATCACCGCCGAGGACGTCGCCGCCTATGCCGGCGTCGTCATTTCGGTGTTCATCAAAAATCCTGAATTCCAGGGCCAGACCAAGGACCGCCTGTCGTCGCCCGACGCGGCGCGTCTCGTCGAAAAGGCGCTGGCCGATCCGTTCGACCACTGGCTGACCGGTCAGCCCAAGCAGGCGGCGGGGCTTTTGCAGTTCATCGTCGAGCGCGCCGAGGAGCGGCTCAAGCGCCGCAAGGACAAGGAAGTCCAGCGCGCCTCGGCGACACGCAAGCTGCGCCTGCCGGGCAAGCTGGCCGACTGCTCCAAGCAGGACGGGCTGGGCACCGAACTGTTCATCGTCGAAGGCGACTCGGCCGGCGGTTCGGCGAAACAGGGGCGCAATCGCGCGACACAAGCGATCCTGCCCCTGCGCGGCAAGATCCTCAATGTCGCCTCGGCGACGGGCGACAAGCTGCGCGCCAACGCCGAACTGTCCGACCTCGGCCTGGCGCTGGGCGTGCAACCGGGCGCGCGGTTCAAGGAAGAGGACCTGCGCTACGAACGCATCATCATCATGACCGACGCCGATGTCGATGGCGCCCACATCGCGTCGCTGCTGATCACCTATTTCTATCGTCAGATGCCGGGGATGATCCGCAACGGCAATCTGTTCCTGGCCATGCCGCCACTGTACAAGCTGAGCCTGGGCAAGGAAGTGCATTATGCCCGCGACGATGCCCACCGCGCCGAGCTGACGGCCAAGCATTTCAAGGGCAAGCGGCCGGACATCGGCCGCTTCAAGGGCCTGGGCGAAATGATGCCGGCGCAGTTGCGCGAGACCACCATGGACCCGAAGACGCGGACCCTGGCGCGGGTGACCCTGCCGCACGACGAGGAAGATATCGAAAACCTGGTCGAGACCCTGATGGGACGAAAGCCGGAACTAAGATTCCGCTTTATCCAGGATCATGCGGAGTTCGCGGCGGCCGATCTGGACGTGTAAGGTAAGGCCATTGGCCCCTGGCCTTCTCCTATGCTAAACCACCCGCGTCCATTTGGAGACGTCCATGCCCCGCCTGCTTCCCTGCCTGCTGGCGCCGATCTTTGTGATCAGCGCCCTGACCGCCCCGGCGCCAGCCCTTGCCCAAACCCGGACGTACGAGATCCAGCCCTCGAGCATCGACGGGAGCGTGCATAATTTCGATGCGCCCTATCTCGTCATTCCCAATGTCACCACGCACGAAGCGCCCCTGGTCGTCTTTCTGACGGGCGCGGGCGGCAAGCCCACGGGCGCCGCCGACTTCCTGAAATTCGTCGCCAGCCAGGGCTATCCGGTCATCGCCCTTGAATATAACGACGACCCGGCTGTGGCGCAGATCTGCCCGGCCAATCCCGATCCCGACTGTTCGGAAGCCTTCCGCCGCATGCGCATGGACAGCAGCACCGACGGCCCGGGCACCTCTCCGGTCACCAACCCGCCGAACGAATCGATCATCGGGCGGCTCACCATCCTGCTGCGCACCCTGACCATGGATAAGCCCGGCGAGGGCTGGGACTATTATCTGGACGGCGACAATATCCGCTGGGACCATATCGTGATCTCCGGGCTGTCGGACGGCGCCGGCATGGCCGCCCACATCGCCAAGCACTATGCGGTCGCCCGCGTGGTGTTGTTCTCGAGCCCCCTCGACATCACCGGCCCGGATCGTCAGCCCGCCGCCTGGCTGACGCTGCCGCCGGTCACGCCCAAGGATCGCTGGTTCGCCGAATATGACCCGCGCGACGCCACCGCCGGCCCGATCAAAACCGGCTATACGGCCCTGCAGATTCCGGCGGACCATATTCGCGCCGTCGGCCAGGACTCACAGACCGACGTCCGTGGCAACGCATCGACGCCCTTTGCCGCCAGCGCCTTACGTGATGCGCGCCTCGCTTCGGATCTGACCGGATTGTTCGGCAAGCCCGGTCCGGCCGGGACCGTGCAATAGGGGTGGCGGCAGCGTTCAATGTGAGACGGGTTGCAGCAGACTCGGCCGGCCGGCCTTGAGTGTGAAGATCACCTTGGTGTCGCCAAAGGTCTGGGTCCAGGTGTCGCCAGTCTTGCGCCCTTGCAATACCATGCAGAACGCGGTTTTCGCCACGTCCGGCCGCGGATCGGGCAGCACGCAGAACTGTTGATCCTTATCGAACCACCACTGGCCGGGCGCCTGTTTGATCTTCACGCCGTACATGATGTAGCGGTGGCCCGGGTCGATCAGCATCTGGTCCCGCTCGCCCAACTGATCGATCTCCAACGTGCCTTGATAGTAGGGCGTCATGTCGAAGGGCGGCGGCGACATCACAGGTGCGGGAGATACCTCTTGAAGAAGGAAGGCCAGGAACAGCACGATCGTCTCCCGCATTTAAACCCGCTCAGGTGGTATTTAGGCACGTTTTCACGCCGCTTCACATCGAAAACTTGGGCCGAAATCGCCAAAAGGAGCCGTAAAAGCCACAAGATGCGCGGGGACTCGCGACGAATCAAAGCTTTTGCTTTACTTGTGGCCTCTTACGCTGCACATGGTCCGCCATGACGAAGTTTACTGATTTGGGCCTGAGCCCAGGCGTCCTCAAGGCCGTCATTGAGTCCGGCTACGATACGCCGACCGCGATCCAGGAGCAGGCCATCCCTGTGGCGATGACCGGCCTCGATGTGCTGGGTATCGCCCAGACCGGCACCGGCAAGACCGCCGCCTTCACCCTGCCGATGATCGAAAAGCTGGCCGCCGGCCGCTCGCGTGCGCGTATGCCCCGCGCCATCGTGCTGGAACCCACCCGCGAACTGGCCGACCAGGTGTCCGAAGCCTTTGAAAAATACGCCAAGTTCCACAAGCTGAACTGGGCACTGCTGATCGGCGGCGTATCGATGGCCGACCAGGTGGCCAAGCTCGACAAGGGTGTCGACGTGCTGATCGCCACGCCGGGCCGCCTGCTCGACCTGTTCGAACGCTCCAAGGTCATGCTCAACGGCGTGCAGATGATGGTGGTCGACGAAGCCGACCGCATGCTCGACATGGGCTTTATTCCCGACATCGAACGCATTTTCAAGCTGACGCCGCCGACGCGCCAGACCCTGTTCTTCTCGGCGACCATGCCGCCGGAAATCACCCGGCTGACCGAGCAGTTCCTGAAGAATCCCGTGCGTATCGAAGTGTCGCGCCCGGCCTCGACCAACGAGAACATCACGCAATATGTGCTGCGCGTGCCGCACAAGGATCCGCGCGCCAAACGGATTGCCTTGCGGGCCTTGCTCAAGACGCTCGACATCAAGAACGGCATCGTCTTCTGCAATCGCAAGTCCGAGGTCGATATCGTCGCCAAGTCCCTGTCGAAGTACGGTTTTGACGCCGCGCCGATCCACGGCGACCTCGACCAGGCGCTGCGCATGAAGACCCTCGATTCGTTCCGCAAGGGCGATCTGAAGCTGCTGGTGGCGTCCGACGTCGCCGCGCGCGGGCTGGACATCCCCGATGTCGGCCACGTCTTCAATTTCGACGTGCCGCACCACGCCGACGACTATGTCCACCGCGTCGGCCGCACCGGCCGCGCCGGACGCTCGGGCGAAGCCTATCTGCTGTTGTCGGCGGCGGACGAAAAGAACTACGACAAGGTCGTCAAGCTGATCAAAAAAGATCCGGCTGTGCTCGAACTCGACATCGACTATAGCGACCTGTCCGAAAACCCCGGCGAATCGGGCCGCGAGCGTCCGCGGAGCAGCCCACGCGGCCGTTCCGGCGGCCGCGGCGAAGAGCGCGGCTCGCGCGACTCAGGACGTGGCCGCGGCCGAGACCGTGCCAGCGAATCGGCCGAAAAGCTCGCGCCAAGCGCACGCGATACGGGCAAGCCGCAACCTTCGGACGACTCACCGCCGCCCGCGGCTATCCCCGAATCGGCCCCTGTCGCGCCGTCGGCCCCGGTATCGGCCAAGCCGGCGCGAAATGACCGCAACCCTCGGAAATCCGAGGAGAAATCAAGCCGCAAGCGTGACCCGGACGGCGCCTTTGGCGACCATATGCCGGCCTTTATGCAGCGCGGGCCTGCGGTAAAATTATAAATTCCGCTTTCTTGACCGGCGTTAACCGCCTGTCAGAGAAATTGCGCTAGTGTCCCCTGGTCACCGGGAATTCAGGGACGGCCGGAAGCAAGAATGAGCAACGACATCGAAGTCAGCGTCAGAAGCCCAAGCGCCTACGCACTCGCGGGCGAGGCTCTGCGCCTGATGCAGGAACACGGCGTATGGCCGACGCCGATCAATTATGAGCTCTGGCTCTACGTTGCCGGTGACCCCGAGTGCGCCCTCGCCCAGGAAATTTTCCGCCTGATTCACGCCGGCGAAAAGATTACCGAAGACATCTCGGAAAGCCTGGCGTCCAAGTTCATCCCGCGCATGAAGCTGAACGACGAGGTCCGCGACGCCGGCCTGAAGCTGACGCGCGAACTGGCTTCGATCACCGAGATCATTACCGAGGCCCAGAAGACACAAAAGACTTATTCGCTGACGCTGGAAAGCGCGCGCGATTCGATGAGCGGCGCCGAAGCCGAATCGATCGAAGGCTTGGTCCGTACGCTTACCGAAGCCACCAATATGGTGCTGACCCAGCATTCGCTGCTGGAAAACCGCCTGACGGAATCGTCGCGTGAGGTCAACCGCCTGCGCAAGCACCTCGACCAGGTGCGCATGGAGGCGATGACCGACGCCCTGACCAATCTCGCCAACCGCAAATCGTTCGACGAAGCGCTGGACGGCCATTGCGACGGCAATGACGACAAGGCCTTGACCCTGGCCGTCATCGACATCGACCATTTCAAGCGTTTCAACGACACCTGGGGTCACCAGACGGGCGATCAGGTCCTGCGCTACGTCGCTTCGGTCCTGGCCCGCATCGGCCGTACGCCGCGCCTGGCGGCGCGTTACGGCGGCGAGGAATTCGGTCTGCTGTTCCCTGGAGAATCGGCCGTCGCGGTCGAACGCATCCTCAACGAGGCGCGTCAGGAAATTGCCTCCCGCGTGCTGAAGCGCCGCTCGACCAATGAAGATCTGGGCGCCGTGACCATATCGGCCGGCATTGCCCAGCGCGAATTCGGCGAAGACGCCTTCGATCTGGTGGACCGCGCCGACAAGGCCCTCTACGAGTCGAAGAACAACGGCCGTAACAAGGTCACCGTGGCCGCCGGCATCCGTGCCGCCAGCTCGGCCGCCTGAGATCAATCATTGATGGTTTTAGAAAGCGGCGCCTTGTGCGCCGCTTTTTTGCGTTTGGCATCAAGGAAGGATTTAACCACGAACCACACGAAAAAGAAGGCGAAAAGGCACGAAAATCCTTGCGGCACAATGCTCCGCGCGAAGCGCCCCAAAAGGCTAAGGCGCTTCGCGCAGAAGGGGCAACTATATGAATTTTCGTGCCTTTTCGCCTTCTTTTTCGTGTGGTTCGTGGTTCAAAACTTTTACGTCGTCTCCCGCAATCTCCGCGCGGCGGCGACCATGTTGACCAGGGCCGGGCGCACCTCGTCCCACTTGCGGGTCTTTAAGCCGCAGTCGGGATTGACCCACAGTTGAGCGTCGTCCAGCCGCTGGCGCGCCAGGGACATAAGTTCGGTCATTTCGCTCACCTCCGGTACGCGCGGGCTATGGATGTCATAGACGCCCGGCCCGATCTCGTTCGGGTACTTCTGCGTCTTGAAGACGTCGAGCAATTCCATCTTCGAGCGCGAGGTTTCGATGGAGATGACGTCGGCATCCATGGCGGCGACCTGGGGCATGATGTCGTTGAACTCGGAGTAGCACATGTGGGTGTGGATCTGAGTCTCATCGGCCACGCTGGCCGCGCACAGGCGGAAGCTGTCGACCGCCCAGTCGAGATAGGCCTGCCAGTCGCGGCGTCGCAAGGGCAGGCCTTCGCGCAGGGCCGCTTCATCGATCTGGATCATCCGGCAGCCGGCGGCCTCGAGGTCGGCCACTTCGTCGCGGATGGCGAGCGCGATCTGGCGGCAGCTTTCCGACCGCGGCTGGTCGTCGCGGACGAACGACCAGTTGAGGATGGTCACCGGGCCGGTCAGCATCCCTTTCACCGGTTTCGTCGTCAACGATTGCGCGTACTGCCACCACTTGACCGTCATCGGCGAGGTGCGCGAAACGTCGCCGAACAGCACCGGCGGACGGACATAGCGCGAGCCATAGGACTGAACCCAGCCGTGCTTGGTGAAGGCGAAACCCGACAATTGCTCGCCGAAGTACTGCACCATGTCGTTGCGTTCGAATTCGCCGTGGACCAGGACATCGAGGCCGATCTCTTCCTGCCAGCGAATGGCGCGTTCGGTCTCCTCCCTCAGAAAGGTCTCGTACTGGTCGGTCGTCAGACTGCCCTTGGCATGGGCCGAGCGCGCCTGGCGGACCTCCGGGGTTTGCGGGAAGGAGCCGATCGTCGTCGTCGGGAAGGCCGGCAGATTGAAGCGGGCGCGCTGCAGGGCGGCGCGCCGGTCGAAGGCGCCGGGGCGGCGGCTATCGGCTTCGGTCACGGCCGCGAGGCGGGCCTTGACGGCCTTGTTGTGAACCTTGAATGACGTGCGGCGCGCTTCGGCCGCCCGCGTCGATTCATCGAGCAGCGGCAGGCTGGAACCGGCATTGTCGTAGCCGCCGCGCAAGGCGCCGGCAACCGTCGACAGCTCGCTCATCTTCTGCACCGAGAAGGCGAGCCACGACTTGACGTCGGCATCGAGCGCGTCCTCGAGGTCGAGGTCGATCGGCGTATGCAGAAGCGAGCACGACGGCGCGATCTGGAAGCGGTCCCGGCCATGGGCGGCGATGACCGGCTCCAGGCGATCGACGATGCGGGCCAGGTCGGCGCGCCAGATATTGCGACCGTCGACGACGCCCAGCGACAGGACGAGGTCCTTGGGCGCCTTGGCGAGGACCGGCGCGAGCTGTTCCGGCGCGCGGACCAGGTCGAGGTGCAAGCCGGCCACCGGCAACGACACGGCGAGGTCGAGGTTTTCCTCCAGGCCGCCGAAATAGCTGGCGACCAGAATCTTCAGCCCGGGCACGTCCTGGGCGAAGCGGGCATAGGCCTTTTGCAGCGCCGCGGCGGTCGCGACATCGCCGTCGAGCGCCAGGACGGGCTCGTCCAGTTGCACCCAATCGGCGCCGGCATCGCGCAGGCCCTTCAGCACCTCGACATAGACGGGAATCAACCGGTCGATAAGCGCCAGCGGATTGAAGCCGTCATCATGGCTCTTGCCGAGGCGCAGGAAGGTCACCGGGCCAACCAGGACCGGACGGGTGTGGTAGCCCAGCGCCTTGGCCTCGCAGAACGCGTCGAGCGGCTTGTAGGAAGTCAGGTGGAAGGTTTGGTCCTTGGTGAATTCCGGCACCATGTAGTGGTAGTTGGTGTCGAACCACTTGGTCATTTCCTGGGCGGGTACACCATGAGTATGGTGAGCGTGGCCGTGCGCGCAGACCTCGAGCTCGACGTCCTTTTGCGATCCTCTGGCCATGGCGAAATAGGTGTCGAGATTGGCCTTGGCGCCGTAGCTCGCCGGAATGGCGCCGACCATGAAGCTGATGTCGAGGACCTGATCGTAGAACGAGAAATCGTTTGACGGAATGATATCGACGCCGCGGGCCTTTTGGCATTCCCAATTGGCCAGGCGCAAATTCTTGGCGACCTGCAACAGATCGGCCTGGCTGGATTTGCCCGACCAGTAGCTTTCGAGGGCGAATTTCAGTTCGCGCTTCAAGCCGATGCGCGGCGTCCCCAAGGTGGCGACGGGAAGGTGAGCATGTGGCACGACGGGCCCCTTTTCTATGCGCGGGGCTGGCCATGCGGGGTCGCGCCGCCGATGAACGGCGGTGAGAGCACGCATTGCCGGTGTACCCCGCCGGAATGGATATGCGGTCGATGGCAGGTCTCCTGGCTCACGGATCGACGCCCCTGCCCGCCTTCCCGGAATGACCCAGTGGCGAAATGGACAGGGACTCACCGTCGACAGTTGCGGGGGGCAGTGCCGGCTTTGGACCGGCTTCCCTCTTAGCCGCGTCGTGGGAAGACGGCGCGGAACCATGACACCGCAAACCTAGCGTCATCGATCCCGAGAGTCAATAAAGATATAAAGATATCTTTATGTCATTATATTCGCCCGTCAAATTTTCCCTTGCCAAGCGTTTTGAACAATGTTCATATGAAAATGGCAACCGGGGGTTTTCATGCGCAGTTTCCTGTTCAACATCGCCTATTGGGTCCTGTCGATCGGCTATAGCCTGATGGCGCTGACGGCCAGCCTGTTGCCGGGCCGGCGGCCGGTCGCCTGGATCATCGCACGCTATACGCGGCGCATGGTGTGGGCGATGCGCGTCTTCGCCGGCATCAAGCTCGAGGTGCGCGGCCGGGAGAACCTGCTTGACCGGCCGGTGATCTATGCCTGCAAGCACCATTCCTGGGGCGACGGCTTCTGCATCTATTCGCAGATCCCCGACCTCGCCTTCGTCACCGGCGACCATCTCGAGAAATATCCTCTGATGAGCACCTTGCTTGGCAAGTTGGGCGCCATCGTCGTCGACCATTGCGGCGGTGTCGAGGCCCGGCGCAAGCTGGCCAACCGCTCGGCAGAGGCGGCCAGGGACGGGCGAAGCATCCTGATCTATCCGGAGGGCCACCTCAACGCGCCGGGCACCTATCGCCGCTATCGCTCGGGCGTGTGGCACATGATGAGCAATTTCGACATGCCCGTCGTGCCGGTGGCGACGAATCTCGGCTGCTTCTGGCAGGAGGAAGGCTATGCGAAAAAGCCGGGCACCGCGGTGCTGGAATTTCTGCCGGCCATCCATCCGCCGATGGCCAAGGAGCCGTTTATGTCCGAGCTTCGCGACCGTATCGAAACGCGGTCACAGGAATTGATCGCCGAGGCCGTCGGCGGCCCGGTGGTTGAGAGCGTGCTGGTGGAGGATTGATTGAGCGATCAACTTCCTCCCCTGTGAGCGTAGCGAAACGGGGGAGGAAAGTAGAAGACTACGCCGTCACCGGATCCGGGTCAGCGCCGCCGACATCGAGCGGTTCAGCGTCCTCGTCGATCGGCCGGACGAAGCGGTAGATCTGCACGATCGGGCCGAGGGTGAAGATCAGGAACAGGATAAAGATCACCGATATGGCCACGATGTTGAAGAACCACTGGGCGTTCATCTCGCCGGTGAAGACGATAGAATAGTGGATCAGATAGACCTTCTCGAACAGGAATTCGTACAACAACACGAAGCCGCCATAGACCAGGCCGCAAACCAGCGCCGCCCAGACGACGGCCAGGGCCTCGATCTGCAGAATCTGCCAGAAACGCCCCGAGGTCGCCCGCCACGAATAGAGCACGCCCAGGCGGTTTTCCTCGGCGCTGTACGGCAGCGATAGCGACGTCTTGACGTAGGTGAAGAAAAGAAGCGGCACGGCAATGGCCCGGGTCGTCCAGCTGAATACAGTGCTAAGTAGTGACGGCGACTCCGTCTGGGACGCCGATGCGATCGGGGAACTGTCATTGGCCACCTGCGTCGTGAGGTGGGGCTCAATGACATTGGCAAGGACATGGAAGACGATGTTGAGCGCCAGGAAGAACAGAAAAACCGGCACGTACGAGATCAATGTATTCAGCGCCACGATCAGTTCCGACTGGCCGAAACCGATATGGGCGGTGGCGTCCTGGCCCTTGACCAGGCGCGAGCGCGCCACGGCGATGGGAATGACGGTAAAATAGGCGAGTGCGATCGGCAGGCCCAGTTCGATAAAATCCTTGATCTGAAATATGTATTCCAGGCCGTTGCTATCATGCCTGTCCTCCAGGTTCTGAAACTCGAACTTTGCGTAATGCCCGATATTGATAAATATCTGGCCACCATGATACTTATCGACCAGATTGTAAAATACCGTCCAAACTATTGAAAACACAACAAAAACGACGATCCACACTGGGATGTACAGGATCGAGTCCTTCAGGGCCGCCAGCCCTGAAAGCGAGTAGGCAAGCACCGGCATCCGCCTGGCTGAATTGGGCATTTACCCCTCCCTGATCCGGTCATATGGTTAACGCTTTTCCAGCCCCGGGTCAATCAGGCCGCGCTTGGCCCATGCTCTGACGCCGCGCCAGATAGCGTCCGGTCAGGCTGTGGCTGGCTCTAGCGAGGTCGGCCGGCAAGCCTTCGAATTGCACCGTGCCGCCGTCGTGCCCCGCCCCTGGCCCCAGGTCGATGACCCAGTCGGCGCGGGCGATGACGTCGAGATTGTGCTCGATGACGATGACCGTCGAGCCCGCGTCGACCAGGCGGTCGAACAGCCCGATCAAGGTGTCGACATCGTTCATGTGCAGGCCGGTCGTCGGTTCATCGAGCACATAGACATTGCCCGCCTGCCCCAGCTCGGCGGCCAGTTTCAGCCGCTGCCGCTCACCGCCCGACAGGGTCGACAGCGGCTGGCCCAAGGTGAGATAGCCCAGGCCGACATCGTCGAGCCCTTTCAGCGTCTTGGCGACGGCGGGCTCGATGAAGAAGGCTGTGGCATCGGTGATGCTCATCTCGTAGACGTCGCTGATCGAGCGGCCGCGCAGTTTGTAGTCCAGGACCTCGGCCTGGAAGCGCTTGCCGTGGCAGGTCTCGCACATCGTGACCATGGGATCGAGGTGGCCGAGGTCGGTATAGATGACGCCCAGCCCGTTGCAGTCGGGACACGCCCCCTTGGAATTGGCCGAGAACAGCGCCGCGTCGACGCCATTGGCCTTGGCGAAGGCCTTGCGTACGGCGTCGAGAATGCCGGTATAGGTCGCGGTGTTCGACCGCCGCGAGCCGCGCGCCAGGGTCTGGTCGATGATGATGGTAGCAGGGTACGCCTGCGCCAAACATCCGGTGATCAGCGACGACTTGCCCGAACCGGCGACGCCCGACACGGCGGTCAGCACGCCACGGGGGACACTGACCGAGACATCCTTGAGATTATTGAGCCGGGCGTGTTCGACGCGCAATTCGCCGTTTGGCGCCCGCGCCTTGGCCTTCAGCGGCTGGTGTTTGGTCATGTGGCTGCCGGTCGGCGTGCCCGAGGCGAGAAGCCCGGCATAGTCGCCCTGATAGACCACCTCGCCGCCTTTGGCGCCTGCATAAGGGCCCATATCGACGACGTGATCGGCGATCATGATCATGTCGGGCTTGTGCTCGACGACCAGCACCGTATTGCCCTTGTCGCGCAACTGCTGCATCAGGCCGGCGATGCGCCCGACATCGTGCGGATGCAGGCCGACCGAGGGCTCGTCGAAAATATAGGTGATGTCGGTGAGCGACGAGCCGAGATGGCGCACCATCTTGACGCGCTGGCTCTCGCCGCCCGACAGGCTGGAGCTGTCGCGGTCGAGGCTGAGATAGCCGAGGCCGATGGTGACGAGATTGTCGAGCCTCGCCGCCAGGGCCGACAGCATCGGCCCGACCTGCGGCGCGTCGAGGCCGCGCACCCATTGGGCCAGGTCGCTGACCTGCATGGCCGACAGTTCGGCGATATTGCGGCCGTCGATGGTGCTCGCCAGCGCCTCGGCCTTCAGCCGCGCGCCCTGGCAGACGGGGCAGACGCCGCGCGTGAAGATGCGGTCGTACTCGGCGCGCATATGCGGCTGCAGCGCTTCCGGGTCCTTGGCGCCCAGGGATTGCTTGAGGCGAGGAATGACGCCGATATAGGTCAGATTGGCCTTGCCGACCTTGATCTTGCGGCCGTCGTCCAACTCGAACAGGTTCGCCCGCTCCTCATTCGTGAAGTCCTTGACCGGTTTGTCGACGTCATAGAGGCCCGACAGGAAATAGGTCGACGCCCACCAGCTGTCGATCTCGAAACCGCGGGCCAGCAGCGCGCCCTGGCGCAGCGATTTGGTCTCGTCGACGACGGCGCTCATGTCCATCGCCGCCACCTGGCCTATGCCCTCGCATGCGGCGCACATGCCGCGCGGATCGTTCGACGAATAATAGCCGGACGCGGGCAGGCGCGGCTCGGCGAGACGCGAAAAGACGACGCGCAGCATCTGGGCCGTGTCGGTGACGGTGGCGACCGTCGAGCGCAGATTGCCGCCCAGTCGCTGCTGATCGACGATGATGGCGGCGGAGATATTTTCCAGCACGTCGGCGTCGGGCTGGCCGTAGTGCGGCATGAACTGCTGGACGAAGGCCGGATAGGTCTCGTTGATCAGCCTTTGGCTCTCGGCGGCGATGGTGTTGAAGACGAGCGACGACTTGCCCGAGCCCGACACCCCGGTGAAGACGGTGATGCGGCGTTTGGGGATATCGAGCGAGACATTCTTGAGATTGTTCTCGCGCGCGCCGCGGATGATGATCGAGCCGTAGTCGGGAGAGGTCATCTGGGAACTGGCCGTGGTTACGGAGGTCAAGTCTTATTTGAACCACGAAACACACGAAAAACACGAATGGAAAAAGCGGCACTGCCCTTTGCGCGAAGCGCCCTTCCTTAGCTGAAGGGCGTGTCGCAGCGAACTCGGCCAAACCCTGAAGTTCGTGTGTTTCGTGTGTTTCGTGGTCCAAAACCCTTGGCCCGCAAGCAAACTCAGGCTTCGGCGGGTTTGATCGTTACGCTCTCGCCGCAGCCGCAGGCATCGGTCTCGTTCGGATTGAGGAACACGAACTTCGACGCCAGGGCCGTGCTCTCATAGTCGATGACCGTGCCGACCAGATACAAAACCGCCTTGGGCTCGATCAGGATCGTCACGCCCTTGTCGGTGACGACCTCGTCGATCGGACCCGCCTCCTCGGCATAGCTCAGCACATATTCCTGGCCGGCGCAGCCGCCCTGCTTCACGCCGACGCGCAGGCCGGCATAGGGTTTCTCGGCGCGCGCCATGATCGCCTTGACCTGATCCGCAGCGGCCTCGGTCAGCGAGACGACGGCGGGACGCGGACGGCGCGGACGCGGGGTAATGGTCGGTTGGACTTCCATCAGAACATATTCAACTGAAGCTTGGCTTCGTCGCTCATGCGCGACGAATCCCACGGCGGATCGAAAACCAGATTGACGTCGCACGACTTGACGCCCTCGACCTTGAGCACGGCGTCATTGACCCAGCCCGGCATTTCACCGGCCACCGGGCAGCCCGGCGCCGTCAGGGTCATCTCGACCGCGACGTCGCGGTCGTCGGAGACGTCGACCTTGTAGATCAGGCCCAGCTCATAGATGTCGACCGGGATTTCCGGATCGAACACCGTCTTGAAGGCGGTGATCAACTCATCGGTCAGCCGGTCGAGCTCGGCTTGCTCGAGCGCCGCCGGTTGGGACGCGCCCATATCGTCGAGGCTGAACAAGGAATGCTGGGTGTCGGGTGTGGTATCTGCGGCTGCGGTCATGGCTTTACTCGAAGAAAGACTGGGCTTTGGCTACGGCTTCGGCCAGCACGTCGATCTCGTCCTCAGTGTTATATAGGGCGAAGGAGGCGCGCACGGTAGAGGTGACGCCAAGCCTTGTCATCAAAGGCTCGGCGCAGTGCGTTCCGGCGCGCACGGCGATATTGTAGCGGTCGAGAATCTGGGCGACGTCATGGGCGTGAGCCTGACCCAGGCTGAAGGTCAGGATCGAGCCCTTTCCCGGAGCTGTACCATGAACGCGTAACGAATTGATCCGCGTCAACTGGTCATAGGCGCGCTGATAGAGCGCGTGCTCGTGGGCCAGGACCTCGTCGCGGTCGAATTGCGACACCCAGTCGATGGCGGCCTTCAGACCGATGACTTCGAGAATCGCCGGTGTGCCGGCTTCGAAGCGGTGCGGTGGCTCGTTCCAGGTAATCTTGTCCTTGGTGACGCGGGCGATCATTTCGCCGCCGCCCTGGTAGGGCGGCATGTCGGCGAGCAGCTCGGCGCGGCCGTAGAGCACGCCCAGGCCCGTCGGGCCGTAGAGCTTGTGGCTGGAGAAGACGTAAAAATCGGCGCCCAGCGCCTTGACGTCGACCGGCAGGTGGACGACGCCCTGGGCGCCGTCGACGACCAGCTTGGCGCCCACAGCGTGGGCCTTGTCGGCGATGGCCTTGACGTCGTTGACCGTGCCGAGCACGTTCGACATGTGGGTGACGGCGACGATCTTGACCTTGGGCGACAGCATGTCATCCAGCGCCGACATATCGAGCGAACCGTCATCGAGGATGGGGATGTAACGAAGAACCAAGCCCTTCTTCTGCGCCAGCATGTACCACGGCACGATATTGGCGTGGTGCTCCATCTCGGTGGTCAGGATCTCGTCGCCGGCCTGCAGCCGCTCACCCCACGACGCGGCGACCAGATTGACGGCCTCGGTCGCCGACTTGGTAAAGACGATCTCGTTGACGTCAGCGCCGATAAAGCGCGCCACGGTCTCGCGCCCGGCCTCGTAGGCATCGGTCGTCTCATTGGCCAGGCGGTGCAGCCCGCGGTGCACATTGGCGTAGGAATGGCGCATGGCGTGCGACATCGCCTCTATCACCGCTTCCGGCTTCTGCGCCGAGGCGCCGGAATCGAGATAGATCAGCGGCTTGCCGTTGATTTCGCGGCTGAGGATGGGGAAATCGGCGCGGGCGCGCAGAACGTCAAAGGCCATGACCAGAACCTCCAAAACGCTCCACATGTTGCGCGAGGAAGTCGATGACCTTTTCGCGGACCTGTTCGTCCTCGATCAGGTCGGCGACCGGCATGACGAAGGCCTGGGTCAGCATGGCGCGCGCCGCATCCTCGGGGATGCCGCGGCTCATGGCGAAGAACAGGGCTTCTTCGTCCAACGCGCCGATGGTGTTGCCGTGGGCGCATTGCACGTCGTCGGCGTAGATTTCGAGCTCGGGCTTGGCGCGGATATGGGCGCCATCGTTCAGGATCAGCGCCTGGTGGCGCATGCGGGCGTCGGTGCCGTCGGCACCGCGCTCGACGAGGATACGGCCCTGGAAGACGCCGGTGGCGCTATCGCGGACCAGGCCCTTGATCAGTTGCGCCGTCGTGCCGTCGATCTCGCCATGGGTGACGCGCGTCGTCAGGTCGAAATGGCGCTTGTCCTTCAGCAGATAGGCACCGTTGAGTTCGACATGCGCGCCGTGGCCGGCGTGGCTGACGTGGGTCTCGAAACGCTGGAACTTGGCGCCGGTCGAGAAGACGTATTGCTTGAAGGTAGCGCCCGGCGCGGTCTTGACGGTCGAGCGGCGGATGGAGACGGCCTCGGCCGGTTCGTCGAGGATAACGATGCGGGTCAAGGAGGCATTTTCGCCCAGGACGAAATCCAAGGCGGTGCTTGAAACGTAATTATCGTACCCGGAATATCGTTCGAACAAGACAAGCGTATCGCCGGCACGAATAGCCATTTCGGAACGCCACTGAACGCCCGGGGCCGGCAGGTCATCGTCTTCGCCGCCCTCGGAGATGAAAAGCGCCAACTTGCCCTTGGCGTTCTCAGAAAAGGCCTGAAGTTCGTTAGAATTCTCCTCACGCAGCTGATATGCGACAAAGTTGCCAAGGACGGTCGGTGGCGTATTGCCGTAGATTGCCGCGCGGTGCGGAGCACTCCGCAGCACGCGGCTGAGGTCGGAATATTTCCAGTCCTCGTCGCGGCGCGTCGGGTAAGAGGATGGATCGAATATGTCGAGGGGGGCCAGCATCAGGCGGCGGGCTCCAGATATTCGTCATAGCCGCGCGCTTCCAGCTCCAGGGCCAGTTCCGGACCGCCGGAACGGACGATGCGGCCCGCCACCAAGACGTGGACGCGGTCGGGCGTGATATGGTCGAGCAGGCGCTGGTAGTGGGTGATGACCAGCATGCCGCGGTCAGGCGCGCGCAGGGCATTGACGCCTTCGGACACGACCTTCAAGGCGTCGATATCGAGGCCAGAGTCGGTTTCGTCGAGGATCAGGAATTTCGGTTGCAGCAGCGCCATCTGCAGCACTTCCATGCGCTTCTTTTCGCCACCGGAGAAACCGACATTGAGCGGACGCTTCAGCATGTCCATGTCGATCTTCAGCGACTTGGCGACCTCGCGCGTCTTTTTCAGGAAGTCGGGCGCCGACATCTCGGCCTCGCCACGCAGCTTTCGTTGCGCATTCAATGCCGTGCGCAGGAAGGTCAGGGCCGGCACGCCGGGGATTTCCAAGGGATACTGGAACGACAGATAGAGCCCGGCGGCAGCGCGCTCGTGGACATCCTTGTCGAGCAGGTCCTCGCCGTTGAAAGTCACGGTCCCGGCGGTGACCGTATAGTTGGGCCGCCCGGCCAGGGCATAGCCGAGCGTCGACTTGCCGGCGCCGTTCGGGCCCATGATGGCGTGCACTTCGCCGGCGGGGACGTCGAGCGTCAGGCCTTTGAGGATGGTCTTGGTGTCGACGGCGACGGAGAGGTTTTTGATTGAAAGCATTATTTTTTGGAGCCTAAATGCAGCCTTGACCCGAAGCGCAAGCCCACATGACCAGCGCCAAGAACCAAGCATAAGTAAAAGCCGGGATAATCCCGATCAACGATAGCCATCCCGCCTTCATTGACGAAATGAAACTCCAGCCGACGGATCCGAACCACGCGACAAAGGTGACGATTGCCACGGGACCAGCGACGCCGTGCATCTCACCTGTCCCGGTTAAGCCCCAAAACGTCGCCTGGAAAAAGCCGGTGATGAGGGCCAGGGTGTAGCTGAAACCCAAAGGCGCATAGGATGTCCGCGCGACTGCCGTCATCCTACGCTGCCCTCCAGGCTGATCGCCACCAGCTTCTGGGCCTCGACGGCGAATTCCATCGGCAGTTCCTGCAGCACGTCGCGGACGAAACCGTTGACCAGCAGGGCCACCGCCTCTTCCTGCGACAATCCCCGCTGCATGGCGTAGAACAGCTGGTCTTCCGACAGGCGCGTCGTCGTCGCCTCGTGCTCGAACTGCGCACGGGCCGTATCGCTTTCGACATAGGGCACGGTGTGGGCGGCGCAGGTCTTGCCGATCAGCAGCGAGTCGCACTGGGTGAAGTTGCGCGCGCCCGAGGCTTTGGCGTGGGCCGAGACCAGGCCGCGATAGGTATTGGACGATTTGCCGGCCGACACGCCCTTGGAGATGATGCGCGACTTTGTGTTCTTGCCGAGATGGATCATCTTGGTGCCGGTATCGGCCTGTTGAGCGCCGTTGGTGACGGCGATCGAGTAGAACTCACCGACACTGTCGTCGCCGCGCAGGATGCACGACGGATATTTCCAGGTCACCGCCGAGCCGGTCTCGACCTGGGTCCACGACACTTTCGACCGCGCGCCGCGGCAATCGGCGCGCTTGGTGACGAAGTTGTAGATGCCGCCCTTGCCCTCGGCGTCGCCGGGGTACCAGTTCTGTACCGTCGAATACTTGATCGAGGCGTCGTCGAGCGCCACCAACTCGACCACCGCGGCATGAAGCTGGTTCTCGTCGCGCTGCGGCGCCGTGCAGCCTTCGAGGTACGACACATAGGCGCCGGCATCGGCGATGATCAGCGTGCGTTCGAACTGGCCGGTGTTTTCGGCATTGATGCGGAAATAGGTCGACAGCTCCATCGGGCAGCGCACGCCCGGCGGCACATAGACGAACGAGCCGTCGGAAAACACCGCCGCGTTCAGCGCCGCGAAATAGTTGTCGCTGACCGGCACGACCGAGCCGAGATACTGCCGTACCAGCTCCGGATGTTCGCGCAGGGCCTCGGAAATCGAGCAGAAAATCACGCCGTGCTTTTTCAGCTCGTCCTTGAAGGTGGTGACGACCGAAACGCTGTCGAAAACGGCGTCGACGGCGTAGCGCGGCGCGCCGACGACACCGGCCAGCACTTCCTGTTCCCTCAGCGGGATACCGAGCTTGGCATAGGTCTTGAGGATTTCCGGGTCGATCTCATCGAGCGACTTCGGCCCTTCCTTCTTTTTCGGCGCGGCGTAGTAGTAGAGGTTCTGGTAGTCGACCCTTTGGTAGTTGACCTTGGCCCAGTCTGGCTCGTCCATGGTCAGCCAGCGCTCATACGCCTTTAGCCGCATGTCGAGCATCCATTCGGGCTCGTTCTTCTTGGCCGAGATGAAGCGCACGATATCGGCGTTCAACCCCTTGGGGGCGAACTCCATGTCGATATCGGTGACGAAGCCGTGCTCGTAAGCCTCGAGCTTGGCCACCGTGTCGATGGTTTCCTTGACCGCCGCCATTTACGCCTGTTCTTTCGTGCGCGCAGCCACGTGGCGCGCCAAATACGTCTCATAACCCTTTGACCAAATGGCCAAAAACTCTTGCCAATCCTCAGGCGTCGTGGTCCAGCCCGCCGAGACGCGCAGCACCTTGTCGGCCAGATCCGGCCGGCCCATGGCCGTGACCACGCGCGACGCCTTGACCTTGCCAGACGAACAGGCCGAGCCCGAACTGACGGCAATGCCGGCCATGTCCATGTGGATCAGCTGCAGTTGCGAGGTCCAGTGCGGCTGGGCCAGGCATAGAATGCCGGGCGCCCGGTGAGCGCTTTCGCCAATAATCTCGACACCCTGAGCCTTCAGCGCGGATTCGACGTCCGCCTGCGCGGCTTGTACGGCCTCGTCACTGCGGCTGCAAGCCTCAAGCGCCGCGGCGAACGCCGCGATGCCCGGCACATTCTCAGTACCGGCGCGCAGGCCGAGTTCCTGGCCGCCGCCGGTTATCATCGGGCGCAGCCTGTGCCTGGTGTGATAAACCAGGGCGCCGACGCCTTGCGGACCACCGATCTTGTGGGCGCTCAGGCTCAGCGAATCCTCATACCCGTAACCGAAATGTAGCCCGACCTTGCCCAGGGCCTGCACGCCGTCGACGTGCAGCCAGCCGTCGTGCTCGTGGACGATCCGGCCGACATTGGACACGACCCCCGTCTCGTTATTGACCGCCATGACGCAGACGAAGGCGCGCCCCGGATTTTCCGCCACGATGCGGCGCAGGGCGTCCGCGTCCGCCTGGCCGTCCTTGGTCAGCGGCAGCTTGACGATCGGCCGGCCAACCGCCTGGGCGCCCACATAGATACTGTCGTGTTCGCCTTCGGAGACGACGATATAGTCAAAGGCCTCGGCTTGGCGCAGCGCCAGGGCATTGGCTTCGGTGCCGCCCGAGGTGAAGACAAGGCGGCCGGTGTCTTCGCCCTCGAGCGATCGCAGGATCGCCGCGCGGGCGTCTTCCATCAACACCTTGGCCTTGCGGCCGGGCCCGTGCACCGACGAGGCATTGGCGCCGATCTCGCACGCGCGCAAAAACGCCTCCCGCGCCTCGGGGCGCAGGGGCGATGTCGCCGCGTGATCGAGATAGATCGTCAAGCTTCGGCCTCCACAAGGGTTTCGGAATGGACCGGTTCGGAGATCGACACCTTCTTGCGCGTGCGCTTGTGAATGACGTCGTCGAGCGAGACCTGCGACAGATAGTCGTGGATGGCGACGCCGAGATCCTCCCACAGATTGTGGGTCAGGCAGCGCTGGCCGCCCGGCATGCATCCGACTTCGGCGCCGGCCTCATCGCGGCTCTGCCGCTTATTGGCGCCCAGCTTGTTCGACGTCATCTCGCAGCGCGTCGCCTTGATCGGCTCATCGACCGCCAGGACGATATCGGAGACGAATATCTGAGCGGCCGCGCGCGCCAATATATAGCCGCCGCCGGGGCCGCGCGCGCTCTTGACCAGATTGGCCTTGCGTAGCCGCGCGAACAATTGTTCGAGATAGGACAAGGAAATCTGCTGCCGCTCGGACACTTCTGCCAGCGAGATCGGCTTGCCGCCGCGCTCGCCGGATTGGGCGTTGAGCGCGAGATCGGCCATGGCCATTACCGCATACCGCCCCTTGGTGGATAAACGCATGGAATACCTGACTAAATCTACAGAAACCCGGATTTGGGAGCGGGATTCACGCCCGCGTCGCAAAAACCTGCGCAAAGCCAAATCTTTGTGCTAAGAGCGCAGTTTGCGGCGACCGCGGACGGTACGGACGGAATTTAGTTATTCCTACTAAAACAGTCAAGAATTACGGCCACCCCAAATGCTTATTTGTCCAGAACCCCGTTCTGAATGCCCCGTTTCTGAATTCGCAAGGTGAATGAATGCCTGAAGTCATCCTGGCCGGAGCCGCCGGACGCATCGAGGCGCGCTACAGCGCCGGCAAGACCGAGAATGCGCCGATCGCCCTCATATTGCACCCCCATCCCAAGGCGGGCGGCCATATGAACAATCCGGTCACGGTCCAGTTGTTCCACCTGTTCATGACCCGCGGCTTTTCCGTGTTGCGCTTCAATTTCCGCGGGGTCGGCAAGAGCCAGGGCGAGTTCGATTCCGGGGTCGGCGAACTGGCCGACGCGGCGACCGCGCTCGACTGGCTGCAATCGAAGAACCCGACGGCGGCGCAGTTCTGGGTCGCCGGTTACGATTTCGGCGCCTATATCGGCATGCAGCTCTTGATGCGCCGTCCCGAAACCGACGGCTTCATTTCCGTGTCACCCCCGACCAACGCCTATGATTTCAGCTTCCTGGCGCCCTGCCCGGCGTCCGGCATGTTCCTGCACGGCGGCAACGACTCGATCGTGCCGACGGCCGAGGTCGACCGCGTCGTCGCCAAGCTTCGCACGCAGAAGGGCATCAGCATCGCGCACGAAGTGGTCGCCGACGCCAACCATTTCTGGACGGAACAGTTGCCCGAGGTCGAGCGTCGCGTCGGCACCTATATCGATGAGCGCATGGCCGGCAAGCTGCCGGTTTAGTTAACGGCCCCGCTCCCGGAACGAGAGAAATCGGCGCGCCTTTCGCGCCGGACGTGCGTCCCTGCGCCAAGCCCGCGCCAAGCGGCGGCGCGGTCAGACCGGCGCAAACCCTTTGATTTCCCCAATCGACTGAAAGTCCGTGACGCAAGCCTTCCCTTGCGTCATGTTACTTCATGTTTGTTCAAAGTGTGGCAAATGGGTTATATGCAGCGCACAATGCGTTAGCTATAACCGAAACGTGATTATTTCAAAAACGGTTGGCGGGCCTGCCTGCGGCCAATTATAACAAAGGGTGTATCATGAAGCTTATTTTGCTGACGGGGTCCGCCGTCGCCGCCCTGACCA
>OUWB010029763.1_pt1 | contig 25917 bp, 24 predicted proteins | sample 1779821 | NCBI WGS metagenome assembly OUWB01 (sample SAMEA3914806, study PRJEB12502) | metagenome | biome: forest; material: soil | place: Canada | collected 2011-08-03 | depth 0.1 m
CCCTCGCGATCCGGGTCGGTGGCGAGGATGACCTTGCTGGCGCCCTTGACCGCCTCGGCGATGTCGTTGAGCCGCTTATTGGCCTTGGCGTCGATTTCCCAGGTCATGGCGAAATCTTCGTCCGGACGTACCGAACCATCCTTCGACGGCAGGTCGCGCACGTGGCCGAAACTGGCCAGCACGGTAAAACCCTTGCCCAAATATTTGTTGATGGTTTTGGCCTTGGCCGGGCTTTCGACAATAACGACGGTCATGAAATCTCTTTGCGGCCGCGAAAATGGGGAGGGTGCGGCCGTGCATACATGCTAATGGCCGCGCCCCCTGTCAACGGGGCATTCGCACAGTCTCGCAACAACGATCGGTTGCGGCGGTGGGTAAGTCAGGCGGTTACGCGGGTATAGAGGCCGTCGCTGGCCTCGATCACACCGGCGATTTCGAGCTCGCTCAGCGCGACCAGGGCGATATTCGCCGGCGCGCCACTGAGGCGCAGCAAGTCGTCGCGCGATACGGGCGTCGCCGTGATCGCCGCGCGCAGCCGGCGGCAGACCACGGCGATATCGTCTTCGGCCTGGGCGGCGATGGTCGCGGTGGCGGCGGGCGGCGGGGCGAGGTTTTGCGGCGTCAGTTCCGGCATGGAAAAGCCCAATTGCCCGTCGAGCACGCGAATCACATCGTCGGCGCCCTCGCACAGATTGGCGCCCTGGCGCAGCAGATCGTTGCCGCCGCGGCAGCGCGCGTCGAGCGGCGAACCCGGCACGGCGAAGACCTCGCGATTCTGTTCGGCGGCCAGGCGCGCGGTGATCAGCGAGCCCGAGCGCAGTTCCGCCTCGACGACGATGGTGCCGAGCGTCAGGGCCGAGATGATGCGGTTGCGGCGCGGGAAATCGCGCGCCTGGGCGGTATAACCCATCGGGCTTTCCGACAGCAGCAGGCCGCCGTCGCGGACGCGGGCGTAGAGCGCGGTATTGTCGGGTGGATAGACGTCATCGACCCCGCCGCCCAGCACGGCGACGGTGCCGGTTTTGAGGCTCGCCTCGTGCGCGCGGGCGTCGATGCCTCGCGCCAGGCCGGACACAATAATGAAACCGGCCTCGCCCAGATCGTGCGCCAGCATGCCGGCCATCTTCTGCCCGGCGGCCGACGCATTGCGCGCGCCGACAATGGCGACGGCCTTGGAATGGAGGGTCTTCAGAGGGCCCAGGCTCCACAGGGCGGGCGGCGCGCCCTCGGCCTGGCCCAGCAGCACGGGATAGCCGGCATCACCCATTAGAATCAGCCGGGCGCCGGCGGCCTCGCCATCGAGCATCTCGCGCTCGACCCGTTCGCGCGGCGGCGGCGTGAAGGCGCCGCCATTGCGCTTGACGAGATCGGGCAGGGCGTCCAGTGCGCGCCCGGCGCTGCCGAAGCGCTGCATCAGGCGCACGAAGTTGACCGGCCCGACGCGCGCCGTCCGCGCCAGCCGCAACCGGGCAAAGCGTTCGCCGTCGTTGTCCGCCGGACCTATGCGTTCAAAGGCCATGAATACCCCCGTGACGGGCAAGGCTAACAGGGACGGGTCAGGGGCTCAAGCCCGTTGTATTGGCGATTGCGCTGTGACTTGTCGCCGGCTGGTATCCCGAGATCATGGCGCCTAAGGTCGGATGACAGGCGCGGGATGACGTGTGAATAATGACTATGAGCACTTCACCTCCTTCAATAGAGGGGGCTCCAGTTCAATTGTTGTCCGACGAGAAAATAAGCCATGACAAGTGATTACCTTTTTAAGTGCGCGGCTTCAGTGAATTCGAGACAAGATTTTATGAAGTTTGTCGAGCGCCTGGTCGACAGCCATAGCAAGCACGGAGAGGAATGGGAGAATAGCGATCTGGAGAGTTTTTTGGGCGGGCTGGCAAATTTTACCAATGATATGAGCGGATTCTACAAAAATATGGGTGAAGACGTCGACCTGGAAATTGCAACATGGCGAATGACAGCTCAAATGCTGCTGGCGGCCACGATCTACGAGGGCTGAATGCAAAAACAGGCACTTGGCATCGACATTGGCGGGGGGATCATCAAGCGAATTGACGCCGATGCCGATACTTCATTTCAAGACGATTTCGTGAACACGCCCCCCGTAAACGGAGCGATAGAAGCGATAAATGACATCGCCAGCCGCCGGTTTGGCGCTCACGTGTACCTGGTCTCAAAATGCGGACCAGATGTTGAAGCCTTGACGATGCAATGGCTGAATGCTCACCGCTTTTTCCAACGATCTGGAATCCCGCCCGGCAATATTCGTTTCTGTCGCGAAAGGGATCAGAAGGCCCAAATATGTGCCGGGCTAGGCATAACGGATTTTATCGACGACAGACTGGAAGTGCTGGGCAACCTCAAAACTGTAACCAATCTGTATCTTTTTCAGCCGCGTGCGGATGAAGTCGCCAGATTTGCGCGGCATCTTAGTCGCGTGCACGTGGTTCATTCCTGGGAGCGCCTTCGCGAAATTTTCCGCGAGACCGCGTCGGAGCGATAGATTGCAGGCGCCCTTTCACCAAGGTTCGCAATTGGAGGTCCTCAAAGCCCGAGCGTCGTTATGCCTCGGGCGTTTCCGTCTTCTTCTTGCCGATCTTCGGTTCTTCGCCCTTGAGCAGGCGGCCTATATTGTCGCGGTGGCGGATATAGATCAGCACCGCCATGAACAGCGCCATGCCGTAGAACGGGTAGACGCCGAGGTGCAGCAGAAAGCTGACCGGCACGACCAGGGCCACGGCGACGAGCGCACTCAGCGACGAGATGCGGAAGATAAAGGCGGTCAGCAGCCACAGGGCGCCCGCGACCAGGCCCATCGGCCAGCAGGCGCCGAACAGGGTGCCGAGAAATGTCGCCACGCCCTTGCCGCCCTTGAACTTCAGCCAGACGGGAAACAAATGGCCCAGGAAGGCCGCAGCCCCCGCCAGAGCCATCGCCGTCTGGCGGGCTTCGATAGCTAGGCCCAGCAGATGGGTGATCAACAAGGCCAGGCCGACCGCCGCCGCACCCTTGCCGGTATCGCCGAGAAACGTGATGGCGGCCAGGTCCTTGCGCCCGGTGCGCAGCACATTGGTGGCGCCGATATTGCCCGAGCCGATGCTGCGGATATCGATCCCGGCCAGCCGCGTCGAGACATAGCCGAACGGCACGGACCCCAGCAGGTATCCGCCGATAATGGCGATGGCGTCGATGGCAAGCGGGGGCAGGAGGGTCAATAAGGATCCTTTTTGTACATTGTCTCCAAGTCCAAAGGGCTTGGCAAGCGCGACCGCGCGCCGCGCATGTTTGCGCGAGCCATGCGGCGTTTGAGCTCTAAGATGTCTCAAACACGATTCGGCCGTCGACCAGGGTGATGAGGACTCTGCCCTGTAGCGTACGGTTTTCAAAGGGTGAGTTCTTCGATTTCGACAGGATGTCGCGCTCGCGCAACGCGAACGGCGCGTCGATATCGACCAGGATCAGGTCGGCCGGCGCGCCCCGGACAATGCGGCCGGCGTCCAGACCCAGCAACTGCGCCGGGTTGACGGTGACGGCACGAATCAGCTCGATCAACGGCACGTCGTTTTCCAGATGCAGGCCGATCAGGGCCGGCAACAGGGTTTGCAAGCCGATGGCGCCGGGCGCGCTTTCGGAGAACGGCAGCCGCTTTTCCTCCGCCGGCTCGGGACTATGGTTGGAGACGATGACGTCGATCAGGCCGGACGCCACGGCGTCGATCAGGGCCAGCCGGTCGCCCTCGGCGCGCAGGGGCGGATCCAGCCGATAGAAGGTGCGGTAGTCGCCGATATCGAGCTCGTTGAAGCACAGGTGGTTGATCGACACCGAGGCCGAGACGTCGAGCCCCTTGGCCTTGGCGCGTTCCAGCGAGCCCAGGCCCTCGCGCGTCGACACCTGATCGACCAGAAAACGCGCCCCGGTCAGCTCGACCAGGGCCAGGTCGCGTTCCATCATGATGCGTTCGGAGAGCGCCGGCACGCCGGCCAGGCCCATGCGCGCCGCCATCTCGCCTTCGGTGGCCACCGTGCCTTCGCTCAGCCAAGGCTCCTTGGGACGATGCGCGACCAGGGCGTTGAAGCCGTTGGCGTAAGATAAAACCCGGCGCAGGATTTTCGAATTGACGATCGGATGGTCGGCGTCGGTGAAATAAAGCGCGCCGGCCTCGTTCATCAGGCCGATCTCGGCCATCTGCTTGCCGGCGTGGCCCTTGGTCGCCGCCCCGGCGGGGTAGACGTGGACAAGGTCGTTGTCGCGCGAGCGGCGAAGAATAAAGTCGACCATGGCCGGCTCGTCGACCACGGGATTGGTGTCGGGCAGGACGACGAACGAGGTCACCCCGCCGGCGGCGGCGGCCAGAGACGCCGACTTGAGCGTCTCCTTGGGCTCGTGGCCGGGCTCGCCGGTACGGGCGCGCATGTCGATCAGGCCGGGAAGGATGGCATTACCGTCGCAGTCGATGACGCGCGTGCCCGGGGAGCCGGCCGGCGGCTGGTCGCCATGGATGACGTCGGCGATGACGCCCTCGACGACGATCACGCTGCCCGGACCGTCATAGTCCGAGGCCGGGTCGATCAGGCGGGCATTGACGAAGGCGATGGCGCCCGAGTGCGTGGTCATGACGCTCATGGTTCTACCTCCAGGCGGGCCGCCAGCGAGGCCAGCACCGCCATGCGCGCGGCGACGCCCATCTCGACCTGGTCCTGAATAAGCGACAGCGACAGGTCGTCGGCGACTTCCGAATCGATTTCGACGCCGCGATTCATCGGGCCCGGATGCATGACGCGCACGCCTTTCGACGCTACGGCCAGCTTTTCGCGGTCCAATCCGAAAAACCGGAAATATTCGCGCGTCGAGGGAATAAAGGCCCCGTCCATGCGCTCGAGCTGCAGCCGCAGCATCATCACCACGTCGGCGCCGGCAATGCCTTCGCGCATGTCGTGGAAAATCTCGGCGCCCCATTGCGCCGCGTCGCCCGGGATCAGGGTCGCCGGTCCGACGAGGCGGACATTGGCGCCCATGGTGTTGAGCAGGATGACGTTCGAGCGCGCCACGCGCGAATGCATGACGTCGCCGCAAATGGCGACCGTCAGCCCGTCGACATGGCCGAAGGCGCGGCGGATCGACAGCATGTCGAGCAGGGCCTGGGTCGGGTGCTGATGCGTGCCGTCGCCGGCATTGACGACCGCGCAACCGACCTTTTGCGCCAAAAGCGCCGCGGCGCCCGAGGCGGAATGGCGCACGACCAAAAGGTCGGGCTTCATGGCGTTCAGCGTCACCGCCGTGTCGATCAGGGTCTCGCCCTTGGCGACCGAAGACGACTTCATGCTCATATTGACCGTGTCGGCGCCCAGCCGCTTGCCGGCCAGTTCGAAGCTCGACTGCGTCCGCGTCGAGTTTTCGAAGAACATATTGACCATGGTCCGGCCCTTGAGCAGGTCCATCTTCTTGGTCGATTGCCGGTTCAGTTCGACAAAGGCGTCGGCGAGATCGAGCAGGGCGACGACGTCGGGCGGATCGAGGTCCTGGGCGGCCAGGAAGTGCCGCTTCGGAAACGCCGCCACGCGGGCGCGGATGAGATCATTGACGTCTGAGTCTGGCGAGGGCATTGGGGGCCACTTAAGGCTGCTGACAGGTTATCGCGGCTTTTGGCGGAGAATGGGCCCGAGCACAAGCCCGCAGGAGAAAACCATGACAGATCAAGCCGCCAAGGCCGCCCAATTCTCTGCCCTGCATAAGACCGGCTGCTTCGTGATTCCCAATCCGTGGGATATCGGCTCGGCGCGCGTCTTGGCCGGGCTGGGCTTTAAAGCCCTGACCACGACCTCGGCCGGATTCGCACGCGCCAATGGCGTGCCGGACTACGGCGTCACCCGCGATATGGTCCTGGTCCACGCCAGGGCCTTGACTGCGGCGACGGACCTGCCGATCGCCGGCGATCTGGAAGACGGCTTCGGCCCCGAACCGGACGACTGCGCCGAAACGATCCGCCTGGCGGCCGAAGCCGGGCTGGTCGGCGGCTCCATCGAAGATTGGACCGGCGACGAAGCCCACCCGATCCATTCGCTGGAACGGGCGGCCGATCGCGTGCGCGCCGCGGCGGAAGCGGCAAAGGCGCTCCCGTTCAAATTCATGCTGGTCGGGCGCTGTGAAAACCATCTGCGCGGGCGCACGGACCTTGCCGACACCATCAAACGCCTGCAGGCCTATCAGGAAGCCGGCGCCGACGTGCTATTCGCGCCGGGGCTGACCACGGCCGATGACATCGGCGCCGTGGTGTCCTCGCTCGACCGGCCGGTCAATGTCATCGGTGGGATCGGCGGCGTGACCAATAGCCTGGCCGATCTAGCGGCGCTGGGCGTACGCCGCGTCAGCATCGGCAATTTCCTGCACTCCGCCGCGATGACCGGGATGATTTCCGCCGCCAATGCGATGCTGGGCGGCCGTTTCGACTTTACCGGTTCACTCGTGCCGGGTGGCGAACTGAATCGGCTGCTCAAGGCCGGCGCGGCCGGCTAAACGGCTTCGAGCACCTCGACCGGAAAACGGCGCTCGGTCTCGGCGCCGGCGTTGTGGGCGACGAAGCTAGGTCCGCAGGACAGGTGGCGAATCGGCACGCCGTCATATTTGTCGCGCGTCAGTTTCGGGTCTTCGTGGGTGAAATCATGATCGGCGATGACCTGGGCGCACAACTCGTCCCAATCGGGCGGAGTCAGCCCGACAATGACGTCGCGCCGCTTTTGCTGGCGAAAGACGTCGAGCGTGTGATCGATGCGTTCTTTGATCGTTTGCATTGTGTCCTCCCTCTTTCGCGAGAAAGAGGCGAACATAACTACCACAGGGTGCATAAAGTCTCGATTTGATCGTCAAGGTAAAGCCGGTCTTAACAACGGCTTATGATCACACCAAGCCCAGAACCCATAGCAGAAGCGGCATGGTGACCGCGCTGACCGTCGTGGTCAGGGCGACGATCCCGGCCATCAGCGGCGCGTCGCCGCCCATGTGCCGCGCCTGGACATAGGCGGCCGCCGCGCAGGGCGCCGCGCCACAGGCCAGGGCGACGCCCTGGGCCAGTTTATCGCCGCCCAGCCCGCGGCAGATGGCATAGGCCAGAAGCGGCATGGCCAGGACCTTGAACAGCGAGACCAGAGTGACGAGGAACGGCCTTCTGACGATATAGCTGAAGCTCAGGCCGGCGCCGGCGAGTATCAGGCCGGTCGGGATCGCCGCCTGGCCCAGCATGGTCAAGGGCTTGTCGATCAGCGGCAATGACGGGGCGTGAACGATATTGAGGAAAAGCCCGATCAGGCACGAGGCGAAGATCGGATTGGTAACCAGGGTCTTCGCCATGCCCCACGGCGAGCGGTCGGGTTGGCGCCCAGGTTTTTCAGGGTTTTCTGGCGGCTCGCCCCACCGCGCCAGCACCAGGATGCACACCATATTGCTGGCGGGGATCAGGGCCGAGATGGCGATGGAGGCGATGCCGGTCGCCCTGGGGCCGAAGATCGCCGCGGCGACGGGCACGAAGACGAAGGAATTGAAGCGCATCAGCCCCTGGAACACGCTGGTGAAGGTCGGGCCGCTCAGCTTGAGGAACGGCTTCAGCGTAAAGCCGACGGCGGTGGCGATGGCGACCGATCCCAGGACGCCGAAGCTGACCGGACCGGTCGAGATGCCGGTGAGGTCGGCGTGCCATACCGCCGGGATCAGCCAGCCGGGATACAGGACATAGACGGCGAAACTCGAGATCGGCGGCCAGGCCGTGACCGGCAGGAAGTTCGACTTTTTGAGTCCGTAGCCCAGCGCGATCAGCAGGAACACCGGCACGATGCCGTTGACAATGGTGTCGACGCTCATGCGGCGACACCATTGTACCTCCCCAGCTTTGCTGGGGAGGGGGACCGCGCGCCTTCTTCAGGCGCGTGGTGGTGGGGTTTCTTGCTTCCCATCACGCGATCCCCTTCATCCGATCCAATGCCCCCTGAAGAATATACGCCGCGGCGTTGCGGTCGATGACTTCGGCGCGCTTGGCCCGCGACAGATCGGCTTCCTCGATGAGGAAACGGTTCATCACCGTCGACGACCAGCGCTCGTCCCAGAAGGCGATCGGAAAATCCACGACGCCGGGCAGACGCAGCAGGTTGCGGGCAAAGGCGCGGCACGATTGGGCGCGCGGTCCCTCCGTGCCGTCCATATTGACCGGCAGGCCGATGACCAGGCCGGCCGCGTCACGCGATCGCATCAGTTCGAGCACGCGCGCCGCGTCGGCGCCGAACTTCGTCTTGCGAATGAGTTCCAGCGGCGAGGCCAGGGTGAGCGAGGTGTCCGATACGGCCACGCCGATGGTCTTTTCACCGAGATCGAGCCCCAGCAACGCGCGGCGCGCGGCAAGGGCGTGGTGCAGTTCGGTAATGTCGATAACGGCCATAGTCTCGCAATGGCGCGGCCGGGCGCGCGAGTCAATCGCGCGGCGTCGGCAAAATGGCGTCTTTATGGCGCGAGCCGCCGGATCGAATCGCGGGACAGCAGATTACGAAGATTTAATGTAACGTCTGTTACGAATACATGAACTCGTTTTAATATATGGATCCGATTTAATAATAAATGTCTTAAACTCGCGAATGATTGGGTGTATTCAACCGTCATGTCGAGTTAAACGACAATTTTATTACAAAGGAGACTACCCCATGTTCCGCTCGATCCTCGTTGCTTCCGCCATCGCCACCGCCACTTTCGCTGCCGCTGGCGCCTACGCCCAAGACGACAACAGCCGCGCCGTTTCGACCCGCGGTGTCGACTTCAACAATCCCTCCGACGTCCATGCCCTGTACGGACACATCCGCGACGCGGCCGACGAGGTCTGCGACAGCCAAGGGGTGCAGGACATGTTCACAGCCAAGCTGGAGAAGGCTTGCGAGGACAAGGCCGTCAATGACGCGGTCAGCAATCTCAATCAGCCGCAACTGACTCAACTGGCCCAGCACCGCCATGGCGACACGCAAATGGCGATGCGCGACCGTCACGACTCGGACGCGCGCGGCACCCGCTAAGGGCCGTCTTTTATCTGGAGCAGGGTTTGGGCCGCGGGCGAAATGCCGCGGCCCTTGCTCGTTTCAGGGCTCAAGTATTGGATGAACAATCCGTAACATTATTAACCATTCTTAAGTTCAATTCTCTCGAAATTTCCGTATACTGATTGGCGTCCTCTGCCGGAATGGCAGCGGACGCCTTGTTTTGAGACCCGCGTTCTCCGCAAGCGACCCCCGTCCCGTTGGGCCGGTGACACGCCGCGGCACGAGATGTCATTTCGGATGGCCGGCCGCCGGCCCTCACCCCTGCGCGATAGCCGTCCGTTCGAAAGCCCAGGCCGCGTCCTCCCTCCAAGGGACGCGGTCTGCCGGCATGGCGCGACGCATCGTTTTGGAGTAGGTTATCCCCAGCGGCCCACCATGAAGCGGTCCGCAGGGGAGGCAAACATGCGTATTGCGGCAACGGCCCTTGTGGCCGCGACCTTGGCTATGGCCATGACGGCCCCAGCTCAATCTCAGACTCAAGCGACACAGCCCCAAGGGCAGATTCAGGCACCCGTAACGTCTTCGGCGTCATCTTCGGCTTCGGAATCGGCGTCGTCTTCGGCGCCCGTCTATACCGCGGCCGACGAAGCCGCCGGCCGGGCCGGCGACATCGCCGCGCTGCGCCGAACCGTCCAGCACTATATCGACGCCGGGGATTTCAAGACGGCCGTCGTCTGGGCGCGGCTCGGCGCCGACAAGGATGATACGGCATGCGAGATGGCCCTGGCCAAATTGCTGTCGGGCGCCGACCTCGGTCCGCCCGACCTGCTGCACGCCTTTATGTGGGCGGACATCGCCGCCGCCAAGCACGAGCCGGACCTGGGCGCCGATGCCATAGATCTGCGTGACGAAATCCGTCACAAGATGGACACGGACCAGATCATGGATGCCAAGGCGGCGGAAGGCAAATGGCGCGCCACGCATCATCATTGAGCGGGTTGTGACGGTCCGGCACGGATTTCCGCCCTGAAGACTTGCCAAAGCGGCCCTCAGCCGTTATCGCCAAGACCGAATTTTAGGAGTCTTGCGATGGCCATCGATGTGGCGACCGTGAAAAAAGTGGCCAGCCTGTCGCGCCTGCGCGAAGGCGACGAACGATTGCAAGCCTTGGCCGGCGAGCTGAACGGCATATTGGGCTGGATCGAACAGTTGAACGAAGTCGACGTCACCGGCGTCGAGCCGATGACCACGGCCGTCGAACAGCCGACGCCGCTGCGCGACGACATCGTCACCGATGGCGACAAGGTCGCCGAGATCGTCGCCAATGCCCCGAAAACGATTGACGGCTTCTTCATCGTGCCGAAGGTGGTCGAGTAATGAGCCTGACGAAACTGACCCTCAAGGGCGCGCTGGACGGACTGAAGGCGAAGGATTTTTCCTCGCTCGACCTGACCGAAGCCTTTATCGGCGCGATTCAAGCGGCCAATCCGGCGCTGAACGCCTATGTCGAAACGACCTTCGACAAGGCGCGCGACCAGGCCAGGGCGTCCGATGCGAAGATTGCGCGCGGCGAGGGCGGCCGCCTCGAAGGCGCGCCGCTCGGCATCAAGGACCTCTATTGCACCAAGGGCGTGCGTACCACGGCGTGCTCGGGCATCCTCGAAAACTTCGTCCCGACCTACGAATCGACCGTCACCCAGAACCTGTGGGACGACGGCGCCGTCATGCTGGGCAAGCTCAATATGGACGAGTTCGCCATGGGCTCGTCCAACGAAACGTCGAAGTGGGGCAATGTCACCAATCCGTGGAAGTCGCGCGGCTCCAACGCCGCGCTGACGCCCGGCGGCTCGTCGGGAGGTTCGGCCTCGGCCGTCGCCGCCGACCTGTGCCTGGCCGCGACGGCGTCGGACACCGGCGGCTCGATCCGCCAGCCGGCGGCGTTTACCGGCACGGTCGGCATCAAGCCGACCTATGGCCGCTGCTCGCGCTACGGCATGGTGGCCTTTGCCTCGTCGCTCGACCAGGCCGGCCCGATCACCAAGACGGTCGAGGATGCGGCCATCCTGTTGCAGTCGATGTGCTCGCACGACGCCAAGGACTCGACCTCGCTCCAGGTGGCCACCCCTGATTTTTCGAGCTTTGTCGGCAAGTCGCTGAAGGGCGTGCGCATCGGCATTCCCGACGAATACCGCCTCGACGGCATTCCGGCCGAGATCGACGCGCTTTGGGACCAGGGCATAGCCTGGCTCAAGGAGGCAGGCGCCGAAATCGTGCGCATCGCTCTGCCGCACACCAAATACGCCCTGCCGTGCTACTATATCATCGCGCCGGCGGAAGCCTCGTCGAACCTGGCGCGCTATGACGGCATGCGCTTCGGCCACCGCACGGACAAGGCGCAGTCCCTGACCGACGTCTACGAGCTGTCGCGCTCGGAAGGCTTCGGCAAGGAGGTCAAGCGCCGCATCATGATCGGCACCTATGTGCTGTCGGCGGGCTTCTATGACGCCTATTACGTCAAGGCTTTGAAGGTCCGCCGCCGCATCGCGGAGGACTTCACCAACGCCTGGGCGCAATGCGACGCCATCCTGACCCCGGCGACGCCGTCCGCCGCCTTTGAACTGGGCGACCAGGCCAAGGCCGCAGACCCGGTGCAGATGTATCTCAACGACGTTTTCACGGTGACGACCAACCTGGCCGGTTTGCCGGGCATGTCCGTGCCGGCGGGGCTCGACGCGCAAGGCTTGCCGCTGGGGCTTCAGGTCATCGGCCGTCCGCTCGACGAAGGCACCGTCTTCAGCGTCGGCGCGGCGCTGGAAAAGGCCGCCGCCTTCACCGCCAAACCCGCCCGGTGGTGGTAAGCGTCACGCTTGCAACATTGGATCACAGGCGTGTTAACCCGGGCTCTTACCGCTTGCGGTGCAGCAAAAGCCGCGTTATTTTTCGTCTCTTAGGCGCATAACCCTGGGCGGGCGTATTTCGCGAGTAGCTGTGATGACGGGCGGACGGATTTTCAAAACGGCGGGTGTGCTGGCGGTCGCGTGGATGTGCGTGGCGGCGCCGGTGGTCCATGCCGCGCAGGCGGATGATGACGACGTCGACGACCAGCAAGCGTCCCAGCAACTGGCTCAGGACATCGGCTGTGTCGCCACCTATGACGTGATCCTGGCGGCCGGCAAGGGCAAGATCAAGGCCGAGGAAAGCCTGCGCCACGCCCGCGACACGGCGCTTGACGCCTTCCGCACCGACAGCGACCTGCCCGAGGCTCAGATTCGCGACGATATTGCTCGGGCCGCCCAGATGCTGCCCGACATGCTTAAGTCGTCGCATGAGACCCTGGCGGACTACAAGGCTGAGTGCGATGCCGCCTTTATGGCCAATCCCTTCGCGGATTCCGACGCGCAACCGCTTTAAGCTCGGGCGAATACCCTTGTCACACGAAACGCGTGGGGTGCGGCGCGGTTTTTGCATAAGCTTGGGGACGCGTCTCTCCAAGGATTTCACCGAATATGCTGCAGTCGCAACAAGACATGATCGCCTGGGGCCTGTTGGTGCTGCCGCTGATCGTCTTGGCGTGGGCGGCCATCTGGTTCGTGATGATCCAGGCCGAGCGCAACCGCTATGAGCGCTACAAGCGCTTCTACGCCATCATGGAGCAGCTGTCGCGATCGGACGGCGCCACGGCGGACAAGATGGCCGCGGCTTACGAGCTGCGCAATTACCGCGAGTATGCCCCGATCATCTCCAAGATCTTCATCGACGGCAAGGTGCGCCCCGACACCGGCCAGGCGCTCGACAAGCAGCTGCGCGATACGCTGGACTACATCAAGCATTGAGCTGAAAGCTCAATGCTTGTCGCCCGAAGCCTTGGCGAAGGGGGATGGTGGGGATTGTCGCGTCAAGCTGCTGGTGACCCATTCCCCTGCTGACAGAATCCAGCTTGGCACGTGCACCGGTCCGCCCTATAGTTCATCTAATAACAGACGCAACTTTCAATAATGACCGCGTCTAGGGCATAATCGCGGCGAGGGCAGGGACAGACGGCGCCTGGTAAGGGGCGCCGCTGCGGGCTTCGCGCACCAGATCGCGCAGCGCTCTGGTTTCTTATTTGGTCGCGCAATATTCCCGAAAAGTGGAACCACTTTTCGGATTGCGCTCAGCGGAGTCCGGCATGAACATCCCTCTCGTCAAGCATGTGGAAATCACCGCGCGCGGCATTATCCTCGGCGTGCTGATCACCTTGGTGTTTACCGCCGCCCAGGTTTATCTGGGGCTGAAGGTCGGGCTGACCTTCGCCACTTCGATCCCTGCCGCCGTCATTTCCATGGCCTTGCTGCGATTTTTCAAGTCGGCGACCATCCAGGAAAACAATATCGTCCAGACCATCGCTTCGGCCGCCGGCACCCTGTCGTCGGTCATTTTTGTATTGCCCGGCCTGATCATCATCGGCTGGTGGCAAAAGGTGCCGTTCTGGGAAACCTTCGCCGCCTGCGCCATCGGCGGCGTGCTGGGCGTTATGTACACCATGCCGCTGCGCCGCGCCCTGGTCACCAATTCCGACCTGCCTTATCCGGAGGGCGTCGCCGCCGCGGAAGTCCTGAAGATCGGCACGTCGTCGCGCGAAGGCGCGGCCGAAGGGGCGGCCGGCCTGTGGGCGCTGATCCTCAGCAGCGTCGGCTCGGCGCTATACGCGCTGGCCGCCGCCGTGGGCATACTGGCCGGCGAGGTCTCGAAATATGTGCCGTTCGGCAAGAAGGGGGGCGCCACCGGCATAGGAGGCTCGTCGTCTCTTGCGCTGATCGGCGCCGGCCATCTGATGGGCATCACCGTCGGCATCGCGTTCGCGGTCGGCCTGGCCATCGCCTGGGGCGGGTTCGTGCCCTATCTCAGCGTGCTTGACCCAACAGCAGGCGGTACGGATGTGCAGGCTCATGCGACCTTTATCTGGAAGAACCAGGTCCGCTTTATCGGCGCCGGGACCATCGGCGCGGCGGCCATCTGGACGTTGAGCAAGCTGGCCTTGCCGGTCTGGGGAGGGCTGATGTCGGCGCTCGAAGCCGACCGCGCGCGCAAGTCTGGCGGCGTCGTGGCGCGTTCGGAACAGGATCTGCCGGTGTGGGTGGTCGGGCTGGTCACTGTTTTGTCGGCCATACCCGCCGGCTGGCTGCTGGCGCACTTCCTCATCGGTACAGCCATCGCCAGCCTGACCCTGCCGCTGGTCATCGCCGGTGTCGTCTATATCCTGCTGGTCGGGCTTCTGGCCGCTGCGGTCTGCGGCTATATGGCCGGGCTGATCGGCTCGTCCAACTCGCCCGTTTCCGGCATCGCTATTCTATCGGTTCTCGGCGCTGCGGTCATGATCGGTTTCATTGGCCGCACGCTCGTCGGACCTGACGCGCACCAGGCGCTGGTGGCCTTCGCCCTGATGGTAACCACGGTCGTTCTGGCCGTCGCGGTTATCGGTAACGATAACCTTCAGGACTTGAAGACCGGTCAACTGGTCGACGCTACGCCTTGGAAGCAGCAATTGGGCTTGATTATCGGCGTTATCGCGGGCGCGGCCGTTGTCCCGCTCATGCTGGGCCTGCTCAATCATGTCTGGGGCTTTCCGGGCGACCCGAACTATAACCCGATCGATCGCGCAGCCGGCCCACTCAATGCGCCCCAGGCGACGCTGATCGCGACATTGGCGGCCGGCGCCATCGGCGGAAAATTGCCGCTCGGCTATCTCGGCATCGGTGTCGCGGTGGGCGCCGTGCTGGTGGCGTTCGACGAAGCCTTGCGCTTTTTCACCAAGGGCAAGTTCTCGCTGCCGCCGCTCGGCGTCGGCCTGGCCATGTATCTGCCGTCGGCGGTGACGTCGCCGGTTGTGCTGGGCGCCGTCGGTGGCTGGCTGTTCGAAAAGGCGGTACGCGGCATGAAGGGCGCCGACGTCGCCAAGCGGCTGGGCGTATTGGTGGCCTCGGGCTTCATTGTTGGCGAGAGCCTGTTGAATGTTTTCCTGGCTGTCGTCTATTCGGCCTCGGGCGATCCGGCGATCTTTTCCAAACTGTTCACGCCGCCGACCAATCCGCGGCTCCCGATGCTCGGTGCCCTTCTCGTCGCCGGTATCGTCGTCGTTGGCCTGTACATGTGGTCGGCCGGCCAGGCGAAGAAGATTGAGGAAGAAGTGAAGGGATGACGCTTTTCGTCAAAAACGAATTGCGTTACAGAGCGCGTCCATGAGCAACACCGAAGACCTTCCCCCGATCAAGCCGATCCCCGCCGACGGCGCGACCTATTATCTGCACCCGCACCCGCGCTCGCCCTTTTCCGAGGCGGTCCAGGTCGGCGACGTGCTGTACCTGTCGGCCATGATCGGCCTCGACGCCAACGGCAAGCTGGCCGAGGGCTTCGACGCCGAGGTGGCGGCGATCATGAACAACACGGCCGATATCCTGAAGAAGTATGGCCTCGGGCTGGAGCACGTCTTCAAGTGCATGGTCATGCTGACCGACATCGACAAATGGGGCGACTTCAATCGCCTCTACAAACCCTATTTCCATCCGGCGCGCCTGCCGGTGCGCACGGCTTTCGGCGTGACCTCGCTGGCCTATGGCGCGACCGTCGAGATCGAGTTCTGGGCCCACGTGCCCAAGGAAGGCTGATCGTAGGCCATGGTCCTGCATCTCATCGGCGGCGGACTGGTCGTGGTGGTCATATTGATCCACCTCTATATCGTCGTCCTCGAAATGCTTATGTGGACAACGCCCCACGGTCACAAGGCCTTCGGCACGACGCCGGAATTCGCCCGCGACAGCCGTGTCATGGCCGCCAATCAGGGGCTGTATAACGGTTTTCTGGCGGCCGGCCTGATCTGGGGCATGGTGCCTTACAAGTTGGACGTCACCGTCTTCTTCCTGGGGTGCGTCATCGTCGCGGGGATATTCGGCGGCATCACCGCCTCGCGTCGTATCCTGTTGGTTCAAGCCTTGCCCGCCGCCGTGGCGCTGGCCTTTGTCTTGTTGTCTCATTGGACAAAGACGTGATGGGGGGTAAAGTCGTAATGGGGTCGAAGAGGTGACCGCCATCGATTTCGATCCGTCGTCCGACGCCTTTGCCCGCGACCCTTATCCGACCTATGCGGCGCTGCGCGACCATAACGCCCCTTGGTACTGGGAAGCCGGTGAGATGTGGCTGTTGTCGCGCTTCGACGATGTCGCGGCCGCCGCGGTCAATCCCAAGCTGGTGCGTACGCTCGACGGCATCAAGGCGCCCGATGAGATCGCCGACGCCCGCCGCCGCGCCAACTGGCACGACATGCCGTACCATCAGCGTTTCGTGCAGTTTTCCCTGCTCGATTCCGATGGCGACGTCCACCATCGCCTGCGCCGGCGCCTGTTCGGCGAATTCACCCATGCGCGGATCCAGGCCTTGCGCCCGCAGATCGAACGCCATGTCGACCATCTGATCGACGCCGTGGCGGGGAGGGGGGCGTTCGACTTTATCGAGGACTTCGCCGTGCATGTGCCGGGCCACATTATCGGCCGGTTGCTGGGCGTACCCGACGCCGATTGCGCCGTCCTTCGCACCTGGTCCGAAAACATCGTGCAATATTTCGACATCGACCGGACGGATGAAAAAAAGGCCCTGGCTGAGACCACCACGGCAGAGTTCTACCGGTATTTGTCGGCGCTGTCGGACGCGCGCCGCCGCGCGCCGAAAGACGATCTGATCTCGCGCCTCGTCGCTGCCCACGATGCGGGCGAGTTGAGCGAGGACGAATATATCTCGACCTGCATGCTGATCCTGATGGCCGGCCACGGCTCGACCATCGATGTCCTGGGTGGCGGACTGCACGCCCTTCTGCGCTTTCCCGAAGAGATGCAGCGCCTGCGCGACGATCCGGCCTTGATGACGACGGCGGTGCCGGAAATGTTCCGCTTCGAAAGCCCGCTGCCCTTCTTTCACCGCTATGCCTCGGAACCGTTGGAAATCAACGGTTTTACACTCAGTAAGGGGGCGAAGCTCGGCCTGTTGTACGGATGTGCGAACCGCGATGAAGCGGCCTTTGCGGCGGCGGCGCGGTTCGACGCCGGCCGCACGCCCAATCGACATCTGGCCTTCGGTGGGGGCGCGCATCTGTGCCTGGGCAATCACTTGGCGCGGATGGATATGGACATCCTGTTTACCCATCTGCTGCGCCGTTTCGATCGGATCGAGCTCCAGGAGGCTCCGGTTTACCGGTGCGGCCTGTCCGTACGCGGCCCGCGCGTCCTGCGTGTACAGGTCGGGCCGGCATGAGAGCGGTAACACACCGCCTATGGGTCAGGCCTTTGAGAAGTTTGGCAAAAAACGAGAAAGTTGACGGGAAAACGCCGTTACTAAGGGATTGTTCAGGGTGGAATGCTAGGGTGAGCGCTCTCATCCGGTTAGTCTGCCAATCAAGCCCTGAATGCCTTCGCCCTTGATCTTCCCCGTCGACGCCTTCCGGCGATTGAAGCGCCTGTTCTCCGTCCCCGGAGACGATATCGGACTGGTGCGCGCGCAATTCGCCGCCTTTTCCAAACAGGTGCCGCTGCTCTATTTCATCCTGGTGTCGTCGTCTCTGGCGACGGCCTATACCTATACGCGGTTCGCGCCGGTCTGGCTGTCGTTCGGCGTTTCCGGGGTTCTGGCGGCTTTCTGCACGGCGCGCTGTCTGTGGTGGATACTGGCGCGGCGGCGCACCCTGAGCGACACCCAGATCCTGCATATCCTGCGCACCACCCGCACCCTGGCGCCGATCCTGACCGTGGCCTTCACGATCTGGGGCCTGATGCTGTATCAATACGGCGACGGCTACGCCAAGGGGCAGGTCATTTTCTGCATGGCGCTGACCGTCATCGGCTGCGTCTTCTGCCTGATGCATTTGCGGCCGGCGGCGCTGGCCGTCACCATTTGCGCCAATACGCCGTTCATTCTGTTCTTCCTGTTCGAAGGCCACGACAGCCTGCGCGCCATTGCCTTCAACCTGGCCCTGGTGTCGGTGGCCATGGTGATCATCCTGTTCGTCTGCTCGCGCGACTTCGCGCGCCTGGTGGCGTCGCAGGCCGAAACGCGTCGCCTCAGCGATGAAAACTTCCGCGTCGCCAATCTCGACGCCCTGACCGGCCTGCCCAACCGGCGCTGGTTCTTCACCAGCCTCGACGAGGGCCACGCCGCCGCCGTGCGGGATCAATTACCTTTCGCCATCGGCATTATCGATCTCGACGGCTTCAAGCCGGTCAACGACACCTACGGCCACGCCACGGGTGACAAGCTGCTGGCCGAGGTCGGCCAGCGCCTCTCCGACGTCTGCGGCGGCCGCGTCAGCCTGGCGCGGCTGGGTGGCGATGAGTTCGCCATGCTGATTACCGGCGATGTGTCGTCCGAAGCCCTGAACGCCTTGGGTAAGGCGGTGGCCTGCGTCCTGCGCGTGCCCTACACCATCGGCACGGCCCAGGCCCAGATCAACTGCTCGATCGGCTTCGCCGTGTGGCCGGACAATGCCGCCACGCCCGAGCTTCTGTTCGAATGCGCCGATTACGCGCTCTATTTCGCCAAGCGCCACCGCCGCGGCGAGACCGTCCTGTTCTCGGCCGACCACGCCGCCCAGATCCGTAATGACGGCGTCATCGAACAGGCGCTTCAGACCGCCAATCTCGCCGCCGAACTGTCGCTGGTCTTCCAGCCAATCGTCTCCATGGCGACGTGCCGCACACTGGCCTTCGAGGCCCTGGCGCGATGGAACAGTCCGATACTCGGCTTCGTGCCGCCGGACCGCTTCATTGCCGCCGCCGAGCGCATCGGCCTGATCGGCACGATGACCCGGATCCTGTTCGAAAAGGCCCTGGCCGAGGCGGCGCAATGGCCCGAGGACATACGCCTGTCGTTCAACCTGTCGGCGCATGACGTCGCGGCGAACGACTGCGTTCTGGCGCTGATCGCCGCCGTGCATCGCTCGGGCATTTCGCCCAAGCGCATCGATTTCGAAATCACCGAGACCGCGGTCATGCACGATTTCGTCGCGACGCGCGCCGGTGTCGACGCCTTCAAGCTGATGGGCGCGGGCATTTCGCTCGACGATTTCGGCACCGGCTATTCCAGCCTGAGCCACGTCCACCGCCTGCCGCTCGACAAGCTGAAGATCGACCGCAGTTTCGTCACCGACATCGCCACCAATCCGGCCAGCGTCAAGATCGTGCGCTCGCTGCTCGGCCTGTGCGCCGACATGGATCTCGACTGCATCGTCGAGGGCATCGAGACCGAAGAACAGGTCAAGGTGCTGACGGCCCTCGGCTGTTTCACCGCCCAGGGCTACCACTATGCCCGGCCGATGAAGCCCGCCGACATCCCCGCCTGGCTCGATATCGACCGCCCCGTTCAGGCGTCCGTGCGGGCCTAAGCCTCATGCCTGAAAGTGGCGTGAAATAGGGTTTGGCGAAGCCAAATCCCGATCGCACTTTCAGGATCAACATGAGGCGTCTGCATGAAGCCAAGATCGTCAGGCAATCGCATCCAACTGGTTTGACCTTTGCGTGAAGCGTGATAGCGTTACCAGAAGCGGGACGAATCCCGCATTCTGGGAGGAAGCTGTCATGAGCGGTTCATTCATCGATCGTCGTTCCTTGTTGGCGGGAGTCGCCGGCGCCATCCCTATGGCGGCAGCCGCCGCGGCCAATGCCGCCCCCAATGCGGCTAACGCTCCCCCCAAGGCCATCGGCCAGCCCTTGCTCGGCAATCCCAACGACCTGCCCGAAGCGAAAAAGGTCAACTGGGCCGTCGTCGGCCTGGGCAGTTTCGCCACCGGCCAGGTCATGCCGGGCTTCGTCATGTCGCATCGTTCGCGCATGACCGCCTTCGTCTCGGGCAATCCGGACAAGGCGAGGGACCTCGGCGCCCGCTACGGCGTGTCGAAGTTTTATGATTACACCAATTTCGACAGCATCGCCCAGGACAAGGACATCGACGCCGTCTACATCGTCCTGCCGGTCGGGCTGCACGCCGAATACACCATCCGCGCGCTGAAAGCCGGCAAGCACGTGCTGTGCGAAAAGCCGATGGCCTCGACGCCGGCCGAATGCGAGGCGATGATCGCCGCCGCGAAAGCCGCCAATCGCCAGCTCGGCGTCGCCTACCGTGTGCATTTCGAGCCCAACAATGTCGATGTCGCCCGCCGCATCAAGGCCGGAGAGCTTGGGCAATTGCGTTATTTCACCGGCGATACCGGCTTCAACGCCGACCCGGAGCACTGGGTGCCGCATCGCTGGCGCCTGCAAAAGGCCTTGGCCGGCGGCGGTTCGATGTACGACATCGGCATTTACGCCATGAACGCCGCGATGATGTGCATGGGCGAGGATCCGGTCGAGGTCTCCGCCGTCTATTCCTATCCGCGCGACGATCCGCGGTTCAAGGAAGTCGAAGGCGGCGTCAACTGGCGCATGAAGTTCCCGTCGGGCCTCTATGCCCAGGGCTCGTCGTCCTATTGCTATGCCGGGGGTACGCGGCAAAAGATCTATGGCGATACCGCGGCCATCGTCATGGAGCCGGCGTCCGACTACTACCAGCAAAGCGTCACCCTGATGCGCACCGGCCAGGCGCCGGAGCAGCTCCATGCCGGTAATCCGATCGTGCAGTTCGGCGCCCAGGTCGACACCTTCTCGACCGCGGCCCTGACCAACACGCCACACCTCACGCCCGGCGAAATGGGTTTGCGCGACATCCGCCTGATCAATGCCATTTACCGCAGTGCCGACCAGAATGGCGCTACGGTAAAGGTGTAATCGTCCGCCGCATCGAAACTTTATTTTTTTCCGGGCAATCCCTGATGGTTAAAGGCTAAATTGAGGGTCGGATGCCGCGGGACGACGGGACGAGACGCGTGTTGCTGGTCGAAGACGATAGTCTGGTCGCCATGCTTGTCGAGGACATGCTGGACGAGTTGGGCTACGCCTTCGCGGGCAATCCGGGCAATGTCGCCGAGGCCCTGACCGCTGTGAAGACCGCCGAATACGACGTGGCTATTCTCGACGTCAATCTGGCCGGCGAGCGCGTCTTTCCCGTCGCCGATGCGCTTATGGGGGCCGGCCGTTCCTTCATCTTTGCGACGGGTTACGGTCCGGCGGAAATACCCGACGCCTATCGCCGCTGGCCGGTGGCCGCCAAGCCGTTCCGCCTGGACGATCTGGAGACCGCTCTCGAGGCCGCGCTGGCCTTGTCCGCCGGGGCGTAGGCCGCCGTCATGCCAGCCGACTTTCCTTCTCCCGACCGCACGTCCCCGCATAGCGATCTGTTCCTCGGCAAGGGCGAGATGGCGGCCCATATGCGCAATCTCGACTGGCACGCCACGCCGCTGGGCGATCCGCAGGCATGGCCGCTAAGCCTCAAATCGACCGTCCGCATGTTGCTGACCTCACGCTACGCCATGTGGATGGCGTGGGGGCGCGACCTGTCGTTCCTTTACAACGATGCGTACACGCCGACTCTCGGAGTCAAACATCCCTGGGCGATCGCCCGTCCGGCGCACGACGTCTGGAAGGAAATCTGGGCGGACATCGGCCCGTTGGTCGATCAGGTTATTTCGACCGGCGAGGCCATATTCAACAAGGGACTGCTGCTATTTCTCGAGCGCAGCGGCTTTCCCGAAGAGACCTATCACACCTTTTCCTATAGCCCTCTGTTTGGCGACGACGGTGGCGTCGGCGGCATGCTGTGCGTGGTCGTCGAGGAAACCGACCGCGTCCTCAACGAACGGCGCCTCGATACGCTGCGCGAATTCGCCACGGCGGCGGCGGCGGTCACCTCCGAGAGCGGGCTCTTCGAGCTTATCGAGCGGACTTTGGGCAAGAATCTCAAAGATCTGCCCTTCACCCTGACCTACCTGAACGACGCGGACGGGCAGGGCGCCCGGCGTGTGGCGTTGAGCGGCATCACAGACGATCATGCCGCCGCGCCGGAACGGATCGATCCCGCCGCCGGGCACTGGCCGTTTCAAGAGGTATCGAGCGGCCAGGCGCTTTTGGTTGGCGACCTCGCCACGCGATTCGGGGACGTTCCCGCCGAAGGGTGGCCCACCGGCGGCTGGGACAGGCCGGCGGAAAAGGCGATCGTGGTCCCGATCGGCCTGGGGGCGGAAAAGGCGGCGGCGGGCTATTTCGTCGTCGGGCTCAACCCCTATCGTCGCGACGACGAAAACCTGGTGGGCTTCATCAATCTGCTGGCGGGGCAAATCGGATCCGCCCTTGCCGGCGTGCGCGCTTACGAGGAAGAACGCAAACGCGCCGAGGCCCTCGCCGAGATCGACCGCGCCAAGACCCTGTTTTTCTCCAATGTCAGCCACGAATTCCGCACGCCGCTGACCCTGATGCTCGGGCCGCTCGAGGACGTTCTGGCCAATCCGGCGGAAGACAATGCCCGGGCCCAGGTCGAACTGGCGCACCGCAACGGTATGCGCCTGCTGCGCCTGGTCAACAGCTTGCTCGAGTTTTCGCGCATCGAGGCCGGCCGCGTCCAGGCCGCCTATGAGCCGACCGACATCGCCCGGCTCAGCACCGATATTGCCTCCAGCTTTCGCTCGGCCGTCGAAAGGGCCGGGCTCGCCCTGCGCATCGACGCGGAACCGCTGGCGGAGCCGGTCTATCTCGACCACGACATGTGGGAAAAGGTGCTGCTGAACCTTTTGTCCAACGCCTTCAAGTTCACCTTCGAAGGCGAGATCGCGGTCGTCGTCAGTGCTGGCGACGACGGCAAGACCGCCGTCATCGAGGTTCGCGATACCGGCATCGGCATACCCGAACACGAAGTGCCGCGCCTGTTCGAGCGCTTCCGTCGCATCGAGGGCGCCCAAGGCCGCAGCTTCGAGGGCAGCGGCATCGGCCTGGCGCTCGTCCGGGAACTGGTGACGCTGCACGGCGGCGACATTTCCGCCGGCAGCCGGCCGGGGCGGGGCACGGTCTTCACCATCCGGCTGCCCTTTGGCGCCGCGCACCTGCCGCCTGAACACGTGCGCGAAGGGCGAAGTTCGACCAAGACCGGAAGCGCCAATCCCTTCGTCGAGGAGGCGCTGCGCTGGATTCGTGACGATGCCGACGACGCTTCATCGTCCGGCATCGGCAGCGTCGCGGCGCCGGATATGGAAGCCGGCGCGGGCAAGACCATCATCCTGGCCGACGACAATGCCGACATGCGTGATTATGTCCGGCGCCTGCTGGAGGGCAAGGGCTACCGCGTTCTTGCCTTCGAAAACGGCAGCGACGCGCTCGATGCCGCCCGCACGGCGCGACCCGACCTGATCCTGTCCGACGTCATGATGCCGAAGCTCGACGGCTTCGGCCTGCTGCGCGCCCTGCGCGGCGAAGAGGCGCTCGCGGGCGTGCCGGTGATCCTGCTGTCGGCGCGCGCCGGCGAGGAAGCCAAGGTCGAGGGGCTCGACGCCGGCGCCGACGACTATCTGGTCAAGCCCTTCGCCGCGCGCGAGCTGCTGGCGCGGGTCAACACCAATATCCAGATGGCGGCCGTCCGCCGCGACGCCGAACGCCGTATCATCGCCAGCGAACAGAAGTACCTGATGAGCAGCGAGCGCCTGAACATGGCGCTGTCGACCGGGCGGGTCTCGGTGTTCGAATGGGATATCGGCGGTGACCGCCTGGTTATCGAAGGGCCCTTGGCCCAGCTGTTCGGCGTCGATGTCGCCGCCGCCGAGCATGGCCTGCCGCTCGAGGTCTTTCTGAGCGGCATCGAGCCGGACGATCTCGGCCGGACGATCGACGCGATCAACACCTCGGTGGCCACGGGCGCGCCGTACGAGACCGAATATCGCACGCGCGGCAATGGCGAGGTTCGCACCATCCTGGCGCGGGGGCAGGTCGCCGGCCTGCCGGGCGGCGGGCGGCGCATGTCGGGGGTGCTGATCGACCTCACCCAGGAGAAGGCGGCCGAGCAGGCGCTGCGCCAAAAACAGGCGGAACTCGAGGACCAGACGCGCGCGCTGATGCGGGCCGAGGCCGATCTGCATGCACTCAATAACAGCCTCGAGGAGCGGGTCGAGCGCGAGATCGCCGAGCGTTCGCGCGTCGAGGAAGCCCTGCGCCAGGCGCAAAAGATGGAGGCCGTCGGCCAACTGACCGGCGGCGTGGCGCACGACTTCAACAACCTCCTGACGGTCATCATCGGTGGTCTCGACACCATCAAGCGCGCCAAGCCCGAGGACAGCGGCCGCATCCTGCGCTCGGCCGACATGGCCTTGCAGGGCGCCCAGCGCGCGGCCAATCTCACCGGGCGCCTGCTGGCTTTTTCCCGGCGTCAGCCGCTCATGCCGCGCCCGCTCGACCTGAATGTCCTGGTCCGCGACATGACCGAACTGCTGCACCGGACGCTCGGCGAACATATCGAGCTGGAGGGGGTGCTGGCGCCGCGCCTGTGGCCGGTCGAAGCCGACCAGAACCAGCTCGAAAGCGCCATCATCAACCTGGCCGTCAATGCGCGCGACGCCATGCCGGAGGGCGGGCGGTTGACGCTGGAGACCGCCAATACCGCGCTCGATGAGGCCTATGCGTCGGTCGACAGCGAGGTCATTCCGGGCCAGTACGTGGCTATCTCCGTCAGCGACACCGGCCACGGCATGACGAAGGAGACCGTGGCCCGCGTCTTCGAGCCCTTCTTCACCACCAAGGAGGTCGGGCGCGGCACGGGCCTGGGGCTGAGTCAGGTCTACGGCTTCGTCAAACAATCCGGCGGCCACGTTACCGTCTATAGCGAGCCCGGTCATGGCACGACGGTGAAAATGTATTTCCCGCGCTATTTCGGCGATACGCCGGGGCCGGTCGAGGCCGCGGAAGCCGACGTGCCGACCAGCAGCGACGGCGAGGTCATACTGCTGGTCGAGGACAATAGCGACGTCCGCGTCTATAGCGCCTCAATCCTCAGCGAACTGGGCTACGAGGTGCTGGAGGCGGCAGAGGCCGGCGCGGCGCTCGCTATCCTGGCTTCGGCGCGGCGCATCGACCTGTTGTTCACCGATGTGGTCCTGCCCGGGCGCAGCGGCCGCGTGCTGGCCGATGAAGCCGCCCGCCTTCGTCCGGGCCTGAAGATCCTGTTCACCACCGGCTATTCGCGCAACGCCATCGTCCATCATGGCCGCCTCGACCCTGGCGTGCAACTTATCTCGAAGCCCTTTACCTTCGAACAGCTGGGCACGCGCGTTCGCGACGTCCTGGATCAGGCTTAAGTCCGCGCCGCCTGCGCCGTCTTACAGCGCGTTGACCTGCGCCGTCGACAGGGCGTTCATCTGCGTGCCCGTCAGGGCCAGGGTCTGGTCGATCGTCAGCGACGACAGGTCGGTGGTCGACATATTGCTCATCACCGTCGTCGACAGGGCGCCGATCGTCGTCGTCGTCAGGGATTGCAAGTTGGTAGTCGACAGGGCGTTGACCTGGGTCGACGTCAGGCTGGCCGATTGGGTCGCCGTCAGGCCGCCCAGCGTCGTGGTCGACAGCGCGCCGAATTGCGTCGAGGTCACGCCGCTCAGTTGCCCGGTCGTCAGTACGCTCAACTGGCCCGCCTGCAAGCCGCCCAGTTGCGTGGTCGACAGATCGCCCACCGTGGTCGAGGACAGGCCGGTCAGCGCCGCCGCCGCCAGGCCGCCGACCTGGGTCGAGTTCAAGCCCGTCAGTTGCGTCGTCGTCAGATTGCCCAGCACCGTCGAGGTGACGCCAGCCAGCGTCGCCGTCGACAGGCCGCCGATCTGCGTCGACGCCAGAGAGGTCAGGTTGGTGGTCGACAGCGCGGACAGTTCGTTGGTGGTCAGGCCGGCCGCCTGGGTCGTCGTCAGGGCGCCCAATTGCGTCGTGTTCAGCGAAGCGAAGGCCGTGGTGCTCAGCACGCCCACCTGGGTCGAGGTCAG
>OUWB010000479.1_pt1 | contig 25868 bp, 27 predicted proteins | sample 1779821 | NCBI WGS metagenome assembly OUWB01 (sample SAMEA3914806, study PRJEB12502) | metagenome | biome: forest; material: soil | place: Canada | collected 2011-08-03 | depth 0.1 m
CGAACCCGGCCCGCGGTCGACATAATCGCCCAGCAGCACGATCCGCGGCCGCTCCCCGATGGCAGCGCTGTCACTCCGAATCCGCTCGATCATCTTTTCGAATAGATCCGCCCGCCCATGAATATCGCCGACGCCATAGGTCAGGCGCCCGATACGGGACGGCGCCGCCTTGGCGGGTGCTTTGAACAGCGATTTCAGGGTCGACAACATGGGGCGGGGGCATTCCGGTAAAAATCTTTGTAGCAATCTATTCTTTTGCGACGCACCACTCAAGAGGCCAGATGTGCTTTTTAATCAAATCGCACGAAATTCGTCGAAAAAATCGGTGAAAATACATCACCAACTATAGTAAATTCGAAATTTACCATAAATAGTTATAATTAATCAGAGTTAACTAAACAACTTTATGAGTTCTTATTCATGTATTTTATCGGTTAATTGAAGTGTCTTTGCGAGAATGAACCCGTGAAAATGAGGTTTATTCTCCATGACCAGATCGCGTAGTGTACTGTGCAGTAAAATCTTTGCTGGATCCAGCTTGTTTATTGCTATGATCGGTGTCTCCGCCTGCACCTCCACCCCGGGCGCCCAAAGCCTCGCGGTCTCGCCCCCTTCCTACAGCCCGACCCAGGCCGTCTATAGCCGCGTCGCTGAAAACGCCATGAGCGCCGATGCGACGGTCGCGCCGACACGGACGGCCGATAGCGACCGGGCCGATTTCATGCCGGTCGGCGGCCCCGTTTCCGCGCCCATGGGCTTCCTCGACCTGTGCCAGCGCTCGCCCGCCGACTGCCAGCATTCCGGCGTCTACAATCCGGACAAGATCCGCACCCTGGCGCGCACGGCTACCGTCGAACGTTACGCCCTGGCCTTCGCCACCCTGCATCGGAATTCGCCCGCCGACGCCAATGCCGACATGCAGTCGGCGTCCGTATCGCCACCGGCCGACAACGACGCGCCGGCCGCCGCGAGCGGAAGCGTTCCCTATCTCACCTGGCCCGCCCAAGGTTCCGGCGCGCCGCTCAGCTATGCGCCGCCGCTGCGGCAGGACGGCCTGCCCGGCCCGCTTACCCTGCCCGGCCTCGTGGCGCCTGCCGCCAACGGCTATGTGTCCGATTTCCTCGATCTCACGGTCAATCCGGGCGGCTGGACCCAACTCGGCGCGGCAACGCCGGCGCCGGCGCACCTGGCCGGCGACGTCCAGCCGGGCGCGGTATCAGGCGGCGACGCCGACGGCGCGACGCTGACCTGGAGCCACAAGAGCGACACCACCAATATGGCCGCCGTGGTTCCGGTGAGCGTCGACGCCACCCGAGCGCCGTCGATCCAATACGATATTCCCAACGAGCCCTATGATTGGGCGCACGTCCACCTGCCGGCGCAACCGGCCCAGCCCGGCGACACCCCGTCGATGCGGGCAGCCGCCGAAGCCGACCAATCTCCGCGGCAAACGGCCCAGGCCGAAGGCGCCCCCGATACGTCCGACTATGTGCGTATCGACCTGAACGCGCGCAATGCCAATATCATTCGCCAGGTCAATGACCAGGTCAACCGCATCATGCGCGGCGCCACCGATTGGGAAGTCTATCATGTCGCCGACTACTGGAACGCCCCTCCCCTGGTGCCGGGCGTGCGCGGCGACTGCGAAGACTTCGCCCTGGAAAAACGCCGGCTGCTGATCGAGAACGGTATTCCGGCCGCGGCGCTCAGCATCGCGATCGTCCGCACCCGCCTGGGCGAAGACCATGCCGTGCTGATCGTGTCATCGTGGCAGGGCGACTACGTGCTCGACAATCTGCAATACGACGTCCGCTCATGGCGCAAGGCCGGCTATACCTGGATCTCGCGCCAGGGTCCCGGTGACGACCTGGCCTGGGTGTCGCTGGCACCGGCCAATAGCCGGACGCGGTCGCCATGGCAGGCCAACACCGTTCGCGTCGCCTATAACCAGTAACGGCTCCGGCGCCCGAGCGTTAAGATATGAAAAGCCCGTCCGCAGACTTGCGGACGGGCTTTTTCTTGTCTTCGGTAGCGAGTCTCAGTAAGCTTTCTTGTCGCCGAACATCAGCGGCACGGTCTTCATCACGGTGACGATATCGGTGACAAACGACCAGTTTTCTATGTATTCGATATCGGCCTCGATGCGCTTTTCCAGGTCCTCGCGGCAGTGGATCTCGCCGCGGAAGCCGCGCACCTGAGCCAAGCCGGTCAGGCCCGGCCGCGTCTGGAAGCGGCGCGTATAGGAGGGGATGGCGATGGCGAATTCGGTGTCGTGAGCCAGCGCATGCGGACGCGGTCCGACGAACGACATTTCCCCGCGCAGAATATTGATCAATTGCGGCACCTCATCGAGGCTGGTCTTGCGCAGGATCTTGCCCAACCGCGTCACGCGTTTGTCGTCAGCCTTGGCCTGGACGACGCGGTCACCGTTCTCGGCGACGGTCATCGAGCGAAACTTGTAGATTTCGAAAAGTGTACCGTTCAACCCGCTGCGCCGCTGCTTGAAGAAGATCGGGCCGGGCGAGTCGAGCTTGATCAGGATCGCCACCGGGATCAGGAACGGCAGCATGAAAATCAGGGCGCCCAGCGAGACGACGATATCAAAGAAGCGCTTCAGCGGGCTGCACGATACGCGGCGCGCTTCGACCCCGGCGTCGGCAAGCACGGCAACCGACGGCGCCAGCGGGGCTTCGACAAATTTCACACCCTCAAACATGATCACCACCCCTAAACCCGGCTTGTGCCCTTGCGATGACCTTCGTCATCACCGGCAATTTGCCGCAGCGCAAAAATCAATCAAGTCAGTTATCCCCAGTGGTGCAAAAACCAGACCGGGACGGTCTTTCCGGCGCGAATCTCAAAAACGTTTCGCCGCGCTCTGTTTGGAATACCGTTAATTTTTTTAACTTAAATACGCTTGAAATCCCCCCTCCCGTTGCGTCAACGCCTTGACACGGCACGCTTCGGTCGTAGGACGACCGCGACATAAATCAAATAGGCCGCGATCACGGGAGAGAGCAAGAGAACAACAAAAACGCCAGAAATCAAAGCTATGTAATGGGTTACACGAGACTTCGCAGGCGGCGAAATCGCCATGGCATGCCCTTTCCACGCCTCCACCTTGTACGCCCCTCCCGCCTTTGTCAATTCTTTGTCCCAAAACGGAGCACTTTTCCCGGCGCCGATGTGCCAGAATTGCTTCACCGGCAAAACGCGATTCTGAGCCCCTCCGGCGCCCTTTCCCCTCGTAGGGGAATCTCGCTCAGCCGGTCTCAACGGTAACGAGCGGGTGGCCGGGTCGAGCTAAAATATTGCACCGCAATAGGAAATCGGCCCGCGCCGCATCGAGACCATGCCCGGCAATCCCCGGCGAGGCGAAAGCCGGGCGGCAGGCGCGAGACCGTCGCGCACCGCGCCCTGTGTGCAGCCGACCATGGTCACAATGGCGTGATCAACCGCCTCGAATGATGGCAAACCCAGCTTTTCCAAGCTGGTGGAGGCGACACGTGCCCGTACGCGCGACGCGAAAACGACGCTGTGGTTACGCATTCGGACGGTCGAGCCACGCGGCGTAACGTGCATCGAGCGCCCTGATAGGTCCATGGACGGGCCCTATGGCGTGCGCGGGGTCGAGACCGTGCCGCGTCACGACGGCGTCCATTCCCGAACGCCAGGCGCTGAGCGCCGCGTAGAGCGCCCGGCGCGCGCGGTCGCCGGCCGCCAGATCCGCCTCGCTGGCCGCCGCCAGCCTCGGCCACGCCGCTGGCGGCAGATTGCCATGCGATTGCCGCCAGCGCAGAACATTGTCGAGCGCGCCCCAGTCGCTGCCGGCGCCGCGCCATAGCGTCCCGAAAGCCCGTCCCTGGGCCTCACGGCTGGCGAAATCGCCCTCGGCCGCCCTTAGTCCTGTCGCCAGACCGATAATCTTCAGGCGGTCGCCCCGCGCCTTCGGCAACGGCGCGTTGAGATACGCGCACAGCCGGGCGATATTGCGTTTATAGGCGCCGTCAAGGAAGCGCAGCGGCCTGTCGCTCTTGGTGGCGATATCGGCGTGGATGGCCGTGTAGTCGGCCACCAGGCCGGCGGCAGTGAAGGTCATCAGGGCTCGGTTACGTGTCTGGGTCAGGTGCTGTCCGGCCCGGATCAGCGCGGTCAAGCCCGGCATGTCGCGCCAGGCATCGTCCGTGAAAGCGCGGCGATCGGCGCCGCGCGGCAGGGGCGTCAGCTGCAGATAGGCCAGGGCCGTATCGAGATCGGCGATCGTTACGGGTTCGGGCGCGCCGAACAAGGCGGTGGCGAGACGGGCCTCGCTTACCGCATCGGCCAGGTCACCGCGCAGCCGGGCGATGTCGCGCGCCAGCCCCTCGGGATCGCATGGATCGGCGGCGGCGGATGCGGCATTCCGGGGAATTTCCTTGGTCATGGAAATGTGTTTTACACTGAATGAGGTGAACCCTGCCATTTGTTTCCCGAGCGGGTGTTTCCGGATCGGATGCCGGTAAGGACTTATCGCTTCCTGATTTTTCGATCCTTGGCTTCGCATGGGAAGCCGACGGGGCCGCCGCTAGTTTGCCGTCATTACCCCCTGCGTCCGCACACATATCCTTTGAAAGGATGTCTTCATGTTCAAATCCGGTCTCAATACCAAGGGCCTCGCCCTGGCCCTCGCCTTAACCACCGCCGCGGTAACCCCCGCCCTGCTGCCCCAAGTCGCCGAGGCCGCCACCAAGGCCGACCTGAACCACGATTCCGACGCCGCCCTGGCCTCGCTCTACGCCTCCAACCCGACGGCCAAGGCGATCGCCAACCACGCCCGCGCCATCCTGATCTTTCCGAGCATCGTCAAGGCCGGCCTGGTCTTCGGCGGCGCTTACGGCGAAGGCGAACTGATCAGCCATGGTCAGGTCGAACACTACTACAACTCCTTCTCCGGTTCCTGGGGCCTGCAGGCCGGCGCGCAGTCGTACGGCTATGTCGTCTTCCTGATGTCCGAAAAGGCCGTGAAGTACGTCCATGAAACCCATGGCTGGGAAATCGGTGTCGGCCCGACCGTCGTCGTCGTCGACGAGGGCGTGGCCCGCAACCTGTCGACCTCGACGCTCAAGGACGACGCCTACGCTTTCATCTTCGACCAAAAGGGCCTGATGGCCGGTGTGTCGATCGAAGGCACCAAGATCTCGCGCATCAAGAACGACAACTAAGCCGCACTTGGAACCAAGCTTACAAAATTGATCGGCGGACACCGGCGCAAACCTGTGTTCGCGGATTGATGAAGGCCCTCTGGATGTGCGCCGGAGGGCCTTTCTTTTGGACTCAGGCCCCGCCGTTCTGGCGCGCCGCCGCGTCGATCGCATGGGCCAAGGCGACGTCGCGCCGGGTTAGTCCCTTCGCATCATGTGTCGTCAGGCGAATGGAGACCCGATTATAGACATTCGACCATTCGGGATGGTGATCCATCCGGTCGGCCGTCGCCGCCACCTCGGTCATGAAAGCGAAAGCCGCCTTGAAATCGGTGAAGGCGAGATCGCGCAGCAATGCCATATCGCCCTCACGCCGCCATAGCGGCAAATCTTGGTCCAGCGTGGCCAGTTGATCGGCATCCAGAATCTTCATCGCCGGCTCCTCGAGCACTTTCCGAAAGGCGTTCGGACTAAAGCCCGACCAAGCAAAAAAGTATTTAACAAAAACTTAATCGCCCACCGAGGATCGTTCAAGAGCGATTCTTGCGCCGGAATCGCGATTTTCCATGGCTGTAGCTAAATATTAATAAATTATGAATTGACTTATTTAAGTTATGGCTTAATTTCTAGATCATGGAAACGTTCGCCGCCATCGCCGATCCGACCCGCCGCCAGATCATCGAGACCTTGGCCCAGCACGGTCAGATGTCGGCCAGCGACATTTCCGCCCGCTTCGACATTTCCAAGTCGGGCATATCGCAGCACCTGAAGATCCTGAAGGACTCCGGCATCGTCGAGATGGAGGCCAAGGCGCAGTTTCGCCTCTATAGCCTGCGGCCCGAGGCCATGGAGCAGATGGCGGCATGGATCATCCGTACGCGCTGGCTGTGGTCGCAGACCATGAGCCGTAACGAGACCTCCGAAAAAGCCGATTAAACCAATGCGGCGTGATATTCGCCGGTACCGCGGTTGAAGACGTGATCCTCGGGCAACAGCGACGCCGGCACGAAGTCCGGCTGGCCGTCCAGCGCCGCGTAGATCGGCGCGAAATCGGTATTGGCCAGATCGAGCAGCGTATCGAGATTGGGCAGGACGAAATAGGCTTCCTGGAATTCGTCGATCCGGTAATGCGTGCGCAGCACGCGCTTGAGATCGAAGCCGACGCGGTTCGGCGATCGGCTTTCCAGAGCGAACCGCGTCTCGGTGAACGACGACAGGATGCCGGCGCCGAAAATGCGCAGGCCCTGCGGCTCCTCGACCAGCCCGAACTCGACCGTGTACCAGTAGAGCCGCGCCAGGCGCTCGAGCACCCCAAACTGTTCAGCGCGCTTGCCGCCCTCGCCATAGGCCTGCATGAAATCGGCCATGACCGGACTCATCATCATCGGCACGTGGCCGAACAGATCGTGGAAGACGTCCGGCTCCTGCAGGTAGTCGAGCTGGTGCGGCTTGCGGATGAACTGGCCGGCGGGGAAGCGGCGGTGGGCCAGGTGGTCGAAAAAGACGTCGTTGGGCACCATGCCGGGCACGGCGACCACCCGCCAGCCCGTGCGCTTTTCCATGATGTCGCTAAGCCGTTCGAAATCGGGGATTTCGTCGGCTGTGATCGGCAGTTGCCGAAGGCCGTCCATATAGGCCTGGGCGGCGCGCCCGGGAATCAACTGAATTTGGCGTTCGAACAGAGTCTTCCAGGTCGCGTGCTCGGCCGCCGTATAGGCGTGCCAGTTCTGGTCGATCGTCCAGTCGGCGCGCTCCGGCACATAGCCGCCGACGATGCCGTGCTTTTCATCCATCGGTGCGTGACTGTCGGGCATGACGGGCCTCTCTTGTTACAATCCGGTTGTCCGCGATTTTGGTTTCAAATGCAAATATCTTTCGCGTGAAAACGTCACCCTCCCGAGTCCGCGATCAGCTTCTTCATGGCGTCGAGATAGGCGAGATAGGCGACACGTCCCGCCGGCGTCAGCGTGATCGTGGTCTGCGGCTTCTTGCCGACAAAGGCCTTGTCGATCGTCACATAGCCGGCCTCCTCCAGCTTGCGCAACTGAACCGACAGATTGCCGTCGCTGGCCTGCAACCGCGCCTTCAGCAGCGGAAACTCCGCGGCCCCGGCCGTCGACAGATAGGCCATGATCCCCAGCCGCAGGCGTCCATGGATGACGTCGTCGAGCGAGTCGATATTGAAGTCGTCCTCCGACATGGCCTAGACCTTGTCGGCGCGCATCAGGATGACGCCCGGCACCGTGGTGAACAGGATGAGGCACACGGCATAGGCCAGAAGCTGCTCCGCCCGGCCCGCCATCAGGGTGATCAACGGCGCGGCCAGGAACGACCCGAAGGCGGTCAGCTTGACCCAGCCCTTGCCGCTGATGGCGCCGCCGACCCACCAGCCGATGCCGTACAGGATCAGTATGACCGGCGCGATCATGAAAGAGACGGCGGCGAAATCCTTGAGTACATTGGCGATGACGATCAGGCACAGGATGAAGAAGCTGATGGCGATGCCGATGCCGGACCAGATCGCCGACGCAGCCCGGCCGCCGACCGACCGCTCGCCCGGATGACGATTGAAGCGGAAGGCGACCGATACGCCCACGAAGACGAGCGACGCGCCAAGCCAGATGATGACCGATGTCCACACCGTCTGCGGAAAAACGCCTTCGATCGCCAGGTATTGGGCGACGGCGGCGACGGCATAGACGAGCCCGGCGGCGATCAGCGAGGCGCCGTTGCGCATCGGCCCGACGCTGCCCTGTTCAGCCAGGGCGCGGATATAGGCCAGTTCGTCGTGAAGCGGATTGTCGGACATGGTCGTACTTGCTCCTCAGGCTTGCCGGCGCATCAGCATCGCGCCCGGCAGGACGGCGAGACAGACGAGCGCGGCGGCATAGCCCAGCGATTGTTCGGGCTGACCCGCCAGCGCGGCCAGCCCAATGGCGGCGGCAAAACCGCCCAGCGACAGAATGTTGAATAGCTTTTTGCCCGACATGACGCCGGCGATTCGCCAGCCGACACCATAGACCGAGGTCATGATCGGCGCCGAGATGAAGGCGGCCGTGGCGCCCAGATGCGCCTTGATCAGCACTACGACGAGCGCGGCCGTGACCACCAGTGCGCCCAGGATCAGGCTGAGCCAGATCGAGCGAAAACGCTTCACCTCCGGATGATCGAGATGGCTCTTCCGGGAGCCGATCTTGAAGACGATGCCGCCCAGGACGAACACAAGCATCGCCACCATCCAGATCATGCCGGCCATGGCCGGGTTCGGCAGATGGATGAGATTGGCCAGCGTCAGATACTGCACCAGGCTGGCCGTGCCGAAGCTCAAGCCGGCCCACAGCATCATGCCGCCGTCCAGCGTCACGGCCGGAGCGCCGGCGTAGGTCGAATCGGTTTGAACGTAGCTTGCGGTCGACATGGATACATTTCCTTCTGGCTTATCTCACGATTTGGACATAGCAAAAGTACTTTATTTTGTAAAGTTCTTTATTCAATCCCCGGTCCATGAACATTTGTTAATGCGCCGAACGCCGTGACGGCCTTGCCAAGCGCCCGGTTTGAGTTACGGTCGCAACCACATTTTTGTCACTTTCTTCAGGGGCGGAGCTGGCCATGGGCACCTATATGAAATCCTTCACCTTTTCGACGGCATTACCCATTGTTTTGGGGGCCGCCGTGCTTCTGGCCGGACAGGCCGCACCGCTATGGGCCCAAACCACGACCATGACTCCAGCCTCAACCATGACCACCGTCGCCAAGTCCGCCGATTCGAATCCCAATACGACGGCCAAGGGGGCGACCGATCCGCGCGCCTATCTCGAGGACATCAACGGCGAAAAGGCCCTGGCCTGGGTCAAGGCGCACAATGACGCCTCGATGGCGCGCCTGGCCAAGGATCCGCGCTTCGAAACCTACCGCGCCGACATGCTGAAGATCCTCGAAGCCACCGACCGCGTCCCCGCGCCGGATTTCGCCCATGGCGGCAAGATCGACAATTTCTGGCAGGACGCCGACCACGCCCAGGGCATCTGGCGGCGCACGACGTGGGAATCGTATCGTACGCGCAAGCCGCAGTGGGAGACGATTCTCGACATCGACGCCCTGTCGAAGGCCGAGGGCAAGAACTGGGTTTATCGCGGTTCGAACTGCCTGCCGCCCGACTATAATACCTGCCTCGTCGAACTGGCCGAGGGCGGCAAGGACGCCTCGGTGATCCGCGAATTCGACGTGCGGACCAAGTCCTTCGTCAAGGGCGGTTTCGATCTGCCCGAAAACAAGCAGAACGCCACCTGGGTCGACAAGGACACGGTCTACATCACTCGTGAATGGACGCCCGGCGACGTCACCGCCTCGGGCTATGCCTATATCACCAAGGTGCTGAAGCGCGGCCAAAGCCTGGATCAGGCGGTCGAGGTCTTCCGCGGCGACAAGGCCGACGTCTCCGCCGGCCGCGGCGTGCTGCGCGACGTCGAGGGCCGCTACGTGATGGACACCTCCTATCGCGGTCTCGACTTCTTCAACACCGAACAGGCCTTCTATCCGAACGGTCAAAAGGTCGTCCTGCCCTTCCCGACGACGGCCGGCTTCCAGGCCTATACCACCGACGGCCAGGCGATCTATTCGCTGAAAAGCGACTGGACCTCGGCCAAGGGCACGGTGTTCCATAATGGCGCGGTCATCGCGTTCGATCTGAAGTCGGCCCTGGCCGATCCGAAGAACGTCGAACCCTCCGTCCTGTTCATGCCCAATGACCACCAGTCGGTCGACTCGATCTCCCAGACCAAGACCACCCTGGTGCTGAGCATCCTGTCGAATGTCACCGGCGAGGTGCGCACCTTTACGCATGGCAAGGCCGGCTGGGCGTCGAAAAAGCTCGATCTGCCGGCCAATTCCAGCCTGTCGATCCAATCGGCCGACGATGAAAGCGACCACGTCTTCGTCTACGCCACGGGATTCCTGGAACCGTCGACCCTTTATCGGGCCGACGCGGCGAGCGCCAAGGTCGAAAAGATCTGGGCGTCGCCGGCGCGCTTCAATCCCGATGGCCTGAAGGTGCAGCAGTTCTGGGCGACCTCGAAGGACGGCACGCAAGTCCCCTACTTCCTGGTGGCCAGGAAGGACATGCCGCTCGACGGCACGACACCCACCATCGAATACGCCTATGGCGGCTTCGAGGTGTCGATGCTGCCGACCTATTCGTCCAGCATCGGCAAGCTATGGCTGGAGAAGGGCGGCGCCTATGTGCTGGCCAATATCCGCGGCGGCGGCGAATTCGGGCCCAAATGGCACAATGCCGGCCTGAAGACCAAACGCCAGAACATCTATGACGACTTCCAGGCGGTGGCTCAGGACCTGATCAAACGCAAGGTGACCACGCCACGCCGGCTCGGTATAATGGGTGGCTCCAATGGCGGCCTGCTGATGGGCGTGCAGTTGACCGAGCGGCCCGACCTGTGGAACGCCGTGGTCGTCCAGGTGCCGCTGCTCGACATGGTCAACTTCACCCATATGTCGGCCGGCGCGTCATGGCAGGGCGAATACGGCAATCCCGACGACCCGGTCGAAGGCGCCTTCCTGCGCTCGATCTCGCCCTATCACAATGTCAAGGCGGGCGTCGCCTATCCGGAGCCGCTGTTCGAAACCTCGACCAAGGACGACCGCGTCGGCCCCGCCCACGCCCGCAAGATGGCGGCGCTGTTCGACGATATGGGCCTGCCCTTCTACTATTATGAGAACACCGAAGGCGGTCATGCAGCGTCGGCTAATCTAGCGGAAACCGCTCGCCGTTACGCCATCGAGTATACCTATCTAACTGAAAAGATTATGGATAAATAATAAATCATTGACTTAATTAAGCACTTGCTAACAAATAAAAGGCGTTCGGAGTTCAACCCGGACGCCTTTTTTAATTTGAGTCTGAATTTCCGGAACGCCTGCGTTTCGGCAAGCGCGACCGCTGCCTGACACCGGCTGCGTTGTGGCCCATACAGGGAGCCCTGCGACGCTTGAGTGCTGGCCTCCGAACGCCTCAGCGTTCGGCAAGCGCGACCGCGCGCCCGAGCTCGTGCGAGGAGCCCGCGCGGCGCTTGAGCGCGTAAAATGAGCAACTAATAATGAGCAACTAATTATGTATGCCCTGCTGCAGGCTGGCTTCGAAATCGATCAGGATGTCGGCATACTCGATACTTTCGAGCGGCTTCGAATTGTTCTCGAGCACGCGCTTCATGCGAAAGCGCCAGAACGAGACGATGTGATTGAGCGTGCCCAGCCGGTCGCCGAGGTCGAGAAACAGCTTCGAACCGCGCAACAGGAATTGACGGAACGGCTCCGGATTGCGGTCCTCGTCCATGGCGCGATAGACCTCGTCATAGGCTTCCAGCGTACGGCCGGCGTCCTGGATCGCCTTGACCAGCGCCTTGGCCAGACGCGGCCGCGCCCGGCGCAGATAGGTGCGCAGCATGTCGTCATGGGTCGATACCGGCCGGTAGCTCGACAATCCGCCCAACACTTCGCGGATGCCGTCCTGCAGCTCGACATAGGCCCATTTGTAGTAGAGGAAGCCGCGCCACGAACTGATCCCGGCGGCGAACTGCTCCTCGGTCATGCCCATGGCTTCGCGCAACGGCGCCAGTTCCTTGTCGAGACGGTCGGACAGGATCTTGGTGCCCAGCTTGGCCGCCCCGCTCTTCTGCTTGACGCCGAAGGCGGCGTTCACCAGGTGCTCGATTTCGCGCGCGGTGAAGGCCCCCATCGATTTGAGGTCGGCCGCGGATATCTGGAAATAGCAGCCGGCCGGGCGGTGGTTCAGGCGCAGCAGATGCTCGCGCACAAGGAACGGATCGAGCGACGGCAGGCCATCCAGCACGCGCAGGATATCGACGTCGCGATTGCGGTGGATGTCATCGATGCCGAGGAAACTCGACATCAGTTCCTCGAAGCGCATCTGGCGAAAGAAGAACGAGCGGCCGCCCAGGCTGAGGTCGCGCGCGTCGAACGGCAGGATGATCTTGGTCACCGTCGTGCGCCCCGGCCCGAACAGATGGCGTTCGTCCATGCGCAGGGTGTGCTTGAGGATGATCGACCGGTTCAGCCCGGAATTCTCGAACATCGGCCGCGCCACATAGTCTTCGTTTTCCTGGTTGGCCAGCCAGATTTTCGACAGATTGAGGACACGATGGGACGACCCGGTGACGTTGAGGTGCGCCAGGTTGCGCATCTCGCGCGCCACGGTGAAATGACTTTCCGTCGATGGGCCGATCAACGGCAGAGGCTTGGCCACGGGAAGGTCCTTTACTCGACTACGGGGGCGTCGCAATAGTTTTGATCGGAATGACGCTTCACTTCGAGTCATCCGGCACGGCGTCTTCGCCGGAATACTGCGCCAGCGCCGCCAGCGACTCGTCGAAATCGATCAGAATGTCGGCATATTCGGTGGGTGTCAGGCGCTGGGCGTTCTGCGCGGCCGCGCCCATGCGATAGGCCCAGAACGAGCCGATATGGCTGAGGATGCCGATGCTTTCGCCCAGTTCGAAGAACAGGCCCGGCCCGTCGAGCAGAAAGCGGCGGAACGGCCCCGGGTTCGACCCATCGACCAGGGCGCGATAGGCCTGGTCGTAGATGGCCAGGGTGCGGCCGACATTGGTCGCCGCGGCCACAATGCGCTTTGCCAGGCGCGGACGGACCTCACGCAGGAAGTCGCGCATGGCTTCGTCCGCCTTGCCGGCCGGCTGGTAGGTGGAAAGGCCTTCCAGCACCTTGCGCATTTCGTCCTGCAGGGCGATGTGGCGCCACTTGAAATAGAGAAAGCCGCGCCACGAAAATATGCCGTCGGAAAATTCCGCATCGGACATGCGCAAGGTCGTGCGCAGCGGCCACAGCTCCTTGTCGAGCTCGTTGGCCAGTATCTTGCCGGCCAGTTTCAAGCCGGCGTCGCCGATCAGATCCTTGCCGAAGGCGGTGATCACCAGACGCTCGATCTCGGCATTGGCGAAACCGATCATGCGCTGGACGTCGAACGGCGAGATCTTGAGATAGCAGGCGCCCGGACGATAGCCGTGACGCGACAGTTGTTCGCGCACCAGGAACGGATCGAGCGACGGCAGGTTGTCGAGCAGGCGCAGCAACTGCACGTCATTATTGCCCGCGGCATCGTCGAGATTGAAATAGCTGCGGCAAAAACTGTCGAAACCGACCTGATTGACGAACATCGAGCGCCCGCCGAGCCTCAGGTCCATGGGGTCGAAGGGCAGGATGATCTTGGTCGCCGTGCGCTTGCTGCGCCCGAACAGTTCGCGTTCGTTGGCGCGCAGGGTGTGCTTGACGATCAGGCATTTGTTGAGCTGGGAGTCGCGGAAGAACGGCTTGAGCTGGTATTCCTTTTCCTTCGACGAGGCCAGGTGCACCTGAGCCAGGTTGAGCACGCGCGAGGTCGACGCCGTTTCGCCCAGATTGGCGAGATTGCGCACGTCGCGATTATTGGCGGCATTGGCCTTGGTGTCGCAAGCGGCCGTGGTAATCATGCGACGGCCCTTCTCTGCAGCTTGCGCTTGGCGACGAGGGCCTTGAGATTGCGCACCACGGTATTGGCGCGCACATTGTCTCCGTCGGGGGCTTCATTGAGCTGGATCAGGGCGTCGAGATGGACGTCGAGCACTTCGGGGTCGGCGGCGTCGCCGAACAGGGCCATATATTCACGCAGCGAATGCGTGGCCTGCTCGATGAGCTTGAGGCGGAAGCGGTGCGCCGTCTCCTCCGCCTGTCCGACGCGGGCCACCATATGTTCCAGGACCCTGGGCGTCAGCCCGCCGCGCGCCTGCATATAGGCGCGCAGGCCGTTGAGCTCGACCGACAAGGATTCCTTGTACATGCGCCGCGCGGCGTCCTCTGCCGCCGCCTCGATGTCCGAGGCGCGCCGCAAAAGGCCGGTATAGCCGTCCTTCTTCTTGGCGCGGCGGCGGCACGGGCCGACATAGCCCGCCGAAATGATGAAGGGCCGCCGGCGTAGCACGCACGAGCAGATGGCCTTGAGGATCGACAGGGTGGAGAACGGCTTGATGACGAATTCGTCTATGCCCGCATTGCGCGCCGTGGTGACGTCGCGGGCGCTCTGGCGCGCGGTCAGCATGATCATCGGCACGGCGGGATTGGAAAAGCGCGGATCGGGGTTGACGGCGGCGTGGCGGATCGTGCGCGCCAGCTCGAGGCCGGAAAGGCCCGGCAGCCCCCAGTCGAGAATGAGCAGGTCCGGCATCTGGGCCTCCATCTGATCGATGGCCTCCTCGGCGGTGCGCGCCACGGTCAGATTGCTGAACCCCGATGCCCGTAAAAGTTCGACGATCAAACGGCGCGAAGACTCATTATCCTCGACGATGAGTATATTTAACTTAGATCCATCGATTTTGCGCAGTAATCGCAAACTATGCGAATGACTGGCCGCCACAGGTTTCGAGTTCATTCCGGATCCACACCACACCCGGGGTAACCTTATCTAAAACGCATTAATTCTCTGTTGCCTCGGCGGTAAATTGTGGAGTTAACATCTCTTTAATGCAATTATAAACACTGCTTTAACCTTGACCGGAGACAATGGCCTGATGAACCGCAGAGCCTTTTGTCTTTTGTTCGCCGGCGCGAGTGCCTTGCTCGTGACCGCCGCCCCCGTCACCTCCGCCCAGGCCGAGGACGAAAAGAAGAAGGGCGGCGGCAAGGGCTATACCCAATTTCCGATGATCAACGTCTTCACCCAGGCCAATTCCACGCATCACGGCACGCTGTCGGTCGACCTGGGGCTCTATACCGACGACGGCAAGCTGCAGGCCCAGGTCAAGACCTATATGCCGCGGCTGCAGGACGCCTATCTCAGCCGCCTGCAGAACTACGCCAACGACCTGAACACCCACTCGCTGGCCGATCCGGACTATATTTCGCTGCTGCTGCAACAGGCCACCGACAAGGTGCTGGGCCATGCCGGCGTCAAGGTTCTGCTGGGTTCGGTCTTGCTTAATTAAGCGCGTGCAACGCGCTTTTTCCGCATTGCACGCGAACGATATTCGGCCCATATAACCGGCGAGACTGTCTGCCGGAGCATCGCCCATGAGCCAGCCCCCGACGCCTTTCGAACAGGGCCTGCGCCTGATGGGCGCCCAGCAGCAACTGGCGGCGCGCAGCCTGATCAACCTCATCGAAATGGTCTCGACCTCGTCGCGCCGCTATGCCGAGGAAACCCAGGCTTTCGCCCGGGACGCGGTCGAACTGATGAACCAGGCGGCGCAGGCCCATACGCCCCAGGACCTGGGCGACCTGCACAAGCAATGGACCGACACCTGCCTGAAATACGGCCAGAGCCAGACACGCGCCACCATGGCGTTTGTGGAGCAGTGCGGCGCCCAGGCGCTCAACGCCGCCGCACATATCGAAACCGACGTCGCCGGTTCTACGGCCACGGCCAAGAAGGAAGATTGAAACATGGGTAGCTTGAGTGGAAAAACCGCGCTGGTCACCGGATCGACCAGCGGGATCGGCCTTGCCATAGCCAACGCCATGGCGGCCGAGGGCGCGAAGATCATGCTCAACGGCCTGGGCGACGCCGCCGAGATCGAAAAGATCCGCAGCGGGATGGCGCAGACCCACGGCGTCGAGGTACTGTTCGACGGCGCCAATCTGCTCAAGCCCGATGAGATCGAAACGCTCATTAACGATATCAAGTCCAAGCTGGGCGGCCTCGACATCATCGTCAACAATGCCGGCATCCAGCACGTTGCCCCGATCGAGGAATTTCCGCCCGATCAATGGGACGCCATTATCGGCCTGAACCTGACCTCGTCCTTCCATACGGTGCGCCACGCCTTTGCCGACATGAAGGCAAAGAAATGGGGCCGTATCGTCAATATCGCCTCGGCCCACGCCCTGGTCGCCTCGCCGTTCAAATCGGCCTATGTCGCCGCCAAGCACGGCCTTTTGGGCTTCACCAAGACCATCGCACTGGAAGGCGCCGAGTTCGGCATCACCGCCAATGCCATCTGCCCGGGCTATGTACACACCGCCCTCGTCGACAAGCAAATCCCCGACACCATGAAGGCGCGCAACATGACGCGTGACGAGGTGATCAAGGACGTCATCCTGGCCGCCCAGCCGACCAAGGAATTCGTCACGGTCGAGGACATCTCCGCCCTGGCGGTGTTCCTGTGCAGCGACGCCGGCAAGTCGATCAACGGCGCGCCGTTGAGCATCGACGGCGGCTGGGTCGCGGCCTGACGAACGCTTCCGGATCAGGACCGGGGTGACGCGGCCGTCAAGGCCAGATTATCCCGGATCACCGCCTGCAGGCGTTCCGACGCCATCTCCATGCGGAAAAAGGTGTCATAGCCCAGCCGCGCCCGCTCGCGCATCGCCGATCTTTGTACCGCCGGCAGGATCAGCCAGCGCTTGAGCAGGCGGGCAATGCCCTCGGGCGTATCGGCTTCGATCAGCCCGCCGCCGGCGGCCTCGACCTCACGCCAGATATTGACGCGATTGGTCGTCAGGACCGGTGTGCCGCACGCCATGGCCTCGGCGACGACAACGCCGAAATTCTCCTGGTGCGACGGCAGAACGAAGGCATCCGCCGCCGTCATGGCGTTCCATTTGTCGAGGCCGTAGAGCGGGCCGGGAAAATGCACGCGGCCGGCCAGGCCCAGCTTTTGCGCCTGGGCCTGAAGCGCGGTCAGCAGGCCGACCTGATCGGGACCGACGATAACCAGTTGCAGATCGGGATATTGCGCCGCGACGCCAGCAAAGGCGTCGATCAGCAGATCACACCCCTTCTTCGGATGGATACGGCCCAGAAACAAGAGATAGGGACCGGCAGCCCAATGCGGAAAGCGCGCCTTGAACTCCGCCATGCCGGCCGGCGCCTCGGGCGGCGGCGCATTGGCGCCGTAGCCGACCACCGCTTCGGGATAGCCGCCGTGGCCAAGGAAGACGCCGCGCGCCAGCAGGCGCTCATCCTCGGCGGTGAACAACACCTTGCGCGCATGGCGCAAGAGCAGCCCTTCATTGACCAGCCAGAAGGCCTGTTTGGCCAGGTGCTTTAGCGGGTAGGCGCGACGGAACCAGGGATCCATCATGCCGTGGGTGAAGACGAAATAGGGCACGCCGCCATTCGGCAGAACCCGGGCCGAGGCATAGGTGGCGTAGTTCCACAGGGTATGGGCGATGACGCAATCATAGCGATGGATGTTTTCGCGCAACCACGGCACGGCTTTGGGCGAATAGCCGTAATGCCGCTGGAACCGGTTGCGCCGGTCGACCTCGTCCGGCCCGAGACCGAGCGCGGTGATCGGCGCCGGAAATGCCTTGACGTAGGGGGCATCGGGCGCGTCGAGCGAAACCACGTCGAAGATCATCGCCCCATGCAGGGTGGCCAGCTGCGACAACAACCCCTCCACCGGCCCGCCGGATTCCGGCGAGACCGACGGGATGATATTCAGCACGCGGATGGGGTTTTGGCTGCCGTCCTTCATTACTCTCGCGCTCATCGGTTCCGCGCACATTCCCGGCTTGGCCAAATCGCTGGCATTTTCTTCTGGCGACACGATCAAGCCATTGGGCAAGCTCTTGAGCACGCCCTTGGGCAGGCGCCTGGGTGTCATAGCGCTATTACGCAAGTTTTCGCGCATGCGGCAATAGATCAGCCATGCCGCCATACAGGTTTTTATGCGCCCTTACCGGTTTTTTATCAAATCATCCGCGCTCTCGCACCGCTTCACAACGGCACCTTGGTCATAGTCCTCACGTCTTTGTGAGAAGGAAACGCCCCGTGATTAAGATCAGCTCCAAACTTCTGCCCCTGGCCGCCGCCGCGCTGTGCCTGACCGCCGCCGCCTGCTCGAAACCCGCCGACACAAGCACTTCGACGGAAACCTCGACCGACGTGACGTCGCCGGCCGCGATGGATAGCGGCATGTCCGGCGATTCCGCGTCCGGCGCGACCTCATCGACCACCACTACGACGACCACGACGACGTCGCAGTAATCCAAGCTCTTTCCGAGACCCGGGCATTATCCCCCGCCCGGCGCCCTTTGGGCACACTTGACTCCCTCCGCGTATACCCTCCACGGACGTGCCTTCAGGGCGCGTCCGTTTTTTTGGGCTTTATATGGGCTTTTTATGTGCTCAAGCGCCGCACAGGCCCGTGCGAGCATGCTCCGCGCCGGAGCTCGTGATCGAACGAGTCGATCGCGGCGAATATGACGACCTCGCCTAGCGAGCGAAGCCGTGGCGCGCGAGGGATATACACCCGATGTCACGCCGCGCCTTATTCCGCCGCCTTCATTCGCGCCGCGTCGTCATTCACCGCCAATGGCGATGCGTCACCGACGCGCCGCTTCCCTTCGGGGAAGAACGCCCTTGGCCTCAAATATCCAAGCATTGTCTCACAGGCATTTTCTTCTATCGATGCCTTCAGCGCTCTCTTCACCCTCGTCCGGGCGCGATGGTCGCGCTTTATCATGGCCAAGGGCTTCTGCCGGATTGGCAAGGCGATATCATAAAATCCGTTCGCCAATAGCACCCCACCATGGGACTCGAAAAAAGCGTCGTATATTTGGCGGAAGTGAATGGAGCGGTCAGGGGTGTTGGAGAGTTGATGCTCCGAGTTCACAGCGACAATGCGCGATATATCCCAGGCCCTCGCAACGCCTTGCAGCGCCGAGAAAATCGCGTAGCAGGGCGTGACATCGTTCAGTTGCTTTGAAATTTGGCGGTTGGCTTCCAGTCTGCCGGAAAAGCCTTGTACGCGCGTCACCAAGATGACGTTCTCGTCCGCAAATCCGAATACGCGGCCAGGGGAAACATTGAAAGAAATCAGGAATATCTCGTCTTCGCCGTGGAAGAATGAAAGAGACAGTTCCCCTTCGCAGCTATGGGGATGACTCATATAAAGGGCGATATGATTTTCTGGGCCGATATCGTCGCAGATCGTCAATTTCTCGAACAATATCTTCGCGAGAGGGGCTTTCTCATGTCTCGAGAAAAAAAAGATCCAATTGTGAACGAAGCCATATATTTTATCGGAAAGGCCGATGCCGTGGCAGAGCTGCGCCCATCTTTCAAAAAAATTCGGCTGATGCCTTAGAATTTTGGTGAGGATTTCACCGAAACTCACCCCCTCCCGGAAGGTTATGTTCAGTTTATCTTCAAGCCCGGACATGATGGCATGGCGTACCGAAAGATAACGTCCACGTCGTCCGTTTGATATAACGTAATCTTCCAAAGGCGATACGGCAACATCCGGATACATATGCTTATAGTGTTCCGGATTGAGCCACGAATTTGGAGCATAGCCTTGATGCCAACCTATTGTCAGGTAGTGGTCGAGGGGGTTTGTTCCGACAAGCTCGTCTCTTGAAACCGTTGAACGGTAAAGATCTTCATCAAAGGCGTTGGAGAGCTGGATTCTCTCAAAGGTCCGCTTGAGAGCGGAGGGTTGGATGACCCGCCCTTCGCTTCGTCCGTGATGAATGAAGTGAGAATAGGGCTCTGCGCCACCGCGCAGAACATCTCCCTGCAATTCCAGGTAGTGCGAAACACTGAAGTCAGGCGAAGGATCAAATCCCTTAAACTGCCCTACCCGGATATAATGATCGAGTTCATCCCATTTTGTTGGCAGTATGGGAGAATAAATAGTGGAGTAAAATGAGGCATTGAATTCGTTTTTTAGTGTGCCCCTTATTTTTACATGCCTGAACCGAGCCGAGATTTGCCGGAGGAAATAAGAAAACCCTGCCATTTCTTGTTTTTGTAACCTCCCCGCCCTTGAGAGGAGACACAACAAAAGGCATGACCCATCACCCTTTTTCTAATTTATCCACACTTCGCTGGGAGGTTCGCGGTGATTATGGCCACCGGGCCGCACTGAAGAGGCGGAAACCGTTCGGACCCCGGCTTCGCCACACGTCAGCTTCGGGCACGCGAATCTACGGTATCGCCACGCGCCGGACCAAGCTGCGGGAATGACGCTGCCCTGCGAACGACTATTCGACTTCCGCGACCACCTTGGCCAGGTTTTCGCGGGCTTCGTCGGCGGCACGCTGGCGTTCCCACATCGAGTGGTACAGTCCGCCCAGCCGCATCAGCTGGTCGTGGCGCCCGCGTTCGGCGACGACGCCGTCCTTGAGCACCAGGATTTCGTCGGCACCGACGACCGTCGACAGGCGGTGGGCGATGACCAGGGTGGTGCGGTTCTTGGAGACGTCGTCGAGCGAGGCCTGGATTTCGCGCTCGGTATGGGTGTCGAGCGCCGAGGTCGCCTCGTCGAGGATGAGGATCGGCGGCGACTTCAACAAGGTGCGCGCGATGGCCACGCGCTGCTTTTCGCCGCCGGACAGCTTCAGTCCGCGCTCGCCGACCTCGGTATTGTAGCCTTTCGGCAGGCTAGCGATGAAGCCGGCGATCTGGGCGCGCTCCGCCGCGTCCTCGACCTCTTCCTGCGAGGCGCCGTTACGGCCGTAGCCGATATTGTAGGCGATGGTGTCGTTGAACAGCACCGTATCCTGCGGCACCATGCCGATGGCTCTGCGTAAGCTCGTCTGGGACACCGAACGAATGTCCTGACCGTCGATCTCGATCGAACCGCCCTGGATGTCGTAGAAGCGGAACAAGAGGCGCGAAATGGTCGACTTGCCGGCGCCCGACGGACCGACTATCGCCACGGTCTTGCCGGCCGGCACATCGAAGCTGACGCCCTTGAGGATGGCGCGATCGGGATCGTAGGAAAAGACCACATCCTTGAACGACACGGCGCCGTCGACAATGCGCAGGTCGTGGGCGTCGGCGGCATCGAGCACTTCCTGCGGCTCGTCGAGCAGCTTGAACATGGCTTCCATATCGATCAGGCCGGTCGAGATTTCGCGATACAGCGTGCCGATAAAATTCAGCGGAATAGCCAATTGGATCATGATCTGGTTGACCATGAGGAAGTGGCCGATGGTTTTGGTGTGGTGTACGACCTCCCAACCCGACATCAACATGACCGCGGTCATGCCCACCGAGAAAATCACCGCTTGGCCGATATTCAGCCAGGCCAGCGAAATATAGGTCTTGACCGCCGCCTTCTCGTATTTCGCCGTGGCGCGGTCGTAACGGGCGCGTTCCAGAGGCTCGTTGCTAAAATATTTGACGGTTTCGAAATTGAGCAATGAATCGACTGCCTTCGACATCGAGTCGCTGTCGGCGTCGTTCATGTCCTTGCGGATGGCGATGCGCCAGTTGGAGGCGACGATCGAGAACCAGATATAGACTGCGACCGTAACGGCGACGACGGCGACGTACCAGAAGCTGAACTGGCACAATATAATTATGGCGTACATGACGAACTGAGCGATCGTCGGGATGCCGACCATCATACTCAGCCGAATAATGGTTTCGATGCCGGCCTTGCCGCGCTCTATGACCCGAGACAGGCCGCCGGTGCGGCGCTGCAGATGGAAACGCAGGCTAAGATTATGCAGGTGGATGAAGGCGCGATTAGCCAGACCGCGCACAGCGTTCTGGCCGACACCGGCAAATAAGGCGTCACGAATATTGTTGAGCACCTGAGACAGCAGACGCGTCGCGCCATAGGCGGTGATCATCAGCACCGGCATGGCCAGAACCAGGTCGAGCGCGGTTGGCGCCGGCAAACGATGCGGCACCAGGGCGTTCGACGCCCATTTAAAGGTGAAGGGCATGCAACCAATCAGCAGGGTGCCGGCCAGCATGGCCAGCATGGCCAGGACGACCTGCATCTTCAGGTCGGGGCGATCGGCCGGCCACAGATAGGGCATAAGGAACGCTAGGGTCTCGGAAGGCTTGGCTTTGGGTTTCGGCAAGGGCGCTTGAGCGTTCATCAATCAGCTTTCCGGACGTTCGGTATATGTGGCGGAATATAGGCATGGCGGCCGCTCTCGCCAATCAAACGGCGGCATTTATTTTTGTGCGAGACGGTTGGTTTATATTGTCAGCGATTCCAGATAGCGGGCAATGGCGTCATGGCCTTCGTGACGCGCCCAGTCGAGCGGCGTGCCGCCATGGATTGCATCGGCGACGTCAGGGCGCGCCCCATGCGCCACCAGCCAGCGTACGGCGTCCTCGTGGCCCTTCCAGACCGCGACGTGCAGCGGCGTGGCATGGCCGTGAAAACCCATCGGATTCAGGCGATTGAGGTCCTCGCCGGCGGTCACCAGGCGTTCGAGCACCGCGATGCGGCCGTGCGTGGCCGCCAGGGCCAGGGCCTGATGGCGCGCTTCGGCGGACGCCTCGGGCCATAGGGTAGTGAAAACATCCAGGCGGCCCAGGCCGGCGGCAACCGGCAAGCTGTAGACCGGCAATCGCCCCGCCAGATCCTCCGCCGTGTCGCCATAGCCATGGGCCAGCGCGGTCAGCAGCGTTGCATGATCTTCGGCGCCGGCATCGAGCAATAGAGTGGCCAGTTGCGCCTGCAATCCGGCTTGATGCGGATGGACGCTGGACACCAAAAGCCCGAGCGTCGCCATAGGCGCTCCATAGAATTGCGCCGTGGCATTGGGATCGGCGCCGGCCTTGAGCAAAAGCCGCGCCATGGAAACGGCTTTGGCCGGAGTCTTTTGACGTTCGGCTTCGACGCCGTTGGCGGAGATATAATGCAGAAGCGTGGCGCCATGACGGCTGGACCGCGCGCGGATCAGATCGGGATATTGGGCCAGCAAGGCCTTCAGAGCGGTCTCAAGGCCGTCGACCACGGCATCGGCGGCCGCTTCGAAAGCCGCGTCCGGCGTCACAGGGCGCAACCGTCCGGACCGCAGATGCTTTCTTCGGAAGTTTGGGCCTCGGCGATCACCGGCGTGGCCTTCAAAGCCGCCTCCAGGGCCTGCAGGAAGGCCTGCGGCGGCTGGGCGCCGGAGACGGCGAACTGGCCGTCGATCAACACGAAGGGTACACCCCGCACGCGCATCATCTCGGCCCGGCGCTGGTCGGCGGTGACCTGAGCGCGGCGTTCAGGCGATTCAAGCGCCGCCTGCATCTCGTCGGGCACCAGACCGACCTCCTCGCCCAGCGCCATCAGCGATTGGCGGTCGAACACCGAGCGGCCTTCGGTGAAATAAGCGCGGTAGAGGCGATTCAGCAGATCGGCCTCCACCCCCTTGTCGGCCGCCTGAGCCAGCAGGACGTGGGCGTCGGCGGTGTCGCCGGCCCAGGTGCCGGTCAGATGGAATTCCAGCCCGGCCTGGGCGGCCATGCCCTCGACATTGCGTAATGACGCCTGAGCCTGGGCCGGTGACTGGCCATAGCGCTTGGCGAACATCTGCTCGACCGGATAGGGCGCCTCGCCCGGCATCAGGCGGAAGGCGCGGTGATGCACCGTGACATCGGTCCCGTCCGGAAGGGCTCTCAGAGCCGTTTCCAGGTGGGTCTTGCCGATATAGCAAAAGGGACAGATGACGTCGGACCAGATTTCAATGTTCATGGGGGGAAGTTAAGTCCGATAGGAGCCGGGTTCAAGACCAACTCTCCTCCCCATTTTGTTAAAATGGGCAGGGGAGACCTGCGACAGGACTAGCGCAATCGTGCGTGAAATTGTACGATAATGAGCGAAACGGGAGTCCGCCATGTTGAAATCCGCCGCCTGCGCCCTGGGGCTGATCGCCATAGCCTTTGCCGCGCCCACCTCGGCGCAAGACCTGAAGCCGATCCGTGTCATCATGGTCGGCGACTCGACCATGACCGACAAGTCGGGCTACGGCACGGGCTTCTGCGCCCAATTCCGCCCGGAAGTCACCTGCATCAACCTGTCGCGCGGCGGGCGCTCGTCGAAGAGCTATCGCGTCGAGGGCCTGTGGGACAAGGCCTTGACGCAGATCAAGGACAATACGGGCTTCGTCCGGACCTATGTGTGGATCGAATGGGCGCACAATGACGGCTCCGACAAACCCGAACGCCATACCGACATCCACAACGAATTTCCCCTTAACATGCGTCACTACGGCGAGGATATCGAGGCGGCCGGCGCCGTGCCGATCATGGCGACGCCGCTGACCCAGCGCTGGTTCCGCGACGGTAAATTGCGCCCGGACCTGCTGCCCTGGGCGGACGCCATCAAGGTCGTAGCCAATGACAAGCACTGGGAGGTCGTCGACTTCTATGCCGCCAGCCAGAAAGCCGTCCAGGACATGGGCCCGGTCGCCGCCAACCGCATGGCCGGCGAACCTATTCCGCAGAACGTGCTCGACAGCGAAGCTTCGGGCACGTCGGTGCCGGCGGTGTTCACCGACGCCTCCCAGGCGACGACTCCGCAGCACCAGGGCTTCGATTACACCCATCTGGGCGCCAAGGGCGCCGCCGTCTTCGGCAAGATGGCAGTCGATCTGTGGGCCTCGCAGGACGCCGACATCCGGCCCTATGTGAAGGCGGATTAAGAAATCCCGCCTCTACCCTTGCATAAGGTTACTTTATAACATATGTGTGGCGCCTAACGGAGCATGCATATGTCTGATCGCAAGACGAAATGGCTGGATATCACCTCGATGGGCCTGTCGGGCCTGTGCGTGGTGCATTGCCTGGCCCTGCCGTTCCTCGTCGCCGCCCTCCCCTTCCTCGGCGTATTTACGCGTAGCGAGTGGGTCCACCAAGTGCTGATCCTGATCGCCGCGCCGCTGACTGGCCTGGCCTTCTGGCGGATCAAGGCCTGGACGCGGCCGGAACTGGCGATCCTGATGATCCTGGGCGTGCTGCTGCTGGCCGCGGCGGCCTTCATTCCCGGTCTCGAAGCCTATGAAGTGGTGATCTCGGTATCCGGTGCCCTGTGCCTGGCCAGCGCGCATCTGATCAATTATCTCGGCGGCCGGCATCTGTTCCATCGCCACACCGCCGAGTGCGCCTGCAGCAACGGCTGATTTTCCCATAAGATTCAATACATCTGTCACCCCCGTCGCGGTCATCCCGCGACGGGGCATTAACGCGTCTGAATCAAAGCTGAATCAAGCCGCGGCAACCCTTTACAGCCTTTAATATTAATCAATGTAAATTCATAGGTATTAATCAAGTTGACTCATTAGAAGCCAGAAATACCTCGGTTATTGCAATAATAAATCCAATCTCTACACAAAAATTTGCTGTTTTTTAGCTATATTCCTGCATTCTGCTTTCGAGCCCATAATCTATTTGATTGAAGACTCATTCGGCAAAACGCCGACCGGCAGACAAAAAGTCGTCGGATTTCCAGAACCAAAGGAAAAACAATAATGGACGTCAATACCAACGTAGGGGCAATGCTCGCCCTGCAAAACCTGAACTCGACCAGCATGCAGCTGCAGGCCACGCAGCAGATCATCTCGACCGGTCTGAAAGTGGCCAGCGCCAAGGACGACGGCGCCACCTACGCCATCGCCCAAAGCCAGCGCGCCACGGTCGCCTCTCTCGACGCGGTCAAGGATTCGTTGAACCGCGGCGCTTCCGTCGTTGACGTGTCCCTCTCGGCCGGCGACTCGGTCACCGACCTGCTCACGCAGATGAAGGAAAAGGCCCTCGCGGCCTCGGATACGTCGCTCGACACGACGTCCCGCACCGCCATGCAGACCGACTTCAACTCGCTGCGCGACCAGATCACCTCGACCCTGGCCAACTCGTCGTTCAACGGCATCAATATCCTCGACGGCACCAACACCCAGATCGCGGCCCTGGCCAATGCCAGCGGC
>OUWB010004774.1_pt1 | contig 25840 bp, 25 predicted proteins | sample 1779821 | NCBI WGS metagenome assembly OUWB01 (sample SAMEA3914806, study PRJEB12502) | metagenome | biome: forest; material: soil | place: Canada | collected 2011-08-03 | depth 0.1 m
GCCGCCTTGAAGGTGGCGATGCCCGAGACCGAGAAGAACGCGCCCAGGGCCGCCGCGCGCCGGGCCAGCTCGGCGCCGCTGGTGTAGCAGTGCATCAGCAGCTTGAACGGGCCGCGGGCGTATTCCGCTTCCAGGATGTCGCCCATTTCGGCGTCGGCCTCGCGGGTATGCACGATCAGCGGCAGGCCGGTCTGACGCGCCGCGGCCACGTGGGCGCGGAACACCGCCGCCTGGATCGGGCGCGGGCTGAGGTCGTAGTGGAAATCCAGCCCGGTCTCGCCGATGCCCACCACCCGGGGATGATCAGCCAAGGCGATCAAGGTCTGGGCGCTAAGCTGCGGATCTTCCTTGGCTTCATGCGGATGGGTTCCCACGCTGCACCAGATGTCGGCATGGGCCTCGGCTATGGCCCGCACGGCGGGAAAGGTCGAGACCTTGTCGCAGATGGTCAGCATCAGGGCCACGCCGGCGGCGCGGGCGCGGGCGATCACCTCGGCCTGGTCGTCGGCGAACTGGGGGGCGTGCAGGTTGACGTGGCTGTCGATCAGCACGCTCAGCGCCCCATCGCCGCGCGCAACTCGGCCATGGCGCTCCAGAAGGCGTCGGTGCGGTCGAGATTGATCGCCTCGGCCTCGCGCGGCAGGCGCACCAGCCGGTCCCAGAGGGCGCACCAGCGGTCGGAGGTCATCACGCCCTCAGCCGCCCAGGCGGCGGCGGCCTCGTGCACCCGCTCGGCCAGGCGTTCGAACAGCAGGTTGAAGCGCTCGGCGCCCTCCGCCCCGCGGAAGCTGTCGGTCAGGGCCACCAGGGGCGCGGCCGGCCCGCCGGGTCCCGCACGCAGGATATCCTGCGCCATCCGGTCCAGCTCCAGCGCCCCACGCCGCGCCAGGTCCAGGGCATGGCCGGGCGAGTTGCGGGCCATTCTCGCAAGCAGAACAGCGTCTTCTGCGTTCAAGCTCAGCCGCGCCCGCAGCAGGTCGGCCACCGCCGCCTCGCCCCAGGGCTCGAACCGCAGCCGCCGGCAGCGCGAGCGGATGGTGGGCAGCAGGCCGCCCGGGCTGTGCGAGACCAGGAACAGCACGCCGCGCTCAGGCGGCTCCTCAAGTGTTTTCAGCAAAGCGTTGGCGGCGTTGACGTTCATGTCATCCACCGCATCGATGATCGCAACGCGCCAAGGCGAGGCGGCCGGGGCCTTGGAGAAGAATTCCGGCAGGCGGCGCGCCTCGTCCACCGGGATCGACTTGCGCGCCTTGCCGTCCTCAGACGCCCGTTCCAGCACCATCAGGTCCGGGTGCGAGCGGGCGGAGACCTGCAGGCTGACCCGGTCGTCGGGCCGCGCGCCCAGGGCGCCCAGGCTGGGTTCCGGTGCAGCGCCCAGCAGGCGGCGGGCGGCGCGGAAGGCGAAGGTCGCCTTGCCCACGCCTTCGGGCCCGCACAGCAGCCAGGCGTGATGCAGCCGGCCGCGCTCCAGCGCCTCGACGAAGGCCGCCTCGGCGCCGCCGGGATCGTCGAAGGCGAACACGTCGCGCGGATGGGGGATGTCGGCCGCCTCGCTCATGGCGCTAGCCGCCCCTGCACGGCGGACCAGACCGCCTCGCCGACCGCCTCCAGGCTGGCGTCGGCGTCGATCAGCACGCAGCGATCGGGTTCGGCCTCGGCTATGGCGCGGAAGCCGGCGCGCAGGCGCTCATGGAAGGCCAGGCCCTTGGCCTCGAACCGCGCCTCGCCCTCGCCGCGGGCGGCCGCGCGGGCCAGGCCCACGGCGGGCGGCAGGTCGAAGATCAGGGTCAGGTCGGGGACCACTTCCCCCAACACCTCGATCTCCAGGGTGTGGATCAGGCCTGGCGGCGTTCCGCCGCCGGCGCCTTGATAGGCGCGGGTGGAATCGAGGAACCGGTCGCACAGCACCACGGCGCCGCGCGCCAGGGCCGGGGCGATGGCGCGTTCGATGTGGTCGCGGCGAGCGGCGTACATGAGCAGGGTCTCGGTCAGGGGCGACCAGCGGTCGGCCTCACCGGTCACCAGCAGGGTGCGAATCGCCTCGGCGCCGGGCGAGCCGCCCGGCTCACGGGTGAGCGTCACCTCACGCCCGGCCTCGACCAGGCGCTGCGCCAGACGGCGGATCTGGGTGGACTTGCCGGCCCCTTCCCCGCCTTCGAATGTGATGAACCGGCCGCGCGTCACGGCCCTCACATTGTCCGGAACCGCGCCGGGCGCAAGCCGCAATCGGAGAGCGTCCCCGGCTTCCGCCCTGGGGTCCAGAGCCTATTCGCTTGGAATGACTCACCACCGCGCACCCCGGCGAACGCCGGGGCCCAGATTCATACCGAGACTTTTGCGATCGGATCTGGATTCCTGCATTCGCCGGAATGAGCGGGCCGGGTCATGGCGGCCGCGAAGTGTCCTAGAAGGGCGCGATCACCCGCGCGTCGCCGAAGCCGGCGGCGGCGATGCGCGCGCGGCCGGCCTCGGCCGCATCGGCGTCTGGATAGCCGGCCACCACCACGCGATAAAGGATCTGGCCCTGGCTGTTGGTCGTGGTCCGGATGCTGGCCGCCCCGGCCTGGGCCAGGCGGCTGGCGGCGCGCTGGGCGTTGTCATAGCTGGCGAAGGCGGCGGCCTGGACCGCATAGGCCGAGGCGGGCGGCGCGGCGACGGGCGCAGGCGTCACAGGCGCGGCCGGCGGCGGCATGCCCAACTGAGGCTCAGCCTCGGCATAGGTCATCGGCGGCGCGGCCGACGGCTGAACGGGTGTCGCCGGGGCGGCGTAACCGACCGGCCCCGAAGGCGGCGGCGCGGCCTGATCGTCGGCCTCGGCATAGAGCGGTTGAGGCGCCGCAGCCGGCATGGTCGCAGGCGTCAATGGCGACGGTGGCGGCAGGGTCGGCGCCGCCGGCTGCGCATCATCGGCGTCATCAGCCGACCGCGCCGGCGCGGCGGGAACCTGTTCGATCTCGTCGCGCGCCACATAACCGCCGCGGGCCGCCGGGCTGGACGGCGCGGCCTGGTCGTTGCGCGCATAGAGCACCGTCGGCAAGGCCGGCGCCGGGCCAACATAGCGCACCCGCACCCGCGTCACCCCCCGCTCGCGAAAGCCCAGGGATTCGGCGGCGGCGCGTGAGACGTCGATCACCCGCTCGTCCACGAACGGGCCGCGGTCATTGACCCGCAGGCGCATGCGCTTGCCGTTCTCGAGGTTGGTCACCTCGACGATGCACGGCAGCGGCAAGGTCTTGTGCGCGGCGGACAGACCCCACTGGTCGAAGATCTCGCCGTCGGCGGTGTGATGGTTGTGGAACTGGGCTCCGTACCACGAGGCCAGGCCCACCACGTCATAGTCGGGCTGGGCGTGGGGATAGTACCAGCGGCCGTCCACCTCATAGGGTTTGTCGACGCCATGCAGGCCGGAACGGGCCGAAGGCCCCTGCCCGCCACCGCCGGCGTCGGCCAGGCTGGACGGCCCCAGGCTGGCGCAGGCGCTGAGCCCAAGGGCGGCCAGGCTGACCAGGCCGCTCAGGCGGGCGATCCGGATCCAGGCCTGACGGTCGATCGGGCGCGGCTGCGACATGAACATCCCACTCACCGGGCGCGGTGAGGCGCCTGACGAGCGGGACTATCGGCCGAAGCCCTTTAGGAACCGGTTAAGGTGAACAAATCCGCACTGCGACCGAACGTCCGGCGCGGCGGATTCATCCCCGCCACGCCCATGACGTCAGGATCAGCCGCGATGTTCCATCCAGTGCAGCTGCTGGGCGATGTAGTCCAGGCGCTGCTGCAGATAGGCCCGGTCTTCCGGCCGCAGAGGCCCGTAGTCCTGGGCGTGCAGGCGGCGGTTCTCGCTGCGGACGAAGTTGAGCTCGTTGTTCAGGTGGTCGATCTCGCGCGGGGCCAGCCAGCCGGACTGGGCGGTGCGGTCGATGCGGCCCTGCATGATGTCGATGCGCTCGCCAATACCCTCGGGCGCGCCGTCCCAGAAGCCCATCGGCGGCGGGGGCGGCGGCGCATAGTAATAGCCGGCCGGGCAAGGCTGGTTGTTGGCGCCGGCGATGGCGTTGCCGGCCACCGCGCCGCCGACCGCGCCCACGGCCACGCCGGCGCCCCGATCATGACGCCCGGACAGGGCTCCGCCCAGGATCGCGCCGCCCACGGCGCCCAGGATGGTCCCGGCCGCCTGGTTCTGCTGGTTTGAGCGGACGCAGGCCGGATCGACCGGCTGGGCCGAGGCCAGGCCCGGCGCCAGGCTAAGGGCGGCCAGGCCGGCGAGGAGGAGGGTTTTTTGCATCACGTCATTCCTTCCAAGTCTTCTAGATCGGCCGCCACGGCCCCTTCGGACGCGACGGCATGCCGCAAAGCTTAAGGCGCGGCCACGGGGTTCCGTTCCGCCAGGCCTCAAATAAGCGTGACTTGTGGCGAGGATGAGGTCGGGGCCGCGTCCGACCTCCACGGGCCGTTGCACGCACAGTCAAGCAAACAGCGATCCCGGCCCCGTCTATGCTGGTCAAGTCCACTCTGGCGCGCACAGGCAGACAAAACTGCCCTTCAGAATTCATAGCCTCAGCGCATTTCAACCTGGAAATATTGCAAGCCACCACATCACAACCTGAGGCTTAACTCAAGTTAGCCATACGTATAAGCAAATCATTAGCCGACACCCGCTAGGGTTGCGACCATGCGCCGCACGGAAGCAGGGGCGCCACCAACCAACCAACGAACGGGTGTTACATGAAGACCTTCGTGACGGCCTTCGCTCGGGACGAGTCCGGGGCTACGGCGATCGAATACGGCCTTATCGTCGCGCTGATCGCCGTGGTGATCATCACCGCGGTGTCGACCCTGGGAACCAAGCTCAACCTGGCCTTCACCAGCGTCGGCTCTTCGCTTCCCTAACTGGTTGAGTTCGGGGCGCGTTCGGCTCGCCTGACGCGCCCAGGCCGGCGACCTCGCCGCCCCACGACGCCGGCTCGTCCCTCGCAACGTCGGGCCGGCCCTCGCCGTGCTTCCTACGGGCCCTCCCGCTCGCTCGCCGCTGCGCCCATGGTTGCGTCCAGGCGATCCGCGTGCGATCGAACGCCTGACCCGCGACAGGCCCGCCTGCCGCATCGGCGCCGCCGTCGGCCAAACCCGACGCATGCAGCCCAGCCGGACGGGTGGCCGAGTGGTTTAAGGCAGCGGTCTTGAAAACCGCCGTGGGTTCACGCCCACCGTGGGTTCGAATCCCACCCCGTCCGCCATTTCTCTATATTTTATCAATAAAATCAGTATGTTATAAACGGAACGCGTAAATACCCACGCATTTACCCCCGGCATAACGGAGCAGTCCCGGCCCCAATTTCAGGGGCCGAGACCGCCCTTCCCTACCCCATCACATGATCGTCCCAGGTCGTCCCACCGCAGCCAGGGAGGCGTCAGTCGGCGCGCCCATGCCGATTCGTGGCCCCTGGTTGCCGACAGTCGACCAGCCCAGGCTTGGCTCATCATCGAACACGGCACCTTCGTCCTCGCAGGCACCGCCCTCGTCCTCGCACTGCTCCTCGCAGTCGCCCATGAGGTGTCGGCTGGGGTCGTGATGGTCGGCCCAGCGCCGCTGATCGAGAGTCCCTGTTGATCCGAGCGAATATTCCTCGCCGCGGACGCCGCTGGTGTTGCTCCAGCCCATCGAGCCGGTTTCGCCCTCCACGGCGCCCAGCAGCGGCTCGCCGTCCTGATCGGGCTCGCGGCCGTCGTGCTCGCCCTCCAGGTCGCGGTCGCCATAGTGGGTGTCACGCTTATGGCCGGCCCAGTGATCCTGGCTGTGCCAGAGCCCATCGGCGCCCAGCGAGCCAAGTGACGGCTCCTCATCCCCTCCGGGCTCCCGTTCATCGACATCGCCGCCCTTAGCCCATTGCCGCTGGTCCAGGCTTTCGCGGACGGCCGGCAGCGACTTGGCAGGGTGGACCTCAGGGGCGCCCAGGGCGGGCTCCAGATCGGCGTCAGGGGTCATCGCGTCGAGCTTGGCGACGATCTCAGCCGCCAGGGCTTCCAGGCGCTCCACAGCGGCCCGCATGCGGTCCCTGAGGGCGAAGTCTACTTTGGGCGGCGCATCGTCCCCCAGGGACGCTTCAGGCGCAGTTGTGCTATCTCTCGGGTCAGCCGTGAGCATTCGATCCTCCAGTGATCGAGTCCAGGGTTAGGGGCGGTTGAGCGTTCCTGCGCTCTTCCGCCTCGCAATAAATAGCGCTATAAATTCCTGCATGGCAATAGTTAGCGCTAAAAATTCCAGAGGCCGGCCGAAGGCGGACACCGAAGCGGTGAACGTTCGTATGAGCCGCGATCAACTCGCCGCTCTTGATGCTTGGATCGCCCAGCAGCCGAAGCCTGTCAGCCGGCCTGAGGCCATCAGGGCCTTCGTCGCCGCGGCATTGCAGCTACTCACCTGACCAATCAACGGAGAACCGACATGGCCGGACCCGAAACACCGTTCCCGTGGATGATCCGATATGTCGACCGGCTCTGGCGGCTCCCACCTGAACAACGTGCCCATGTCATCGCCCAAGCCAAGGCCAGGATCAAAGCCAAGCGGGCTCATGGTCGCGATCGGGCGTTCGCAAAGCTGGGCGACTAAGGAGCTGTGGCATCACTCCCTGATATTGCCCAGGCGGCGCTCAATCACGCTGCCAATGTTCAGCTGATTTGCCCAACTCCAGCAAAGGGCTCACCGGCTGAATGGCTCTGGCCGGCAGCGATTTCGGGGGTAACAGCCCTAATCGTGCTGATCGTCAGTTCGCTTGTCTCGGCGGATCTTCACAGGAAGCGCATTGAGGCCGACTTTTACTTTGCTGAAAGAAAGGTCGCGCTAGATCAAGATCATGCAATTTGGAAGCGCCGCGTTGAAATAGCGGAGCAGACGCTAACGCTGTTCTATGAGGCGAAAGCTGCACTGCAATGGGCTCGCGGCTCGTATCACAATGGTGGCGAAGGGCAAAGCCGCGCTTCAGCTGAAGGCGAAACACCCGATCTGAAAAGGCGACGCGACAGCTATTACGTTCCCATTGAGCGCCTCAATAACGCCGCTGATACTTTCGCCAAAGCGCAAAGTGCGCGATATCTATTTATTGCGTATTTTGGAATCACGGCCGCGGATCCATTTCTTGGCCTGATTAGCGTCCACAATCAGATTCAATCGGCTGCGAACATACTCATTCAAATGGCTCCCACAGAGGATATTGCCCCTCAAGAGAGCTTTGTTCCTCTGCGTCGAAAGCTTGGTTGGGGTGAGCGGCCGGATCCGCTAGACGAAGAACTTGATGTGGCAACGAGGCAAATTGAGGGAATCTGCCGCTCGTTCCTTGTCCCGGCTAATGTCGGTTAGGCACCTGAATGCTGCCAGGGGCGCCACGGCTAGCTCATCCAGCACGACGCCTTTGTCGAGGCGCGTGCCTTCGACCTCAGCCATGACCTCGGGGGCGATCTTCTTGCCGCGAGCCAAGTCTTGGCGAAGGGTGCGTTCGCTGACACCAAGGCTGTCGGCGGCCTGACGGGAATAGGCTATGGCAGAATCTGCCATTGGCTCGTGCTGATTGCCGCGCCGTCCGCCCCTGCCAGGCTCAGAGACCAGCCCCAACTGCACCATGATCTCTTCGCGCCGCGCGTGGCAACGGGCCCGCTGGGCATCCGACAGTTCAGCCCGCGCAAGGTTTTCGTCGATTTCCCAAAGCTCGGCTGTTTCTATGAATTACCGGGGCGGTCGCAGCAAAAACACGACGATAGCCAGCACGGCGGGCGCGCCGATAATGACCCGCCAAGGCGTGTGTTGGATCAAACTGTGAGCGGTTTCGTAATTCATCATGGGATCCCCCGTTCAGGGGGAAATGACTCACTTTGCGGCCGGCGCAAATCGCAATCTGCAGGTGCAAAGGGGGTTTGCATTTTCGTTGGAGGCCAAGTTGCCCCAGCGTCACCCAGGCAGCTATGGGCGCCACACCCATTGCCATGATGGCAACACCCTTTGGCCGTGGCGGGCCGCCGCCCCCCGGAATCGACCCCGCTCAGCCCACGTCCTAGCCCGATACTTCGGCGTGCCGGTCAATCGCCATTCGCATTAGGCGAGCTACCGCGGACTGGAACCGCGCAGCCGCCATTGCTTCTTCCGTTACAGCTGATGGCAGGAACACGACGCCGCTTGGTTGGTCGAGAACGGCCTCGGCCTGGGAGATATCCTCAATGGCCTTTTGAAGGCTGGAAAGGCTTTGGTGCTGCGCCACGAGGCCCGCGACGGCATATTCTAGCGCCCATAAGCGGGCCTGATCACTCGGCAGACTAGTGGTGGCGTCGGTCATCGCTTCTCCTATGCCGGCATCTTGGCGCCGGATCTGGCGGACTTCCGCAGCGCCTTCATGACGCTGCCGTGGTTGTTCATAAGGTAGTCGTCGAAGCTCTTGGCATCCATCGTATGGACGTGGATCGCGTAATTGTGGGTGTCGCCAGATCCTCGGCCTCCCTCGCCCATTGGGAAGCCCTTGCCGGAATTGAAGTCGTTGAGCATGCCGCGCATCGGATTGGCGATCGAAGCCGGGAGCACCATCTCGTTCTTGTGCAGCAAGGTCGGCGCGTTATCGATCGGCACCTGGCCCCAGCCCTGTTCGGCATAGGCGAAGCCCAGAACCGCCGCAGCCCCAGCAGAGGCGATCGCCGGCGCCGCCGGGGCCGTGACCGGGTTTTGCGAGAAGGCTGAGAACAGGCCGCCGAAGGTCTTGGCGGCGTCCTGCTTGATCCACATGGCCGTCTGGGCCAGCATCTGAGCATTGCCGGCGCTTGCCCCCACAGCCTCAGCCGTCGTGCGCTGAGACACGCCCACGAGCGTGGCCACGGTCTGACGCGCCTGGCCCCACAACCAGCTCTCGATCATGGGGTCGATGACCTTACCGACGAAATCGTTCAGGACCTGGTTGCCGATGCTCAGCATGACCTGCTGGAACGACTTCGCCCCCTCAGCCATCTGGAGCATACCCTGTGTCCAGGTGGAGACGATCGGCGACACCACGGAGTCGAACTGCTGCTGGAGCTTCTTCATCTCCGCGGCCTGATCCGCTTCACGCTGCTTGAGCGCACCCTGCTGGATCTTGGTTAGCTGGTCCTGAAGCTGCTGCCAGGCGGTTTGCAGCTTGGCGAGGTCGGCCAGCCATTCCGCCGATCCCTGCTTCTCCTGGGCCAGGCGCTGGGCCACCCCCACAGCCTCGACATTGAACTCGTTGGCCGCCGCCGCTTCCTCGGCCTGGGCCTCCTGAGCCCTCAAGGCCGCGATCTGCACCATACCCTGACGGCGATATGCGAGTGCAGGTGTCGGCTCACGGACGATTTCGACAGGCCAAACCGGCGCGCGACCGAGCGCGCCTCGGCTCCCGTGGCCAGTAGGTTGTCTATGGTCAGCCGCTCGGCATGGGCGCAAACCGAGCACCGGGGCGACGTGATCGAAGCGGCGGCCATCACGCGCCCCCCGATGCGGCCGGCGGAGGGCGGCCACACCCGTTACCGCACCCCGCCGGCCTGATCGCCAGAGCGCGCCGCGACAAGCACGGTCCTTCGGCTGGCGATGTCGGATTGAGCGCCATGGCTACACCGCCGCGCCGCTGGCCGGATTGCGCCAGGTGGCGCCGTCGTAGACGATCACCGCCCCGACCGTCGTATCCATCCAGGTGTAGCCGGCCGAGATGCGGGCGCCGTTGCCAAGATTGGTCGGGCGCTGAGTGGTGGCCCCAGATCCTTGAACCGTGGTCGGGATCAGCCAGCCGTTGGCGGCCAGGTGCATGGCGTCTTGGTCCGGCGCGTCGACGCAGCCGCCAGGAGCGGCGCTATAGGTGCGGCCATGAACGACCATGGTCTGGTGAGCCAGATTAAGAGGGGGAAGCAGGCGCTGGCTCATGGTCAACGCCCCCCGCTGTTCTGGTCGCGACCTGCGGTCCCCGCGGCGTCCTGCGATTTGTCCACCGCGCGGGGCAGCGCCAGCGCAGAGCCGGCCGTCTTTGCCGGCACGGGCTCGCTCTCGACGCGCGCCAAGCGCTTGCGCAGGTCATCGATGATGTCGCACAGGGCCACGATGGTCCCGTCCGCAGATGTGGGGAGCGCCTTCAGCAGGTTGGCCGTGGGCTCGCCCTGCATGGCCTGTTCGGCGCCGCGGCGGACGAGGCTGCGGTCGGTCTCCGCCATGCCAGCGAGAAGCTTGGCGACAGCGGCGCTGGCGTCCGGCGGCGCCTCGACGGTCCGCACCAGCCCGGCGGTCTTGGCGCGCTCAAGGGCGGCGTTCGCAGCCTCAATGGCGGCTTTCGCCAGTCGGTCGGTCTCTGCGCGGGCGTCACTGGCGGTCGGCTCCAGCCGATCCGCCTTCCACATGTTGATCTCCGCCTCTGGATTGCACGGCCGGTCGACCAAGCTGATCTCGGCCAGGCGAATGGCCGTGATGATGGTTGGATCGTCCTTGTCGCGGCTGACGACCTTGCCGCCGATCGAGAAGCCCTTGTAGACGTTCGCCTTGACCTTCTGGACCGCGCCGGGGTCGACCACATGGGCCACCAGCTGGGTCATGCCGTCTTCGTCGACGCGGGCCTCTAGCGCCGTGCCTGCGGCCTTGGATTGGTGCATCTCTCGGATGGCTCCCCAGCGGAGATAATCCGGAAGCGCGGCCTTCATCGCCGCGGGCTGGACGATCTCGCCGGCTTCATCGCGGGCGCCGGAGGAGGCGATGCCGAACACCTTCAGCGATCCGTCGTCCTGTTCTTCGACCTTGGACAGGGATGCGAACAGCCTCATTGACTTGCTCCAGTGTCAGCCGGCGCGAGCTTGAAACCGGCGATCTTCGCCTGTTCCACGTGCTCGGCCTGGATTTCGATGATGCGGTCCTTCGCCCACCACGGGACCGGATACCGGGTCGTGCCGATGTTCAGTTCATCGGTCTCCGGCGGGGCTTGCATGCGCACCGTGGCCATCATCGAGCCTCCGGCGCCGGAACGGTGTGGGTCGGATCAGCGGCCACGGATTGCGGGAAGCGCGCCCAGGCGTCGGCGTAGCGCTCCGCATCCGCCAAGATGGCGTTGCGCCCGGCCACGGCGGTTTCCGGGTCGGGGCCGTAGTCCAGCGCCTGGCCCAGCCGAGCGGCCAGCTGCAGCAGGACATCCCGATCGCCATGATCGCGAGGCCGGCCGGCGAGCTCATCCGGCGACCGGCGATCTTCCTGCGCCATGCCCTGGCCAAAGATGTCATCACGCAGCCGCTCGACGGCGCGCCGATAGAACACGGCCAGGCGCTCATGATGGTGGTAGAGCGCCGCGAGTTCTGTCGCCTCGGCTTCCACAACCGCACGCACGGCGGCCTTGACCGCCTCGGCGTGGGCCTTGGCCTCGACATTCAACAGGTCGTGCTCGGCGTGAAGGGCGGCGATCCCGGCGCGCCGTTCGCGGGCGGACACAACAGCGTCGCGCAGCGTCTTGCGGGTGGCGTGGTCGGCCGTGCCTGCGATCGCGTCCTCGAACAGGTGCGCCCGCAAGGCCTCCTCAGCCGCCTCCACGTCGACGCCAGCGCTCACCGCAGCATCGATGCGGGCCTGCGCGGCGGACATGGCGGCATTGGCCTCAGTCAGCGTCTGCTGATGGGTGATCAGCTGCTGACGCGGCGACGGGTCAGGCGGAACGATGTGCAGTGCGGGTTTGGTCATGGGTGGCTTTCGGTTGAGGGCTGGACGTGCGGAAACACCGGGCGGCTGGCGCGGACCGGTGCGGGTCGGATTGATCTTGTGGCGTTGAGCGGACGCATCTCCGCATCAGCGGAGCGGTCGGCTGAGCGCCCATCGGGTGCGCTCAGAGTGGCGGGAATAAGCGACCCGCTCGACTAGAACAGACGGTGAATTGCGTAGCCTGTCAAGGCTGAATGCATGGGTATAGGCGTGGGTTCAAAAACACCTTTCGCATCAGGGCTTAAGCTAAATAGGGAAAATGACCCTCCAAGGCGGATGCAGGCTCCGCCGAGGACCTGCATGCGCGGATTGCAGCGGGACTGAAGGCTCAAGCTGGACCGGTGAGGTTGGGAGCGCTGCGGCCCCCACCATACCCCCGTAACATCGGTAACAAAGGAACAAACCCGATCCAGATTGTTACCTTGTTATCGTTGTTATCGGGGGGTGAAGTCAGGAGCATATGTATTGCCCCCTTCCGACCTTCTTGATCTCGCCTGCCTTGGCCATCTTGAACAGCAGCTGACGCACCGTTCCGGAGGGTCGCCCGGTAACATCGGTAACAAGCTTGCTGGTCATCGGCTCGCCGGCTTCGCGCAGAACATTCAGGATCAACCGGCGCTCGTCCGATATGCGGACCTCGTCGGCGTCGCCGAGCACGGACCAGCGGCAGATATCCCGCTGAAACTCCATGGCCAGTTCTAGCTCCTCGATGTCGCGGCCCCGACCGAAGAGGATGACGCCGCTGCTGTCGCGGCGCAGAACAAGGATGGTATCGACGGCGCCGGTTAGGCCTGTTGTTCCTGACACAGCATCCATCGGGTCGTCGGCTTCCATCTTGCGGACGTGGTGCACGATCACGATGGCCACGCCTGTTTCATCGGCGATGCGCTTCAGCAGGCCGGCCTGGCGGTAGTCGCCCTCATAGGTGCTCTCGTCCCGTCCCTTGGGGCTGCGGACCTTGGCGAAGGTGTCGACGATGATCAGCCGCGGCTCTGGCGCTTCTGCGATCCATTGTCGGACCTGGTCGGCGCCGCCATCCTCCAGGCGCTTCATGTCAGTCCAGAACGACAGCGTTTGAGGCCAGTCGCCATGGCGCATGACCTTCTCCAGCCGGGTCTTCAGGCGCCGCTGGCCATCCTCAAGAGCGGCATAGAGCACGTCGCCGCCCATGCACTTCCGATTGCCCATAGTGAAGCCGCCCTCGGCGCAGGCGATGGCGACATCCAGCATCAGCCACGACTTGCCGATCTTCGGCTTGGCGGCCAGGATCGTCAGGCCAGCCGGGATGATGTCGGGGACCGCCCATTTCACCGGTTGGAAATAGGCGGTGCGCAGATCGGCCGCTGTGATGCTGGTGGGCAGGGCGACGCACTCAGATGCTCTCATGCGGCCATCGGCGCCTTGATCGCCTCTAACTCGGCGATCGCCGCGTCCCGTTCGGATTCAGCGATTGCGGCCGACAGCTCGGCGGCGGTCACCTTTGCCTGCAGCAACGTCACCGCCGCGGCGGCGCCAGCGAAGGCGCCGCGGCGGTCGATGGCGGGGAAGTTGTCAATCAAGGCCTGGTGCAGCTCGATCCCATAAAGGCCCGACTCCAGCACCGCCTGGACTGCCTGAGCTGGTGTCATGTGTTGGCGGCGCATCTCCTCCAACTTTGCCGCTAGGTCGCGGGCGAAGGCCCTCGCATACCATCCGTGGGGTGCCTCGCCGCGCATCCGCGGTTCCTGGTCTAGGCGATCGGCTAGCGCGGTCAGGGCGTCCAGCCGGTTGGCCATCGCGCGACGGTCATCCATGGGCGCCACCATCCAACCAACTGATCTCCTCCGGATCGCATTCGACGCACAGGTTGATGCAGCTGCGGACATCTTCACCATCAAGCGGGGCGCCACTGCCCGCGCAGGGCGTTCCGTCAGCCTCGGCAATGTCGCACTCAAAACACCGCCTGCGGCCGGTGGGACGATTGTCACCGTCCACCAGAATGACCCTGCCGGGCGCGCCGCAGCGGCAGGGATTGTTGATAGCGTCGGCGTGACCGCGCTCGGCGCGATCCTGATCCATGACCTCCATGGCGATAAGCAGCCCACGCCTGAACTCATCCTCGGTGGCGCTTGGGAAGCGCTGCGCTAGCTGGGCCGATATATGGTTGACCTTCGACTCGGAGCTGAGCATCCGCGCCCAAGGGGCAAGCAGCCCGAACCGGTCAGAAGCTGGCGCATCAGTGAGGAAAGCGGCGATGAGAGGCGCTTGGTCCTTCGGGCTACTCATGGGCGACACCACCCTTCTCGGTGGCCTGCGCACGCTTGCGCCAACGCTCAGCCTCTTTGCGGAGCTCGAGGATATAGTCAGCTTGGTCGCGAAGCTGCTTGTCCTTCGCGGCGCAGGCGTCGCAGCCGGTCAGATTGTGACCACGCGGCGGCGCGGCGGCGATGCGCGCGGCGGTCAAAGCACCCTCGGCCACGCGCTTGGGATTTTGCAATCCCCAGGCCATCGCCCGCTTGGGGCCGGCCACGCGCCCAGGGTCTGAGATCGCTTCAGCGAGAAGCGTTTGGGCGACGTTGCGCACGTGCTGATCTTGCGGCGCACGGCGCTTGCGGGTATTTTTCGGGCTGTTGGCCGTGGTGAGCACAACATTCCCGGGGCGCTGATCCTTCGCGAGAGGTTCGGCGCCCCAATCATTTTGGGCCATCGCTTAAGCCGCCTTCGCCTTGGCGGCCTCGATGAACGCCTCCAGATCCTCGTCGAGAACCATACGGCGACCGCCGATCTTCACGGCCTTCAGGTCACCGGAATCAATGCGGGTGTAGACGGAGCGGATTGAGATGCCGCCGAGCATTTCGGCGACCTCATCAAGGCCATAGGCTCGGCGCCGGCCGGGAAAGTTCAGAGACATTGCGAACCTCGTTGCTAATTTCTGCAACGGAAGGTCGCGGCGTTCTGATGGGTTTGGGAGGGGACTTATTTGGACCGTGAATTATGTCCGCTCCGATGTCGGCGGACGTTCTTGGCAATGCTGTCGATCAGCACCATAGGGTTCGCGAGATGGCGTGCGATCTCGATTGAGGTTGGCTGTCGGCCCAGTCGCTCCTCCAGTTCAAGTTCAGCGCGCGCGATTTCCCACGCCCTGCTTTTAGCGCCGCGCCTTTTTTGAGCGGGTCGAAGCGCTTCGAACAGGACGACCCATTCCTCCGAACTCAGGTCCAAACGGCGGAGTATGGAGGCGGTTTTCTGGTCTTGCGCAGACGGCGATTGCTCGTATGGGGCCAACCCGACCAGCTTGATTGTTGCAGGATCTCCTGTCCGGAATGTAGCGCGCCAGCGGGAGATGCCACCAAAGGGCGAATTCTTTGCCCAGTCCTCGGGTTCGTCGCTCATCGTCCCACCCCAATCTCACGAACGTTCCCGGCCGCGGGGGCCGGTGCGGTCAGACAGTGACGTGCCCAGTCTTCCATTAAGCGACGACGCCGTTCGAACATGTCGCCCCGCCGATAGGCCGCCTCGACCTTGTTCGAGATCGCGTGCGCCATGGCCATCTCGACCATGTCACCGGGATAGGCGGTCGCCTCAGCGGCCCAGTCCCTGAACGCGGACCTGAAGCCGTGCACGGTGATCTTGGCCTCCCACTCCATGCCCTTGATCAGCTCGGTCATGGCCATGTTGGACAGGCCGGCGCCCTTCTTGGCGCCGCGGAAGACGTGGGGGTTGTCGTCGACCTTCAGCTTCGCCATGCGCTCCAGCACGGACACCGCCTCGGCTGAGAGCGGAACGCGGTGCTCCCGGCCGGCCTTCATTCGCTCGGCCGGAATGGTCCACGTCCTGGCGGCGAGGTCGATTTCATCCCACGTCGCGCCGATAATCTCGCCGGTCCGCGCCGCGGTCAGGATGGCCAGGCGCAGGGCTTCAGATGACATGCTGTCCCGGGTGGTCAGCTCGGTCCAGAACGCGTGCATCTGGCCCCAGGCGATGGCGTCGTGCGATTTGACCTTCTGCACCTTGCTGCGCGCGGGCAACAGGTGGTCGAGGTGCCCCTTCCAGCGAGCCGGGTTCTCGCCGTCGCGATATCCCCTCACACGCGCCCAATCGAGGATGGATTCGATCCTTCCCCGGACCCGCGTCGCCGTTTCCGGCTTCTCGGTCCAGATCGGCTCGATCGCCTTCAACACCACACCGGTATCGATGTCGCGGACCGAGACCGCCCCGAAATGCGGATAGACGTAGGCCTCCAGGGTGGAGGGCCATTGGGCGGCGTGCTTCGGGTTCTTCCAGCCGGCCTTATGGGCCTCGATGTAGCGCTGGGCGGCCTCCTTGAACGTGATACGCTTGGCGGTGGCCGCAGCGACCACGGCCGCACCCTCCCGCTTGCGCTCGATTGGGTCGACGCCACTGCGGACCAGGCGCCGGCAGATAGCCGCCCTGCCCCGCGCCTCGGCCAGGCCAACCTCCGCAAGGGAGCCCAAGCCCATCTCACGCTGTCGCTCCTGCCACCTGTAGCGGAAAATCCACGATCGGCCGCCGGGCGTGACCTGGAGCCACAGATTGCCGCCGTCGCCATGGTAGCCCAGCCCACGGGTCTTCACCGCTGTGGGCGAGAGCTTGCGACCGCTAGCCAATTCCGGGAGCAGGTCCGGGTCAAGCGTCTCGCCAAGAAACTCGATCGGCGCCGACCTGGTCTTGCGCTTCAGCTTGTCCTGAAGGCGGGCGATTTCAGCCTGCAAATTCTCGATGGTTTGGAGTTCGGCGGACATATTGGAATTCGAACCCTGTCTGCGGCTACCTATTCCGATACCCACACATTTGCACTTCATGTAGCTGCATATCGTTGCAGAGATCAACACAATCCTGCAATCGGAACCGCGAAATTTCGTTGTAAAATCGGGCGGTTATGCAGGCCGTTTCAGGTCGATGCAGACGGATTTGAGAGACACCCCGTCCGCCAACCTAAAACAAAAGCCGTAGCGGTGATTAAGGTGTGATCCACCGATCCAGGAAGGCGAAGCGCGGCGAGGTCACCGCGCTGGCGCGGAAGTGGGTGTCGTCCTTGTAGAGCGCCCTGCCCTGCGCGGTCACCGGGCAATATCCGGCCGGACACAGGCTGGCCACCGGATCGACCAACCGCACGCCGGCCGCCTGGGCCGCGCGCACGATCTGCTGGCGAGCGAATGCGGTGCGGTCCAGGAAGCGCGCCTGATCGATCGGCGGCGCGGAAAGATCATGATCGAAGAAGGCCTTCTGATAGAGCCCGAGCGGATCGGCCTCCGGGCCTTGCGGGAAGGGCTCGACCACCGTCACATCCAGTCCCTCCCGACGCAGCGTGGAAAGCTCGGCGGAGAAGCGGTCAAAGGCGCGGTCGATCATCACGTGGTAGCGCGCCGGATCAAACGAGGTCACGCACCCTCGGCCACCCTCGGCGAAGCACAGCGGCCCCACGGGCTCTCCGGGTTCGGGAATGAAGTAGCCAGTCCACATCGAGCCGATCACGACGTGGCGATAACCGCCCTGTTCAGCCAGCTTGTAAGCGGCCTTCACCCATTTGGCGCAGATCGAAGCCGACTGGCGAGCGCCGACGCCGGGGAGCGGGATGCAGCCGCTGGCGGTGAAGAAGCTGACGCCTTGTCCTGGCGGATAGGCATGGGCGTACCGCGGCAGGAGTTGCTGCATGTGGGAGTCGCCGATCACCAGGGTGTCTCGGGCCTTGGGATCGCCGACGTAGCAAAGATGCAGGCCGGCGCCGCCGAACTTGACGAACTTGGCGCAGGCGGCCGGCCAGCGCCAGTCACCCCCGGCCGCGCGATCATCGGCCATGACGGCCTTGACCGCCGCCGGCGCCCCGGCGTCGCGCAGGGTCTCGAAATCATGCGTCACGCCCACGGCGGCGGCGAAGATCACCGCGGCGGCGAAGGCGGCGAACACCGGACCCCATAGGACCGGCCCGCGCGGCTGGAACAGCCAATCGGTCAGCCGCCGTTCGATCAGCCCGTACGAAACGGCGCCCAGGGCGACGGATGCCGCGATTCCCCCAGCGATCACCGGGGCGGTGAAACCGACGCGCCAATAGGTCAGCCCCGCGACGATCGGCCAATGCCAGAGATAGATCGAATAGGACCAGCGCCCCAAGGCCGCCGTCACCGGATTGGCGGCCCAGGCCGGGGCGGTGATATCGGACGCGATCACCGCCATGGCCCCCAGCACAGGGATCAGAATCCAGCCGGGCTGAACTGAGAAATGGCTGTTGATGGCCAGGCAGCTGACGATGGCGACGACCAGGCCGCAGACGTGAGCTACGGCCCGCAGCCGGCTCGGCAGAGGATGGCGTCCGGAAACATAGGCGCACAGGCCACCGCCACACATCTCCCACGCCCGGCTGGGGAACAGGTAGAATCCCCAGGCGACCGTGGTGCCATTGAACACCGACATGGCCAGGGCCAGGGCCAATGACACCGCCATGCCGACCAGGATCATCACGAGAATCGTCGTAGGCCGCCGGCGCAGGCCAAAGGCTGCGCTCAGAAGGACCGGATAGATCAGGTAGAACTGCCACTCGACGGACAACGACCAGGTATGGATCAGCCAGTTGGATTCCTGGGCGCGGGCGAAATAGCCGCCTTGCGTGGCGTAGAGCATGTTCGACACGAAACCGAGCGAGCCGGCCGCGTCCTTGCCGATGGTCTCTCCGCTGAGGGGATCGATGAGCAAGGCGGCGACGGCGCAGACCGCCAGGCACAGGACAACCAGGGCCGGCACAATGCGCCGCACGCGCGCGACATAGAAATCCAGCAGCCGAAACCGGCCCGCTTCCAAACGCCCAAGAATGATCTTGGTCATGAGGAAGCCCGAGATCACATAGAAGATGTCGACGCCGAGATAGCCGCCATTCACCAGACCGGTGCGGAAATGGTAGAGCACGACCGCGCAGACCGCGATTGCGCGCAGACCGTTGATGTCGTCGCGAAAGCCGGATCGACGAGCGGGCGCTCCTATTGTCGAGCGCTCCAAGACGGCCGTCATGCACGCTATCTCCGGACCTTGTGCGGGTGCGACAGGCGTCGCCTGCATTCGGGATGATCGGTATCCCGCAGCGCAGCATTCTACAACCCGAGCCAGATGACATTGACAGCCCCGCAGCCTGAAAGGTGCGCAGGCGCCTATCAAGGCAGCGCCGAGTCGCCGCTTGACCGAAGCCGCCTTCATTTGGACGGCGCCCTTGACTTGGTCTTCCGTCCCATACTCCTCTGAACCAAATCGCCGCCTTAGACGGCAGGCGCAGTGCAGGGTGGAAATGGATGTCGAGGTCGCCTGTCGCCGTGGTCGGCGGATTGATGCTTTGCCTTTCGGCGTTCACTGCGGCCCGCGCCCAGTTCGGGCCGCCGATCCCGCCGTCCTCAGGTCCCAAGCTGGCGCCGCCCACGGCCTTCCCGGCGCCGGGGACCTTCCCCACAACCGAATCCGTCACCCTGATGTCGGCCACGCCGGGGACCGAAATCCATTACACCTGGGACGGCTCCTACCCCACGGTGAACAGCCCCAAATACGATCCGCTGGACGTGCTGTTCATCGGCGGGATCTATGACGGCGAGCATGGGCTGAAGGCCGGCTACACCCTGCGCGCCATCGCCGCCAAGGATGGCATGACCACCAGCGATCCGGTCACCGTCCAGTATGTGGTCGATCGGCGCGACCACAGGACCTATGTCTCCGAGCTGATCCATCCCGGCCTGCGCATGATCCGGGATTCTGACAACGACAAGATGTTCCTGATTGAGGGCGCCAAGGCCTTCGCCCTGATCGACACCGGCATGGGACACGGCGACCTGGCCGGCTATGTCGCCCGCTACACCCACGGCAAGCCGCTGAAGGTGATCTTCACCCACAACCACATCGACCATATCGGCCAGGGCGACGACCTGATCGTCCACGCCCACGCCCAGGAATATATCGACACCGCCGACCGCCCGACCGCAGTCAAGCTGTTCGCTGACCGCGGCGTGCCGGCCGCCGTGATCGAGGCGCGCCTGCACACAGTCACCGACGGCGCCCGCATCGACCTGGGGGACCGCCAGCTGCAAATCTACGAGGTTCCCGGCCACACCCCCGGCTCGATCGTCATCCTGGACGAGACGCGCGGCGACCTGTTCAGCGGCGATTCCTTTGGCAGCAACTCGCCGACCATCCCCGACGCCCTGTGGATGCAGTTCACCCAAGACCCGGTGGACATCTATCTGGCCACGGTCGAACACGCCCACGCCGAGCTCAAGGGCCGGTTCCAGCGCATGATGACCGGCCACAACGACCGGCCCCTGATCGGCGACACCTATATCGACAACCTGCAGACCGCCTTGCAGACCCTGATGGACAAGGGCGACGCCGCGCTGGTCCCCTCCTATCGTCCGGCGGGCCTATGGCAGGTGGTGGTGGGCGACCGGATGAGCGATCCCAACTGGGTGGCGATCAATGTGCGCAAGGCCACCTACCTGCCCGCCCCTGTGGATCAGATCACCGACCTCGCCGGCCTGACCCTCGGCGGCGCACGGCTGGACCAGCCGTTCGATCCGCGCACGCATGAGTACGCCGCGACGCTGACCGGCGCGGCGCCGGTGACGGTCGCCGTGCGGCCTGCCTCAAGCCGGGCGACGGGGCTGGCCGTCAACGGGCAGGCAGTGCAACCAGGCCAGGCCAAGGCGGTCAGCAGCGAGACGATCTCGGTCGAGGTCACAGCGCCGGACGGCCAGACCACCGCGCGCTATGTCGTGCGCCTGCACGCTCCCTCGGCCTAGCCAATGGCGGGCGCAGCCGCCTTCCGATACAACCGTCCCCGTGGCTATTCGTCATCCCGGACGCTCCGAAGGACCGATCCGGGATCCAGGAGGACGTGCGCCGGCCCCTGGGTCCCGGCTCTCCAGCCTGCTTGCGGGCTTCCGGCCGGGATGACGAGCCTTGTCGACCATGATCGCGGCGGACGCTAAACCGCAGCTCTACAGGCGCAGGAACAGGGTGCGCAGCCATTGGGTCCCGGTGCGCGCGGCGTTGCGCCAGTCGGCGTCGGTCTCGGCCGCGCCGGCGGCGGGGGCGTAGCCCCAGGGATTGAACAGCCGCACCCGGCCGGCCTTGAAGGCGTCGAGGTTGCGGGTGACCAGGGTCAGGTTGTGCTCCAGCGCGGTGGCCGCCAGCAGGCCGTCGCGGGCGTCGGCATAGCCCAGCTGGCCGCGCCGGCGCACCACCGCCGCGTCCACCGCCAGGATGCGCCCCTCGAAGGCGCTCACCACCCGCTGGTCCAGCCAGTCGCGCAGGTGCTGGCCCGCGGCGCGGTCGCGCCGGCCGGCCTGGGTCACCGCCGTCTCCAACTCCATCAAACTCAGGGCCGACAGGAACAGGTTCTGGCTGGGAACCTCCCCCGCCCAGCGGGTCAGGCCCGGGTCGGTGCGTCCGGACTTGGCCTTGCGCAGCTCCAGCACGATGGGCGTGTCGAGCAGGAACATCAGTCGATCGCCGTCTGACGGTCCCAGCCGCCGCCCAGGCGCGCGGCGTCCAGGTCGATGTCCAACTCTTCCGGCGGCGCCAGCAGGTCGACGATCGATTCGCCCTCGCCCACCAATTGGCGGAAGGTCTCGAAGGTCAGCAGCACGTGCGAGGGCTTGCCGCGATCGGTGATGAACACCGGCCCCTCGCGCGCGGCCCGCTTGGCCTGGCTGACATCCTGGTTGAATTCGCGGCTGGTGAGCACGGTCATGGGCCAACAATATACCTACATCGCTACATTATGAAAGCCCTATCGTAGGTATGTAGGTTCATTTCTGCGGGCTGTGCCATCAAGATTATTCAATGAAATAAACTGCTTAACAGTCAGCATTTCTCACTTTGGCGGGGTTGCGTATCCCGAAAAATATGTCACCAGCTTGAAATAAGCACGGCCCAAGACGAGCCGCTTCGTATTGCGGCCGCCCTGAGCGGCCCGCCCATGGGGGAACAGCTTTGACGTCACAAACCTGGCAAGACAGCCTTGCGTCGACCGCCTCGGGCCTGCTGTCGGCGCACGGCCCGGCGACCGCCGGCGGCGCCCACGCCTTCGCCCCGGGGGATTTCAGCGCCCACTTCTTCATGCAGCTGGCGGTGATCGTGCTGGCCTGCCGCGTGGTCGGCTGGCTGGGCAAGCGCCTGCTGGCCCAGCCGCAGGTGGTGGGCGAGATGATCGCAGGCGTGGTGCTGGGCCCGTCGCTGCTGGGTCTGGTCTTCCCGCATGCGCAGGACCTGCTGTTCCCCAAGGAGACGCGCAACATGCTCTATGTGGGCGCGCAGTTCGGCGTCGGTCTCTACATGTTCCTGGTCGGCACCACCTTCGAGGCCAGCCATTTCCGCGCCCGGGCCAAGAGCGCCTTCGCCGTGTCGCTGTCGGGCATCGTGACGCCCTTCGTGATCGCTGCGCTGATCGCACCGTTCCTGATGACCGTGCCGGGCCTGTTCGCCAAAAACATCTCGCAGTTCAACGCCACCTTATTCCTGGGCGCCTGCATCGCCCTGACCGCCTTCCCCATGCTGGCGCGGATCATCAAGGAGCAGGGGCTGAGCAATTCGCCGCTGGGGGCCCTGTCGCTCACCGCCGGCGCCTTCGACGACGCCTGCTCCTGGTGCGTGCTGGCCATCGTGCTGGCCACCTTCGGCGCCGGGCCGGGCGTGGCCATTGTGGCCATCGGCGGCGGCCTGGCCTGGGCCGGCTTCCTGCTCGTGTTCGGCCCGCGCATCCTGGCGCCCCTCGGCCGTGCGGTGGAGCGCGAAGGCCATATGAGCCCCACCGTGCTGGCGGTGACCCTGATGGCCTTCTGCCTGTCGGCCTTCCTGATGGACGCCATCGGCATCCACGCCATCTTCGGCGGCTTCATCCTCGGCGCGGTCATGCCCCGCGGCAAGTTCGTGGAGGAGCTGAAGACCAAGGTCGAGCCGGTCGCCGTGGTGCTGCTGCTGCCGATGTTCTTCACCTATTCGGGGCTGAACACCCGCATGGACATGGTCAATTCGCCCATGCTGCTGCTGATCGCCCTGGGCGTGCTGGCCGCCTCCATCGCCGGCAAGGGCGTGGCCTGCTACGCGGCCGCCCGCCTGGCCGGCGAGAACCACCGCACCGCCATGGGCGTGGGCGCGCTGATGAACTCGCGCGGGCTGATGGAGCTGATCATCATCAATATCGGCCTGCAGAAGGGCGTGATCGGCCCGACCCTGTTCTCGATGCTGGTGCTGATGGCCATCGTCACCACGGTCATGGCCACGCCCCTGTTCGAAGCGGTCTATGGCCGCCGCGCGCGGGCCAGCGGCGAACTGGCGTCTCTGGACGGCGGCCTGGCCCAGCAAGGCGCGACGGGCTGAGCTGACCTTTTCCTTTCTCTGGCTTCCTCTCCCTGGCAAGCCCCGCCTCTGAATTGAGGCGGGGCTTTTTTCCGTGGGCCGAACCCACCCAAGACCAATCTCATCGTCATCGTCGGGCCTGTCCCGACGATCCAGCCCTGAACGATGCGGCCGGCACGACCGGGGCCGCTCCAAACCTGCGTGGATGGTCGATCGTTCTGGGCTGGATCGCCGCCACAAGGGCGGCGATGACGGGCTCTGAAGACTCGGCTCACGGAGACAAAATCTGGCCGCAGCGCCTCAGGCGCTCCCGCCCGCCGCCGCCCGTTCGCTGAAGCCGGAATGATGGATCTGCTGGATCAGGGCCCGGTGCGCGGGCAGGTCCAGGGCCGCGCGCTCGCCGAAATTGCGGATCTTGGCGAACAGGCGCTCGGCTTCGCCCACATTGGGGAAATCGCTGCGCCCCGCCGACAGGTCGGTGGAGAAGCCCATGCCGTAGAGCACGTACTGATAGTTGAAATAGGCGAAGGTCTCGAGGTCCAGGGTGAAGTCGAACCGCCCCGGCGAGCGATAGCGCCATTGCTCCAGCAACTCGCGCATCCGCTCAGGAATGGTCTCGGCGCGGGTGTTGTCGCGCCAGAAGGCCTCGGGCCGGCGGCTGAGGCAGTAGTGCAGCTTGAGGAAGTTGACGATGTTCTCATAGCGCTGGGCCATCAGCGTGTTGAACCGGCGCGCGGGGGCGTCGATCGGCCCGCTGTGCGGGAACAGCTCGGCGATCATCGCCGCCGCCACCTCGATCATCACCAGGCCGGTGGATTCCAGCGGCTCCAGGAAGCCGCCCGACAGGCCCACGGCCACGCAATTGCCGCACCAGGGCTGCTCTCGCCAGCCCGGCTCGAAACGGATCAGGCGGGTGGACAAGCGGCCCGCCTCGTCGCCCAGGTGGCGGCGCAGCACCGTCTCGGCCTCGACGTCGCTGGCATGATCGCTGGAATAGACATAGCCCACCCCGCGCACGCCAAAGAGGCCGATGTCCCAGGTCCAGCCCGCCCCGTGGGCGGTGGCCACGGTGTTGCTCTCGATCGGCGCGTCCGGCCGCTCATAGGGCGCGCGGCAGGTGACGGCGCGGTTGGTGAACAGCTGGTCGCGCACCGAACGGAACGGGACCTGCAGCGTGCGGCCGATCAGCTCGGCGTGAAAGCCGGTGCAGTCCACATAGAGGTCGGCCTTCATCGCCCCCTGGGCTTCCAGCACCACCTGGCTGATGCGGCCGGCTTCGTCACGCTCGGCCCGTAGCAGGCGGTCCTGGATGTGGCGCACGCCCAGTTCGCGGGCGCGGTCGGCCAGCACCTCGGCCAGGCGGGCGGCGTCGAAATGGTAGGCGTAGTTGAGCGGGCCGGAGAAGTCGCCCTCGTGTGGGCGCTTGGGCGCTCGGCGGGCCTCGGCCACCCGGTTCTGGAAGGTGACCGCCTGGGCGAAGGGCGCGCGGGTGGCCTGGTCCTGCAGCAGCCAATAGGGCGTCAGCCCGACGCCGTCGGCATAAAGCGGCGCTTCGAAGGGGTGGAAATAGTGGGAATGGACGCCGGCCTCGGGCGCCTTGGCCCAGTCGACGAAGCGGATGCCCTGCTTGAAGGTCGCCGTGGTGCGGCGCATGAACTGGGCCTCGTCGAGGCCCAGGAACTTCAGGGTCGAGCGGATGGTGGGAAAGGTGCCCTCGCCCACCCCGACCAGAGGGATGTCGGGCGCTTCGACCAGGGTGATGCTCAGCCGGCCGCTGCGGGCGATCTCCAGATAGCGCGCCAGATAGGCGGCGGTCAGCCATCCGGCCGCGCCGCCGCCCAGGATCACTATGCTGCGCGCCTCCGCCATGATCCCTCAAGGTTTGCTTGAGGAATGTCTAGCCCAGGGCGCAGACGCCGTCGATCAGCCCTTGGCCGCCTTGTCGTCCTTGTCCTCGGACGGGGCCACGCTGATCGGCACGAACAGGTGGTGGCCTTCGTGGGCGACCAGCACCAGCACGTCCTTGTGGCCGGCCTTGCGGGCCTCGGCCACCACCTTGGACAGGTCCTCAGGCGAGCCCATGGCCTGGCCGTTGGCCTGCAGGATCACATCGCCTTGGCCCAGGCCTTTCTGTCCAGCGTCGGAGTCGGTCGAGACGCTGTCGATGGTCAGGCCCGGCGCGTTGGCGTTGGCCGAGACGTGCATGCCCAGCACGCTGCCGCCCTGGGCCGGCGCCGCGCCCGTGTCCAGGCTGGCCAGCTGCGGCTGGTCGGGACGCACGCCGGAGCGCACGTCGATCTCGCGCTCCGCGCCGCCACGCAGCACCTTCAGGTGGATGATGTCGCCTGCATTGACCAGGGCCACCTTGCGGGTCAGGTCGGTGCCGGACTCGATCGGCTGGCCGTCCATGGCCTGGATCAGGTCGCCGGACTGCAGGCCGGCCTTGACCGAAGGGCCGTCCGGGGTCAGCTCGGCCACCAGCGCGCCCTTGGCCGCGGGCAGGCCCAGGCTTTCGGCGATGTCCGGGGTGACGTCCTGGATCTGGGCGCCGATATAGCCGCGCACCACCTTGCCGTCGGCGATCAGGCGGTGCGAGATCGAGGCGGCCACGTCGGCGGGGATGTCGAAGCCGATGCCCACCGAACCGCCCGAGGGCGAGAAGATGGCGGTGTTGACGCCGACCACCCGGCCATAGACGTCGAAGGTCGGGCCGCCCGAATTGCCCCGGTTGATGGGGGCGTCGATCTGCATGAAGTCGACATAGTTCGAGCCGGCGTTCTTGCGGCCCAGGGCCGAGACGATGCCGGCCGT
>OUWB010032734.1_pt1 | contig 25811 bp, 25 predicted proteins | sample 1779821 | NCBI WGS metagenome assembly OUWB01 (sample SAMEA3914806, study PRJEB12502) | metagenome | biome: forest; material: soil | place: Canada | collected 2011-08-03 | depth 0.1 m
CAGACCGGCGGCGGCGTGCGCTCGCGCGATCACGTTGAGACCTTGCTCGATGCCGGGGTCTCGGCGGTCGTCGTCGGCTCGGCGGCGGTGAAAAACCCCGAGGAAGTGCGCGGCTGGCTTCTTGAGTTCGGGAAGGATCGCATCACCCTGGCGCTCGATGTCCTGCCCATGACCGATGGCGGGTTCGACGCGGCGCTGCACGGCTGGGTCGAAGGTTCCGGCATCTCGCTGTGGGACGTGCTCGACGACTACCCGGAAGGTGTGGCCCAGCGTATCCTGGTTACCGATGTGTCGCGCGACGGTATGCTGAAAGGGCCGAACATGGCGCTGATGCAGGCCCTGCACGATCGGCGCCCCGATCTCCAGGTCGAAGCCTCCGGCGGCGTGCGCTCGGTCGATGATCTGAAGGCGCTCGATACCATGGGCATTTACGGCGCAATCGTCGGCAAGGCGATCTATGAAGGCCTGATCGACCTCAAGGAGGCCCTGGCATGTTAGCTCGAAGAATTATCCCCTGCCTCGACGTCAAGGACGGCAAGGTCGTCAAGGGCGTGCAGTTCCTGGGACATGAAGTGCTTGGCGACGCCGTCGACATGGCGCTGCGCTATCGTGACGAAGGCGCCGACGAACTGGTGCTCTACGACATCACGGCGTCTTCCGAAGGCCGCACGGTCGACTATAACTGGGTCGCCGATATCGCACGCGCACTCGACATCCCGTTCTGCGTCGCCGGTGGCATCCGCTCGGCGGAACAAGCGGTCAAATGCCTGAACAGCGGCGCCGACAAGGTGTCGATCAATTCGCCGGCCCTCGAGCGTCCCGACCTGATCAACGAATTGGCGCAAATGGCCGGCTCGCAATGCGTCGTCGTCGGTATCGATTCCCGGGAAATGACATTGCCGCGCCCAGGCTCGCTGAGCGAATTCGCCGTCGCCGCCCAAGAGGACAAGGAAGCGCTCGAAGTCGACTACTACGTCCATCAATATTCCGGAGATCCGGAAAAGATGCGCACCGTCGGCCGGCGTACCCTCGACTGGGCGGTCGAGGCGCGCGATCGCGGCGCCGGCGAGATCGTGCTCAACTGCATGAACCAGGATGGTGTGCGCAAGGGCTATGATCTTCGGCAACTGCGCCTGGTCCGCGATCTGATCGACATTCCGCTGGTCGCTTCGGGCGGCGCCGGCGCCCCCGAACACTTCACCGACGTTTTCCAGCAATGCGACGTTTCGGGCGCCCTGGCGGCCAGCGTCTTTCACAAGAAGATCATCGCCATCCCCGACCTCAAGCGCGACCTGCGCTTAGCCGGCGTGCCCGTGCGACTTTGATACTCAGGATTTAACCATGGCCGAGATGCACACCCTTCCCGATCCGCTGACCCTCGACGACGTCGCCCGCATCGACTTCGGCAAGGAAGGCGGGCTCGTCCCGGCCGTTGTCCAGGACGCGGAGACGCTACAGGTGCTGATGCTCGGCTACATGAACGCCGAGGCCCTGACCAAGACGCTGGAGAGCGGCCTCGTCACCTTCTTCTCGCGGTCGAAGGGCCGGTTGTGGACCAAGGGCGAGACCTCGGGAGACGTGCTGCGCCTCGACCACGTCCTGACCGATTGCGACGAAGACGCCGTGCTGGTCTTCGCCCGCCCGGAAGGCCCGACCTGCCACACCAAGACGACCTCGTGCTTCGGCATGGAGACGGCGCCCGGCATCGGCTTCCTGGGCCAACTCGCCCATGTCGTCGCCGATCGCGCCAAGGCCGATCCGGCCGACAGCTATACGGCGCGGCTGATGCACAAGGGGATAGCGAAGATCGCGCAAAAGGTCGGCGAGGAAGGCCTGGAAACGGCGCTGGCGGGTCGCGCCGGCGATCTCGACGAACTGCACAACGAGGCGGCTGACCTGTTGTATCACCTCACGGTGCTGCTGATGGCGCGCGAGACCTCGCTGGATGCGGTTCTCAATGTGCTGCGTGAGCGGCACAAGGGATAAGCCGCTAATCTTCCTGCAGGTTCTTGCCCAATTGTTTGCGGATCGTCGTGCGTTGTGCCGTCGGGACGCTCCCCAGCAGACCCCGCACCTCGGGCCGCAAGTGATCCGCTACCGGGTCCGACTGGTGGAAGACGAAATGATCGAACATCGCCTTCCAGGCCGCGGTCTGATCGGACGGCAGGTCGCGCAAAGATAGCATGGCGTGCAACAGGGCCTGCATGGCCACGCCCATTTCGGGCCTGGCCGTATTCCACCAGTAATTGACCTGCATGTTGAAGGCGCCGGACGACGACACGTGGTGCCACCACATGTAGGGGATGTAGAGCACGTCGCCCGGTTCGAGCTCGGCGATCGTCGCTGTTTTCAAGGCCTCGGCGAAGCGCGGATGCGCCGCGAAATCCGGATGTTCGAGATTGGCCATCGACGTCGGCACGCCGGATACGGTGGTCTCGATCGGCCCCATATAGAGGTTCTTCACCTGGTCCGGCGGGAACAGCACGAAGCGCTTTTGCCCCGCGATCATGCAGGCCAGATTGTAGTACAGGTCGAAATGGATCTGGGTGATCGAGCGGTTGCCGATCCAGGCGCGCGGTTCGGCGTCGATGCCCGGCAGGCGATTTTCGGCGCGAAACTTCGGCAGGTGGTCCTTCAGCGGCGCCGACTGGATATACAGCGGCTCGGCGTCCGGCATGCGCAGCCGGCCCAGAGTCAGGCTGATCGGAATCTGCGCCTTGGCGAAGTTCAGCGTCTTCTGGTCGCCGGCGTAGAAATATTTGCCGTCGGCGCCTGGTGGCTGGCGAAAGGTCTCGGCCGGGAAGCCGTTGTCGCAGGTCTTGAGATAGGCGAGCAAGGCGTCGAGCGATTCGCGCGAGCGCTGTACCGCCGGCCAGGCCGCCACCGCGCCCTTGAACAGCACCGGCGTCGTCAGACCGTCGACCGCCTTGGCCAGGCCGGCGGCGGAGACGTCCTTGCGCGTTTCGACGGGCGGAAAGGTCTGCATGATCAAGGCCTAGCCGAAAGCGTGCCGTGCGGCAACCGTCTTTGCGGCGTGACGAAATTGCCGCTACGTCATGGTATTTCGAAGGATTTGCGACAATCGCGCCGGTATCAATTGCAACTGTGCCTGGATTGCGGCATGCTTGTCAGCGCTTCGCCCCGGGGACATCGCCTATGTCATCCTTTTTTGACATGATCAGCGCGTTTATCGCCATGCTGATGTCGGCGGCCTTCCTGCACTTCGGTGCCGCCGGCGATTCGCGCCCCGATACGCCGCCCCCCTCCGCTTCCCACACGATCGCTTCCGCGGCGCCCGTGCCCTCGTCCGTCGATCCGGTTGTCGACGACAGCATGGACAACACAGCCGCACCGCCACCGGTGTCCGCCCATAAGCACGCCCGCCGCCACTGCCATGCGGCGTCCGGAGCGCCGCCAATGCTCGACACGGTACGCACGCCCTCGCCGGTACGCCGCGGCTAAGGCGGTTCCAACCGTCCGTAAACGGCGAAGTTTCGGGTGAAGTTTCCCTGGGTCCAAATCACAAAAACCTTTGCTATAAGCACGGCTTGGCGTTAGCTTTCCCGCGTTGGGAGAAACCACCTGGGCCACCGCGGGGCCATAGGCATACCCGCCCGATGGGTCTTAGGAACCTTTGAATGAAATCACGACGTCCGCCTCTGAACCTGAGCGAACCGAAAGTGCGTACTCCCGGCGGGACGGACTCCGTCCTGAACGAGGAAAAGGCGGATACCGACCCGGATATGGATAGCGTGGAAGACACGGCGGCCGGGCTCACGGCGGACGACATCTTGGATGCGCCGATGACCAACCGGACGGCCACGGCCGAACCGGCCGATAGTCCCGAAACCATCGCTCACCTGACGCCGCCGCCCGAGCCGGCGCCGCCGGCGCGCACCGAAGCCGCCGAAAAGCCCAAGATCGGCAGCTATCGGCCCGAGGCCCGCCGCCCGGAGTCGCGCGAGGTCGCCGTCAAGGTCGAGCCCGAAGGTGTGCTGAAGACCACCGGCGGCTCGCCGTTCATGTTCTGGGGCGGCGTCACCCTGATCAGCCTGTTGTGGGCGCTGGGGCTGGGCGCCTTCGTCATCGGCGCGCAATCCGATCTGTCGGCCTTTCGCCTCGAGCCATTCCGCCTCGTCGTTCTCGCCTTCCTCGCCCTGTTCCCGATCGGCCTGATCTTTGCCGCCGCCTTCGCCCTGCGCGTCGCCGCCGCCCTGTCGCGGCAGGCGCAGCGCACCGCCGCCCTGGCCGACGCCATGCTGGCTCCGGCCGCCCAGGCGACCGTCCAGGCCACGGATCTCGTCGAATCGCTGCGCGCCCAGGTCGATTACGCCGTGCGCGCCGTGCGTCTGGCGCACAACGACCTCAGTGAACTGGCGCAACGGCTGAAGGCCGAGACCGACCGCATCACCGACGCCACGCACATTGCGCGCGGCGCCACCCAGTCGGTCACCCGCTCGCTGGAAGCCGAGCGCATCTCCATCGACCACATGAGCGAGCGGCTGAGCCAGCAAAGCCTGAGCATTATCGAAACCGTCGACCGTCAGGCGCGTATGGTCGCCGACGCTTCCGACCTGGCCCAGACGCAACTGCGCGAGGCCGAGGCCTCCTTGTCGGTGCGCACCACCGAGGTCCTGGCCATCGTCCACGACGTCAGCGAAACGACGCGCACGGCGACGGCCGACCTCGATCGCCAGACCCAGCGACTGGAAACCGCCGGCTCCGGCGTCGTCGACCAGATTCGCAGCGTCGAGGACAATCTCGGCCAGCAACGCGCCGCCCTGGTCTCGGCCGCCCTGTCGCTGCGCGCCGACCAGGAGGACTTCGCCGTCCATATCGAGAACCAGCGCGCCCAGTTGACTGAGGCCCTGGCGATCACCCGCGTCGCCACGGTCGATCTCGGCGAAACCTCGGCCAGAGGTGTCGATATCCTGCGCGATATCGTCGTCTCGGCCCAGGAAAACTTCCGGGCCGTGGCCCAGGCGTCGGAGAACGAACGCACCGCCTTCGAGACCCGTGTCCACGCCACCTTGTCGAACATTTCGATGATGGCCGCCGACGCGCGTGACGACCTGATCGAGGAAACCCGCCGCGCCCTGGAACAGCTCAACACCGCCGCCGGCGATGCGCGCAAGGCCGCCGACCTGGCGGCGCAGACGGCGCAGCAACGCGTCGACCGGCTCAACGAAACCATCTTCGAAGCCAGCAAGAAGGCCGACGAGGTCTTCGATTCGCGCTTCGCCGCGGCGCGGCGCCTGATCGAGGATTCGGCCGAGCTGATCGTCGAGGCCGGCGACCAGACCGCCGACAAGCTGGACCAGAGCTTCGCCCATACGCGTCAGACCATAGCCGAGGTCCATGTGGCGCTCAACGAGCTGACGCAGAGCGCCAACCACCTGCCGGCCATGGCGCAGGCGCAGTTGCAAGACATCCGCCGGTCCGTCGAGGATGGACTGCTGGCCATGACGGCGGCGGCGAAAAAGGCGGCGCTCGAAACCGAAGCGGTCGACCAGGCCTTCCAGGAACGCGTCCGCCGCAACTACGACATGCTGACCGAGGCCGTGCGGCTGATGGGCGTCATCTCCGGCGACTCGCCGCTGTCGTCGGTGCCGATGGACGCGCCGATCCGCGACTATGGCCGCCCCGCCCAACCCTTCATCCCTCAGCCGATCAACACCCAGCCGCGCCCGCAGCCGGCGCCCCAGGCCGCCCCTCTGGCGCAAAGCGCCCCGCCGCTGCGCCCCGCCGCGTCGTCTGCCTCCGCCTCGGCGCAACGCCTGCGCCTGTCGAGCGCCGAGACACGGTCGTCGCCCGGTCCGCAGCCGGCCTCCGCCCCGCGCGCCACGCCGCAAGCCGCCCCGCAGCCCGCGCGCGCGCCTGACGGCGGCTGGTCGTGGCGCGAGCTGCTCAACGGCATGGAGGGCCAGGACGCCCAACGCGGCCCGGCCTCGGCGCCGCAGCCCCCGCCCGATCGCGAATTCGATTCGCTCGACGCCGCCATGATCGGCGAAGTCAACGCCATGGGCGTCGACGCCGCCGCCCTGCTGTCGCGTACGCGCATCGAAGAGACCATCTCGGCGATCATGGCTGAGAACAACGAAGGCGCGCGCCAGGTCGTGCGCCGCGTCGCCCCGGCGGCCATCCGCCGCCTTGGCCGGCGCCTCGCCCAGGACCACGGCCTGCGCCACCAGGCGACCGAGTTCGTCAGCTTCTATGACCAGCAGCTCAACATCGCCCTGATGTCCAAGGACGTGTCGCGATCGCTGCAGGAGGTCCTGGCCAACGATACCGGCCGCGCCTATCTGCTGCTCGACGCGGCTTTGTCGGAAGCGATTTGATGAAACTCGTACTGCGGGACGAGACCTTCCCGATCGCCGGGCGCTTCACCATTGCGCGCGGTTCGAAGACCGAAGCGCGCGTGCTTTATGTCGAACTGCACGACGGCGACCTCATCGGCCGCGGCGAAAGCGTCCCTTACGCGCGCTACGGCGAAACGCTCGACCATTGCGTCGGCCAGCTCGAAGCCGTGCGCGCCGGGGTCGAAACCGGCCTCACGCTCGCCGCTCTGCAGAGCCTGCTGCCGGCCGGCGCGGCGCGCAATGCCATCGATTGTGCGCTGTGGGATCTGCACGCCAAACGAAGCGGCGTGCCGGCGTGGCGAAGCGCGGGCCTCAAGCACTTCGATCCGCTGAAGACCGCCTATACGCTCAGCCTCGACACACCCGAAGCCATGGGCGCGCAGGCGGCGGCCAATGCCCGCCGCCCATTGCTGAAATTGAAGATCGGTGGCGCCGGCGATATCGATCGGGTCGAAGCCGTCCGCCAGCATGCCCCCAAGGCCCGGCTGATCGTCGACGGCAATGAGGGCCTGTCGTTCGACGACCTGGTGCGCATCGCGCCCGACCTCGCCAAGCTGGGCGTCAAGCTGATCGAGCAGCCGATGAAGGTCACAGAGGACGAGGCATTGCTGGGCTATGACAGCCCGGTGCCGTTGTGCGCCGACGAAAGCCTGCACACGCGCGCCGAGCTCGAGCGTTGCGCCCGGCTCTATGCCTGCGTCAATATCAAGCTCGACAAGACGGGCGGCCTGACTGAGGCCCTGGCGCTGAAAAAGGCCGCCGCGGCCAAGGGACTGGGGATCATGGTCGGTTGCATGGTGGCGACCTCGCTCAGCATGGCGCCGGCGATGATCGTCGCCCAGGGCGCCGATTTCGTCGATCTCGACGGCCCGCTCCTGCTGGCGCGCGACCGCGAAAACGGGCTGGAGATCACCGGCTCGATACTGGCGCCGCCACGTCCGGAATTGTGGGGTTAGCGGCAGTCTACGGTGCGGCGGACCTCAGCACGTGGAACATCGACTGGCGAATCGAAGTCTTAAGGACGCGACGTCGCAAGGAGGGGGTTGTGGCCTTGGGCATTTGCGTTCTAGATAGACGCCGGACGAGCGCACTGGCCCTACCCGCTTAGAGATGATGACCGATTCTGTAAATTCCCGGCCGGCGGCGACGCGCGGACTCTACCCCGACATCGAACCCTATGACAGCGGTCATATGGCGACCGGTGGCAAGCATCGCATCTATTACGAACAATGCGGCAACCCGGCCGGCATCCCCGTCGTCGTCCTGCACGGCGGACCGGGCGGCGGTACATCGCCGAACCTGCGCTGCTACTTCAATCCCGACGGCTATCGCATCATCCTGCTGGACCAGCGCGGCTGCGGCAAGTCGACGCCGCATGCCTCAGAAGACATTTCGCTGGAGGACAATACCACCTGGCATCTTGTCGCCGACATCGAACAGTTGCGCGAAAGGCTGGGTATCGACCAGTGGCTGGTATTCGGCGGCTCCTGGGGCTCGACCCTGGCGTTGGCCTACGCGCTGACCCATACCGAGCGCGTGCTGGGTCTCATCCTGCGCGGCATCTTTCTGGTGCGCAAATCGGAGCTCGACTGGTTCTATCAGGAAGGCGCCAGCCACCTCTATCCCGACATCTGGGCGCGCTTCATCGCGCCGATCCCCGAAGCCGAACGCGGCGACCTGATGGGCGCTTTCGTCAAGCGGCTGAATGGCCCCAACCGCGATGAAGCGGTCAAATGCGCCCTGGCATGGAGCGGCTGGGAGGGCGATACCCTGTCGATCGAGGGCCCGTCGGACGCGGCGTCGAAGTTTTCCGATCCGGATTTCGCCCTCGCCTTCGCGCGGATCGAAAGTTGGTATTTCCGCAATGGTGGTTTTTTCGAAAGCGACCATTGGATTCTCGACAATATCCGCCGGCTGAAGAACGTTCCGGCGTGGATCGTGCAGGGCCGTTTTGACGTGGTTACGCCGATGACCACGGCGTGGGACTTGCACCGCCATTGGCCGGAGGCGCGCTTCAACCTGGTGCGCAAGGCCGGCCACTCGTCGAGCGACCCGGGCATTCTCGAAGGCCTGGTCGCCGCCGCCGACGAGGCCCTCGGCCTGCTGGCGCGGTAATACCCATTATTCGTACCGGCATATCCGCCTCGCAATAGCACCGGCGTGTAAAACCGAGAGATTTGAGTCAAATGGCAGGAGGCTAGCGACGCAGGTACTTAAGTACCTGCTAGCGACGCCGACGCACCAGTTGGCCAAAGACCTCGGTTTTACTCGAAGCTGCCGAAGAGGGATTGCTGCCTCGGCAACTCCTGGTAGCGGTGGACGCGCACGCCCATCACCAGACCGAAGCCCATCATCACCATCAGCATGGCCGAACCGCCATAGCTGATCAAGGGCATGGGCACGCCGACGACCGGGAACAGGCCCATGACCATGGCGCCATTGATCACGACGTGCAACGCGAACACGGCCGTCACCCCCGCCGCCGCCAGCCGTCCGAAGTGCGAGTGCGACACCGAGGCGATGCGCAGCGCCATCAGGATGATGATTCCGGCCAGGGCGAAGACCATGAAACCGCCGGCGAAGCCGAGATCCTCGCACACCGCCGACATGATGAAGTCGGTATGCTTTTCCGGCAGGAAGTTGAGCTGCGACTGCGAGCCCAGCCCCAGCCCCTTGCCGAGGAGGCCGCCGGAACCCATGGCGATCTTCGATTGAATGATGTGATAGCCGTCGCCCGACGGATCCTGCTCCGGATGCAGGAAGGTCAGGATGCGCTTCTGTTGATAGCCGTGAAGATGCGGAACGGCCAAGGGCACGGCGACCGCGACAGCCGTGGCCCCCGCCGCGATGATCTTCCAGTTGAGGCCGGCCAGGATCATGACGATAAGCCCGGCGCCGGCGATCAGCATGCCGGTGCCAAGGTCGGGCTGTTTCAGGACCAAGCCCACCGGCAGGCCGATCATCGCCACCGGGATCAACAGCTTCCAGGACAGGTTGGCGTCCTTGGCCGAGATTTCGTGGTAAAATCTTGCCAGCCCCATAACCAGGGCGACCTTCATGATTTCCGACGGCTGAAAGCGCAGCGGACCCAGGTCGAGCCAACGCTTGCCGCCGAGATGGGTCGATCCGTGCACGGCCACCGCGATGAGCAGCAGGAGCGCCAAGCCATAGATCGGATAGCACAGGGCCAGCCATATGCGCAGATCGAGCAGGGACATGCCGATCATCAGCAGCAGGCAGAACACAAAGACGATCAGTTGCGAATAGGCCCACGGCTGCCAGTTCATGCCGCCGCCCTTGTCGCTGATGCTGTACAAAATCACGACGCCGATGCCGGCCATGCATGACAACAGGGCGACGAAAACCCAGTCGATCTGGGCGATCTTGCTGTCGTAGCGTTCACGCTGGCCGGGGCGGGAAAGAGCGCTTTCAACCATGTCTGTTACTCTGAAGTGTCATCGCCGTCGCTCGCACCGCTGTCGGAGCTGGGCGGCGGGGCGGCGACGGAGGTGTCCTGAGCCGCGGCGGCGTCCGGATCGGTAGTGATGTCGGTGTCGGAAAAATCCTTGGTGTCCTCGATCTGTCCGACGATGCGTTTGCGAATATCGGGATCCTTGAGCATGGCGACGCGCATGATTTCACGCGCGATCGGCGCCGCCGACTGGGCGCCGAAGCCGCCGTGCTCGACGATGACCGAGCAGGCATATTTCGGCGCGTCGGCCGGCGCGAAGGCGATGAACCAGGCGTGGTCGCGTCCGGCCCAGGCGCCGGTCTTGCCGTGTTGGCCAATACCGCCGCCATAGCCGTGCGCCTGGGCGGTGCCGGTCTTACCGGCCATGACTACGGGGCCGAGGCCCAGCTTGCCGGTCGCCGCCGCGGTGCCGCTGCTGACCACGTCGGCCATGGCGGCGCGGACAAAGGCCAGATGATCCTGATTGACCGGCAGATCGGGCGCTTCGGCGCCGGACGGCTGGTCGACGCCGCCGATCGATTTGACCAGGCGCGGCAGGATCGCCTTCTTGCCATTGGCCAGGCGCGACGCCTGAACGCACAGTTGCAAGGCGTTGAGATTGGTATAGCCCTGGCCGATGCCCATGGACGGCGTTTCGCCCGGATGCCACACCGGATCCTTGGGATAGGTCTTGCGCTTCCAGGCGGTGTCGGGGACCAGGCCCTTGTTCTGGCCGTTGATGCCGATGTCGAACTTGTCGCCCAGGCCGAAGTGCCGCGCCATGGTGGCGATCTTGTCCGGCCCGACCGAGAGGGCGCACTGGTAGAAATAGATGTCGCACGAGGTGACGATGGCGCGGTGCAGGTCGAGCGCGCCGTGGGCCTCGTCGCAGTGCCAGACGCGGCCGCCCCAGGCCCAGGCCTTCTCGCAAACGTGAACCGTCTTCGGATCGTAGCCGTTTTCCAGCGCCGCCAGTGCGACCATGGTCTTGAAGGTCGAGCCCGGCGGGAAGGTCGCCGTCAGCGCCTTGTCGAGCAGCGGGTTATGGTCGTAGTCGTGCAGCAGCTTGTAGTCCGCCACGGGTATGCCGGAGACAAACAGGTTGGGATCGAAACCCGGACACGACACCATGCACAGGACTTCGCCGGTCTCGATATTCATCATCACCGCCCCGCCCGAATCCTTGGCGAAGACGTCGACGGCGCGCTGCTGGATATCGGCGTCGAGCGTCAGCACGATCTGCTGGCCCGGCGTGGCCGCGATCGAGCCGTCCGGATCCTCGCGCACCACGACGCCCTTGGAATCGACCTCGACGCGCCGGCCGCCCGGACTGCCGCGCAGTTGCTTGTCATAGGCCCGCTCGATGCCCTGCTTGCCGATGCGGAACGACGGGTCGTGCAGCAGCTTGGCGGCGAAGGACGAATCGTCGCCCGGATCCTCGTGCTCCAGATCCTTTTCCGACGCCTTGGAGACGTAGCCGACGACGTGCGAGAAGGCGCCGCCGTAATAATAGGCGCGCATCTGGTTCATGTCGGCGCGGACGCCCGGAATATCGTTGGCGTACAGGCTGACCTTGGAGAAATCCTCCCACGACAGGTCGGCGGCGACGATCGTCGGCACCGATCGCTGGTTCTCGTTGATGTCGCGCAGGATGCGCCGGCGCGAGGTCTGGGTCTGAGGCAGGACGTAGGAGATCTGGTCCAGCGTGTCGTCGACGTCCTTGACCTCGTTGGTCTGGATCAGCACGCGGAAGCTGGGCCGGTTGCCGGCGATCATCTTGCCGTTTCGGTCGACGATATTGCCGCGCGGCGGCGGCACCAGGCGGAAGTTGAACTGATTGCTGGCGGCCAGTTTCTGGTACTTGCCCCCCTGCAGCATCTGCAGATGGACCAGCCGTCCGGTCAGGGCGAACAGGCCAAACGCCACCACGCCGCCCATGATGAAGGTGCGGCGGTTGAACGTCCCTTGACGTTCATTGACATCGGTAAAAACGAGCGAAGGTTCGGCGGGCATGGATTGAGGTTGGGGCGTACGGGAAAATCAGGAAAATCGGGCGTCGGCGTGCAGGTATTTTTCCATCAGATACACGACGAACGGGAACAAAATTGTGGTAGCCAGCATCTGCTCGAAGACCCCCCACAGGCGCGGCACGCCGCCCGAGGCGAGCGTGGCCATCAAGGTGCACAGGGTGAAGAAGGCCAGTTCCGTCACCACCCAGACCGCGAAGACGACCAGCCAGTCCTGACCGATGATATAGGTCCGCGTCGCGACCAGGGTGCCGTAGACGGCGAGCAGGGACAGGGTCCAGAAGCCGGCCGGCGCGCCCCAGAACATATCGCAGAAAAAGCCCAGAGCGCCCAAGACAAGCGGCGCGAGATAGGATGGCCGGATCAGCGGCCAGGCAAAGGCCAGGACCAGCGGTGAGACCGGCTCAGGCAGGTAAAGGCCGAACGGTTGAAAGGCCGTGGCCAGGACCACGATCAGGGCGACGCTGAGCAAAGCCGGCGCGATCAGCCAATCCCACGGCCCGACCACGCGCGATGCCATCGCCTGCCGTGCGTTGCGGCTGAAATTCGAACCGGAGTGCCTGGGCCGGCGCTGGAACGGCGATTTCATTGGCCATCCCCCGACGAACTGGCCCCCGATGCGCTGGGGGCGGCGGACGGTACGAAGGGCCTGAGCGCGCCGGCGTCCGCCGATGAGGCGTCGGTGTGCTCTGCCGGCTTGGCCGCCGGCTTATGCGGCTTGGGCGCCGCCGGGGATTTGACCGTCGCCGCGGCGGGTGTTCCCGCGGCCACAGCGGGTTTGGCGGAAGACGAAGCGCTGGATACGCCGCCACTGCTGGCCGAAGCGCCACTCGCCGCCGGGCCAGCGGTCGTCACTGGCGGCAGGGGCGGCTTGGGCAGAATGGCGCTGACCGGCGGCGAGCGCAGCAGGGTCGAGGCGTCGGGCAGTTGCGAGAAATCCTTGAACAGCAGAACCTTGACGAAATCGATCGGGCCGCGATTGGCATAGAGGCGCACGCGCCACACGCCATCGACACCCTTGACCGCCTCGCCCACCGGCAGACCGCGCGGGAACACGCCGCCGTCGCCGGAGGTCAGGATCTGGTCGCCCTCGCGCACCGTGTCCTGGCCGCGCACCCAGTCGAGCTTGGGATAGCCGCCGCCGTCGCCGTCCATCATCGCGCGTCCATCCGAGCGCATGATCATGACCGGGATTTGCGAGGTGATATCGGTCACCATCAGCACGCGACTGACATTGGGCGAGATGCCGACGACGCGGCCGACCAGGCCCTGATCGGTGATCACGGGATTGCCGAAGGCGATGTGCTTTTCGCTGCCGGCGTCGATCAGACGGTTGTTGTTGAAAGGACCGCGCGACACCAGGACGGTGCGCGCCGTGACCGTATCGACGGGCGGTTCGGTGCGCAGGTTGAGCAGCTTCTCATAGCGTGCGTTGACGTCCTTCATTTCCAGATAGGCATCGCGGTACTGCGACAACTCCTGGACTTCCTTCTTGAGGATGCGGTTTTCGCGCACGGCGAAGAAGTAGTCGGACAGGCTCGATGTCCCGTCGCCGATCACCTGCACCGGCTTGTCGAGAATCTTGTTGGGCACCGAAGCGACCGTGTCGAAGCCGGCGCGATTGGCGTAGGCGGCCTGATCGACCTGATCGCGGCGGTCGCCGATGAACATCAGCGCCGCGACGACGCAGACGATGCCGACCACGCCCATCACCCCCCAGGTGACGGGCAGTTTCAGATGTTCGAAATGCTTCTTCTGGTCCCCGTATGGCACGCAATACTTTCCTGAGCCGCCCAGACTCTATCTCTAAAATGCCTCGATAATGCCCCGTTTTCGCGACAGTCCCTGGCGATTTCGACCTAGCGAGTCTTGGCGTCTTTTATATGACACCGTTCGCGGGAAATCGCCGAGTCTTACGACATCGTGGCGTCGAGAATTCCCTTCATCCACCGCGGATGCTCCAGCACACGCCCGCAGCCGATAGCCACGCACGACAGCGGGTCCTCGGCGACCGACACCGGCAGGCCGGTCTGGTCGCGAATCTCGACATCAAGGCCGCGCAACAACGCGCCGCCGCCGGTCAGCATGATGCCCTTGTCGGCGATGTCGGCCGCCAGTTCCGGCGGCGTCGCCTCCAGGGCCACCTTGACCGCGTCGATGATCTGAGCCACCGGCTCGGCCAGGGCTTCCGCCGCCTGGCGCTCGCTCATGCGCACCTCGCGAGGCACGCCCTGCATCAGGTCGCGGCCCTTGACGTCGATGGCCAGCCCCTCGCCGTCATGCGGCACGCGCGCCGTGCCGATATCCTTCTTGATCCGTTCGGCCGTGGTTTCGCCGATCAGCAGGTTGTGGTTGCGACGCATGAAGTTGGTGATCGCTTCGTCCATCTTGTCGCCGCCGACGCGCACGCTGCGCGAATAGACGATGCCCGACAAGGACAGCACGGCGACCTCGGTGGTGCCGCCGCCGATATCGACGACCATCGAACCGGTCGGCTCGTGGATCGGCAGACCGGCGCCGATCGCCGCGGCCATGGGCTCGTCGAGCAGGCCGACGCGGCGCGCCGAGGCGTTGAGGCAGCTATCGTTGATGGCGCGGCGTTCGACCGCCGTGGCGCCCGACGGCACGCACACGATCACCTTGGGGTTCACGAAACCCTTGCGGTTGTGAACCTTGCGAATGAAATACTTGATCATTTCCTCGGCGACTTCGAAGTCGGCGATGACCCCGTCGCGCATCGGACGGATGGCCTCCATGTGGCCCGGCGTGCGGCCCAGCATCTGCTTGGCCTCAATGCCCACGGCATGGACCACCTTGCGGCCGCCGACATTGCGCAGCGCCACGACGCTGGGTTCGTTCAGCACAATTCCGCGGCCCTTCATATAGATCAGCGTGTTGGCTGTTCCGAGGTCGATGGCGATGTCATTGGAGAAACCGCCGAAGAAGGACTTAAGCATGGAAGAAACGGACCTTTGGGTATCGGGTGTACTTGGGGGGAAGATTTGGAAGACTTGGGGGGAGAAGAACTGTGGCGTCGGCTTTTTTGTTTTACTTGTCGGCTGATCCGGTAGGTGTCCGCGATCTCCTGGCCCGGAGCCGCGCGGATGACTTCGCGCGCGTAACGGGCCTGAATCGGCAGCTCAACCTTCTGGAATGCCTTCACTTGCCCTCATTGGAATCGAATTTCAAGAGGGTGTATGAGGCGCTCATGAAAAAGAAAATTTCAACCCACAAGGGAAATGGTTAAGCCATTGTTTAACATTGTAAATTACGGCGCAAACACGGCCGGATCACGGATAGTTTAGAGCGGCCCTCGCCGGCCTTGGGGGCGCATTGCCCCGCAAACGCCTTGAGAAGGAAATATCCTGCCCCGTGCGCCGCCTGAGCGGCCTCTATGATTCGCGCCCCCGGCCGCGTTCGTAGACCTTGCGCGCCACGATCATCAGTCCGAGCCAGGCCAGGGCCACCGCCGCCATCAGCAGCGCCACCTGCCAGTTGCCGCCCTTGGTCAGCGCCGTGTAGGAGGTGCCGAACAGCGCCACCAGCGCCGTCTTCGGCAGCACGCCGAGCGTACAGCCCAGAATGAAGCCGGAAAACGAGGCGCGCGACGCCCCGAACGCCATATTGACGACGATGAAGGGCGCCGAGGGGATATTGCGCACAATGAACGAGGCGGTGAAGGCGTTCTTGCCGAGATAGTCGGACAGCTTGTTGACGCGTTCGCCGCCCAGCCTGGCGATCAGCCCAGCGCCGGCAAACCGCCCCATGTAAAAGGTCATGGCCGCTGAAATAACGGTCGCCACCCAACTGTAGAGAAACCCCCACCACGGCCCGAAAGCGACCACGCAGGCGGCGATCAGCACGAATTGCGGCGCACCGAACAGCGCCGATACGCAGAAGACGACCGTGACGATGACCACGGCCAACGGGGAATGCTGGTATTGCGCCATCCAGTCCTCGAGGCCCTTCATCATCGCCTGCCCCCAGGCCGACTTGCCGACCAGGAAGGTGGCGGCGACCAGGACGAACAACAGAATGCTGATCCAGATGGCGCGGACCAGCTTGGCGTCAAGATTGACGAAGAAATGGGTGACGCGGCGCCACAAACGGTGAAGATGGTTGGACATGTAACGGTTTTATGGCTTCGCGGTGACAGTTTGATGCAAGAATTTTCGCAATGCAGCAAAGCGCCTTGACGCGGTTATACCGGACACTTAGCCTTTTTGGCGGCACGGCGCGAGATGACTTAGGTAGGAAAGTCATCTCGCGCCAGATCTTTAGCCTGGTCGCGCAATTTAACCGATAAAGTGTAAGCCACTTTATCGGATTGCGCGCCGGGCAAACTGCCAAGGAAATAACGACTGGGGTATGGTCGTCACAGGCGCGGGAAATTGCAAGACAATGAACGATGAAGGTTGGACAAACGATCCGTCGCGAGTAAAGAGGACGCTGCATTTTTCCACGCCGGAAGCAAAAGGCCGTCCTATGACTACGTTCTCCGAATCCGAAACCCTCAAACGCGTCAAACCCTCCGCCACCCTGGCCGTCACCGCCAAGGCGCGTGAGCTGACCCGCCAAGGCAAGAAGGTGATTTCGCTGGGCGCCGGCGAGCCGGACTTCGACACGCCGGAAAATATCTGCGACGCGGCGATCAAGGCGATCAAGCGCGGCGAAACCCGCTATACCGACGTCGACGGCATCCCCGAACTGAAGGCCGCCATCGTCGCCAAGTTCAAGCGCGAGAACGGTCTCGACTACAAGACCACCCAGGTCCACGTCGCCCCGGGCGGCAAGCCGGTGATCTATAACGCCATGATGGCGTCGCTGAACGCCGGCGACGAAGTCGTCATTCCCGCCCCCTATTGGGTCAGCTACCCCGACATGGTGCTGCTGGCCGGCGGCACGCCGGTCTTCGCCGTCGGCGACATGTCGACCGGCTTCAAGCTGAAGCCCGAGACGCTCGAAGCGGCGATCACGCCCAAGACCAAGTGGCTGATCCTCAACTCGCCGTCCAACCCGTCGGGCGCCGCCTATACGGCCGACGAACTGAAGGCGCTGGGCGAGGTGCTGAAGCGTCACCCGCAGGTGTGGGTGCTGACCGACGACATGTACGAGCACCTGATCTTCGACGACTTCAAATACACGACGATCGCCCAGGTCGTGCCGGAACTGTACGACCGCACCCTGACCATGAACGGCGTATCGAAGGCCTATTCGATGACCGGCTGGCGCATCGGCTATTGCGCCGGCCCCGAGGGCCTGATCAAGGCTATGGGCAAGATCGAGTCGCAATCGACCTCGAACCCCTGCTCGATCGCCCAGTGGGCCGCCGTCGAAGCGCTCAACGGACCGCAGGACTTCATCCCGCAGCGCGCCGCCATCTTCCAGAAGCGCCGCGACCTCGTCGTCGCCATGCTGAACCAGGCCAAGGGCATCCATTGCCCGACGCCGGAAGGCGCCTTCTATGTGTATCCGAACATCGAAGGCTGCATCGGCAAGCAGGCGCCGTCGGGCAAGATCATCAACTCCGACGAGGATTTCGCCGGCGAACTGCTGACCGGCGAAGAAGTGGCCGTCGTCCACGGCGCCGCTTTCGGCCTGTCGCCGTTCTTCCGTATCTCGTACGCCACCTCGGAAAGCGTCCTGACCGAGGCCTGCTCGCGCATTCAACGTTTCTGCGCCAGCCTGAAATAAAATAACACGACCGCATTGACCTGCCGGTTAGCGTGGGCTAACCGGCGGTTTACGCGCATGCCGGGGGGCTTAGCGCGCGTATGAGTGGGCGCATATATGCGCGCCCGCGCCTTCTGGGGGGCTTCCTTCATGTTTATCCATCGCCGCAATGCCTTGCTAAGGCCGCCTTTATGACCTGGGTCGTCCCGCCACTGGCGCTGGTCGTCATATTCATTTCGGCGGCTCTGGCGGCTGTCGTTCTGGCGCCGCTGGCCGTCGGCGGCGGCCCGATCGACAATCCGCGCGCCCGTGGCTCGCACGCCGATCCCACCCCCACCTCGGGCGGCCTTGTCCTTATGGCGGCGACAGCGCTGTCAATCGGAATGACCCTCGGCATTTGGGGCCGCGACATCCCGGGCAGCGCCCGCGACGGGTTAGCCTTGTTCGGCTTCGCCGCTGTTCTGGGTGTGTCGGGCGGTGTCGACGACATGTTCGACCTGCCGCCGCGCCTGCGCCTGCTGTTCCAGGCCGTGGTTTGCCTGGTGTTCGCCTGGTTCTACCGCGTCACCTCGCTGGATTTCGGCTTCGGGCTGAACGTCCAGGTCTGGGCGCCCATCGGCCTGCTGGGCAGCGCCCTATGGTTGCTGGTCGGCGTCAATGCCGTCAATTTCATGGATGGGTCCAACGGCCTGGCGGTCGGGGCGCAGGGCCTGGCGCTGCTGGTGCTGTCGGGCCTGATGATCATGGCCGCCGGCGCAAGCCCGCTCGGTAGCTATCTCGGCCTGGTCGTGGTCATCTGTGTCGCCGCGGCGGGCGCCCATGCCGGCTTTTTGCCATTCAACCTGCCTTTGGGCAGGGTGTTTCAGGGCGACGCCGGATCATTGTTCGGCGGCGGGTTGATCACCGGCGCGGCCCTTATGCTGAAGGCCTATGGCGCGGCGTCGGTATGGTTCGCCGGCTTCCTGCTGGCCCCGCTTCTGGTCGATGTGGTGCTGACCCTTGGTGTCCGTTTGTCCGAGCGCAAGGACGTGTTCCGCGCGCACAAGGAACACCTTTATCAGCTCTGGCTGCAACACCGCGATCCGGACCATGGCCGGCTGGCGCTTTGGGTGTGGGGCCTCTGCGCGGGGTGCAGCCTGATCGGCCTGGGCGCCCATGTCATCGACACGGTGTGGCGCATCGACCTGCGCTTTCCGCTGCTGGTATTGGTCGTCCTGGGACTCAGTGCGGGTTGGATCAGCCTGCGCCGCAAGCTGCTCCGCGCTTAATCCGCGTCCTCATCGGTGACGCGAGACCGTGTCGACTTGACCTGCGCCCGGATGGCCTTGCCGACGAGGCGGCGGCGTACCGCGCCCCTGGTCGGCTTTGTAGCCACGCGCGGCGGCGGCGGCGGTTCGGCGGCCTTCTGCACCAGTTCGACGAACCGGGCCTCGGCCGCCTTGCGGTTCATATCCTGGGTGCGATGCGTCTGGACGAACAGCACCAGCACGCCGTCCTGGGTGACGCGCCGCCCGCCCAGGCGGATCAGGCGCATCTTCACATCGTAGGGGATGGTCTGGTTGTGAAAGATCGAAAAGCGCAGCTCGACCGCGGTCGACACCTTGTTGATGTTCTGACCGCCCGCCCCCGATGCCCGCACGAAGCTTTCGTGCAGTTCGTCGTCGGGAACACTGATTTTCGGCGTGATGAAGACCATGGCCGCTTGTGCGGGAAAACGCGCCTGGCTTCAAGGTACGACATGCGCCCTCAGGCGCAGATCGAGCGACAGCATTGGCGCCAGGCCGTCGATCGCCGGCGTGGTCGGCAGGCCTGCAGCCGACAACTGATCCGCCGCCCAGTTGTTGCACGAGCGCGCGACCGAGAAATGCTCGATGCTGTTGAAGAAATAGGTGCCGTCCGGCTCCGTGAGGGCAACGACCGGCTTCCCTTGCGCCAGGCGGAAGGAGGCTTCGATATGCCGGGTCATCGCATCGAAACCCTCCGGCGACAGGACCACAGGGACTGCGACGGCCCTGCCGTATAGCAAGTCCGGCGTCCGGTCGACGCCATAGAGCCGGATGACAGATGGATTATTGGGCCAAAGGAGCGCCCGAAGGCCATCCACCGCGCGAGCCGGCGAAAAGCCTTGTGCGGTAAAGAAACCCGCATCGCCCCAACCGTAGATCAGCCAGTTATGGTCACCTGCCAATGCGCCTGACGCCGCCAAAGCGCCGCCCTGGACACGCACCGCCTCGGCTGGAAGGGCGATATCCGTGTGAAACCCGTTATTGATGACATAGACCGTCACGCCCTCGGCATGCGCGGGATAGAGTCGGCTGTCCCCCGGACGCAGGCTGGCCAGGGCAAGGATCGCACAGGCAGTGACGATCAGTCCCAGTCCTTTTGCAATCGAGCTTTTGCGGAAAAACAGCTTCATGATGAACAATGTTCATCATGAATTTTGAACATTGTCCAATCACAATATCACAGGCTTGTGATCGAAAAGACAAGATCGTGGAGCCGCCCTCCGCATGGGCTACGGGCGTTCGCCCCCCCCCCCGATAATGCGCCTGCGCTAGCCCAGCGACGCCTTGATCATCCACAGATGCTTCTGGTGCGCCGCCAGGCGGGCATTGCACAGGTCCTGGGTCGCGCCGTCACCCGCCGTCTCGGCGGCCTTTTCCGCCGCTTCGATCGTGGCGATGACCTGCTTCTGGCTGGACTTCAGATCCTTCAGCATGTCTTCCGCCGACAGGCTTGGATCGCCCTCCTTCATCGACGACAGATTGCCGAACGCCTGGGTGCTCATCGGCGCCAGTTCGCCCAGCGCGCGGATGCGCTCGGCAATCTCGTCCAACGCCGTCCACATCTCGTTGTACTGCTCCTCGAACAACAGGTGCAGACCGCGGAAGTTCGGACCTTTGACGTTCCAATGATAGCCGTGCGTCTTCTGATAGATGGCATAGCTGTCGGCCAGCACCTTGGACAGCTCCAGGGTAACGGCGGATTTCGGATCGGGGGTTTTGGCGTCGGCCATGTGCGGGCTCCTTGAATGGGGGTCTGAGGCTGATATGGCGGAGGCCCATAAGGATTCAAGTAGGTTATTACCCTATTCCCCAGGCATAATTAAGCGCGCCCAAGCCCTTGCCGGCCAAGGCGCGTCATCGATTTGTTATAAATCGTGATCGCGTTTTTCGACAAAGCGCATTGCGTCCTGCGACGTTCGGCCTATTTTAAAGCGGACTTATGCTGAAAGTGAGCATAAGGTACGGAGAGCCAGATGGCCGATACGCTTGTCCCCGATATGCTTGCCCCCCTCGCCTTCACCCCCGAGGTCGAAGCTGAAACCGCCGGCATCCATGCGCGCCTGAAAGACAAGGTGTCGCCGATCGAATGGCGGTTGCAGGCGCCATTGATCGCCGCCATCAACCGGAAAAAGCGCGAGATGAACGCCGTCGTCCTGGCTCACAACTACATGACCCCCGAGATTTTCCACGGCGTCGGCGATTTCGTCGGCGACAGCCTGGGCTTGGCGCGCGAAGCCGCCGCCTGCGACGCCGACATCATCGTCCAGGGTGGCGTGCACTTCATGGCGGAGACGTCAAAGATCCTGGCGCCGGAAAAGACCGTCCTGATCCCCGACCTGCGCGCCGGCTGTTCGCTGGCCTCGTCGATCACCGGCGCCGATGTGCGCCTGATCAAGCAGCGCTACCCGGGCGTGCCGGTCGTCACCTATGTCAACACCACCGCCGATGTGAAGGCCGAAACCGACATCTGCTGCACATCGGCCAATGCCGTCCAGGTCGTCGAATGGGCGGCGAAAACATGGAACAGCGATCGCGTTATCCTGATCCCCGACCAGTTCCTGGCCAAGAACGTCGCCCGCCAGACCGACGTCAAGATCATCGCCTGGGCCGGCGCCTGCGAGGTCCATGAACGCTTCGACGCCGATGATATCGCCGAGGTCCGCGCCGCCCATCCCGGCGCCGTCGTCCTGGCCCACCCGGAATGCCCGCCCGACGTCATCGCCGCCGCCGACTTCACCGGCTCGACCACGGCGATGAGCGACTATGTGACGAAAAACAAACCGCGCCAGGTCGTGTTGATCACCGAATGTTCGATGTCGGACAATGTCACGTCGGATGCGCCGGGCGTCGAGTTCCTGCGCCCGTGCAACCTGTGCCCGCACATGAAGCGCATCACCTTGCAAGGCATCTATGACGCGCTGGTCCGCCGCCAGTACGAGGTCACGGTCGACCCGGCGATCATCCCCGCGGCAGCCTTGGCCGTGCAGCGCATGATCGACCTGCCGCCCCCCGCCACGCCGGCGCGCTACGACATGGTCAAGGCGCGCCACCATGTCGATGTCGAGATGATTGCCTGAAACGACAATTTCCTGAGTTGTTAGGAGGCCGAACATGGCCAACCCGATCCACATACATAACGGCCCCCTGATCATCGGCGCGGGCCTCGCCGGGCTTTCCGCCGCGCTGGCCGCCGCGCCGTCGAAGGCGCTGGTCCTGGCGCCGATCGCGCTGGGCGCGGCGTGCTCGTCGGCCTGGGCCCAGGGTGGTATCGCCGCGGCTCTGTCGGATAAGGACAGCCCGCAAGCCCATGCCAGCGACACGGTCAATGCCGGCGCCGGCATTGTCGATGAGGCCGCCGCCGCGACCCTGACCGCGTTGGGGCCACAGACCGTGCATCATCTCAACGCCATCGGCGCGCCGTTCGATCACCAGGCCGACGGCTCGTTCGTGCTCAACCGCGAAGCCGCCCATTCGCTGGCCCGCGTCGCCCGTGTCGGCGGCGACCTCGCCGGCAAGAAGATCCTCGAAGCCGTCGTCGCCACCGCCTTGAAAGCCCCGTCGATCGATATCTGGGAAGGCGCCCATGCGCTGGGCCTGATCACCTCGGACGCCGGCGCGGTCGTCGGCGCCCTGGTCGAACACGAGGGCCGCACGCTCGAGGTCTACGCGCCGGTGACCATCCTGGCTTCGGGTGGCTCGGGCGGCCTGTTCGCCGTCACCACCAATCCGGCAAACCTGCGCGGCGAGGGCATGGCCATGGCGGCCTTGGCGGGCGCGATCGTCGCCGATCCGGAATTCGTGCAGTTCCACCCGACCGCGCTCAATTTCGGCAGGGACCCGGCGCCGCTGGCCACCGAAGCCCTGCGCGGCGAAGGCGCGACCCTCGTAGACCGCGACGGCCGCCGCTTCGTTTTCGACGACCACCCGGACGGCGAACTGGCGCCGCGCGATATCGTCGCCCGCGCCGTGCACAAGGCCAACCAGACCGGTGGCGCCTTCCTCGATGCGCGCACCGCCATCGGCGCGCACTTCGCCGAGGAATTCCCCACCGTCTTCGCCTCGTGCATGGAGAACGGCGTCGATCCGCGTACCGAACTGATGCCGGTGGCGCCGGCCGCCCACTATCATATGGGCGGGGTCGCCGCCGATACGTCCGGCCGGACTTCGCTGAGAGGGCTTTTTGCCGTCGGCGAATGCGCCTCGACCGGCGTGCACGGCGCCAACCGCTTGGCGTCGAACAGCCTGCTCGAAGCCGCGGCTTTCGGCGAATGCGCCGGGAAAGCCGCCATCGCCGACCTTGAGCCTTTTGTACCGGATACCAAGCGCGCGCATGTGCCTGCGGTGCCGGCGATCATGACCGCCGCCGACCTTCAGCGCCTTCGCGACGCGATGAGCCGCTACGCCGGTGTGGTGCGCTCCGAAGACGGCCTGCGCGCCCTGTTGCGCCTGATCGACGAACTGGACGCCCGCTCCCCCGGCGCGCTCGCCCTGGTCAGCGCCCGCCTGATCGCGACCTGCGCGCTAAACCGCCGCGAAAGCCGCGGTTCGCACTACCGTCCGGATTATCCGTCAACGAAGGCGCGTGGCGAACGCACCTTCACCACGCTCGCCGCGCTAATGCCGGAAGTCGCCTGATGTCCGTTGTCGCCTTGCCGGACCTGATGATCGAGCCGATCGTCCGCTCAGCCCTACTCGAAGACCTCGGCCGCGCCGGTGACCTGACGGCCCAGGCCGTCATCCCGCCGGACGCCCGCTTTACAGCCGTGTTCCGCGCGCGCCAGGCCGGCGTCGTCGCCGGCATCGACTGCGCCCGCCTGGCCATGACGCTGATGGGCGCAAGCTTCGAGACCATGCTGCACGATGCAAGCCGCCTTAAGCCCGGCGACCTGATCGCCCGCGTCGACGGACCGGCCGCCGCCGTTCTGGCCGGCGAGCGCGTGGCGTTGAACCTTTTGTGCCACCTGTCGGGCGTCGCCAGCCAGACGGCGGCCTATGTCGCCGCCGTCGCCGGTACCGGCGTACGCATCGCCGAGACGCGCAAGACCATGCCGGGTCTCCGCGGCCTGCAAAAGCACGCCGTCAAATGCGGCGGCGGCCTCAATCATCGCTTCGGTCTCGACGATGCCATCCTGATCAAGGACAATCACATCGCCATTTGCGGCGGTGTGGCAGCGGCTCTGCAACGCGCCCGGGCGGCGGCCGGCCACCTGGTCAAGATCGAGGTCGAGGTCGACTCGCTTGAGCAATTGCACGAGGCACTGCCCTTCGCGCCCGATGTGGTGCTGCTCGACAATTTCACGCTCGATGACCTGCGTGAGGCTGTAGCGCTGGCCAAGGGCAAGACGGTGCTCGAAGCCTCGGGCGGCGTCAACATGACCACGGTCCGCGCCATCGCCGAGACCGGCGTTGACGTCATCAGCATCGGCGCCCTGACCCACTCCGTGCCCAATTTCGACATCGGGCTGGATGCTGAATAAGCGAAATGATATACATGCGATAAATGTATATCATTGGAGGTCGTCATGAAAGTCGCAAAGTGGGGCAATTCGCTGGCCGTCAGATTACCGGCCGATATGACTGAGGCCCTGGACATCAAGGAAGGCGACGACCTGCGCTTCAATATCGAGGGCGGCAAGCTCACGGTTGAAACAAAACTTTCGCGTGAAGAATTGATCCGTCGGCTTGATGCGCTGCGGATCCCTATGCCTGCGGGCTTCAAGTTCGACCGTGACGAAGCCAATGCCAGGTGAGCGGGCGTTCCTAGATACCAATATCCTCGTCTACGCGTCACTGACCGGCGATCCGAAAGCCGCCACAGGCAAGGCCGTGAGAGATGCGGGTGGTGTGATCAGCGTCCAGGTGCTGAATGAACTCGCCAATGTCCTGCGCCGCAAATTGTCCCGCCCTTGGGACACAGTCGGTGAGATACTGACGATTACGCGCCAACTTCTCGAAGTCGTACCATTGACCGAAGAGGTGCACGAAGCCGGTCTTCGCCTGGCCGAACGCTACAGCCTGTCGATCTATGACGCCATGATCGCCGCGGCGGCCCTAGCCAGCGGTTGCGACACCTTGTGGTCGGAAGACATGCAGCATGATATGCTCATCGAGGGCCGGCTACGCATCCGCAACCCCTTTCTCTGAAGGCGCCACCATGAAAATCCTCAAGATCGTCCTGGCCGTCATCGGCGTGCTGGCCGTTCTGCTCGGCATCGTCTGGGTGTTGCAGGGCGTCAATGTCCTGCCGGGCAGCTCCATGACCGGGCATATGGAATGGGCCTATCGCGGCGCGGCGCTGGCCGCCGTCGGCGCGGTCCTGATCTGGTTTTCGCGGCGCAAGTGATTACTTCGCGGCCGGCGTCGGCGCATCATGCTTCTCGCCGGCGTGATGGCCGGGCTTCATGAACTTGACCAGGACGCGCTGGCCGATCAGGAAGGGCGTGGTATCCGCCGTCACCACGACCTCGACCACGCGCTCGTCCGACGCTTCGTTCTGGGCGTCCGACAGCAGCTTGCGCGCGCCGAAGGTGGCGGCGATGCGCACCACGTGACCGGCATAGACGTGCGCCGGATCGTTTTCCGAGACGATCTCCGCTTCCTGGCCGGGATGCACGTCGGGGATCGAGCTTTCGACGATTTCCGAGCGGATGATGTGCGGGATGGCGGGCTCGAGGTCGAACATGTCCGAGACATTGAGCGTTGAAGCCCCGGCGCCCGGATTGGCATAGCGGCGGATGACCTTGCCGTTCATCGGCGCACGGATGATCGTCAGCTCTTCGTTATATTGCGCCTGCGCCAATTGCGCCTTGGCCGTCTGCACGGCGGCCTGTTGGGTGACCATCGTCGCCTTGGCGGTGTCGATGGCGTCCTGGGCTTCGTCGAGCTTTTGCTGGGCGACGAAATTGTCCGGCACCAGCTTTTGCAGGCGGTCGTATTCGCGTTGGGCGACGCGAATATTGACCTCGGTCAGCGCCTCGGCGCTATTGGCTTGATCGACCGCCGCCTGGGCGGCCAC
>OUWB011209542.1_pt1 | contig 25663 bp, 15 predicted proteins | sample 1779821 | NCBI WGS metagenome assembly OUWB01 (sample SAMEA3914806, study PRJEB12502) | metagenome | biome: forest; material: soil | place: Canada | collected 2011-08-03 | depth 0.1 m
ATCGAGCACAACAACAGCTGGTATCAGGAGTTCAAGCTGTCCGGCAACAACGACCTGATGGACTGGGTCTCCGGCGTCAGCTACTACCAGGAGCAGGCGCGCCAGACCAGCCAGACCAATATCAACACCGACAGCGTCGATACGTTGATCCGGAACGTCTACCGTATCGGTACGCCACTGACCGACATGAGCCAGATGCTGCCCGCGCAGTACAACCTGCTGGGCGATCCCTGGAGCGAAGCGATCAGCAACGACGGCAACTTCAAGGCTTATGCTGCGTTCGGCGACGTGATCTGGCATCTCAGCGACAATTTCGATCTCACCACCGGCCTGCGCTACACCCGCGATGAGAAGGACTTCAGCTGGTACAACATGCCGCGTAGCGCGCCGCAATTTGATGCGACCGTCGCCGCGCTCAAGCAGGCGGGGCTCTATGGAACCCTCTCGGGCCTGGACCAGTATGTACTGGCTCAGCTGGCCGGCAACCTGATCTTCCCCAACGCGGTGGGCGTGCCGGTTTCGCAGAGCAATACCTGGAACAACTTCAGCCCGCGCGTGGTGGCCAGCTACAAGTTCACGCCTGACGTGATGGGTTATTTCTCCATCACCCGCGGCTACAAGGCCGGCGGCTACAACAGCGTGGAAGTGGGCTCGACCTTCGCACCGGAGACGGTGACCAACTACGAGGCCGGCATCAAGACTCTGTTCCCGGACCAGAACCTGCTGCTCAACGCCTCGGCGTACTACTACCGTTACAACAACATCCAGACATTGGCGCTCGATCCGACCAGCGCCTCTTCGCTGCTGCCCACCTACATCGTCAATAGCAGCGACCAGGAGGCCAAGGGCCTGGAGCTGGAAGCGCAGTGGCAGCCGACCGACAGCCTGCGCCTGAGCTTCATGGGCGCGTACATCAACGACACCTACCGTAGCGCCACCGCGCCCGATGGCACCAACCTGGACGGACAGCCCACTGGCACGCCGTATCTGTCCGCCGCCGCCTCGCTGGCCTACACGTGGCATCATGTGGCCAATGGCGACCTGGAATTCGACCTGTCGCAGGCCTATCGTGGCAAGACCCGCTGCAACTCCGATTCGGAGGTGCAAGGCTCGTGCTACGTGAGCCCCAACTTCCAGATTGGCACCAGCCAGCAACGCACGGACGCACGCCTGGATTGGCACGCGCCCGGTGATCGTTGGGGCGTGGCACTGTATGGCACCAACGTCTTCAACAAGCGCTACGTGACGGGCGTGAACAACATCAGCACCACCGTGCTTGGCACCCCGTTCGCCAGCATCTCGCCGCCCCGCATGTGGGGCGTGGAACTTCGTGCGAAATTCTGAGGCGACATGAAAGAACCCAGCCCGTCACTCCATGCCACCCTGCTCCGCCTGCGCCAAGCGCAGGCGCGCGATCCCATGCCGTCGTGGGACGTACGCGCCGCCCGCCTGCGCACCCTGCAGAAGCTGCTCACCGAACAGCGCGAGGCCTTTGCCCAGGCCATCAGCGCCGATTTCGGTCACCGTCCGGTGGAGGAGACCGAGCTGCTGGAGTTCTATCCGAGCCTGTCCAACCTGCGTTACTCGTTGGGTCGCGGCCGTCGCTGGATGCGGGGCCGTCGCGGGCTCGCCAATCTCGCGTTCCTGCCGGCGAGCATCAAGCTGATGCCGCAGCCGCGCGGCGTGGTCGGCATCATCGTGCCGTGGAACTATCCGATGTACCTGGCGGTAGGCCCGCTGATCGATGCGCTCACGGCGGGTAATCGCGCCATGCTGAAGATGAGCGAATACACGCCACGCTTCTCGGCCTTGTTTGCCGAGCAGGTGGCGCGCTATTTCAAGCAGGACGAAGTCGTCGTGGTCACCGGCGATGCGGATGTTGCGCAGGCTTTCTCCGCGTTGCCGTTTGACCACTTGCTTTTCACCGGCTCGACGGCCGTCGGCCATCATGTAATGCGTGCCGCTGCTGCCAATCTCACGCCGGTGACGCTAGAGCTGGGCGGTAAGTCGCCAGCGATCGTTGGCCCGGGCGCGCGCATGGACACGGCGGCCGAGCGCATCGTCTTTGGCAAGCTGATCAATGCGGGACAGACCTGCATTGCGCCCGACTACGTACTGGTACCGCGCGAACGCATGGGTGACTTCGTGGCGGCCGCACGCGCGGTGGCTTCACGGCTCTATCCCGACCTGGGAACGCAGGGACAGTACGCGACGATCATTTCGGACCGCCAGTACGAGCGGCTGGCCAAGCTTCGTGACGATGCCGTGACTGCCGGCGCACGCGCCGAGCCACTCAGCAACGCGCAGGACGCGCCATCAAAGCGCCTGCTGCCACCGGCGATCCTGACCGGGGTGACTGACGACATGCAGGTGATGCAGGACGAGATCTTCGGCCCGCTGCTGCCTGTGGTTCCCTACGACTCGCTGGACGAAGCGATTGGCTATGTGGCTTCGCGTCCACAGCCGCTGGCGCTGTACCTGTTCGAACAGAACGGCGCCGCCGTCGACAAGGTGCTGTCGCGCACGCATGCCGGAGGCGTCACCGTCAACGACACCATCTATCACATCGCCCAGCACGGCCTGCCGTTCGGCGGCGTCGGTCCTTCGGGCATCGGCGGCTATCACGGCGAAGCCGGCTTCCGCACGTTCTCGCATATGAAGCCGGTGTTCCATCAGTCGCGCTTCAGTGGTGCCGGCTTGCTCAACCCGCCCTATGGCGCGCGCTTCCGCCAGATGCTCAAGCTATTGTTGCGCCTGGGCTGAGTCCCGGCGCGGACCATTGGCGGTTTCGTTTCACCTGCCGGCGTCGCGATAGCACGCCGGCTTCCTTCTCGATCAGGCGCGGTTACGCTGCAGATTGGCCTGCGAGCTGGCAATAATCGCCTGCATCGCCTTGCGTGCGGCCTCCGGTTGCTGGCGCGAGATGGCGTCCAACACCTTCCGATGATTCGGCAGTGATTCCTTGAAATTGCTGGCCTTGCGCGAAGAGCGCGTAAAGAATGTTTCGAGCGCGGACTCTATGACCGAGAACAACGAGTGGAACAGCTCGTTGCAGGTGGCGTGCAGCAAGGCATCGTAGAAGCGCAGATCGGCAGCGGTCCAATCATCCAGGGTCTGCGAGGCTGCCATGGCCTTGAGCGCCTCGTCGATGGCGGCCAGCTGCGCGGGTGTGCGGCGCCGCGCGGCGGTCGCGGCGGCGGCGGGGGCGATGACTTCGAGCATCTCCACCAACTTGTCGAAATAGTCGTCGGTGGGCATCGAGGCGAAACGCCAGGCCAGCACGTCGGCATCAAATTGGCTCCAGCATCGCTCTTCAAGCACACGAGCGCCGATGCCTGCGCGTGACTCGATCAGGCCTTTGACCGAGAGCACCTTCAGCGCTTCGCGCAGCGCCGTCCGGCTGACCTGCAGGCTCTCAGCCAAGGCTTCCTCACGCGGCAATAGCTCCCCAGGCTTCACCTTTCCGCCGACGATGCGTTGCCCAAGCTCATGCACGACATAGCCATGCAAACTACGGACAACGCCCGATTTCTTCATGATGTCTCTAGCCCCTGGCCTTATCGGCAATAGATATGGTCGTCCACCCGGCGCGCAGTGCCCGCGCGGAAACGCACCTGCCAGAGCTGACGCATATCGTCATCGGCTTCTGGATTTCTTTTTGTCTGGAACCGTACGCAGCCGTGTGAAATGACTGGCCATGCTGGCTGCCACGACGCGCATGACGGCGGGCGGATCGAGCGAGGGGTCGTCAAACAGCATTTCCAGAGCCGCATAGGCCATGCCGTCGGACACGCGGTTGATCAGTTCCAGCTGCTTGATGTCGACCTCGGGAAATGCCTCGCTTAACCACGCGGTGACTTGCGTGACGATCTCCCTGGCCGAGGCGAGACGCACCTCCTGAAGCATGGGTATTGCACGCAGCGCACGCATGATCCAGATGCCACCCGTTGTTTCACAGGTGACCCGATACGTCTCCAGCAACAAGCCGGTCAGCGAGTCTTCCAGTTCTTCCGCCGTACCGTGAAACGCAGCCGGCGAGACCCATTGAGGGATAAGCGCGTTCTGGCGCTCCATCAGTCGCCGACCCAGCTCGTGCAGCAACGCATATTTATTCGGGAAATAGCGGTAAAGCGCCGGAGGCGACAGCTTGGCCCGCTCGCACACCAGGTTGGTGGTGAGTTTCTCGAAACCCACGTCGGCCAGGACCTGGGCGGCCACTTCCAGCAGGTGTTCGTATGTCTCCGTGGCGCGTGATTGAGCCGGCATCATCTTCGGCGTCAGTTTGATCTTGGGCGGCTTGGCGACACGGGGAGGCATAAGCGGAGGGCGTCCTGGGGAGGGGTTGCACGAATTATAGCGATAACTATATTGTAGCTAACACTACCTTATTGGATCTGGGTCAACGATGCCAACTGCAGTGCAGACCGCCACGTCCTCCAAGGTCGAACGCCTTGTACTGGCGATCGACCTGGGCACGTCCGGCTGCAAATGCGCGCTGGTGGGACTCAACGGTGAAGTGCATGCCTGGGCGTTTCGCCCGGTTCCGCTGCATCTGGTGGGCGAACACGGCGTCGAGCAGGATCCGCAGGACTGGTGGCAGGCGTTTCTCGGCGCCGCCCAGGAATTGCTAGCCGTTGATGCGCAACGCCGCCAACAGGTGGTTGCCATTTGCTGCTCATCCTTCGGCGAATGCACGGTGGCGGTGGATAGCCAAGGGGAGCCCTTGGCCCGCGCCATGCTGTGGTGCGATATGCGCGGCGCCGACGCCATCCGTCGGCGCGCGCGCGGTGGCTTGCTGAATATCCAGGGCTATGGCCCGCTGAAGCTGGCCCGCTGGTTGCGGCTGACCGGTGGCGTGCCGTCACTGTCCGGCAAGGATTCCGCAGGCCATATCGCGTGGCTGCACGACCACGACAAGTCGGTGGTCGAACGCACCTACAAGTTTCTCAACGCGCTCGATTTCATGAACCTGCGCCTGACCGGCCGGTTTTGCTCCACCTATGATTCGGCGCTGACCACGTGGGCGACAGACAACCGCGATCTGTCCCGTGTGCATTACGACGCCGGCCTGCTACGCGTGCTTGGCCTGGACCGCGACACGCTGCCTGACCTGGTGCATTCGACCGATGTCATCGGCCACCTTGCACCCGCGGTCGCCGAAATACTCGGGCTTTCACCAAGCACCAAAGTCGTCGCTGGCGCGGTGGACAACTCCGCGGCAGCGATCGGCGCGAAGACCGTACGCGATGGCGAAGTGCACCTGTATCTGGGCACGTCGTCCTGGCTCGGTGCGCACATGCCGAAGAAGCGCGCCCATCTCGGTTCGTTCATCGCCTCGCTGCCTTGCGCGCAGAAAGACCGCTATCTGGCCATGGCCATGCAATCGGCGGCATGCGGCAATCTATCGTTCCTGCGTGATCGCATCCTGTTTCATCCCGACGAACTGCTGCGCGATGAAATGCGTGCGGACGTTTACCAGGTGCTCGACCAGATCGCCGACCGCGTACCGGCGGGATCGCGCGGCCTGATCTATATGCCGTGGCTTCTGGGTGAACGCACACCGGTGGATGACAAAGCGCTGCGCGCTGGCCTGTTCAATCTCTCGCTTGAACACACCCGCGAAGACGTCATTCGCTCCTTCCTCGAGGGCGTGGCGTTGAACACGCGCTGGATGCTTGAGCCGATGCTGGATTTTATCGGCAGCTCACGAGGTGATTCGGTGACCGTGGTCGGTGGTGGCGGTCAATCCGACGTGTGGTGCCAGATGATGGCCGACGTGACCGGCATGGTCATCCAGCAGCCGCAGGCGCCGATCCAGGCCAACGCGCTGGGCGCCGCCTTTATTGCTGGCGTCGGGTTGGGCGAGCTGTCGTTCCATGACATTCGGGCGTTGAGCCAGAACCAGCGACAGTTCGAACCGGACAGCACCAAGCGAAGCATCTACGACGATTGTTTCGGCACGTTCAAGGAATTGCACAAGCGGCTCGCACCGCTCTATCGCAGCCTCAATCAAGATCGGAATCCGCCACGATGAAATTCCAGGGCATTCGCCAGCGCGTGGTCGACATGAGTGTGATGCTCGCCGATCACGGCTATTTCGCCGCCACCGGTGGCAACCTGGCACTGCGGGTCGATGACGAGCACATCGCCGTTACGCCATCGGCCGTCGACTATTACCAGATGGGTCCGGCCGATGTGTGCATCCTCAGGTTGCGCGATCTGGCCAAGGTGGACGGCGATCGCAAGCCCTCGGTGGAAACCGGCATGCATGCGCAGGTACTGCGCGCACGTCCCGACTGCCATGCCAGCATCCACACGCACCAGCCGGCGGCCAGCGCATGCACGTTGCTGGGGCAATCTCTGCCAGTCCTTCGCCTGGAGCATCGCGCGCTACTCGGGCCGGAAGTGCTGATCGTCGGTTACGCACCGTCCGGCACCAGTTGGCTATCCAAAAAACTGGCCCGAAAGCTTCGTCCAGACGTCCAGTGCTACCTGCTTCGAACGCATGGCGCCATTTGCTGCGGTTCGAGCGCCGAACAAACCCTGCGCGCGATCGTCGCGCTCGAAGCATTGGCAGTTGATCACCTGCGTGACCGCATTGCCAATCGGGCGGATCAACCGTTGGCGCAGCAGGCTGTGCTGCTGAAGTTGATCGCGACGCTCGATGCCCATCCCGTCCAGGAAATGATTGTATGAACGCCAAACCCGTATCCCTCGCGCCCCCCGCTGGCAGCGCCGTCTCGCAGTGGCCGGATACCGATGAGCTTTACCGCCGCTTCGACACGCTGGTGAAGCAGCCGATACGACCGATACGGCGCGATGCCATGGCGAAAGTGCTCGATTATTTCGAGCAGCGTTGCCAGGCCTCGAAGCGTTTGGCCGAAGAGGCCAAGCGCGTCATTCCCGGCGGCGTGCAGCACAACCTCGCCTTTAACCATCCCTTCCCGCTTGCCGTCAAAGAGGCACGCGGCGCCCATATGGTGGATCTGGACGGCAATCGCTATATCGATTTCCTGCAGGCCGGCGGCCCGACCCTGCTGGGCTCCAATGATCCGAACGTGCTCGCCAAGGTGCAGCGGCTGCTGGAGGAGTGCGGCCCGACCACCGGCCTGCTGCATGAGTACGAGGTCAAGCTGGCCGAGCTGGTCTGCGAGGTCATGCCTTCGGTCGACATGCTGCGCATGATGGGGTCGGGCACCGAGGCGGTCATGGGTGCGATCCGCCTGGCGCGCGCCTATACCGGCAAGAAACGCGTCATCAAGATCGGCGGCGGTTATCACGGCTGGAGCGACCAGATGGTCTACGGCATGCGCCTGCCCAACACCGGGCGCATGGAAGCCGTTGGCATTCCGCGCGGGGCGACCGCTGGCACGCAGGAAAGCCTTCCGAACGACCTGGCGGCGATTCGCCGAAAGCTGCAATGGAATCGCCTGCGCGGCGGCACCGCCGCCATCATCGTGGAGCCGTTCGGGCCCGAGAGCGGCACGCGGCCGGTCAGCAAGGATTTCAACGCGCAGGTGCGCCGCCTCTGCGACGAATTCGGCGCCCTGCTTATATTCGACGAAGTCGTCACCGGTTTTCGCGCCGGCCTGGGGGGCGCGCAGGCGTACTTCAACGTCAAGCCGGATCTGACGGTGCTCGGTAAATGCCTCACCGGCGGTTACCCGATGGCGGGCGGTATCGGCGGCAGGCGCGACGTCATGATGATGCTGGTCGGTGGCATTGGCACCACGACCAAGCGGGCCTTCGTCGGCGGCACCCTCACCGCCAATCCGCTGTCGTGCGCTGCCGGCTACTACGCCCTGCAGGAAATGCAACGCACCGATGCGGCTGTGAAAGCGGGCCGCGCGGGCGATCGTCTGCGCGAGGGCCTGGAAAAAATCATCGAACGGCTCGGCCTGCCCTACGTCGCCTACAACATGGGCTCCATCGTTCACCTGCAGACCTCCGGCGTGATGCTGCTCGATACCAGCAACCTGCTCAAGCTGGCGCGGGCGAAGAACGAAGCCAAGCAGCGCAAGCACATGCTGGAAGAGATGGGCGCCGCCTATACCGCGCACGGCCTGATTACCCTGGCCGGCAGCCGCATCTACACCAGCATGGCCGACACCGATGCGGTGATCGACGATGCATTGAACCGCTTTGAAGACGTGCTGAGGCTGGTCTGATGACCGCGTCTCTCTCGAACCTGCTCGAGGATGCCTGGCATCGCCTGGACAGCAAGCATTTGCTTGGCATCGGCGCCAGCGTTTCCATGCGGCTGCCCGGCACGCAAGACATGCTCGTCGGCATGCCCGGCACCGAGCCGTTGCGCGTGCCGATGACGGCGGGTGAAGAGAGCGCGCATACCTTGCACGCGGCGATCTATCGGGCACGCGATGACGTGGGGGCCATCGCTATCGGCGGCGGCACGTACGGTCGATTCCTCGGTGACTTCGGCGGACACCTGCCGCAGGTATTCGACGAACAGGCGCGGCACCTCGGGCGTACCGCACCGCCGTTGCCGCGGGTGGGACACAACATTCAGGGCGACGCGAAGCGATGCCTGGAAACAGGCGGCAATGTATGGGTGTGCGGCAACCAGGTACTGGTGTTCGGCGCTACTGCGCAACGCCTGGTGCTGAACGCCGAACTGCTGGAGAAGTGCGCCAAGGCCTTCGTGCTGGCAACCGCGACGGGGGCCGCCATCCATACCTTGCCTTGGTGGGTATGCAGGATCGCCAACGGACGCCTGAAGAAAGACCAGAAGCGGGCCGAAGCGCGCTTCGCACAAGGGCTGTTACCCGAAGAAGTGAAAGGCTACTGAGGTGACTGACATGCATCGACGACTATCAGGCGTGGTACACCCATGACGACATCGGTCTCGATTGATTTTCGACGCTCGCAGATCGTTGCCGCGCTTGCCATTGGTTGCGTCGCACTGATGATGCTCGGACTGCAGCCCCTGTTGCTTGGCCACCTGGTCGAGCAGCAACGCGTTTCGCTCGACGGCGTCGGCCTGGTAGCGATGGGCGAAATTCTCGCGCTGGGCGTCGGTGTCATTCTTGCCGGAAAGTTCTATTCGCTGCGCCGTCTGCATCTGGTGGCGGTTCTCTCATGCCTGGTGCTGGCCGCCCTCAATCTCCTGACACTGGCCGTGCGCGGCGACCTGGCTTGCCTTGCGATACGCATCGCAGCGGGACTGGCCGAAGCCAGCCTGTTCTGGATCACCACCGCCGTGATGGTGCGCGCCCGGCAACCCGATCGCCTGGCCGGCGTCTTCCTGACGGCGCAGACGCTTGCACAGGCGGCGGTGGCGTTCATCCTCGCCAAGGTCTCGCTTCAATTCCTCGGTTGGGGAGAGGGATTCGTCGCGCTGGCCGTGGCATCGCTGCTGCTATTGCTGGTGGTCAGGTACCTGCCAAAGCAGGTCGGCACGCACACGGACGCCGTCACACCGTCGGTGGTCTCGCTGCGCGGCTTCTGGGGGCTGCTGGTGCCGTTTGCCCACCTGAGCGCGGTGGGCACGCTGTGGGCCTATCTTGAACCCCTGGGAAAGGCGGCCGGCATCGCTACCGAGGATGCCGATGTATTGGTTGCCCTGGTGCTGATCATGCAGATCGTCGGCGGCAGTGTCGCATCCATCGCGGTGCGCCGGTGGCGGGTGGCGCCTGCCATTGTGGCCAGCGCCGTGGTGTTTGCAGCCATCGGTTTGGCGCTGCACGGCCTGCCTTATCACAGTGTTTTTGCTTTCACCGCGTTGTGCGGCCTGTTCGGTTTCGTATGGCTGTTCCAGATGCCATTTCATTACCGACTCGCATTCGACATCGACCCGAGCGGCCGTGTTGCGATGCTGGTACCGGCGGCACAACTGTTGGGTAGTGGATTCGGGCCGCTTGCGGCCTCGTTTGGCGTACATGGCGACGACGTTCAGCACATACCGCTGATCGCCGGGGGACTCGCTGCGTGCGTGGTACTAGCGCTTTTTGCTGTCAACTATCGCGTTCTTTTTCGGCATCAGCGTTTCGGGGTTTTACCCGATAGAGAACGCATCAAATAAACAATAGGCAACGACCTTTCAAGGCGTTGCGATGATTTGGGGTGGGGGAGCTATGCCGATACAAGAACGCGCACTTTCCAAGTGCCTGCGCCACGCGCTTTTCAGCGGCGTTGCGTTGCTTTTGTGCGCCCCATTGGCGGCTACCGCCGATGGCGCAGATCAAGACGCAAGCAGCGCTGCGTCGCCAGCCAAGCCACCAGCCGACAAGACGGCAGCGGACAAGGCGAACGCCAAGACGCTGGGCAATATCACCGTGACGGCCCAGAGCCGCACGCAGGAGATGGAGCAGGTACCCATTTCGCTGCAGATCATCACCAGCGATCAGATCGACAAGCTGGCCGCGACGGACCTGAGCAAGATGTCGGATTTCGTACCGGGCCTTGGCGTGGACGGCAGCCAGCCGACGCAGCCGCACTATTCGCTACGTGGTATCGGCACCGAGGATTTCGGCGTGGGTACGGAGCCGGCGGTCGGCGTATACGTGGACGGCGTGTACGCTGCACGCTCGGGCGGCGCCCTGCTGGCCTTCAACGACATCCAGCGCATCGAAGTGCTCAAGGGCCCGCAGGGCACGCTGTTTGGACGCAACGCCGCCGGCGGTGCGATATCGATCGTCACCAACGAACCTAGCGATCAACTGGAAGGCAAGGCCGCGGTGCGTATCGGAAACGACGGCGAGCGCTATGCCGACGCGTTGCTCAACCTGCCCATCAACAAAGACATGGCGCTACGCGTAAGCGTGGTGGACAACCAGAGCGACGGCTGGATCACCAACCAGGCCAACGGCCAGCACTACGGCAAGAACGACGACTGGGGCACCCGCATGGTATACCGCTGGAACATCACGCCCGACACCCGCGTGCTGCTTTCCTGGGACCACGAGCGCCTCGACCAGCCGCCACGACCGCAGATCGGCATCGTTCCCCTTACGAACGATACCAATGAACGCCCGTCGTTTCCGCCCGACCCGACGACGTTCCTCAATCCGCTCCACGCCCCGTTGTATAACGACGCGATCACCGCTGCCGAGACGCGCCATTTCGACGGGTCCACGCTGACCATCGATCATGACTTTTCCTGGGGCAGTTTGACCTCGACCACGGCGTGGCGGTTTTTCAAAAGCTACAACGACATGGATAACGACGGCACCGACCATGTCGTTAGCTATCTCGATACCGCCAACATCGAGCACAACAACAGCTGGTACCAGGAACTCAAACTGTCGGGCAGCAACGATCTGGTCGACTGGGTCTCGGGCGTGAGCTTCTACACCGAGCAGGCGCGCCAGACCAGCCAGGTCAACACCAACACGGACAGCGTCGATACGCTGGCGCAGAACGTGGAAAAGGCGGGCCTGCCGCTCACCGAGATCACTCAGATCCTTCAATCGTTCGGGCTTCCCTACAATTTGCTCGGGGATCCATGGCGCGAGCAGATCAGCAACGATGGCAATTTCAAGGCATACGCTGCGTTCGGTGACTTGATCTGGCACCTGAGCGATCAGATGGATCTCACCACCGGTGCCCGGTTCACCAAGGACGACAAGGAGTTCTCCTGGTATAACGCGCCGCGCCAGGCGGCGGCGTTCGACCAGACCGTGCAGCAACTTCCCTCCGTGGCTCAGCAGGCGTTGACTCCTTTCAGCGACAATCTTGTCTTTCCTCAGGCCGTGGGCATTCCTGTCTACGCGCATAACTCCTGGCACGATGTCAGCCCACGCGCGGTGCTCAGCTACAAGTTCACGCCCGACGTGATGGCCTATGCATCGGTAACCAAGGGCTACAAGGCTGGCGGCTACAACAGCTTGTCGGTTGGGTCGCTTTACGCGCCGGAACACGTGATGAACTATGAGGCCGGCATCAAGATGGTGGTGCCGGAGTACAACCTGCTGTTCAACGCGTCGGCCTATCACTATCGCTATTCGAACCTGCAGTCGAACGTACTCAACCCCAATAGCAGCGGCTCCGGTGTCCCCTTCTACGAGGTCAGCACGAGCGACCAGCAAGCGAACGGCCTGGAATTCGAAGCGCAATGGCAGCCGGTCGATGGCCTTCGCCTGAACTTCAACAGTGCATTCATCGACGCCACGTATGAGAGTGCCATTTCCACGTCGGGCGTGAGCCTGAATGGACAACCGACCGGCACCCCTTACTTCTCTGCAACCACCGGTTTTGACTACACCTGGCATGGCGTGTTCAACGGTGATCTCGAGTGGAACATGCAGTACGCCTATCACGGCCCCACTCGCTGCAATGCCGATTCCGGCATCCAGGGCTCGTGCTACAGCACGCCGGCCTTCACCATCGGCACTTCCCAGCAACGCACGGACTCGCGTCTGGACTGGCACACCCCGAATGGCCAGTGGGGCATCGGCTTGTACGTCAACAACCTGTTCAACCAGCGCTACGTGCTTGGCGTCGGCAACGAAACGACCGATGTCTTCGGCACGCCTTATGCCACCGTCACGCCGCCGCGCACGTTCGGGCTTGAGTTCCGCACGAAGTTCTAAGTCGGCTTGAAAGAAGGGGCGACGCCTTCGGGCGTCCCCTCAAGCATCACCTTGTGACCACAACCTCAGAGATTTTCCCTGGGGCTGCTGGCGCTTTGCCCGGTGTTCGGCCCGTTGAACGCGCGAGGCGCGGCATTTTGAATTGGATTTGTTCCTTAAGGAGCCAAGATATGAATATGCGTGGAACCCTTGCGGCCTGTGTCATGGCCGCCCTGTTGAGTACATCTGCCTGCACGTCGGCGACCGGCACGGCGCAACCGATACCGCGCATTGAACACACCGATGGCAAATATCGGTTGATGGTCGACGACAGTCCGTTCCTGATCCTTGGCGGCCAGATCCATAACTCGTCCACCGGCAATCCGGAGGACCTGGCCAAGGCGATGGACGTACTGGCAGGCATGCATGCCAACGTGGTTGAAGTGCCCATCTATTGGGAGTCCGTCGAATCTGAGCCAGGCAAGTACGATTTCAGCACCGTCGACACGACGCTGCGCGAAGCGCGCAAGCGCAATCTGCATGTGGTGTTCCTGTGGTTCGGCACGTGGAAGAACGGCGAGAGCCACTACACGCCCGAGTGGGTGAAGCGTGACAGGCAGCGTTTCCAGCGCGTGATCGGTTCGCATGGCGAAGAAACTGCCGTCCTCTCGCCCATTGGCGAGGCGTCGCGCACCGCTGACGCGACCGCGTTTGCGGCATTGATGGGCCATATCAAAACCGCGGACCAGGCAACGCGAAGCGTGCTGATGGTGCAGGTGGAAAACGAACCGGGCCTGATCGGCACGGATCGCGATTACAGCCCTGCCGCCACGCACTTGTATGACGGTGCGGTGCCGGCGCAACTGGTCGATTATCTGCGTCAGCACCAGGGAACCCTCACCACAAGCATGAAAGCTGCCTTGAAGTTGCCTGATGCAAGCAGCACCGGCACGTGGATCCAGGTGTTCGGCAACCTCGCGCCGGAAGCGTTTTCAGCATGGTATGTGGCCAGCTACACCGACGCGGTTGCCAAGGCCGGCAAGCAGGCCTATGCGCTGCCGATGTATTCCAACGTCTGGCAGATCGAAGGCGTCGAGCGCGGCGGGCGCTGGCCCAGCGGCGGTGCTACCGAACATGTGCTGGACATCTGGAAGGCGGCGGCGCCTTCGATCGATATCCTGGCGCCCGACATCTACTACCCCAAGTTTTACGATGTCAGCGCCGTCTATCACCGCGCCGACAACCCGCTGTGGGTGCCGGAAGTCAATTTCAATCCGTACTTCGTGGGGTTCGTCTACACCGTGCTGGGTGATTTCAACGGCATCGGCTTCAGTCCCTTCGGCATTGATGACGTCGCCAAGGGCGGCGATGCAGCGGCCATTGGCATGATGTTCGCCGACACCTACGGCACGCTTGGGCCTTTGCTGCCGATCATCGCGCAGTACCAGAACACCGGGCACATCCACACCGTCATCCAGGGCACCGGCAACGGCGAGGACTGGAATTATTCCATTCCCGTGGGCGGCCGCCTGGCCGCCGTTGTCGAATTCACGGTTCCGTACACGCCGGACAAGGGCCGCGCGTCGGGCATGATCATCGAGTTGGGCCCGCGCGATTTCCTGGTGGTCGGCCACGGCTTCAAGGTGACCTTCCGCGAACTCGATGGGCCGTTGCGCGATGCGGAGTTGCTGTCGATCGAACAGGGTACGTTCGAGGGCAAGCAGTGGGTGCCCGCACGCCGTTTGAATGGTGACGAGCGGCATGTGGAACTGCCGGAAGCGTCGACGGTGCTGCGCGTGAGGGTCAATCAGCCGTAGTGCGCCACTGATCTTGAACGTCGATATGTGCAGCACCCGCCTGATGTGGTGACGACGTGATCCGGACGTATCCGGATCACGTCGACTACACCAGCGTCTTGATCCACAACGACCCACATCCCACGTCGGAGAACGCCGCATGGCCGTGACTCGTCGCCAGTTTCTTCAAGGCATCGGCGCCTTTGCCGTGCTCGGTAGCTCGCTGCCCACGTTCGCCAGCCGACTGGCTGGGTCGTCGGTTGCCCGAAGACAGGCCGATGGACTTGCGTCGGCCGGCGAAGGGGTATCGCGCTATGTTGATGTGTTCGTCGGTACCGGTGGACACGGTCATACGTATCCCGGTGCAACGATGCCTTTCGGCATGATGCAACTCAGCCCCGACACGCACGATGTCGGCTGGGATGCCTGTTCGGGTTATCACCAGGGCGATGGCTCGATCATGGGCTTCTCCCACACCCATCTCAGTGGCACGGGCGACAGCGACATGCTCGATGTGCTGGTGATGCCGGCCCAAGGCGCCGTGATGTTGCAGGCAGGCAGTCGCGGCTTGCCGGACAACGAGAACTATCACTCGCGCTATGACGCCGCAGCGGGTAACCAGCCGCAACTGGCAGACGGCAGCACCGGTCATCCAGGCAGCGGTTACCGCTCGCGCTACGACCGGGCTTCGGAACAGGCACGCCCGGGCTACTACCAAGTCCACCTGACCGACCACGACATCCAGGCCGAACTCACCGCAACGCTGCGCGCCGGCTTGCATCGCTATACCTTCAAGGGCGACGGCGATGGCCACTTGCTGGTGGATCTGGCACACGGATTTCACGAGAAGCCCAACGTTCCGACCGTCGTCAGTGATGCCCAACTGCGCCTGGTGGGTAACGACACATTGGTAGGTGGGCGTCGCGTCCATCGTTGGGCCAAGGGCCGATACATCTATTTTGCGATGAAGGTGTCTCGGCCTTTCTCGCAGGCGACGCTGTATTCAGAAGAAGCCGCATTGCCCGATGGCACCAAGGAAGCGCATGGCACGCATCTGAGGGCGGCGCTTCATATCAAGGATGTCGCCAGCTCGCCGGTGCTGGTCAAGGTCGGCCTTTCGGCCGTCGATATCGAGGGTGCATTACGGAACCTGGACGCTGAAATTCCTGACTGGGATTTCGAACGGGTACAGCAGTCGGCAGCGGACGCCTGGGAACGCGAACTCAGCCGCATCCACGTGCAAACTTCGTCGGCATCCACGTTGCGCGTCTTCTACACGTCGCTGTACCACACGATGTTGGCGCCCACGTTGTTCGACGATGTCGATGGTCGTTATCGCGGTATGGACCTGGCGATACATCAATTGCCGAAAGATCAACACAACTACAGCACGTACTCGCTGTGGGATACGTACCGCGCCCTGCATCCGCTGTTTACGTTGTTCCAGCCCGACCGGGTGCCCGATCTGGTCAACGGACTGGTTCGCATGGCGGTCGAGAGTCCCGCCGGCCCGCCGGTCTGGCCGCTGCAAGGCGTAGAAACCGGCTGCATGATCGGCTATCACTCGGCCGTGGTGATAGCCGAGGCGCATGCCAAGGGCTTCAAGGGCATCGACTATGCGCAAGCATGGCCGGTTTATCGCAAGCGAGCGATGGATGACGATTATCACGGCCTTGCCTATTACCGCAGGCTTGGCTACATCCCCAGCGACAAGGAAGGCGAGGCGGCCAGCAAGACGCTTGAATATGCCTACGACGACTGGGCCGTGTCGCGGATGGCTGAAGCCGTCGGCGCTGATGGTGATGCGCAGGCGCTTCGCCAGCGATCACGCAACTACCGGCATCTATTCGACAAGAGCACCGGCTTCATGCGTCCGCGCGCCGAAGACGGCCATTGGCTCGAACCGTTCGATCCACGTGGCGTGGGGCATTCGTCGCGCTGGCGCGACTTCACCGAATCGAACGCGTGGCAGGGCACCTTTCTCAATCAGCACGACCTCTATGCCTATATGAACCTGTTCGGCGGCCAGCAGGCTTTCGAACGCAAGCTCGATGAGCTGTTCAACACGAGTTCCGAAGTGCTTGGCGATGCGGCACCGGACATCGCCGGCATGGTTGGACAGTACGCACACGGCAACGAACCAAGTCATCACATGGCTTATCTCTATGCCTATAGCGGCGCGCACTACAAGACCCAACATCGCGTGCGCATGCTGATGGACACCATGTACACAGCGGACCTTGATGGTCTGGCCGGTAACGAGGACTGCGGCCAGATGAGCGCGTGGTATGTGATGAGTGCGCTTGGCCTGTATGCGGTAGACCCGGTCAGTGCGAATTACGTGTTCGGCAGTCCGTTGCCGGACCACGCCGAAGTGTCGCTGACCGGCGATCGCAGCCTGGTTATCCAGACCGTGGGCAATGGACCGGACAAGCCTTACATCCACTCGGTCACCTGGAACGGCAAGCCATGGACGCGTAGCTGGATCAGCCACGCCGAGCTCGCTGCCGGCGGCACGCTCGAGTTCCACATGGCCAGCACACCCAACAAGCAGTTTGGCGCGGCCCTTGCGGATCGTCCGCCAGCGTTTGGCATGGATGCGAGCGACACGAGCCACATCGACGTGGGTTGATGGCGTCGACGACAACAATGCAGTGAGGACGGGTTGGCATGCCTAGCGTAAAAGCAGACAAGATCATGGCCGTGGGTCGTGGCATGAAGTGGGCACTATGCCTTGGCGTGGCGCTGGTGTACGGGCACGCCTCGGCGCAAGTTGCCACTACGCATGCGCTGGGCGTCGAAGGCGGCAAGTTGATGCTGGACGGCAAGCCGTTCCAGATCATCGCCGGTGAAATGCATTACCCACGCATCCCTCGCGAGTACTGGCGCGCACGCCTGCAGATGGCCAAGGCCATGGGCCTGAACACCATTACCACCTATGTGTTCTGGAACGCGCACGAGGCGGAGCCGGGTCACTACGACTTCTCCGGTCAGAACGATGTCGCCGAGTTCATTCGTGAGGCGCAGCAGGAAGGGCTGTACGTCATTCTTCGCCCTGGTCCCTACGTGTGCGCCGAATGGGAATTCGGTGGGTTCCCTGCCTGGTTGCTCAAGGACAAGGACACCAAGATTCGTTCGACAGATCCAGCATTCATGCAGCCAACGCAGCGTTGGCTGCACCGGCTGGGCCAGGAACTGGCGCCGCTGCAACTGGCGCGAGGCGGCAACATCATCGCCGTGCAGGTCGAAAACGAATACGGCAGCTTCGGCAAGGACTCTGCGTATCTCGAAGACATTCGCCGCAGCCTCGTCGACGGCGGATTCAATGCATCCCTGCTGACCACCTCGGATAGTGCCGATCAGCCGGCCTCCCTGCCCGGCCTGACCAAGGTGATCAATTTCGGCGTCGGTCACGCGCACGCGAAGTTCGATCAGCTACATCAGTGGCAGCCGGCCGGACCCTTCATGGCAGGCGAATACTGGGTGGGCTGGTTCGACTACTGGGGCGGACCGCACCACGTCGCCGATATGAAGAAGGCCGCCGAGGAACTGGCGTGGACGCTCAAGCAGGGCTACTCCCTCAACCTCTACATGTTCCACGGTGGCACCTCGTTTGGCTGGATGAACGGCGCCAATTGGGACAAGGGAAACTATCTGCCGTACGTCACCAGCTACGACTACGACAGTCCGCTGGATGAAAGCGGGCGACCCACGCCCAAGTATTACGCGATGCGCCAAGCGATTGCCGACGCCACCGGCACCGCCTTGCCGCCGGTGCCTGCGACCCCAGCCACGCAATCCATCCATGACGTGAAGCTTGGCGAATCAGTTTCGCTATGGGAGACGTTGCCCGCGCCCGTGACCTCTCACGAACTCAAGAGCATGGAGGAACTGGGGCAAGCCTACGGCGACATCCTCTATCGAAAACGCGTGGAAGCCGATGCTAAAGGCCAATTGCGCATCGATGGCTTGCACGACTATGTGCAGGTCTACGTCAACGGCAAACGCATCGGCACGCTCGATCGCCGGCTCAAGCAGGACCGGCTGCCGATAAAACTCACCAGGGGCGACACGCTGGACTTGCTGGTGGAGAACTCCGGACGCATCAACTTCAGCGAGAAGCTGGTCAACGAACGCAAGGGCATTCTCGGCGACGTAAGCCTGCACGGTCATGCACTGCTCGACTGGCAGATCTATTCGCTGCCTTTCACCGACAGTGCCTCCTTGAACTACCAGCCCGGTCCCTGCCGACATGCGCCCTGCCTCTATCGTGGCGCGTTCGATGCACCGATATCGGGCGATGCTTCGGCAGATACGTTCCTGGACACTGCCGGCCTGGCCAAAGGCTTTGTCTGGCTCAACGGACATCCGCTGGGGCGCACCTGGAAAATCGGCCCGCAACGCACCTTGTACGTACCCGGTGCGTGGCTCAAGCCCAAGGACAATCAGCTGGTGATCCTGGACCTGCTGGTGGAGGGTCAACCCGTGTTGAATATGGTGAACCAGCCGCTTCTTGGAACGACGATCGAGCACGTGCATTGAGGCATCGCTTGATGCCTCTCAAAAAAACCTTTTGCGCATCACTCGGGAAAACGCCATTCCATTTCATCTACCGTGGAGAGAAGTCGATGAGTCGTTCCATACATGGCCTGCTATGTGCTGTTGCTTCAGTCGCTTTGACTTTCGTGCTCTATGTCGCCGCCATTCCGGCTCAGGCAGAAGAAGCCGCACCGGCGCTGCCGCAGATGGGCTTCAACAACTGGAATTCCACGCATTGCCGCGATGAATTCAATGAAGCAATGATCCGCGGCATCGCAGACAAGTTCATCAGCCTTGGTCTGCGCGATGCAGGCTACCGCTACGTCAACGTCGACGACTGCTGGGCCAACTGGCAACGCGACAAGGACGGCAATCTGCAGGCCAATCCGCAGCGCTTTCCCAGCGGCATCAAGGCGCTGGCCGACTACATGCACGAGCGTGGCCTGAAATTCGGCCTGTACTCGAGTGCTGGCGTATCCACCTGCGAGCCGCTGAAGGAAAACCGCGGCTTCCCCGGTGGCCTCGGCCACGAGAAACAGGATGCCGCGACATTCGCTTCGTGGGGTGTGGACTATCTCAAGTACGACAACTGCAACAACCAGAAGATCGATGCCCAGCAACGCTACACGGCGATGGCCGAAGCGCTGCGTGCCAGTGGTCGGCCGATTTTCTTCAGCATGTGCGAATGGGGAGAGAACAAGCCGTGGCTGTGGGCAGGCAAGCCGCCGGTCGAGGCCAGTTCGTGGCGCACCACCGGTGATATCAGCGACAGTTACCGCTCCATGCTGAAGATCTTCAAACAGAACGTGGTGCTCGACAGCTACGCCAGCCCCGGTCACTGGAACGATCCGGACATGCTCGAAGTAGGCAACGGCGGCATGACCGATGTCGAATACCGCAGCCACTTCAGCCTGTGGTCGATCATGGCCGCACCGCTACTGATCGGCACCGACCTGGGCACGATCAAGCCCGAAGCGCTGGAAATTCTGCTCAACCGGGATGTGATCGCCGTGGATCAGGATCCGCTCGGCGTGCAGGGCAAGCAGGTGCGCGATGCGGATGGCATCCACGTCATCGTCAAGCCGCTTAAGGATGGCAGCGTGGCCGTAGCGCTGTTCAACGAAGCGCGTAGCGAACGCGACGTCACCGTGGCGGCCAGCGAGATAGGTTTGCAGGCCAATGCCAGCTATAGCTCACGTGACCTTTGGGCACATACGCAGGCACAGGGCGACGGCTCCATCAAGCTTCGCCTGCCGGCACACGCTACCGCGATGTATCGCATCAGCCGCTTGTGAACAGCGACGAGCGCACCTACCCATAAGCGCGCACGCGACATGCTGGCGTAAAAAAAAGCCCCTCGATGAGGGGCTTTTTCTTGCATCGTTCCGGTTCGCGGCGTACCGCGATTAGAACTTGTACTGCGCCGAGAAGCTCAGCAGGTTGCCGTAGTCATCCGAGCTGCCGATCAACGAGTCGCCGGTCGGGCTCAGGGTGTTGATGCGCGCGCTGTTCACGAAGATGTGAGCGAACGACGCGTTCAGCACGAGATGCTCGCTGGCCTTGTAGCCCATGCCGACGGACACAAGCTGACGGGTGCCATCGGGCACGCGCGGGTCGCGGGTCTCCGTGACAGTCGGCGTGGTATCCAACGCGATACCGGCGCGCAGGGTCACCTTGTCGTTGAGGTAGTAGTCGCCGCCAAGGGCCACGTACCAGCTGTTACGCCAGTTGAACGCTTCGTTGCTCTGCGGCTGCGCCGGGTTGGCGTAGTTGACCGTGAGGTTCTTGAACACGTCCCACTTGGTCCAGGACACATCCATGCCCAGGCCGAACTTCTCAGCCTGATGCCAGTAGCTGGCGGTCGCCACGGCCGGCGTGGTGAACGGCGCGGTACCCTCGGTGTGCTGGAACGGCGTACCACCCAGCAGTGCGCTGGCAACCGGCAACAGCGTCTGCACATTGGCCGGCACGGTGAAGTTGGCGGTGCCTTCGAGCGTGTGCGAGATCTTCGAACGGTAGTCGAGAGCCAGCCTGTCGTTCGGGGTCAGCTTCCAGTACGCGCCAAGCTGCCAGCCGTAGGCCCAGTCATTGCCCTTGATGGTAGCGATACCGTCCGAGCCCGGCGGCACCAGAGCGTTGGCCAGCGTCGGGCCGACCAACTGCGACACCACGCCGTTGTAGTTGATGGCGCTGGTCAGCGTCGCCGAGGTCTTCTGCGCGATGCCACTCAGGCCCAGCGCGAAGTTGTCGGTGACGTTGTAGGACGCCGACAGCGTGCCATCGAGCGACTCGAACTTGGACTTGATGGCGCTGTAACGGCCTTCCCAGTTCTGGTCGTATTCGGTCTGGAAACCGAACGGCACGGTGAAGGCTGCGCCCACATGCCACTTGTCGTTCAACTGCGTCTCGAAAAAGAACGCAGGCACCGGCATGGTGGTGCCGGCATCGCCGCCGTTGCCGCCGCTGATGGGGCGACCCTGGGCATCGGTGGCCGAGCCACTGAACTTGGTGCCGAAATTGATGGCGGTGACGTCCGCCTGGAAATAGGTGCCCTGCAGATCGCTCATCGCGGCCGGGTTGTTGGCCACCACCGAAACGTCGCCGCCCGCGGTCGCGGAGCCGGCATAGGCGCGGCCCATGGCCGCTGCGCTGTCTTCATGCAGCTGGAAAGCACTGGCTTCGGCACGGGGAGCGGCCAGCGCGCCCAGGACGGCCAGGCTCAACGCAGCAAGCGTGAGCGGACGACCCGCACGTGAAAATTGACGGAAACACATCTGCATCAGGTAAGGCTCCTGCTTATTGGTTACGACTCGGGTCTAGCGAGGGGCCTGACGTCCGCCCTGCTTTCATACGTGCGTTTGACACCCCGGGCCGGGCACTGTGCCGGCTTGGCTCAGGCCTTGCAAGTGCACTCGCAGCAAAGTTCCCCGTGGATGGGAGCGCACTCTTGGCGTTCGTCGGCGTTGACCGAAGATGTTCCATCTAGCGACCTCTCAGGACGATCACGTCATGGGCTGTTACCCTTGCCACTTGCGCCAGCTCGTGCGCCCATCCTCCCGATTCACGCTGACGGGTGTCGCCATGCACTGTTTTGTCTATGCCAGCCTGCGCAAGCCTGATACCTATCTATGGCTGCGCCATCGTGACGACGTCGCGTGCATTCCCGAGTCTCTGGCGCTGATGCTTGGCGAGTTGCGCTTTGCCCTCGAGGTGGAACTCAGTGGCGATCGCAAGCTTCCCATCGAAGACGCCGCGATCGTGACGGAGCATCTGCGCGAGCAGGGCTGGCATCTACAGATGCCGCCACAACAGACGCTGGCCGCAGCCAACCACCCCGACTACAAGACCGCGCCGCACGATCCGAACCGTGATCGGCGATAAAGCCTTCGCCATACGCCGCCGTTAACACCCGATTACCGTCTCGATTTGTAACGATTCCTATACTCGCGCCCATGGCCTATTCAAAAACGCGTCGCCCGCCCCCGTTCCTGCAAGCCCTCGCCTGGTTCGTGCCCGGTTTGATCGCCACCGCGATCGCCGCGTTCGGCGCGCACCCTCTGGCATTGATTCCCTTGCTGGTCGCCAATGCGCTGACCATGGCGGCGGTGTGCCACGCGATCGGTTTTGATCCCGAGCCGCGCTTTGGCCGCACCGTGCTACGCCGTGGCGCGGCCTATCTGGTCATGTTCACCGGCTACGTGGTGCTGGTGTTCCTGTTGGTCGCCTGGCCGATGCTCAAGCTCAACCAGGCGCCAAGCCTGGGCGCAGCGCTGATGCTTGCCGGTGCCCTGGTGATTGCGCTGGCGGCGCTATGGCGTGGCTGGCCTGCGTTCGGCCTGGTGTATGTGTGGGATGACGCCTATCCGGCGCAGAGCGACGGCTCGTGGATCTTTACCGCCACCGCCCGCAGCCTGGCGTTTGGACGCCACCTGTCACGCGAGGAACGCTTTTTCACCCATTTCCTGCCGTCCGCGTTCTCGCTGCTGGTACTGGCCTTTGTCGCCATTGCGCTCACCGGACTCTATGGTGTGTTGCCGTCGGAGCTGCGCACCGCTGCCCTGGCTATCTACGGCGTGGTGCTGATGCCGCTGGGTTGCCTGGTGATTGCCAATCGCACGCTGCGGGCGCTGCTGTGCGAAGGGCGCAGCCAGACCCGCCAACCCGCTGCGGGCGTCATCGACGCACCGCCTGTGGCTGCCCCGGTGCCCAAGCCCGCGCCGCGGCTGAGCGAGGAAGAACGCACCGCCGGCACGCCCGAACAGGCACACGCCCTGCTGATAGCCACGCGCGACGGCGATATCGAGCGTGCGCTGGCATTGGTGGAGGCCGGCGCCGACCCAAACACCGCACCCGCCAACGGCGAGCGCGACCAACGACCGGTGTTGATGCTGGCCGCGCTGCTGCCCGACATGCACCTGTTGCGGGCATTGATCTCCAAGGGCGCCGACGTGAATCGCGCCAGCGGGGGCCTGACGCCGCTGCTCGCTGCCACGCGCGACAGCTGGCACGGTCGCGCCGAGGCGGTGATGACCCTGCTCGCCAACGGCGCCAGCCCGCTCGCCACCGATGCAGAGGGCAACACGCCGCTGCACGGCGCCGTGCTCAGCGGCGAGCCGATCGTGGCAGCCATGCTGCTGGACGCCGGCGCGTCCATCAATGCGCTCAATAAGGCTGGCCTCAGCCCGCTCGCCATCGCATGCCGCGCGGCCAACTGGGCGGTGGCGAAGTTCCTGCTCGAACGCGGCGCCAAGCCCACGCCTGCGGATGGCGAACCTGCGCTGGTTGCCGCTGCGGGTGTGGCGGACGACGACGTCGAGGGCGTCAAGCTGCTGCTCAAGCACCGCGCTGCAGTCAACGCCGTGGATGCGCGCCATCGCAGCGCGCTGATGGCCGCCGCCGCCGAAGGCCACGAGCAGATCGCTCGCACCTTGCGCACTGCGGGCGCCGACGTGACGCTGGTTGATCGTCACGGCAGCACCGCGCTGATGGAAGCCGCCCGTGCCGGCGCGGTCGGCATCGTGAAACTGCTGGCCGAGGCGCAGCCCGATGCGCGCGTGCGCGACAGCCACGGCCGCGACGCACTCACCCTGGCCTGCCAGTCACCGCATGCCCATGCGGATATGGTGCGCGCGCTACTGGCGCTCGGCGCCGAACCCAAAACCGTCGGTGGCGACGGCCGCAGTGCGCTCGATCATGCCGCCGCGGCGGGACGCTGGGATCTGGTCACCCTGCTCGATCCGGACACGCCGCTTCCCGCCACCCTGAGCATGGATGCGTTGCCCGAGGGCGCCGACACTCCCGCGCACCTGCTCGATGCCTTGCGCTTCGGACACTGGGCCATCGTGTCCACCTTCGCGGCACGCGTGCGCGAGTGGCCGCAATCGCAACTGGCCCAGCTCTATCTGGATCTGGCCGCGCCAGGCCAGGGCGCCGCGCGCCGCTGGCTGCTCGATCACGCGCTGGATCCCGAAGCCCGCCTGCAGCCGCAGCTGGTGGATGACGCCGACACCGGCGAAGGCCATGAAGCGCCATTGCCGCCGCTCGGCCGACGCCTGTTCGACGCCCTGCTGCAGCAATTGCCCGCGGCAACCGAAGCGGTCGAAGACTTGTTGCAAGCGAGCGCGACGCCGGCGGGTGCAGGCCTGCTGGCGCAGACCCTGCAGCGGCTGGAAGACAGCGCGCAGGGCGCCGCCCTGCCACTGGCCATGCTGGAACGCGGCGCCGATCCATTTGGTCCGGATGCACGCGATCGCACGCCAGTACACCTGGCAGCTACTTACGGCCACAGCGCGTTGCTGCAGGCGTTGCTTGCCCGCGGCTGCGATCCCAATACACGCGACAGCAGCGGCCGCACGCCGCTATTTGCTGCGCTGGAACATGGCGAGCGCGCGCTACCGCTGGTGCGCGCGCTGGTCGCGCACGGCGCCGATCCTGAGGCGATCGACGCCAACGGCGAGACGCCGCTCGGCTTGTCGCTGGAGCACGGCGCGGTCGAGCGCTGGATGAACTGGGGTGACTGGGCGCGTCCCGCCCGCCCGCTGCGCGCCGACGACCTGCCGGTCGCCGCCGCAGCCGGTGCAGTCGCCGCGGTGGATCGCCTGCTGGAATTGGGCTTTGCCGTCGACACACGCGACCATCAGGGCGCCACCGCGCTGTTGCACGCCTGTGGCGCTGGCCAGCGCGACGTCGCTGCGTTGTTGTTGGACAAGGGCGCCGATGCCACGCTTGCCGCCACCAACGGTATGACGCCCTTGGCCGCTGCGGTCAGTGCTCGGCGCGAAGCGCTGGTAGCCCTGCTGCTGCAACAGGGCGTACCGGTGGACCAACGCCTGCCGGGCGAGGCCACCGCATTGATGATCGCTGCGGCAATGGGTTATCCCGAGATCGCCGAACAACTGCTCGAGGGCGGCGCCGAAGTGAACGCGGTGGATGCACGCGGACACGCCGCACTGCATGCTGCCGCCCAATACGGTTTCGACCATAACGACAGCCTGCGTGCGCGCCGCCTGTTCGATGCACTGCTCAAGCGCGATGCCGACGTCAGCCTCGCCGACAAGGAAGGCAAGACGCCGCTGCTGTTGCTGCTAGGTGCCCATCTGCGCCCGGGCAGCGATTGCGACCCCACGCATATTGGCGCCCTCGTGCCGGTGCTGCTGGACGCCGGCGCCAGGCTTGAACATGCCGACCAGCGCGGCGTCACGGCGCTGCATGCCTGCGCCATGCATGCACTTCTTGCGCCCGCACGCGTGTTGTTGGCACGTGGTGCCGATCGACAGGCAGCCGATGCCTTCGGCCGCACCG